>Ga0209175_10000014_pt1 | contig 156763 bp, 126 predicted proteins | sample JI91814C2DNA_FD_187506 | JGI IMG/M metagenome (GOLD analysis project Ga0209175, IMG submission 187506) | Wastewater effluent complex algal communities from Wisconsin, to seasonally profile nutrient transformation and Carbon sequestration -... | ecosystem: Engineered > WWTP > Effluent > Algae...
CTTCATCCGCGCGCACCAGCGCCTGGTCATCGGCCAGGGCGATGCGGATTTCGCCATGCGTCCCGGTCGTGATCATGCGGGCAGCCTCGCTTCAATGGACAAGCCGCCAAGCGCCGTGGTGCCGCGGGTGAAGCGGCCGCCTGCGGCAGCGACCCGCTCACGCATGCCGGCCAGGCCGTTGCCTTCGCGAATCGTGGTCGTGGCGCGTCCATCGTCTTCGATGCGCAGGACTACGTCGCGGCCCTCCCGCGTCAGTGCGACCGACAGCAATTCCGCATCGGCATGGCGTGCGGCATTGGTCAGCGCTTCCTGCACCAGCCGCAGCAGGGTTTCGGCCAATGCCGGATCAGCCACCTGCACGTCATTGGCGATGTGCAGCTGCAGGCGCGGTTTCGGAAGCGGCGCGGCCAATGCGCGCAGGGCGGTTTCCAGGTCCAGTCCTCGTGTGTCGCGCAAGGCCTGCACGACGCTGCGGATGTCTTCCAGCAGTTCGTTGGACAGTTGCTGCACCAGGGCAACGTCCTCGCGCCCCGCGAACTCGGGCAGGCCGGAGAGCGCGCGCAGGTTCAATTTCATCGCGGTGAGTTTGTGGCCGGCCACATCGTGCAGTTCGCGCGCTACGCGCAGGCGCTCGGCATCGCGTGCGCTGTCCGCCAGTAGTGCGCGCGTGGCCAGCAGGTCGGCATTGACCAGCGCCAACTGGTCGCGCGCGCGTTCCGCCGTGCTGGCGTAATGACCGATCAACAGTGCGAACGACTGGAAGCCGCCGTAGATCAGCACCACCAGCGCCGGCGATGAATACCCCGCGGCACGCAGCAGGAAGTAGAACGCCAGGTTCAACACCAGCATGGCCAGCAAGGTGCGGCGCAACGGCCACATCATGCCCAGTTGCGCGGCGACGACGACCAGCAGGACGGGCGTAGTGCCATTGCGTGGTGCCAGCCACACCAGCGCCAGCGCGCTGAGTGCCTGCACGCCGAGCAGGGCATTGATGCGCCACGGCCGCGCGGGCGGCAGGTCGCAGAGCAGGCTGCTGACCAGGAACACCAGCATCAGGCACCAGCGCAGCGCGGCGTACTGCGACGACTCGCCGGGCAAGGACAGGGCGACCGCAGCCCAGGTGAGCAGCAGGGCCAGGTGCATCGGTTGCAGGACATGGCGTAGGAGATTGCGCATGTCGCCATGCTGCGGCGTGCCCAACGGCTTGGCAATGCAGCGGATGCAGAAAGTGACTTCCGGCACCCTGAAGTGGTGACTGCCGGCATCTGACCCGCGGCGGCGGGCTGCGCACACTGGCCACGTCATCCCGACACCACCAGGACACGTCCATGAACAGCCCCGCCATCAAAATCTCGTTCGCCAGCAAAATCGCTTCCACCGTCGCCTGCCTCGCCGCACTGTCCGCGGCACCGGCGTTCGCCGCCGACCTGACCGTCAACCTGCAAGGGCTGCGTGCCCAGACCGGATTGATCAAGGTGGCACTGGTCGATTCGGTCGAGGCATGGAATGGCAAGGCCGCACCCGTGCAGGCGACCGGCGCGCCGGCCACCGGCGACACCGCGCAATTCACCTTCAAGGACCTCAAGCCGGGTCGCTATGCGGTGATGATCACCCATGATGAAAACGGCAACGGCAAGCTCGACACCAACCTGATCGGCATGCCGGTGGAAGGCTACGGCTTCAGCAACAACCCGCGCGTGATGCGCAAGCCGACGTGGGACGAAACGCGTTTCGAAGTCGGCGCGGACAACCTCGCCATCAACGTCGAACTGCGCTGAGGGATTCGCCATGCACGCTGCCAACCACAGTCGCCGTCGCTTCCTCGGCAACCTGCTGTCCGGTGCCACGGCGCTGGCGCTGGCACCCACGCTCCTGCATGGCAACAAGGCCCTGGCCGGCGAACCCGCACGCTTCGCCGCCAGCCTGGACACGCAGCCGTGGTTGGCCGGCTGGAAGAGCGTGAACAGTGAGTCCATCGCAGCGCTTACGCTACAGATCGAAGGCAAGCTCCCGCCAGGTTTCGCTGGCACGCTGTACCGCAATGGCCCGGCCCTGTTCGAACGCGATGGTTTTCGCTACGAGCACTGGTTCGACGGTGACGGCATGGTGCACGGCTGGTGCTTCGGCGAGAACAGCGTCACCCATCGCGCGCGCATGGTGGCCACGCCCAAGTACCTGCGTGAACAGAAGGCCAGGAAATTCCTGTATCCCGTCGCAGGTACCACCATTGCCGACACGCAACCCATCCGCAACAACGATGACGTCAACGTCGCCAACACCTCGGTGATGATGCTCAACGGACGACTGTTCGCGTTGTGCGAAGCAGGCTCTGCGTTCGAACTGGATCCGGACCAACTGACCACGTTGGGTCCGGTGACCTGGCGGCCGGACCTGGCCAGCGTGCCGTTCTCGGCGCATCCGCTGGTGGATCGCGATGGCTCCGCATGGAACTTCGGCGCGATCAGCATGATGGGCGGTTCCGGCCTGTTGATCTGGCACCTCGGCGCCGACGGCAAACTGATTTCCGGTGATCTGCTGGAAACGCCGGTGCAAGGCTACCTGCACAGTTTCGCGCAGACCGACTCGCACCTGGTGTTCGCGCTGATCCCGTTCCGCCAGCTGGAAGGCAATGGTGCGTTCTTCGAACGGCTGCGCTTCCAGCCGGACCAGTCCTTGCGCGTTGCCGTGGTGCCAAAAAATGCGCCGACCCAGGTGCGCTGGTTCGAAGCCGACTTCGCCGCGATCTACCATTTCGGCGACGCCTACGAACGCAATGGTGAAATCGTGATGCGCGCCGTGACCCACGCGGATGTCGAGGACGCACGTTCGCCCATGCGCGCGGCCATGAACGGACTGCCCAATGCACACGGCGGCACCGGACGCCTGCGTGAACTGCGCCTTGGCCTGCGTGACGGCAAGGCGCGCTGGGAAGATACCGGCCTCGCCGGCCTCGAGTTCCCGTTGTTCGATGCACGCACGCCGGGCGATCGCGCGGCGCGCCTGTACGCGCCAACCAATCAAGGTGTGCACGACGCGCCCTACTTCAACGCGATTGCGTCCTTGGATGTGGAGCGGGGCCATCGCAAGGTGCACGACTACGGTCGCTCGATGCTGGTCGAGGAGCATGTGTTCGTGGAAAAACCCGGCAGCACGCGCTCTGGTGAAGGCTGGCTGGTCGGCACCCTGCTGGACAGCGCCCGCGGCCGCAGCGGCATTGCGGTGCTGGATGCCGAGCGCGTCGAAGACGGCCCGCTCGCACAGGCCTGGTTGCCGTATACGCTGCCGCTGGGATTCCATGGGCATTTTGCGGCGCGGGGATGAGGAGATCTGATTGCTTAATGATTCGTTCGCGTTGAGCACCTGATCCAGTGCGGTGCAGGATTCTGCCTAACAAAAACCCGTTCGTGGTGAGCCTGTCGAACCACGTCTTTCGCGCAATCGTCCCAGCATCCATATCCGAAAGTATTCGCCAAGAGCGTGGTTCGACAGGCTCACCACGAACGGATTATCAAGACGGGCCCACCACGAACGGGACTACTCGTCTGGGAAGTATGGGGTCGTGTGGACATAGCGCTTTCGGACTATCTTCGATCCCAGGCCCACTCAGCGCCAAGCATGAAACCACGTCTCGGCCCCGGCTCATAGAAACGACCATTGCCCTCGTTGACGATCACCGATCCGACGTAGGAACGGTCCAACGCGTTGTCGATGCGCGCGAAGACACGCAAGCCGCCCGTGCCGACATTCCACTGGCGCGCCGCTTCCAGGTTCAGCAGGAGATGGCCCGGCGCGGATTCACTGGCGATGTCGTTCACCACCACGTCGCCCACGCCCACGGTTTCCATCGCCGCGCTCCACGCACCGCCGCGCCACTGCAGACGCCCAAAGAGTTGCTGCCGCGGGATGCCCGGGATGCGTGATCCCGCGGCCACCGGCGTAGTCGGCACGCTGCACCCCGCGCCCGTGCACACCAGGAACGCGCTTTGGAAGGTCGCATCGAGGAAGGTGTAGGCCAGTTGCAGGTTCCACTCCGCGCCCAGTGCGGTATCGAACGAGGCTTCGAATCCCTGCCGTCGCGCGCTGCCGACGTTCTGGAAGCTGCTGCGTCCACCTACGTTGCGCGCCACCGCCAGCTCATCGTCGGTATCGGCGCGGAACAGCGCGGCCTGCAGGCGCGCATCACGCGCATTGCGCCACTTCATTCCCAGTTCCACGTTGCGACTGACCGCAGGGCGCAGGTCGAATGCCAGTCCGGCGCCGCCATCGGCGCGATAGCCGAGTTCATTGAACGTCGGTGTTTCGAATCCACGGCCCATGGATGCGTATACGCGGAGCGTGTCGTTCGCGCTGAACATCAGTCCCGCCACCGGCGTGGTGTCGCCATACCGCACCTCGCCGCTGTCGTCCGGATTCGTCGCGGTAATGAAGTAGTCGCGTGCGGTGAATTCCACATCGCTGTGGCGCACGCCGGCCAGCAGCGACCAACGTGGCGCGAACTGCCACCAGGCCTGCGCGAACTGGTCGAACGTGCGCACGTCATAGCGCTCGTCGCGTCGCAATGTGCCCTTGATGCCCAGCGTGCCGCCGACGAAGTTCTCGTAGCCACGTCGCGCCTGCTGTTGGCGGTCGAGGTTGGTGCCCACGGTGAATTCGAAGGGCCGTGATCCCAGTTCGCCGCGCCAGCTCCAGCGCAGGTCGGCGCCGCCGTAGTCGCTGTCCAGGTCGATCACACCGCCGGCGTTGAGTGGATTGGCTTGCGCCGCGACGGGTACGGCGAGGAACTGTTCCACTGCGCGCTGTCCCGCATACGCCATCGCGCGCCAGGTCTGCGCGTTGCCCACGCGCTGCTCGAAGACCAGGCCCGCCTGGTTTTGCTGGACAGACTTGCGCGTGTTGAACAGCGTGGCCACCGGGGGCGCTTGGCGCGGATTGTCCTGTGCCTGCGCACGGGTCAGGCCCAGTGGATCCTGTGCGTCCAGATCCAGGTGGTTGAACACCAGCGTCAGTGCGCGTGTTTCGCCGACATCCAGATCAAACCGGCCATTGAATGCATCGCGTCGCGCTTCGCTATGGTCGCGATAGCCATCGGACTGCAGGCGCATGGCTGCCACGTTGTAACCGACCGCACCGATCTTCCCCAGCAGCTGCGCACCCAGCGTGTAAGCACCCTCGCTGTCTGCGGTCGTACGGATCCGCCACGGGTCGCCGTCCTGTCCTTGCGCGCTCCACAGTTGCACCACGCCGCCGGACGAGTTTCCGTACAGCGCGGAGAATGGCCCGCGCATTACTTCGATGCGGTCGCCGCCGAGCACGTTGAAATGCGACAGCTGGCCCTGTCCATCGGGCATCGTCGCGGGGATGCCATCGGCGAACAGGCGCACACCGCGCACGCCGAAAGTGGAACGTGCGCCGAAGCCACGGATCGAGAGCTGGGTATCCTGCGCGAAATTCTGGCGATCACGCGCGGTGACGCCGGGAATGACGCGCAACGCATCCGATACGTTGACGCCACTGCTGTTGTCGTCATCGCGCAGTGAAACGGTATCCAGGGATGCGGGCGTGTCGAAGTCGGTGACGCCGATCAGGTGCGAGGCGCGCACCTGGATGCGGTCAAGGTTGACTGCATTGTTTTCAGGAGATTGTGCATGCACGGCCGAGCCATACAAAAGCAGGCCGGGCAGGATTAGTAGCACGTGCGGGGCGACCAAGCCGAGCGAGGGTCGTTTCGAAGTCATGCGCCATGATCGCGCATCTCATATCAAGGAGTCGTCATCCCGGCGAAAGCCGGGACCCAACTGTCAGTCGATGTGAAACTTGGGTCCCGGCTTTCGCCGGGATGACGACACTTAATTCTCTATTTCTACGCGCGCAAAATTTCCCTGCAACGCGTCCCTCTCCCCTTGTGGGAGAGGGTGGCCGACAGGCCGGGAGAGGGGTTGCCGGAGCCAGCCGTCAGTCCGTCGTTATGGCATGTCGAGTGTAGGAGTCCTCAACACAGAGCCACACTAGGCATATTCACTCGATCTTATAAACGACTGGCTCCGGTCTTCCCCTCTCCCGCCTTCGGCACCCTCTCCCACAAGGGGAGAGGGGCGCAACATCGCTCGCTCAAGCGGAATTTGGAGTGCGACTCAATCGATTCGCTATCGATTGACGGCGACGACGTGAAGCCCATTGCTGCTCAAAGCTGCAAACTCGTCCACTCAACCAAACGTCAGCTTGCCCTTCATGATCCCGAAGTGGCCCGGGAACGAGCAGAAGAAGGTGTAGTCGCCGCCCTTCTTGAGTTTCGAAGTCGGGAAGGTGACGCTGGTGGATTGGCCGCCGCCGACGATCTTGGTGAAGGCGATGACGCGCGCATCGCCCTTCGGCAGGTGGCTGTCGGCAACCGAAGCCTTCATGCCGGCCATGGCCAGCGGTTGCACGTCGGCGGTCTTGGCCAGCACCCAGTTGTGGCCCATGACGTTGGCGGCCATCTTGCCAGTGTGCTTCAGGGTCACGGTGACCTGGGTGCAATCCGCCGCCAGCTTGATGGCGGGCAGGTTGAACTTCATCTGGTCGTTGCCTTCGATGGCCACGGCGCAGGTCTTGGCGAAGGCGGCGGGCGACAGCAACACCAGCGCGGTGAGGATAAGGAAACGGCGATGCAGTTTCATGGGCGTATACCAAGACAGTTAAGGGTTGCGCGCAATGCTAGGCGCGTCCTTGCACTCTCGCGTTGACCTGGATCAAGGCGAAGAAGCGGCCACCGTCCGTGGTAGGAGCGCCCCATGGGCGCGAGCTTTCCGCATGTGATCGACAAAAGCTCGCGCCCATGGGGCGCTCCTACCTTAGGACTACACGTCGCCGTCGCTGGCCCAGCCTTCGCCGGTGCCGCGGGTGTAGACGCGGTCGCTGCCCAACACGGTGCCGGCGGCAATGGCGTCCTGTTCGGCCAACTTTGCATACAGCGGCGTGAAATCCGGACCAGTGGCGTCGATCAGTTGCGCGAAGCTGTCGATGACGAAATAAGTCTTCTGGTAGGTGTCGATGCGGTAGCGCGTGCGCATCACGCGTTCCAGGTCGAAGCCGATGCGGTTGGGTGCGTCCGATTCCAGCGAATACAGCGACTCGCCCTTCGACGACACGATGCCGCTGCCGTAGATGCGCAGGCCGTCGGGCGTGTTGATCAGGCCGAATTCCACCGTGTACCAGTACAGCCGGGTCAGGTTGACCAGGGCTTCGGGACCCACGCCATGCGCCTTCACGCCACCGCGCCCGTACGCCTGCATGTAGTCGGCGAACAGTGGATTCATCAACAGCGGCACGTGGCCGAACAGATCGTGGAACAGGTCAGGCTCCGCGATGTAATCGATCTGGTCGGGTCGACGTATCCACCACGTCACCGGGAAGCGGCGGTTGGCCAGGTGGTCGAAGAAATCCAGTTCCGGCAGCAGGCCTTCCACGCCGATCAGGGTCCAGCCGGTCGCCGCACCCAGCACTTCGTTCAACTGCTCGAAGCGCGGGATCGCGTGCGGGGTCATGCCCATGGCGTCCTGCGCGGCCAGGAATTCCTCGCTCGCCCGGCCGACCAGCAACTCGCGCTGGCGCTGGTACAGGGTGCCCCAGGTGGCGTGGTCCTCGGCCTTGTAGTCGTCCCACGGCTGCTCGACCACGGCGGTCGTGTAGACCGGCACGTAACCCTTGTCGGTCTGCTGGTGCTCGACGCGGCGGGGCTCGTTCATGGGTTCTCCTGAGGATTGAGGCGAACTTCGATGGTAGCGTCGGAGCCGCGCAACAGGGTTGCAAAGTTGCGTGGTAACGGCCAGAAAGCGCAAGATTCTTGCGTATCCATCCGCTATCGAGCATGAAATGGCCGAATCCCTGTCGCTCGACCGTATCGACCTGCGCCTGCTGGCCCTGTTGCAGCAGGACGGCCGCGCCACCAATGCCGACATCGCCGGGCAAGTGAATCTGTCGGCATCCGCCTGCCTGCGGCGCATCCAGCGGCTCGAAGCCGCCGGGGTGATCCGGGGCTACGCCGCGCTGGTGGATCCCAAGTCGGTCGGCCTGGGATTACAGGCCTTCGTGCGCGTGCAGCTGGAGAAGCACGGGCAGGCCGGCCTCGATCCCTTCATCGAGGGCGTCAACACCTGGGATGAAGTGGTCGCCTGCCATGCACTGACCGGCGACATGGACTACCTGCTGCACGTGGTGGTGCAGGATCTGGAGCACTTCTCGCAGTTCCTGCTCGACAAGCTGATCAATGCCACCGGCGTCGCCGACGTGAATTCCAGCTTCGTCCTGCGCACGGTGAAACAGACGCGCGCACTGCCGCTGGGGCATCTGGCGTAGCGGTGCTGCCATCCATTGATTTCATGGAGCGTCTGAGTAACTGAATCCGTTCGTGGTGAGCCTGCTTAAGAGCCCGTTCGTGGTGAGCCTGTCGAACCACGCTTATCGAGCAATGGTGCAGATATGGGAATCTGAAAGTCATCGCAAAGAGCGTGGTTCGACAGGCTCACCACGAACTGGTTTTTTTTACAGGCTCACCACGTGCGGGTTTCTTGGAGTCAGAACAGGCTTGATGGCGTTGTTCAGAGCTTTCCTAGGAAAGAGGCGACACACGCAGCGTCTGTTGCAGGGTATGCCGCTGGCCGGGTGCCAATTCAATCACGTCCTCGCCAGCATTCGTCGTTTCCAGACACACGAAATCGCGCCATGCCGCCGCAGGCGCATCGGCAATCGCCGCGATGCCGGATTCGCCGGGATTCCACACCACCAGCGAACGACTGCCCATGGTCTGCAGGGTGATGCGACGCTGCAGCACAGGATCATGCAGCTCGAAACAATCACCAGTTCCGCGGTAGATGCGATCACTGCGGCCGGGATCGCGCGGATCCAGTAACGTCCAATCGCCCGCTTGCTCGTGTTCGCCACCGTCGTATTTGTCGGCATAGCGCAGGCCACGCAGGCCGGTGACGTGCACGCGATTCGCATCACCCACCTTGAAGTAGCTGTGCAGGGCCTGCGTGAATGACGTGGTTGCATGGCCCGTGTTCGCGGTGACCAATGACTGTTGCAGGACTTCGCCGACATGCAGGGTCTGCGCAAGGCGCAGGCCGGAGGCATCGGAGGTTGGCAGGGCCAATTGCAAGGTCATTCCACCGTGCGCGTCGGTTTGAGTGTCTTGCAAGGTCCACAGGCTGTTTCGCGCGAAACCATGCTGCGGCACGGTGGCTGGCTGGCCCTGTCGACCGAAGTACGGCCAGCACACGGGAACGCCGCCACGGATCGCACCGGGCGGACGCGTGCTGGTCGGCGACAGCCACAGCAGGTCATCGAAGCCGCGCGGCACGAACGACAGCAGTTGTCCGCCATGCAGGGAGAGGGCGGCGCTGGCCTGCGGCGTGCGCACCAGCAGCGCGGGAAAGCCCTGGTAGTCGCCTGGCGTGATCGTGCTGGTCCCGTTCATTCCATGTCTCCGCGTGTGCAATGCCAGCAAGGATACCGATGCCGTTGCTAGATGCGTCCGCAGGCCGTGCCGGCCGGTTCCGTTTGTTTGCCGATGGCCGGCCGGCCGTGACCCGGTGGCGTCGCCGGCATTTGCTAGTATGCGGACGGACTTGGCCACTGGGGATAACGCTATGGATTACAGCTTTGTGTTGGGTTTCATCGGTGTCGTGTGCGGTGCGGTGATGCTGGTGTATGGCGCCACGCTGTTTCGCTTCGTGCTGGCGTTCGCCGGCTTCTATTTCGGTTTCGTGTTGACCCTGTATGGCCTGCGCCTGTTTGGTGAAAGCGCGCCCAGCCTGGGCGTGCAGTACCTGCTTGCGGTGGTGATAGGCGCGGCGTGCGGACTGGTGTTGTATTCACTGGTGAAGGTCACGGTGTACGCGGCCGGCGGCATGCTGGGCCTGGTGTTGGGCTTGCTGGTGGCTTCGATGATTCCGGTCGGCGGTGCGTGGATCAACGCGCAGGTCGGCTTGGGCGCGATGATCATCGGCGCGGTGTTCGGTCGCAAGCTGGGCGCACACCTGACCATTTATGCGTCGGCACTCGCCGGTGCCTACGTGACGGTAGCCGGCCTGGCGGTGTTGTTCGGAATGAATACCGCCTACGGCATCATGCCGACCAGTGCGCAAACGCTGACTGTGTTCGCCGTGTTCGCCGTGGTCAGCATCCTGGCGCAGCTGCGCGTGCGGCATATGCGCGGGATTCATTTGCGCTGAGGCAATGATTGTACTGAGCCGGAGAGTGGGTGATGCCCTTTCCGGCTTTCTTTTGTTGCGAAAAAACCAAGTTAGGTCGCTATGCGCCGACATCGGCTTCTAATCTTTCTCGTCATTCCACTTCTTGCGGCATGTTCGTTCTACGAGAAAGTCAGAATAGTTCATCGCACGGAGACAGAGCTCGAGCGTCCATTCCTCGATAGTCCCGATGTGTTACTACGCAACTCTTATGGTGGTTTGGAAGAGGGTGGCGACGTGGCGTTGCTCAAGCTGAGCGATCGCGACTGCTCTGCATTACGAGAAAACTTCATGCAAATTCGACCGGTTCGAACCAATACTCGAGAGTACGATACGTTTCGGCAGATTTATATAACGCCGGCAACGGTGTATTTACGCCATTGGACGGATAACGATGGCGCAGACACCAGTTACCTGCTGGATCCTGCGTCATGTGTACTGTATCGGCAGGCTCACTTCGAGTGAGCATTCAGGCAAGTTGTATTACCACCTGCAAGAAGTCCCATCGCCGCATATTGAATTCATAACCAAGACCCGCAATCACGGCTGCCGCGCATACCGCCAAGCCACCAGCAACCCAGTAAACAACAAGCCCGCCGCCAGGAACCAAGGCGCACCCGGGATATGCGCCGGCGCCCGGTCGCCGATGAACAAAGCAAACGTACTGGCGAACAGCATCGGCGCGAAGATACCGGCCAGGCTGACCAGGCTCGATAAAGCCCCTTGAATGCGACCCTGCACATCCGCGCCCACTTGCTGCGTGATCAGTGCCTGCGTCGCCGGCCCCGCCATGCCCCACAGCGCACTGATCGGAATGCCGACCAGGAACACCCAGCCCAACGGTGCGAAACCGTAGATCACGAAACCCGCTACGCCGCAGGCCAGGCCAAACAACAGCGCCCGGCGCTCGCCCATGCGCTTCACCAGCGGACCGATCAAGCCCGCCTGCACGATCACGCTGAACACACCGACCATAGCCAATACCCACGCCACCTCGCGCGGACCCCACTGGAACCGGTAATCCGCGAACAGCACGAACACGCTCGGATACACGTAGTGCGCCATGTTGGCCAGCAACACCACTACCGCCAATCCGAACACCTGCGGATAGCGCTTCAGCAACATCATTGAACCGAATGGATTCGCATGCGACCAATCGAAACGCGGCGCGCGTTTTTCCGGCGGCAGGGATTCCGGCAACACGAACCAGCCGTAGAGGAAATTCAGCAGCGCCAACCCGGCGGCAAACCAGAACGGCAGGCGCAGGTCGATTTCACCCAGCAGGCCGCCCACCAGCGGGCCGATGATGAAACCCAATCCGAACGCGGCGCCGATCATGCCGAACGCCTTGGCGCGTTTCTCAGGCGCAGTGATGTCGGCGATGTACGCATTCGCCGTGGTGAAGCTGGCCGAGGCGATGCCGGAGATGATGCGGCCCACCATCAACCACGGCAGCGAATTGGCCAGCGCCATGAAGATGAAATCCAGTCCCAGTCCCAGGCACGAGAGCAGGATGACGGGCCTGCGCCCGAATCGATCGGACAGCGCGCCCTGCACCGGCGCACTGACGAACTGGATGGCGGCGAACACCGTGCCGAAGATGCCCACCCACACCGCCGCGTCGACAATGCTGCCACCCACGAAGTCCTGCACCAGGTGCGGCAGCACCGGGATGATCAGGCCGAACGACAGCACGTCGATCAACACGGTGATGAAGATGAAGATCAGTGCAGCGCTACGCGCCTTCACGGGTGGAATCGCTGCGTTCACGGTTGGACCAGGGGACAGGGGTGGCGCAGTTTAGCGGATTGAGTCCGGCATGCCGTCGCGGGGTCAGCGATGCTGTCCGTCCAAATAGAACCAGTGGCCCTGCTCATGCACGAAGCGGCTGCGCTCATGCAGGCGCATGGCGGATCCGCCGCCAACACGATAGCGGGCGATGAATTCGACCTCGGCGGTATCCGGTCCGGTGACCACATGCTGCTTCACGCTCAGGCCGAGCCAGGTCACGCGCGGATCCGCCGCTTTACTCTGATCTGATGCCGCAGGACGCGTACTCGCATGCCAACTGCCGTGCAGGTAGTCATCCAGGTTGAGCACGTAAGCGCTGTAGCGCGAGCGCATCAAGGCTTCCGCAGTGTTCGCAGGTGAACCCGCATGGAGCGGGCCGCAGCAGCGCGCATAGGCGCTGCCGGAGCCGCATGGACACTGCGAAATGCTGTCCATCACTCAGCGCTTGTTGTTGACCTCGATGAAGCGCAGGAACTCCGCGCGCGTGCGTGCATCTTCGCGGAAGCTGCCCAGCATCTTGGAAGTGACCATGCTGACGCCGCGCTTGTGGATGCCGCGCGTGGTCATGCATTCGTGCGCGCCTTCCACCACCACGCCCACGCCCAGCGGTTGCAACACATCCTGGATGCATTGGGCGATCTGCGCCGTCATCTTTTCCTGCACCTGGAACCGGCGCGCGTAGGTTTCCACCACGCGTGCCAGCTTGCTGATGCCGACAACCTTGCCGTCGGGCAGGTAGCCGACGTGGGCCTTGCCGATGATCGGCGCCATGTGGTGCTCGCAGTGGCTTTCGAATTCGATGTCGCGTAGCACGATCATTTCATCGTAGCCGGCGACTTCCTTGAAGGTGCGCTCCAGGAATTCGCGCGGATCATCGTGGTAGCCGCTGTACCAGTCGCCATACGCCTCGACCACGCGCTTGGGCGTGTCCAGCAGGCCTTCGCGGGTGGGGTCTTCGCCGGCCCAGCTCAACAGCGTGCGCACGGCATCTTCGGCTTCGGCGCGGGTGACCGCGGGGTTGGCGGGGGTCTTGGTGGACTTGCTCATGGGGCTGTTTTCCTTTGCAGGCGCGCATCGTAACCGACGGACTTGTCCAGAGCGCGTCAACGCAGGCGCATGGCCAGCCCCGAGACCCGCTCCACCCTGCACTGCAGGGCCTGGCGTAATGACTCAGCACTGGCGCAGACATGCACCTCGCGTCGTGCGCGGGTCAAAGCGGTGTAGACCAGTTCGCGCGACAGCACCCGGCTGGGTTGCCGTGGCAGCTGCAGCGAGATGCTGTCGAATTCCGATCCCTGTGCTTTGTGCACGGTCATGGCGAATGCGCTTTCATGGGCGGGCAACGCGGACGGATGGAAGGGGCGCGGGCCGCTTTCGGCATCGCCCGGGAACCACGCCAGCACCGCGCCCTCCGCGTTGCGCAGGCAGATGCCGATATCGCCGTTGAACAGGCGCTGGCGATGGCTGTTTTCGGTGACCAGCAGCAGGCGACCGTGGAAATAGGCGGGACCACGGTTGCCGGCCAGGGCGTCCTCGATACGCGCATTCAAAGCGCGGGCACCCTGCGGGCCTTCGCGCACGGCGGTCAGCAAACGCAGGCGCGAGGCTTCGGCAAGGGCGAGGCGGGGGTCAACAATCTCTGCGAGCGCTCGCCAATGCGAGAGCAGGGCATCGCGCTGCGCCTGCAGCGGATCGAACAGGTTCTCGTGGAAATGCACGCCGGCCAGTTGTCCGCCACGCAGCAAGGCGAGCGCCGTGTCCGCATCGCCCTCGCGCACTGCCATCGCCAATGGAGCGAGATCCAGCGTCGATGCCTGCCGATAGCCCCGGCGCAGGCGGACATGATGGCCGGACAAGGGCGTTCGCTGGTCGGCGTGGGCCGTGTCGCGGTCACCGAGCAAAGGCGCGAGCGACGGAGGAACGACCCGCGCGTCGCCATCGCCGGCGGCCACCAGGATCGAGGACAGCACGTCGCCCGCTTCCACCGAGGGCAACTGGTCGGGATCGCCCAGCAGCACCAGGCGCGCGCCGGGCGGCACGGCGTCCACCAGTTTGCACATCAGCGGCAGGTCGACCATCGAGGCTTCGTCCACCACCACGATATCGAAGGGCAACGGATTGTCCGCATCGAAACGGAAGCGCGGACTGTCGGGAATGGTGCCAAGCAAGCGATGCAGGGTGCTGGCCTGTGCGGGCAGGGCATCCAACAGCGTTGCGTCCACGCCCGCTAGGCCGCGCAACTGCTCGACGGCATTGCGCAGGCTCTCCGCCATGCGCTCGGCGGCGCGACCGGTAGGTGCCGCCAGCGCAATGCGCGGGGGCGGCAAGCCCGACGCGCCTGCCTGTGCAACCAGCAACAGCAAGAGGCGGGCGATGGTGGTGGTCTTGCCGGTGCCGGGCCCGCCGGTGACCAGCAACAAGGAATGCAGTAACGCGACGGCCGCTGCCTGCGCCTGTCGATCATCACCGTCGCGCGCATGGGGGAAAAGTGTTTCGAACAAAGGCGCAAGCGACGCCATGTCGCTCGTGCCTGCAACTTGCGTCGCCATCTGCTGCAGTCGCAGCGCAAGCCGGAATTCGTATTCGCGATAGCGGCGCAGGTAGAGCAAGCCGTTTTCCAGCACCAGCGGCATGGCGGTGGAAGCAGACCGGCCGGCTTCGGCCGGGTCGATCCAACGTGACGTGGCCAACGCAGCCCGCCATTGATCGGCATCAGGCCAGTCGATCCCGCCCTCGACCAGCACGTGCGGACGCGCAGGGTCGAAGGCCGCGTGGCCCTGGCCCACGGCCAGCGAAGCAAGCGCCGCTGCGGCCAGCACCAGGTCCGGCGTGGCAGGATCCAGCTTGCGCAGGCTTTGCGCCAGCGCGTGGTCGATCACGCGCAAGCTGCCGCCGCGGAACAGGTCGTCGAGGAGGCTCATGGCTTGCCTCCTGCGAACAGTGCATCCAGTGCATCGACCAAGTCCGGAGAGGGCGTCCATGCGTGGATGCCGCTGGCGTTACGTCCTGTGGAATCAAGCCCGCGACAGAACAGATAACGCACGCCACCGAAGTCGCGCGCGTAGTCGTAGCCATCACCGAGGCGGAAGCGCAGCCAGCGATGCAGGGCGACGGTGTAGATCAAGGCCTGCAGGTCGTATTCGCTATGAGCCATAGCTTGCGCGACGGCATTGGCGTCGTAGGCGGGCAGGCGGTTGGATTTGTAGTCGAGCAGGTACCAGCGTCCGTCGCGGTGGTAGGTCAGGTCGATCTTGCCGGTCATCAAGCCTTCCAGCTGCCGACGCAAGCCGAAGGCACGGCGGTCGCGGGCCACGCCGTGCGCGTGCAGGGTGGCGAGAATGGCTTCGACCGATGTCGGCTTCAGTGCAAAATGGAATTCAAGTTCGGCGCGACGTTCGTCTGTCGACAACTCGCACAAGCGGCCGCCTTCGGGCAGGGTCACGGTGAGCGTGTGGCCGATCAGCGAGACGAGTTCGGCGACACCGTCGTCGATATCCGTTTCTGCATAGCCACCGGCAAGCAGGGCATCGCGTAGCGGCACGTCCTGTCCGGCAGGCGGTGCGTCATTCTTCCAGCCCGACCATGCGTTGAAATCCACATGCTCCAGCGCATCATGCAGCACGTTGCCGAAACGGCTGCCACTGAAGCGCGTATCGAAGACCGCCGCTGTCGCGGTGTCGTCGACGAGCAGGATCTCCGGTTCGTCACCTGCACCTTTCTCGTCGGCGTCGGCAGCAAGGCTCGCAGCATCCTCGCCCGCATCGGCCTTGCTCAACTGGGTGAAGCTGTAGACCCACCAGTCGCGTGGCACGTGACGTCTGGCGATTCGCGCAGGTGGGACGGCGCTGTCACGCGCGGGCGGCAGTCGTGGTGGCGGTGGTTCGGGCGCGCCTTCGACCAGCAGCACGTCAGCGTTGCCACGCAACGCATCAAGGCCACCTTCCAGCATCGATGCAAGCCGGCTGTCCTCAAAGCCTGCCACTTGCCCGGCGGCAACCCACAGCGCATGTTCGGCGCGGGTCAGGCCCACGTAAAGCAAACGTGCATCTTCGGCATCGCTGGCGGCGCTGGCCAACTGGTTGGCAGTGACCCAATCGGCGGCGTCCTTGTCGAGCTTCCAGTGCAGCTGTCGGTGCCCGTCCTGGTGGATGACGTGATGGCTGCCACTGTTGGAACCACGCGTACCGATGCCGACAAAAGGCAGGTACACCAGCGGGTATTCCAAACCCTTGCTTTTGTGCAAGGTGATGACCTGCACGCGATGCGCATCCGATTCCAGACGCAACAGTTGCGTTTCATCGTTGGCATCGGCCAGCGCGACCTGCTGCTGCAACCAGTCAACCAGTCCCTGCATTCCCAATGCATGCGTGCTGGCCTGCTGCAGTTGTTCCGCAAGTTGCAGGTAGTTGGTCAGGCGGCGCTCTCCGTCGAACAGGCCCAGCAGGCGCTCGGCATGTTGCGCACAAAGATCGGCGACCAGCGCGAATGGGCCGCTTCGCTGCCAGCGCTCGCGCCATTCCAGCATGTGGCCCTGGTCGATGCGCAGTTGGTCGTTGTTGGCGAGGTCCGCTGCGACATCGAGTCGCGCTATGTCATTGGCATCACGTCCCAAGAGCACGGTGGACAAGGCGGCACGCAGGCGACCCTCATCGGCAGGTTGCGACACCGCCAGCAACAACAGGTGCAGTTCGACGGCCTCGTGGGTGGCGAACAGGCTCTGCTTGCCTGCAGCGATAGCCGGAATACCCGCCAAAGCCAATGCCTGCCGGATGCGTGTCGCCTCGCGGTGGCTGCGCACCAGGACGGCGATATCACCGGGCTGAACGGGCTGGCCATCGATCAATGCGCTGCCATTGCGCGCTTCGGTCAACACACGATGGATATCAGCCACGCAGGCCGCAGTGGCCGCGGCGCGCGAACTGTCTGCGCGCGGTTTGTCGGTGTGACTGTGCAGCATGCGCAGGGTCAGTGCTGGCGCAGGAAGTCCGCCGCGCGTGTAATCGGCATCGCTGCGTCGATCACCGGGATTCACTTCCACGAACTGGATGCCTGCTTCCACGAAGGCCTGTTCGCCGGCGTTGGCGTACAGCGCCTCGATGGCGCGCAGTACGCTGGGACGTGAACGGAAATTATGGTCCAGCGCGGGCGCGGTCTCGGCATGCGCCCGCGCCCGCAGATAGGTCTGCACGTCACCACCACGGAAACCGTAGATGGCCTGCTTGGGGTCGCCGATCAGGAACAGCGCCGGCGACGCGCCCGCGTCACGGGCTTCGGGCGAAGCACCAAACACGCAGCGGAAGATATTCCACTGGCGTTCGTCGGTGTCCTGGAATTCATCCACCAAGGCAAAACGGTATTGCGCGCGCAACTGCGCGACCAGGCGCTGGCGCTGCGGACTTTCCAGTGCATCGGCCACACCGTCTATCAGGTCGTCGTAGGTCTGCAACCGTCGCTGTTGCTTGAGCAATGCCAGCCGTTGGCGTGCTTCATCGCGAATCGAATGCAGCAGCGCGATGGCCTGCGACCGGCGCCATGCCGCAAGCGCAACCTGCAGTTCAACATGGTCGGCAATCAGCGGCTGCAGTGCCGACACGGGCGCCTTGCCTGCGTGGGCCTTGTTGGTCCTGGCGTTGAGCGCCTGCAGGGTGAGCCTGCTGATGCGTTCGTCCAACTCAAGCTGCGGATCAGGCTGCTGCGCCCATTGCTGCAACTGCTGGCCCAGTGCTTTTATCCAGTCGTCCTTGTAGTAGGTTTTGTTGAGCACGCCACCCGCGACGGCCGCCAGCAGGGCGTTGAAGTATTCCTCGCCATGCAAGCGGATGCCGGCAGCCAGTGCTTGCGCCACCGCAACCCGGCGTGGGCGTGGATCTTCGAGTTCGTATTCAACCGGCACGGGAAAAAGCGGTAGCGGACCGGCCAGCACGGCCAGCGATTGCACCAGCGCCTTGGGTGAACGCCATAGACAAAGCAGCGCATCCAGTGAATCATCATTGCTGGCATGGTGGCGCCAGAGGTCGGCGGCGACTTCCTCATGCAGTGCACGGGTATTGGTCAGTAGTTCCGGCACCGCGAACCCATGGCCGATTTCAAGCGCATGCTCGGACAATACGCGCGCGCAGAACCCATGGATCGTGAAGATGGAAGCAAGGTCCATTTCTTCGGCGGCAATGCGCAGGCGTCGCGAAAGCGACTGCGGCGACTCGCCGCTATCGTCAAGATGGCGGCGAAGGATGACGCGGGTCAACACCGTTTCATTGTCGTCATCGCTGCCGCCGCCTGTTGCGACCAGGCCTGCGGCCAGCAACAGGCGCTCACGGATGCGCTTGCGCAGTTCCTGCGTGGCGGCTTCGGTGAACGTCACGGCCAGGACCTGGCCAATGCGCAATTCGCGCTCGACCACCAGCCGGGTGAACAGCGTGGCCAAGGTGAAGGTCTTGCCGGTACCAGCACTGGCTTCTATCAGGCGCACGCCTTCCAGTGGCAACGAAAGATAGGGATTGTCGGCGGGTGTCATCGCGGTCATGCGTGCAGCAACTCCTCAAAGGCCACCAGCGCATTGCCATGACAGACCGCTTCAAAAATGCGATGGCTGTTATGTGCGAATTCGGCATAGCCTTCGGTCGTGGCAAGCGGATCGCGACCCCTGAATGCCAAGGCGATGGAAGCGTTGGCGCTTTCGGCGAAGTCGGAAAATTCATTGCCGTACCACTTCGCCTGCGCTGCGGACTCGGCGCGCTCGGGATTGGCGGTGTAGATCGCCCAGCCGGTATAGGGCGCGAATGGCAGGGGCGTACACATGCCCTGGGTGCGCATCTGCAACAGCATGCGCAATGCCGCTCTCGCTTTTTCCTGGGCTAATGGTTCCGAAACACGCAAGTCCGCGCGGTCTTCGTCCTTGTCCTGACCGGCCAGCACCACCAGCGGCAGGTTCGCGCCCGCGGCATTGGCCAGCAACCATTCCAGTCCGAAACGGATGGCGGCATTGCCGCTTAACTTGCCGGGACGCAGGCGCGCGATACCGTGTGGATGTATGCCCTGCACGCGACCGTGCAATTGCAAGCCGTCTATTTCGACTGCAAACGGAAGTGACGTCGCCGCCGAGCCTTCCGCCCACGCGGCATAGGCCGCCGCATACGGACGCAATGTGGCCTGCAGCTGGCGCAATGCGCGCTGCCCCAAGGCACCCGAAGGCAACAGCGCGCGTGCACGCATGCGCTCGTACAGGTCGTCGGTGTCGCCTGCCAGCTGTGCTTCCAGAGCGGCCTGTTGCAGATGTGATTTCAGCAGTGCCCCTTCCATTTGTAGTGGCTCAACGTCATCGCCGTCGTCTTCAACGCTTGGCAGGCGCAAGCCAAGGCGTTGTGACAGGAACTGCCCGGCCGGATCAAGCAGGAAGCGACGTAGTGCGTCGAGGTTCAGCGATTCGGATTCTTCTTTTTCTTCGACGGATGCAATGTCGGGCAGAGAACTTTCCACCCAGGGCGCCAGCGAATGACGCGCGTGGCCGAGTGATGCGGCGGCGGATCGCCATTCACTGCGATAACTAAAGCGCCGCGACTCATCGCCTTCGCCAAACGCCGCGGCGGCGAAGGGTTGCAGAGGATGAGGCACAACTAGGGCCTTTGCGGCTTCAGCCGGTTGCGCATGGTATTGCGCGGAGGCATCGATCAATTCGGACACCAGCACCGACGGCTCGCGCACGCTGCCATCGCGCGGGTCCGCGCCTAGGTAGCTCAGGTAGAACACGTCCGAGGCGGCGGTGAACAGCTGCAGGAACAGGTAGCGGTCGTCTTCACGCAACGAACGATCACCGTGGCGGCGTTTGCTTGTTCCCAGCTCCGCAGTCAACTGGTTGAGACCGGCGACCGGATCACGGCGCGGATAGTCGCCGTCGTTCATGCCGAGCACGCAGATCGCGCGGAACGGCAACAAGCGCATCGGAACCATGCGCCCGAAACTCACGCCGCCGGTCAACAGCGGTGCGCGCGTGTCGGCTTCGGCCAGTGCGGTGGCGAAATGCGCGCGCACCACTTCCGGCGGTACCGGCTGTTCGAAGCCGGCGCGTCGCGCGGCGTCGGCGAAGCCTTCGATGCTGGTGCGCAGGCGTTCCAGCGCACGCTGGTCGGCCAGCGACTGTGGCGGTTGCGGCAGGACTGCGGCCAGCAAACCCAGCAGGCGTTCGCGCCATTGCGCCGGCGTCATGCGTTCGCCCAGCACGCGCTCGTGGCGGGCGAGTACGCGCAGCAGGCGGATCAGCGCATCCAGGGCAAGCACAGCGTTGCCTTCCAGACCTGGCCACGGCGCAACGCCGGCGATGTCGCCTTCGTCGCCACTGGCGTGACCCAACAACAGCCGATCGAGCGCGAAAGCCCAGGTATAGGCATCGTCGCGCGGTGCCTGGTGGCGTTCGCGATGACCGGCGTCGATGCCCCAGCGCGCGCCTGCCGCGGACAACCAGCCGTGCAGGCGTTCCAGTGCGGGTGCGTCCAATCCCGCGGCACTGGCGATAGGCGCGCATGCGAGCAGGTCGAGGATTTCGTTCAAGCCGAATCGCGACACCGGCAAGCCGAGCAGGTGCAGGAAGACTTCGGCGAGGGGTTCACTGGCGAGCGGACTGGTGTCGGCCAGCGCATACGGAATGAACTCCGGCGTGCCGGCCACGCCGCCGAACACGGCTTCGATATAGGGCGCGTACGGATCGATATCCGGCGCGAGCACGGCGATCTCGCGTGCCTGCAGCGGCGGATCGAAACGCGGGTCTTCCAGCAGTCCACGCAACTGGTCGTGCAGCACCTGCACTTCGCGCAAGCGCGTGTGGCAGGCGTGCACCTGCAGGCTGGGATCGTGCAGGTCGATGGCGTCGCGCCACGGAGTCGATGGCGACGCACGCCGATGCAGCAGGTCGCGCTGCAGGCGTTGCAGCAGGCGGTCGTGTTCAGGGGTGTCGTCTTCGCCCTGTTCCGGATCAGCGTAAGCGGCGATTTCACCGGACGGATGCACCACTTCGTAGCTGCCGAGCACGGCGACGAAGTCGCGACCCGCGGCACCCCAGGCTTCCAGCAGCGGGTTCTCGGGTTCGTCCCGCGAGAATGGGTCCTGTTGCTCCGCCCGCAGCTTCTCGCCCAGCGTCTGCAGGTCGCCCCAATACGAGCGCGTGGGCGTCGGCATGTAGAAATGCATCACGCCGACGCGCGCCTGGGTGGCGATGACGCGCAGCACGTCCGGCGACACATTGAGCGTGCCAAAGGCGAACAGGCGCGACGGCAGTCCAACGGGCAAGGCGGCATTGCCGTCGACGGCGCTGAACCTCGACAGGTAGTCGTCGATGCGACGCGCACGGTGCGCCTTGCCACCGGCGATGCGACGCCACAGCACGGCCTGCGGATCGCGTGGGGCCTGGCCGGCTTCCCAACCCAGCAGCCAGTCGCGGCGCCAGGCCTGGTATTTCTCGAACACCGCCGCCAGTTCGCCGGCCAGCGACCACGGTTTCAGCGCGTTGCCGTCTTCCAGGTAGCGCCGCAGCGGCTGCATGGCCGGGTCGCGCAGCAGCGCGGGATCGGTCAGCGCGGCATACAGCTGCCAGTGCAGGGCATCGGCGCCTAGGTCTTCGGCCGCGCCCGGGACAACCTGCCCCGGACCTGATCCGGGGTTGGCATCCAGCGCGCGAGCCACGAACTCGCCGGGGGTCAGGAATTCCAGGTTGGCGGCGATGCCGTGCGCCGCCGCCAGCGTCGCCTGCAGCCAGCGTCGCATCGCCACCTGCGGGATCAGCACCAGGTCCGGTGCCAGCAACGACTGGCCGGGCGCAGGCGTGCGCAGCTCGGTGGCCATCAGCCCGGCCAGCACTTCCAGCGAGTTGGAGTGGTACAGGCGGAAGTCGGAAGAGGGTGCGGGCATCGCGTCATCTTGCCGCAGTCGGGTCGCAGGGAGCGCGACGGATGAAATGTGAGGCGGCGCTTCATCCCGTACTCTGCTGTGGACGGGCCTGTTTCCACGCCACGGTGCACCCCCTGTTCAGCCGCAGCCCCCGATCCTCTGCGGTCGTTTTGGAGTTCCTTGCGCCAATGCCAGCCCCCGATTCCCCTGCAGTACGCCTCACCCAGGCCCGGCTCGACCGTGGCGGGCGCACGGTGCTGCGCGATATCGACCTGTCGGTGCCGCGCGGCAGCATCACCGCGGTGCTGGGGCCGTCGGGCAGCGGCAAGTCCACCTTGCTGGCCGCGCTGACCGGCGAGCTGGTGCCGGCGGCGGGCACGGTGGAGGTCTTCGGCGAGCCAGTACCGCGCACCACCCGCGCGCTGTTGGAAATGCGCAAGGGCATCGGCGTGCTGCTGCAGGGCAATGGCCTGCTCACCGACCTGACCGTGGCGGACAACGTCGCCCTGCCGCTGCGCGCGCATACCAAGCTGCCGAAGGCGCTGGTGCAACGCATCGTCGACTTCAAGCTCAATGCGGTCGGCCTGCGCGCGGCGGCGGAGGCCTGGCCGCGCGAGCTGTCCGGCGGCATGGCCCGGCGCGTGGCCCTGGCCCGGGCCTTGGCGCTGGATCCGCCGCTGATGATCTACGACGAGCCCCTGACCGGGCTGGATCCCATTGCCAGCGGCGTGATCATGAGCCTGATCCAGCGCCTCAACGACAGCCTGGGCCTGACCAGCATCATCGTCAGCCACCACGTGCATGAAACCCTGCCCATCGCCGACCACGCGGTGGTGATTGCGAACGGCGGCATTGTGTTTTCCGGCACTCCGACCGATCTGGAAGCCAGCACCGATCCACTGGTGCGGCAGTTCCTGCGGGGGGAGCCGGATGGGCCGATCGGTTTCGATGCGAGTCCTCGGACGGAGGCGGCATGAACCTCCGGCTCGCCTTGATCCCGTCCGCAGGACCAGAGCCTGCCCCCTTTTGCAAAGGGGGCAAATCCGGGCAGCCGCTTGTTGCTTCGATCGGCGCGGCGAACCACGGGACGGTGAACTGAATGCCTGTTGCCGCCTCCCTCCGCTCCCTCGGCCGGGCCGGGCTGTTCACCCTTTCGGTGTTCCGCTCGTCTGTGCCCACTCGGGACTTTTTCGCCGAACTTACGCGCGAAATCTACAAAGTTGGCGCACGTTCGCTGCCGATCATCGCCGTGGGCGGCGCTTTCGTCGGCCTGGTCCTGACTTTGCAGGGTTACCGCACGCTGACTACGTTTGGTGCCACAGACGCGCTTTCCACCCTGCTCGGGCTGTCGCTGTACCGCGAACTAGGTCCCGTGCTGACCGCGCTGCTGTTTATCGGTCGCGCCGGCTCCTCCATCGCCGCCGAGCTGGGCCTGATGCGCGCCACTGACCAGATCAAGGCGCTGGAACTGATGGCCATCGACCCGATCGCCAAGGCCGTGGCCCCGCGCTTCTGGGCGGCGGTGATCTGCGTACCGCTGCTGACCGGCTTCTTCTGCAGCCTGGCCATCAGCGCCAGCTATTTCCAGGCCGTGCACGTGCTGGGCCTGGACAACGGCGTGTTCTGGTCGGCGCTGAGCAACAGCGTGGATTTCCGCGATGACTTCGGCGTGGCGCTGTTGAAGTCGGCGGTGTTCGGCGGCACCTGTGCCCTGGTGGCGGCGTATGAAGGCTTCCACGCCGAGCCCACCATCGAAGGCACCTCGCTGGCGACCACGCGCGCCGTGGTCAATGCCTCGCTGCTGGTGCTGATGTTCAACTTCGTCATGTCTGCGCTGCTGTTCCAATGATGCACTCCCTTCGCAAAACCCCGTGCCTGTGGGCGCGGACCGTCAAAGGCCGATAACCATGTCCATCCGCGGACCCCGTCTTGAATTCGCCGTCGGCGCCTTCCTGCTGCTGGCCCTGGCCTCGCTGCTGGTGCTGGCCTTCGCCTCGACCAACCAGAAGTTCGGCTTCGGTGGCGGCACCTACGAACTCACCGCCCGCTTCAGCAACCTGGGCCAGCTGCGCCCGCAAGCACCGGTGAAGATCGGCGGCGTGGTGATCGGGCAGGTGTCCGGGATCACGCTGGATCCGGTGAAGTTCGATTCCATCGTCACCTTGTCCATCGACAGCACCTTCAAGGACCTGCCCGCCGATACCTCGGCCGGCATCTTCACCAGCGGTTTGCTGGGTGAGAACTACATTGGCCTGTCTCCGGGCGGCGACCCGGAAGTGCTGAAGCCCGGCGAAGAGATCGCCTTCACCCAGCCCGCCGTCGACCTGCTGCAGCTGGTCGGCAAGTACATGTTCAGTGGTGGTGGCAAACCCGCCGAGGGCGCCGAAGCAGGCGCTGCCGGCGATGCGACCGCTGCTCCCGCGCCTACCGAGGAACAAGCCCCATGAAAGCCCGCTCCATGAACAAGCCCCTGTTATCCCTGTTCATTGCTTCCGCCCTGCTGGTCGGTGCGCCCGTGCTTGCCGTCGCGCAGGCCGCCAAGCCCGCCGCCGCACCCGCCGCGCAAGGTTCGGCCAGCAAGCTGGTGCTGGACAGCAGCACCCGCATCCTGACTACGCTGGAACAGCGCCGCGCCGAGTTCCGCAGCAATCCGGCGGTGCTGAAGCAGTTCATCACCGGCGAATTCAACCGCATGTTCGACCGCGACTACGCCGCACGCCTGGTGCTGGGCGTGCACGGCCGCGGCGCGTCCGAAGCCGACGTGAAGCTGTTCTCCGACGCGCTGGCCGACAACCTGATGGCCCGTTACGGCACCTCGCTGCTCGACTTCAACACCAAGCTGCGCGTGCGGGTGAAATCCGAGTCCGCGCTGCCGGGCGGACGTGGCGTCAAAGTGTCCAGCGAGATGCTGCGCGCCGGTGGCGAGCCGATCCCGGTCGACTACCTGATGCGCAACGTGGGCGGGCAGTGGCGGGTGTTCGACGTGATGGTGGAAGGCATTTCCTACGTGCAGACCTTCAAGAACCAGTTCGACGCACCGCTGCGGCAGAAATCCATCGCCCAGGTCGCCGCCGACCTGCGCGCCGGCAAGATGCAGGCCAATGCCGGCAACTGAGGCCACGCTGCAACGCGAAGGCGACGCGCTGGTGTTCACCGGCGCGATCGACCGCGCGGCCGCGCTGGCGCTGTGGGCCCCGGCACTGGCCGTGCTGGCCGGCGCGCAACGCATCGTCCTGACCAAGGTCACTACCGTCGACAGCGCCGGGCTGGCATTGTTGGCCGAACTCGCCGCACGCCTGCGCGCGGCGGGAATTGCGCCACGTATCGAAGGCGAGCCCCCCGGCCTGCCGGATCTGCGCGCCGCGTACCGCTTGACTCCCGGGCTGGATTTCCCCGGGGCGACCCCCACGTCGTAACAAGGCGTCCCCACGGCGCCGGGAACAGGATGAAACTCCCACGCATTGCCATTGCTGTCGTACTTGCCGCGCTGGTGTCTGCCTGCGCGTCGGCTCCGCCTGCAAGCTCATACGCCCCGCCAGCCGAGACGGTCGTTGTCGGAAGCGCCGGGCAAGGCGACCTACCGGAAACAGCGGAAAGCTCCGCGCCGCCAATTCCGCAGGACGATGCTCCGGTCGCTCAGGCCGAAGCCGTTGCAGCAGACGCCACCACCACGAGCCAGGTACAGGCGCCGACCGCGGCCGAGGATGACTTCGCCGCCATCTACGGGCAGGACGACTACAACCCGGTTGCCGACCCCACCTTGCCACCAGGCGTTGAACTGCCGGCCAGCTACGACCCGTGGGAGAAATACAACCGCAAGATGCACGCGCTCAACAACGCCGTGGACGAAGCCATCGCCAAGCCGCTGGCGCAGGGCTACGTGAAAGTGGTGCCGCGCCCGGTACGCCTGGGCGTGAGCAACTTCTTCAGCAACCTGGGCCAGCCGGTCAGCGCACTCAATGCCCTGCTGCAGGGCAAGCCCAAGCAGGCGGGGCAGTCGATGGGCCGTTTCCTGCTGAACTCCACCCTGGGCATCGGCGGCATCTTCGACCCGGCCAGCGATGCCAAGCTGCCGCGCAAGAGCGAGGACTTCGGCCAGACCCTCGGCGTGTGGGGCTGGAAACGTTCGCGCTACGTCGAACTGCCGCTGTTCGGTCCGCGCACGATCCGTGACGTGGTGGGCCTGGTCGGCGACGCGCCGCTGGCGCCCTTGCAACAGGTCGACTACGACGCGCTGCGCGTGTTCCTGCAGGGCACGCAACTGGTCGACGTGCGCGCCGACCTGTTGTCCGTCGACAGCCTGCGCGAAGGCGCGGTGGATGAGTATTCGCTGTTCCGCGATTCGTGGCTGCAGCGTCGCAATTACCAGATCAGTGAAGGCAGCAAGCGCACGGATGCGGACGCAAACCTGCCCGACTACCTGCTGGAAGAAGAAAACAATCCCACCGTCCCGATTGATGCTATGCCGATGGTGATTCCGCCGCCGGGTGGGTGATGCGGCTTGGTTGGTGCTTCGCAAAATGCCGCGCTGTGATTTCAGTGTTCGAAACGCGACAAACAACAACAGCGACAAATAGCATCGTCATCCCAGCGAACGCTGGGATCCATTTTGATCTTCGTCGGGTACCGATGGAATCAAAGCCAAGAGCAACGTCAAAATGTATCCCAGCGTTCGCTGGGATGACGATGTTGGCGAACCTATTCCTGTGAGTCCTGATCCAACTCACTACCCAACAACCCCGGCTCACCCTCACTAGGCAGCGACTCCACATCCCGCAAGCGCCGTTCGATCGCGCGCGTGCGTACGCCGGTCTTCTCGATCTGGGTGCTGGCTTGGTCCAGCTTGTTCTTCACCGAATCCAGCACGTCGCCGAACTTCGAGAATTCGGTCTTCACTGCACCCAGCGTCTTCCACACTTCGCTGGAGCGCTTTTCAATCGCCAGCGTGCGGAAGCCCATGTGGAAGCTGGTCATCAGTGCCAGCAACGTAGTAGGCCCGGCGACCGCAATGCGCAGGTCGCGCTGCAATGCATCTACCAGGCCCGGTCGGCGCAGCACTTCGGCGTACAGGCCTTCGGTGGGCAGGAACAGGATGGCGAACTCCGTGGTGCTCGGCGGCGCGATGTACTTGTCGCGGATGCGCGCGGCCTCCAGGCGCACGCGGCGCTCCAATGCCTCGCCGGCATTGCGCGCGCCGTCGGCGTCGGCTCTTTCCTGTGCATCCAGCAGGCGCTCGTAATCCTCGCGTGGGAACTTGGCGTCGATCGGCAACCACACAACGGAATCGATCGATGAGCCGGGGAAGCGCACCGCGAACTCCACGCGCTCGCTGCTGCCGGGCACGGTGGCGACGTTGGCGGCATATTGATCCGGCGCGAAGACCTGTTCCAGCAAACCCGCCAGCTGCACCTCGCCGAACACGCCGCGCGACTTCACGTTGTTGAGCACGCGTTGCAGTCCGCCCACGTCGGCGGCCAGCTTGTTCATGTCACCCAGGCCCTGGTGCACCTGCGCCAGCATGGCAGTGACGTTGCCGAAGCTTTCGGTCAAGCGCGTTTCCAGCGTGGCGTGCAGTTTCTCGTCGACGGTGGCGCGCATCTGCTCCAGCTTGGCGGCATTGTCGGCCTGCAATTCCTTGAGGCGCGATTCCAGCGTGGTGCGCATTTCGCCAATGCGCTGTTCATTGCGTTGGGTCAACTCGTTGAGGCGCTGGCTGAGCGTGTCGCTGAAACGCTGTTGTTGTTCGCTGCTTTCCTGCCGACCCTTGCGCGCGTCTTCACCCAGCGCCTCGCGCAGCAGGTCAAGACGCTGGTCGGTGCGTGTGCTCAGCTCGGTGAGATTGCGACCAAAGCCCTCGATGCGCGTTTCCTGCTGCTTCGACAGGCTGTCCAGCTGTTCGCGCAATTCGCTGCGGCCGCTGCGCTGTTCCTCGCGCAGGGCAAGTTCCATGCGCTGCTCAGGGCGACGCAATAGCAGCGCTATCAACAAGGCGATGGCGGCCAGCACCAGGCCGGCTAAAAGCATGAGAAGTGAGTTGGTGTCCATGGCTACAGTGTAGCGGGGTCGGTCTCAAGAGCTGATTCCGCGGTGGTTGCCCCCACGACAGCTCCGTTGCACTATGTTCCTGACGCCTTGATCGTGAAGGTGCCGTGTTGCCGGGTAACGCCAAGGTTGGCACAAGGAAACCCGTTCGTGAAAGTCAGGGAACTGATGGTATTGGTCGAAGCGGATGGGTGGCGACTGGTGCGCCAGAAGGGCAGCCACCGCCAGTATCATCATCCGCTCAAATCCGGCACGGTGACCGTGTCCGGCAACCTGGGCATCGATGTCCCGCCCGGCACGCTCAACAGCGTGTTGAAACAAGCAGGTCTAAAGCCAGCAAGGTGAATGCTATGCGCTACATGGTCGTGGTTGAAAAGGGACCGGAAAGCTACGGCGCGTATGTGCCCGACCTTCCGGGCTGCGTGGCGGTAGGTGAAACAGAGCAGGAAGTCCTGCAACTCATCCAGGAAGCCATCGAGTTCCACCTCGAAGGACTCAAGGAAGAGGGGCAATCCATCCCTTCCCCGCATTCCTCAAGCGCGTTCGTCGAAGTTCGCGCCGCCTGAGCCAGATCAACCTGGACGAGGCCATAGAGCCGCCTCGTAGCTCCCCGCTATTTCTTCGGCTTCCCGTCCTGTTCCTCGCGCATCTTGCGGCGCAGGAAAGCACCCAGCACCAGGGGCAGGCCGATGATGACCAGGCCGCCGATGATGGTCATCCAGCCGACCGGTTCCATGAATATCTCGCGCAGTATCGGATGCATCCGCCGGCTCCCTTCGCCATGAGTGACGGTTGCAGCCTAGACCCAATACAGGCGAGCGCATTGACCGAAATCAACCGGGCCAATGCCGCCGGGCTGTGCCCGTCGCTCCCACCGGGCTTGCCCGGATCCCGTGGGCGGCACATCAAGGGCATCGGGGCAAATTCGGAACGGCAACGCATCGAGCCGTCCTTCCGGGTCGCGGTTGATGCAACCAACGCCGCGCGCGTACCGGTAACGACACGCCATCGCCGCACTGCACATCGCATCGCCGCGTCGAATAAGCGACTATGCGCCACCCCCTTCCACCCAATAAATCCGAGGGTTGTATGCAGACATGGTTCCGGCGCAAGGATATCGACCAGGTCACCGTGCATGAGGAGGGGCGGCGACTGGTCCCCACGCTGAGCTGGCCGCACCTGGTCGCGCTGGGCATCGGCGCCATCGTCGGCACCGGCATCTACACCCTGATCGGCGTCGGCGCGAATCTCGCCGGGCCTGCGGTGCTGCTCTCGTTCGCGGTCGCCGGCATCGTCTGCGCCTGCGCGGCGCTGGCCTATGCGGAAATGGCCACCATGATGCCGGCAGCCGGCAGCGCCTACACCTACAGCTACGTCGTACTCGGTGAAGCCATCGCCTGGATCGTGGGCTGGAGCCTCATCCTGGAGTACTCGCTGGTGGTGAGTGCGGTGGCGGTGGGCTGGTCGGGGTCGGTGATCGAATTCCTCAACGGCATGGGCGTGCACGTGCCGCAGGCACTGGCGGTAGGCCCGCATGCGGGCGGCATCGTCAACCTGCCGGCGGTACTGATCACCTTCGTCGTCGCCGGCATCCTGATGGCGGGCACCAAGGAAAGCGCCACCCTCAACGCGGCATTGGTGATCGTGAAAGTGCTGGCGCTGTGCGTCTTCGTCGCCATCGCCATGCCGCATTTCGACAGCAGCAACCTGCAGCCGTTCATGCCGTATGGCTTCGCCAAGGAAATGGGTGTCGATGGCGTGGAGCGCGGGGTGATGGCGGCGGCGGCGATCATTTTCTTCGCCTTCTACGGCTTCGATGCGATCTCCACCGCGGCGGAGGAAACCAAGAATCCCGGCCGCGACCTGTCCATCGGCATCATCGGTTCGATGATCGGCTGCACCCTGATCTACGTGATCGTGGCGCTGGCCGCGGTGGGCGCACTGCATTACACAGTGTTCGCCAACAGCCCCGCGCCGTTGGCGCTGATCATGCGCGAACTTGGCCAGGGCACGGCATCGAAGATCGTCGCGGGTGCAGCCGTGGTGGCGCTGCCGACGGTGCTGCTGGCGTTCTTCTACGGGCAGAGCCGCATCTTCTTCGTGATGTCGCGCGATGGCTTGTTGCCGCGCAGCCTGTCCAAGGTCAACACGCGCACCGGCACGCCGGTGGCGATCACGGTGTTCACCGCGATCCTGGTGGCGGCACTGGCTGGGGTCGCACGACTCGACGAAATCGCGGCGCTGGCCAACGCCGGCACGCTGGCGGCGTTCATCGCGGTGGCCGTGTGCCTGCTGGTCCTGCGCAAGCGTGACCCGTCACGCAAGCGCGTGTTCCGCACGCCGCTGGCGTGGGTGGTGGGACCCATTGCGATCTTTGGCTGCCTGTACCTGTTCTGGAGCCTGCCGCAGAAGACGCAGCTGTGGTTCCTGCTGTGGAACGTGCTCGGCATCGTGGCCTACGTGGTCTACGGCAGGCGCGGCAGCGTACTGGGGAAGCGCGGCGACGCCTGAGCTTTGCCTCCCCCTTTGTAAAAGGGGGACCGAGGGGGATTTGCTCTTGCTTCGAGAGAGGCAAGATCAAGATCAAGAGCAAATCCCCCGTCAGCGACGTTGTCGCTGCCCGCCCCCTTTTGCAAAGGGGGCTTTCCTCTCGACGCATAGGGTGGGCTTTGGCCGATGGGGGCCGCTCAAGCGTGCTGGCCCAGGGCAGTGACGCCTGGGCTTTGCCTCCCCCTTTGTAAAAGGGGGACCGAGGGGGATTTGCTCTTGCTTCGAGAGAAGCAAGATCAAGATCAAGAGCAAATCCCCCGTCAGCGGCTTTGCCGCTGCCCGCCCCCTTTTGCAAAGGGGGCAACGGCATCTTCAGAACACCCTGCAGAACACCGCCTTGAGGTAACGCGATTCCTGCACATGGGCCATGAACGGATGGTCGGCGCCCGCGCCTGACAGTTTCAGTATCTGGATGGTGCGGCCGGAGAAATACGCGGCGCGGCGCAGCATGTCCAGGAACTCCTGTTCGCTGACCAGGCCGGTGCAGGAGAACGTGGCGAACAGGCCGCCCGGCTTCACTACGCCCAGCGCCAGCTTGTTCATGTCCAGGTATTTCTTCAGCGCGGCGATCACCTGCTCACGGTCGCGGGTCATCTTGGCCGGATCCAGGATCACCACGTCGTACAGATCCTTGGCGTTGCCGGCATCGCGCAGCCACGGGAAGATGTCGGCCTGCACGAACTTCAGCTTTACATCGTTGAGCTTGGCATTGCCCTTGGCGATGGAAATCACGTCTTCGTCGATATCCACGCCGACCACTTCTTCCGCGCCACGCACTTTCGCGTATACGCCGAAGCCGCCGGTGTTGCAGCACAGGTCGAGCACGCGCTTGCCGGCGACCTGCCGTGACAGCCATTCGCGGTTGTCGCGCTGGTCGGCGAAGAAACCGGTCTTGTGCGCGCCGGCCGGGTCCGCGCGGAAGCGCACGCCGTTCTCGGTGATGATCGCCGGCGCGGGCGGCTCCGTACCGCGGAAGTCGAAGCTCTCCTGCTTCTGCACGTGCTCCTCGGCAAAGCTGTAGAAACGTGCGCCGGGGAACTGTTCCTTCAGGGCTTCGTAGATCCACTCGCGGTGACGGAACATGCCGGCGCTGAAGAACTCGACCACCAGCAAATCGTCGTAACGATCCACGACCAGGCCGGACAGTCCATCGCCCTCGGCATGCACGACGCGCCACGCATTCGACACGTCATCCAGTTTCAGCACGTCACGCCGCAGCGACACCGCTTCGGCGATCTTGCGCGAAAACCAGCCTGCATCCACGGGAACATCGATATCGGTTTCCAGGATGCGCACCGCGATGCGCGAGTGGCCGTTGTAGAAACCGCGACCGATCCATTCGCCTTCCACGCCGATCACGTCGACGAGGCTGCCGGGCTTGGGCTTCTGCTCGGGCTTGGCCACCAGTTTCTGGAAGATCCACGGGTGGCTGGAACGCCAGGCGTTCTTGAGATGGACGGCGGGGAGTGGTGTATTCATGGCGCCATTCTACCGGGACGGTTGACCGGACCCGCCCCGCCCGCCAGAATGCGCGTCCCAGAAGGGGAGTAGCTCCCGATGCTGTGGCCGTCATTACGGGCAAACGCCCCGGTCCAGCAGCAGGCCCACACAGGCTTGTGAGCAAGACCTTCGCCGTACAGGCGAAAGGTCCGTCCCCCGTAACCCGGTGCAGACGCCTTGAACCTTGCGGTTCGAGGCGTTTTGATTTCTACCGGAGCAAATAATGGAAACAATTGGCAATCCCTGGCTGTGGAGTGGCTTCGCCGTGGTGGTGGTGGTGGCGCTGCTGGTGGACCTGGTGCTGATGCGCCATGGCGGGCCGCACAAGGTCACGTTCAAGGAAGCGATGTACTGGAGCCTGGGTTGGGTGGCGGTGGCACTGCTGTTCAACGCGGGCCTGTGGTGGTACCTGACCGAGACCGCCGGGTCGGTGATCGCCAACCGCGTGGGCCTGGAATTCCTCACCGGCTACCTGGTGGAGAAGTCGCTGGCGGTCGACAACATCTTCGTGTTTCTGATGCTGTTCACCTATTTCGGCGTGCCCGAGGAACAGCGCCAGCGTGTGCTAGTCATCGGCATCCTGGGCGCGATCGTGTTGCGCGCCATCCTGATCTTCGTCGGCGCCGCGCTGTTGGCCAAATTCCATTGGCTGCTCTATCTCTTCGGTGCCTTCCTGCTGATCACCGGCGTCAAGATGTGGCTGACCGCGGGCAAGGCGCCCGACATGGACAAGAACCCCGTGCTGCGCTGGATCACCGGGCACCTGCCGCTGATCAACCGTTACCACGGCGACGCGCTGTGGATCGGGCAAGGCAAGCGCCGCCGCTATACGCCGCTGTTCGTGGTGCTGGTGATGATCGCGGTGACCGACGTGATCTTCGCCGTGGACAGTATTCCGGCCATCTTCGCCATCACCAGCGATCCCTTCATCGTGCTGACGTCCAACGTGTTCGCGGTGCTGGGCCTGCGCGCGATGTTCTTCCTGCTGGCCGGCATGGCGGATCGCTTCCACCTGCTGCCGTACGGTCTGGCGCTGGTGTTGGCGTTCATCGGTAGCAAGATGCTGCTGATCGACGTGTTCAAGATCCCGGTGCTGGTGTCGTTGGGCGTGGTGGCGGCGATCCTTGCCGTCACAGTGGCGGCCAGCCTGCTGCGTCCGGCGAAGGCGCACGCGAAGCCATGACGATGACGTCGGCTGCGCCGGCAGGTGCGGCCGACTACGGCGGGATTGCACGGGGTTCGGCTGTTAACATCCGTCCATGAACTTGAACTCTGCCGAAGCCCCAAAGCGCACCGCCCTCGAACAGCGCGAATACGACCGCATGCGCCTCAAGCGCGCCTTCTACATCAGCGTGGCGCTAGTGGTGCTTCTGCTCGTTGTGTTCCTGCTGCAGGGGCAATTCGACTGGCGCGCGTTCGCGGTGTATCCGCGCAACGCGGCCGGCCTGCTCGGCATCGTGACGGCGCCACTGTTGCACGGTTCGTGGGAACACCTGGCGGCCAACAGCGTCGCCATCCTGGTGCTGGGCACGCTCGCCGGCAGCGTGTATCCACGTGCAACGGCGCGCGGCCTGCCGATCATCTGGCTGGGTTCCGGCATCGGCGCGTGGTGGTGGGGTTATCCCGGCACCTTCCATCTGGGTGCCAGCGGACTGACCCACGGCTTGATGTTCCTGGTGTTCGTGCTGGGCGTGCTGAAGCGCGACAAGCCGGCGATGGCGGCGGGCATGATCGCGATCTTCTTCTACGGCAGCATGCTGCTCACCATCCTCGCGCGTGAGCCGGGCGTGTCGTGGCAGTCGCACCTGGGCGGCTCCATCGCGGGCATCCTGGCGGCATTCCTGTTCCGTCATCTGGATGAGCGCCTGCCGCAGTAACGCGGGCCTGCTTCAACAGCGCAAGCAAAGGCTTGGATATGTGAACCCGTTCGTGGTGAGCCTGTCGAACCACGCTCTTGCGACAGATCGACAGATCGCGTCAGCCCAGGGTTTCCGCGAAAAGCGTGGTTCGACAGGCTCACCACGAACGGGATCCTTTACAGGCTCATCACGAATGGAATTCAAGAGTCAGAACGTTCTTTGCCAGTGTCGTTCAGCGCTTTGAGCGCGCAACCCTTGCATTCCGTCCAGCTGCCGCCATCCATTGGCAATGAACCTGCACCATCCCGATGATCCGCGCTACGACGCGGAGACCCAGCGCCGACTCGATCGCCGCCGCCTGATTCGCGCGCTCAATGCCAGCCTGGTACTGGTGTTGGCGATGATCCTCGTCTATTCAGCGCAGGGCAGCTTCGACGTGGCCCGCTTCGCGGTGCAGCCGCTCAGCGTGGACGGCCTGCTCGGCCTGCTCACCGCGCCGTTGCTGCACGGTTCGGTGGAACACATCGCCGCCAACAGCGTGGCCTTGCTGATGCTCGGCACCTTGGCCGGCAGCGTATATCCGCGAGCGACGCTGTGGTCGTTGCCGTTGTTGTGGCTGGGCTCGGGACTCGGGGCATGGCTGCTTGGCGATCCGGGCTCCCATCACCTCGGCGCCAGTGGCGTGACCCATGGCTTAATGTTCCTGATATTCGTGCTCGGCCTGCTGCGGCGCGACCGTCCGGCGATTGCCACGGGCATGATCGCGTTCTTTTTCTACGGCGGCATGCTGCTGACGGTGTTGCCGCACGAGCCCGGTATTTCGTGGCAGTCGCACCTGGGCGGCGCGGTGGCCGGCGTGGTGGCCGCGTTCCTGTTCCGTCGCCTGGATCCGGCCTTGCCACGCAAGCGTTACAGCTGGGAAGACGAGGAAGAAGGCCTCGTTCCCCTTGATGACGAACTGGAGCCGCCGGCGCCACGCGAAGTTCCAGTGTTGTGGAATCGCACGGCAGAGGAAGAAGCGCGCGGCGTGGTGTTGAAATTCCCGCCACGCGATCCGCCGCCGTCCCTGTAGGAGCTGCGCAAGCTGCGACCGGAATTTCTCGGCTATCGGAAAATGAGTCGTGCCGTTATGGCCGTGGTCGCAGCTTGCGCAGCTCCTACAAGGATTTCGAGTCCATGGCTTGCGCCCTGGCTCCGCCAAACAACCTTCGCAATATCCGAAACAGAAAGAGCCGGACATGCCGGCTCTTTCTGTTTATTGCGATGCCCGTTGGCGATCAGAACTTCGCCGTGAACTCCAGCCCCAGGGTGCGCGGCTCGTTGAGGAAGCCGGTGAGGTTGTTGAAGTCGATGCCGCCGACGATGCGGGTCTGGTCGGTGATGTTGCGGCCGAACAGCGCCACTTCGTAGTCACCGTAGTTCCAGTTGTAGCCCAGGCGCAGGCCGCCTTCCAGCGACGACTTGCCGCGGAATTCGGTCGACTCGTACAGGAAGAAATTCACTTCGCTGCGATAGGCCCAGTCGGTGAACACGAAGAACTCCGCACCGTCCCCGGCCGGGATGCCCCAGCGCGCGGTCAGGTTGTGCACCCACTTCGGCGCCTGCGGCAGTGAATTGCCGTTGATCAGGTAGGTGCCATTGGGCAGGCTGGTGATTGGATCGATCACCGCCGGATCGGTCACGGTGCAGCCGCCGCCGCAACCCGGCACGGCCAGGCTGCCGTCCCTGATCTCGGTGTCGTTGTAGCTGCTGCCGAAGGTCACCAGCAGGCCGTCGGTGACATACGCCTCCAGGTCCAGCTCGAAGCCCTGGCCCGTAGTCTTGTCGGCATTGAGCAGGGTCGCGCTGTTGCCGCCGCCGCCGACCGCGATGATCTGCTGGTCGTTGACGTCGTAGCGGAACACGTTGAAACCGATGCGCGCGCGCTTGTCCCACAGGTCGGCCTTGATGCCGGCTTCGTAGGAAATCACTTCTTCCGAATCCGCGGTGGACACGCCGCCGTTGTCGGCCACGGCCGCGGCGCTGGCGAACAGCAGGCGGCCCTGGATGGACGGCGCGCGGAAACCCTTGGCTACGCGCGCGTAGACGTTGACGTCTTCGTTGACGGCATACACGCCGCTCAGGTCCCAGCTGATGTCGTCGACGTCGGTGCTCACCGTGTACGGACCGCCGACCGGCGCGGCCGAGAACGGCGCGGCCTCGAGCACGCTGGCGCTGAAGTCCTTCTTGTCCTGCGTGTAGCGCAAGCCACCACGCAGGGTGAAGGCGTCGCTGACTTCGTAATCACCGGAGGCGAACACGGCCCAGGCCTTGTTGCGCTGTTGCTGGACGGCATAGCCGGCGCGCGGATTGCCCGGCGTCAGCGAGTCGTAGTTGAAGCTGTCGATGCTGATGTCTTCGTCGTAATAGAACAGGCCGGCCTGCCAGTCGAAGCGGCCCCATTCATTGGACTCGACGCGGAATTCCTGGGTGACCTGGCGATGGTCCGGCAGGCCATCGGCCGACTCCGATGCAAACGGGATGAAACCCGGGCCGGAATTGCCCGGGCCGAGGAACGCAGCACCGAAGCCGCCGTCGATGTCGCCACGGTTGAGCGATTCGGCGGTTTCATAACCGGTGATGGAGTACAGGTTCACGCGGCCGAATTCCCAACGCAGGCGCGCGCTGCCGCCCCAGGTGTCGAGATCGGAGAAATTGACGCCGTCGATCGACGCTTCATCGCGATCAAAGCCGTCGACCAGGTTGTTGGTGCCCGGCTCGATGATGTTGGCGCGGAACAAACGCGCGGTGCCGTTGAGGTGGCGTTTGTGCAGGTTGAACAGGCCTTCGAATGCGTCGCCTTCGTACAGGAACTGCACGCGCGCGGCGGATTCGTCATAGCCCTCGAAGCCGTCGTTGGGTCCGGCGAAGGTGTTGTCCACCGAATCGTCGCGGCGCTGGAACAGCACCGACGCACGCGCGGACCAGCGATCGGTCAACGCGCCGCCGACGGCGCCTTCCACGTTCCACATATTGTCGGTGCCGTACGACACCCGACCGTAGCCGCCGAATTCCTGGGTCGGCTTGGCCGATTCGAACTTGACCACGCCGGCCGGCGTGTTGCGGCCGAACAGCGTGCCCTGCGGGCCGCGCAGCACTTCGATGCGCTCCAGGTCGAACACCGGGAAGCCCTTCAGCAGCGGGCTTTCCTGGACCACATCGTCATAGATCAGCGACACGGGCTGCGAGGCATTGAGGTCGAAGTCGGTGTTGCCCAGGCCGCGGATGTAGAAGCGCGGGAAGGCGCGGCCATAGGACGATTCGATGTTGAGGCTGGGCACGCGCGCGGACAGGAAACGCACGTCGTTGCCGCCGGCCGCCAAGGCGTCCAGCTTCTCGCTGCTGAGGGTGCTGATGGAGACCGGTACGTCCTGGATGTTTTCCACGCGGCGCTGCGCGGTGACCTGCACCGCGTCCAGGGTGGTGGCCTGGTTCTCGGTAGTGGTCGTCGCCGGGGTCGGTGCTGCGGGCGCAGCGTCCTGGGCGAAGGCATGGCCAAGCGGCAGCAGGGCGGCAATGGCAAGGGCGAGCTGGTGCGGGCGCACGGACGAAGAACGGCTGGCAGACATGGGGAGTTTTCCAGAGAAGAAAGAGGGCGGCGCGGTGGCCTAGCACACGCATGTTGCAGGACAGCAACAGCAGGGGCAATGGGCCGCGCGGTTATTAAGGTAGAAGGCGATGAGGAACATGCCTTGGGGAGCGTCTCAGGCGTGCTTGCGCCGCCATATGAACAAGGTCAGCGCCCCGGCCAGCAGGCCCCAGAACGCGGAGCCTATCCCGGCCAGCGACACGCCCGAGGCCGTGACCAGGAAGGCGATCAGGGCCGGCTCACGGTCGCTTTCATCGCGCATCGCCGCCGCCAGGCTGTTGCCGATGGTGCCGAACAAGGCGATGCCGGCGATCGCCATCACCAGTTCCTTGGGGAAAGCCGCCAGCAGTGCCGCGACGGTCGCGCCGAACACGCCGACGACCACGTAGAAGATCCCGGCGAACACCGACGCCACGTAGCGACGCTGTGGATCCAGGTGCGCCTCGCGGCCCATGCAGATCGCGGCAGTGATCGCGGCCAGGTTCAGGGCAAAGGCGCCGAACGGCGCGAGCAGGGTATTCATCACGCCGGTCCAGCCGATCACCGGCGAGATCGGCACGTCGTAGCCCGAGGCGCGGATCACGGCAACGCCGGGTACGTTCTGCGAGGTCATGGTGACGATGAACAACGGCAAGGCGATGCCGAACAGCGAGGCCAAGGACAGCGCCGGCGTGGTGAATACCGGTCGTGCCCATTGCAGGTGCACGCCCTCGACGTGCAGCAGGCCAATCGCACCGGCGATGGCGATGCCCACTACCAAGGTCGCGATCACCGCGTAACGCGGGAACAGGCGGCGTCCGCACAGGTAAGTCACGAACATGGCCAGCGCCAGGCCCAGCTGGGTCTGCATGGACACGAACACATCCAGCCCGAAGCGCAGCAACACGCCGGCCAGCATGCCCGATGCCAGCGACACCGGGATGCGGCTGAGGCTGCGTTCGAACAGGCCGCTGAAACCGGCGATCGTCATCAGCAGCGCAGACACGACGAAGGCGCCAATCGCTTCCGCATACGGCAGCCCGGAAGTGGAAGCGATCAACATCGCCGCACCGGGCGTGGACCAGGCCGTCACCACCGGCATGCGGTAGCGCAGCGACAGCCCGATGCAGGTCAGGCCCATGCCCAGCCCCAGCGCCCACATCCACGAGGCGATCTCCGCATCCGACGCGCCCAACGCCTGCGCCGCCTGGAACACGATCACCGCCGACGCGGTAAAGCCGACCAGCACAGTGACGAAGCCGGCCGCGACGGCGGAGAGGGAGAAGTCGCGGGTGAAGGAGGCGAAGCGGTTCGAGCTCATGGATGCATTGTCGCCCACCGCCCCCCGTAGGAGCGCCCCATGGGCGCGAGCTTTTGATTGTTATTGGAAATAGAGCGAAAAGCTCGCGCCCATGGGGCGCTCCTACCTAGGTGGGTTGGTAACTCGCCAGGCCCGAGACCACGCCCAGCGAAGGATCGCCGTGCACCACGCGTGCTTGCGGGAATATGCTGCGCGCGATGGCCTGCACGTAAGGCGCGCGCGACATGCCGCCGGTCAGGAACAGGCTCCCGGGCTGCGTCGGCAAGTCGGCGCGCACGTCTTCCAGCAAGCGGCCCAGGTGACGCAGGAAATCCACGCTCGCGCTTTCCAGGTCCGCGCGACTCGCTTCGACCGACAGCGCGGGACCGATGTAATCAAGCGAGTGTTGGCTGCCATCGTGTTCGCTGAGCCGGATCTTCATCGCCTCCACCGCGCGGTACAGGCGCGTGGTGCCGCCGTCGTGCTGCAGCGCCTGCAGGCGACTGGCGTAGGGCGGCGGGACTTCGCTGAAATCGCGTTTGTGGAAGGCGCGCTGGCGCTGCGTGTCCTGCACCAGCGCCGCGTCGACGAAATGATGCATCGGCACGCGCGTCTCGCCCTTGCCGAACAGCGGCATGAAGCGCGCCATGCTCAAGGCCAGGTCCACGTCGGTGCCGCCATTGGGCAAGCCCCATGCGCGATGGATCAGCGGCGCGTCGCTGCCGCCGATTTCGGCATGCGCGATGTCCGTGGTGCCACCGCCGACGTCCACTACCAGTGTGTGATGGCGCGTGCCGCTGCTGGCGTGGTGGTGCAAGGCTGCCGCCACGGGTTCTTCCAGGAAATCCACGGCGTCGAAGCCGGCGATCTGCGCGGCTTCGGCCAGGATATCCAGCGCCTGTTCGCCACCCGCGTCGCCCATGGAGCTGCGGAACTGCACCGGTCGCCCGATGGTCGCGATGCGCACTTCGCTTCCAAGCTGCTCGCTGGCTGCAAGACGAATGTGTTCGAGGATGTGGGCGGCGATGCCGGTGATGGTCTTGCGCGCGCGTGGCAACAGGTCGTAGCCGAGCATGGATTTCGGCGACTGTACCAAGTGGCCGCTGCCTTCTTCCAGGAAGCGATCGATCGCATCGTCGCCGAACACCGCGTCGTCCAGGTCCGCCGCGGCGTCTTCCGCCTCGCGCACCTGTTCTTCCAGCCATTGCCGGCGCACCACCTGCACCGCGTCGCGGTACAGCTGCGCCTCGCTGCGCGGTGTCGCGCCGACGCGGGTCTGTTCGGCCTTGGCGGCGCGTACCAGCACCGCAACCTCGCCTTCCGTCGACGTGGTCATGCGGAAGTCCGCCCGGTCGGGCAGGGTGGTGGGGAAAAACACCGCTGTGCGGAACTGCGGCTGCCCGCCAAAACGGACGTGCTGCAGCCGATCCCCCACGCGCGCGGCGGCTGCCGAATAACTGGTGCCGAAGTCGATGCCGATTCTCATGGGGAGGAGGAGCCTGCGCGGGGCCGGCGATTCTACGCGGTATGGGTGGATGGGAATCGGTAGGAGCGCCCCATGGGCGCGAGCTCTTGCCACGGAGCTCCGCAATCCGGTCGAAGAGCTCGCGCCCATGGGGCGCTCCTACGGTGTTGTTTCAGGCCAGCAGCAGTTGCGCGATGCTGTGGGCGGCGTCGCGGCCTTCGGCGACGGCGGTGACCACGAGGTCGGCGCCGCGCACGGCGTCGCCGCCTGCGAAGAGTTTCGGATTCGTGGTCTGGTACGGAAGCCGCTCGCTGCCATCAGGCGTGACGCCACCGGCCACGATGCGTCCGTTCGTGCTTCCTTCCACGCCTTGCGCGGTCAGCCATTCCGGCACCGTCGGCGAGAAGCCGAAGGCGATGATGACGATGTCCGCTTCCAGCAACGATTCACTGCCTTCGATCGCCACCGCCGCTTGGCGGCCACGCGCATCGGGTTCGCCCAGCTTCGTTTCCACCACGCGCACGCCGACGAGTTGCTCGTCATCGCCTTCAATGGCCAAGGGCGCACGGTTGAACAGGAAACGCACGCCCTCTTCGCGCGCGTTGGCGACTTCGCGCGCGGAACCCGGCATGTTGGCTTCATCACGCCGATAGGCACAGGTGACTTTCGCCGCGCCCAGGCGGATCGCGCTGCGCACGCAATCCATGCCGGTGTCGCCGCCGCCCAGTACGACCACGCGTTTGCCGGCCAGGTCGGGCAGCGCCATCGTGTCTTCCCAACCGGCGATCGGTCGGCCCCAGGGATCATTGCCGCTGACGATGCGACCGTTCTGCACCAGGAAGGGCAGCGCCGGCAGTACGTGCTTCAAATCCTGTCCCGGCAAGCCGCCATCGGTGTAGCGGTACGCGCCGGTGCCGAGGAACACGGCGTCGTACTCGGCCAGCAGTTCCTCGATGCCGAGGTCCTTGCCAATCTCCACGCCCAAACGGAACTGCACGCCCATGCCTTCCAGCACCTCGCGCCGACGCGCGATGATGCTTTTCTCCAGCTTGAAGCTGGGAATGCCGAACTGCATCAATCCGCCGATCTGTTCGTAGCGGTCAAACACCACCGCCTGGATGCCGTTGCGCGCCAGCACGTCGGCGCAGGCCAGTCCTGCCGGCCCCGCACCGATCACCGCCACGCGCTTGCCGGTGGCCACCACGCTGCTCAAATCCGGGCGCCAGCCTTTCTCGAACGCGGCGTCCACGATGTATTTTTCCACCGCACCAATCGTCACCGCACCAAACCCGTCCTCCAGCGTGCAGCTGCCTTCGCACAGGCGATCCTGCGGGCATACGCGGCCGCACATTTCCGGCAGCGGATTGGTGGTGTGGCACAGCGCGGCGGCTTCGTCGATGCGGTTTTCCTGCACCAGCTGCAGCCACTGCGGGATGGCGTTGTGCACCGGGCACTTCCAACTGCAGTAGGGGTTCCCGCAATCCAGGCAACGCCCGGCCTGGTGCTGCGCCTCGGGCAAGGCGAACTTGCCGTACATCTCGCCCCAGTCGCCATTGGTGCGCAGCTCCAGCGGAATGCGCTGCGGCATCTGGCGGGGCAGTTCGACGAACTGGAAGACTTGCTTGCGGCTCATAAGGCGAGGAGTGAGTGTGGAGGAGTGAGAAGTGAGTAAAAGCAACTGCGCAGGCGGGACGGGTGGGCGGAGAGGCGCTCACTCCTCACTCCTCTCCGCTCACTCCTCCCATTAAGAAGTGAGGAGTGAGAAGTGAGTAAAGGCGACAAGAGGGATGGGAACGACTCCACGGAGAGGCGCTCACTTCTCACTCCTCTCCACTCATTCCTGCCCCTCACGCCGCCCGCCTCAACGATTCCGTCAACGAGTCCAGGCTCGCCGCCTTCGGCTTCACCAGCCAGAACTTGCCCACGTAGTCGCGGAATTCGTCCAGGATCTGCTGCGCCCAGATGCTGCCGGTCAGCTCGCGGTGGCGCGTGATCAAGGTGTGCAGGTGTTGGCGATGGCTTTCGAAGCCTTCCGGCGACACGCGGTGGATGTCGATCAGTTCGTGGTTGTAGCGGTCCACGAAATCGCGGTCCAGGTCCAGCACGTAGGCCAGGCCACCCGTGAAGCCCGCACCGAAATTCAGGCCGGTGCGGCCCAGCACCATCACGATGCCGTCGGTCATGTATTCGCAGCAGTGGTCGCCGGCACCTTCGATCACCGCGAGTGCACCGGAATTGCGCACCGCGAAACGTTCACCTGCACGGCCTGCGGCGAACAGCTCGCCACCGGTCGCGCCGTACAGGCAGGTGTTGCCGAGGATCGCGGTATTGCGTGCCTCGAAGCGCGCGCCGCGCGGAGGACGCACCACCAGGCGGCCGCCGGCCATGCCCTTGCCCACGTAGTCGTTGGCTTCGCCTTCCAGCTCCATCAGCAGGCCGCCGGCATTGAATGCGCCGAAGCTTTGGCCTGCGGTGCCGCGGAAGCGCAGGTTGAGGGGCGCATCGCTCATGCCGTGGTTGCCATGCGTACGCGCGATGGCGCCGGACAGGCGCGTGCCGATGCTCCGGTCCGTGTTGTGGATCAGGAAGCGCTGTTCGCCGCCGGATTTTTCCGCGATGGGTTTCGCCATCAATCCGTCAAGCTGCGTGGCCAGGCTGTCCGGCGATTCGTACAGGCGTTGCGCCGAACAATGTCCGCTGTCCTGGTGCACATGCTTGAGCAGGCGCGACAGGTCCACGTGCACGCCGGGCCGCGGTGACACTTCAAGCTGTTGCAGCAAGTCAGTGCGGCCGACGATTTCGTCCAGCGAACGTGCGCCCAGGTACGACAGCCACTGCCGTACTTCCTCGCTGAGCAGGCGGAAGAAATTCTCCACGCGCTCCGGCAGGCCGGTGAAGTGCTTGGCACGCAGGTGATCATCCTGCGTGGCCACGCCGGTGGCGCAGTTGTTCAAGTGGCAGATGCGCAGGTACTTGCAGCCCAGCACGATCATCGGCGCGGTGCCGAACCCGAAACTGTCCGCGCCCAGCAGCGCGGCCTTCACCACGTCCAACCCGGTCTTGAAACCGCCGTCGGTCTGCAGCACGGTGCGGTCGCGCAACTGGTTCGCCACCAGCGCCTGGTGTGATTCGGCCACGCCCAGTTCCCACGGCACGCCCGCGTAGCGGATCGAACTCAAGGGGCTCGCGCCGGTGCCGCCGTCATGCCCGGAAATCGTGATCAGGTCCGCACCTGCCTTGACTACGCCTGCAGCAATCGTGCCGACGCCGGCATGCGAGACCAGCTTCACCGAAATCAGCGCGGTCGGATTGACTTGGCGCAGGTCGAAGATCAATTGCGCCAGGTCTTCGATGGAATAGATGTCGTGGTGCGGCGGCGGCGAGATCAAGCCGATGCCCGGCTTGGCATAACGCAGCCGCGCGATCATTTCGTTGACCTTGTGGCCGGGCAGCTGCCCGCCTTCGCCGGGCTTGGCGCCCTGCGCGACCTTGATCTGCAGCACTTCGGCGTTGACCAGGTACTCGGGTGTTACGCCGAAACGTCCGGACGCCACCTGCTTGATCTTGCTGCGCTTCTCGGTGCCGTAGCGCGCCGGGTCTTCGCCGCCTTCGCCGGAATTGCTGCGGCCACCCAGGCGATTCATCGCGATGGCCAGCGCTTCGTGCGCTTCCGGCGACAGCGCGCCGAGGCTGATCGCGGCGGTATCGAAGCGGCGCAACAGGTCACCTGCTTCGGCGACTTCTTCCAGCGGCGTCGGTGTCTCCGCTTGCTTCAGCTGTAACAGATCACGTAGTGCGGACGGCGGGCGCGCGTGCACGAAGTCGGTGTATTTCTTCCAGTCTGCGGCGTCACCGGTGCGGCTCGCCTGCTGCAGCGACATCACCACGTCCGGGTTGTACATGTGGTACTCGCCGCCGTGCACGTACTTCAGCAGGCCGCCGATTTCCTGCTTGTGCAGGTCATTCCATGCGTTGCGGGTCAGCTGGCGTGCTTCCACGTCCAGTCGCGCCAGGTCCACGCCGCCGACACGCGAGGCGGTGTCCGGGAAACACAGCGCGATCACGTCCGGCTGCAGGCCCACGATCTCGAACAGCTGCGCGGCGCGGTAGCTGCTGATGCTGCAGATGCCCATCTTCGAAATGATCTTGGACAGGCCCTTGTAGATGCCCTTGCGGTAGCTGCGGCCGATCTGCGCCTGCTCGCCACCTTTCTTGATCAGCAGGATGCCGCGACGGCCCAGGTCGAACAGGGTCTGGTAGGCGAGGTACGGATACACCGCGGTCGCGCCGAAACCCAGCAGGCAGGCGATGTGGTGCGGGTCGCGCGCGGTGCCGGTCTCGATGATCAGGTTCACGTCGCAACGCAGGCCGACACGCGCCAGGTGGTGATGCACCGCGCCGGTGGCAAGCAGCGCATGCACCATCGGCCTTTCCGCCACGGGGTAGCGGTCGGTCAGCAGCAGCATCACCATGCCGTCGCGCGCCGCCTGTTCGGCCTGCGCGCAGATGCGTTCGATGCCGGCCTTCAAGCCCTCCTCGTGCGAATACGACAGGTCGATCAGCGTGTTCTTTTCGTCGTACGGCTGCATCTTCAGCAACTGCCGCAACTTGCGCTGCGACAGCACCGGTGAATTGAGGATCACGTGGTTCACCGTCTCCGGGCCCGCGTGGAAGATGTTGGTCTCCTTGCCCAGTTGCGTTGACAGCGACATCACGCAGTCTTCGCGCAGCGGATCAATCGGCGGATTGGTGACCTGCGCGAAGGCCTGGCGGAAATAGTCGTAGAGCGGGCGCGTCTGCCGGCTCAGCACGGCCATCGGCGTGTCGTCGCCCATCGAACCGGTGGCTTCCTGTTCGGTTTCGGCCAGCGGGCGCAGCACGAACTCGATTTCCTCGTTGGTCAGCTGGAACAGCTTGTGGTAACTGCGCAGCGTTTTCTCGTCGAACGGTTCCTCCACCAGCGAGGGATCGATCAACTCGGTCTGCAGGTAGGTCACGCCCTGCTGCAGCCATTGCTTGTACGGCGCGCGGCCGCGGTTGATGCGGTCCACGGCTTCACTGTCCAGCAAATCGCCGCGCTTGAGGTCGATGGCCATCATCTCGCCCGGCCCCAGCTTGCCCTTGCGGGTGATGCGCTCGGCCGGCAGTTCCCATACGCCGGCTTCGGAGGCAACCAGGAAATGGCGATCCGAGGTCAGCAGCCAGCGCGCGGGGCGCAGGCCATTGCGGTCGAGCATGCACGCCGCATAGCGCGTATCCATCGAAACGATGCCGGCCGGGCCATCCCACGGCTCGCTGTTCAAACCGTAGAACTCGTAGAAGGCGGCCAGGTCGGCGTCCTTGAATTCCAGCGACTGCGTGGCCGGTGGAACGAGGATGCGCAGCGCCTGGATCAGGTCCATGCCGCCGGCGACCAGCAGCTCCAGCATGTTATCCAGGCTCTGCGAATCGGAGCCGTGCATGGAGATGACCGGGTCGAATTCGGCGATGTCGAAGCGCGGCGTCTTCCACACCTTGCTGCGCGCCTGCGCCCAGCGGCGGTTGCCTTCGATGGTGTTGATTTCGCCGTTGTGCGCCAGCAGGCGGAACGGATGGGCCAGCGGCCAGCGTGGCAGGGTGTTGGTGGAAAAACGCTGGTGGAATACCACGGCGCTCGCGGCCAGGTCGTTGCGCTGCAAATCCGGATAGAAGGTGGACAGTTTGTCCGGCAGCACCATGCCCTTGTAGCCGATGGCATGCGGGGTGAGCGTGACCACGTAGAAATCAGCGATGTCATGCAGGCGCTGTTCGGCGCGGCGACGCGCGAGGAACAGGGCCAGGGTGAACGCGTCGTCGTCCTGGCTGTCGCCGGCATCGACGAACACCTGCTCGATATGGGGCAAGGTGTCCTTGGCCAGTTGTCCGCACACAGAGTCATCGGTGGGTAGCACGCGCCAGCCTTGCAGGGTCACGCCGGCACGCTGCAATTCTTCTTCTAGATACGCGCGGCACTGCGTCGCCTGTTCCACGTCATGTGGAAGGAACACCAAGCCGGCGGCATAGCGTTTGCCGATAGTGATGCCGGCGTCCTTGGCCAGCGCACGCAGGAATACATCCGGTTTGCGGATCAGCAGACCGCAGCCGTCGCCGGTCAGGCCGTCGGCGGCGACACCGCCGCGGTGGGTCATGCGCGAGAGTGCGGAGATGGCGGTATCCACCAGCGAACGCGAGGGTTGGTCATCGAGCTGCGCGACCATGCCGAAACCACAAGCATCACGCTCGTGGTTGGGGTCGTAGAGTCCCTGGCGGGTGCTGGGGTCCATCTGGTGTTCTCAACCGGTAAGGCCGGGCGGCTCACGCCGATCGGCAAATGACGGCGACACCGCACCCTGCGCAAGCGGCGCTACTGAATGTCTCCGGAGACCGGACTAGAACATAGTTGCTGCGGTGCCGCAACAACGGTTTCAGGCATGCGGTGTAGTTGCATTCGCAACCAATTTGCGAGGAAGTTTTACAGCGTGCGAGCGGCGTCCAGTTGCGAGCTTTCGGTTCGCTTGGAATGAATTCTCAGGCCTCACCCACACGGAGTGGATGTGCGGGGTTATCCAGGATGAATGCCTCAACGTCGGCGAGCCGTTGTGGAAGCGGTGGGCAATCAAGGCTGCGGTAGCTGAAGAACCGAAACCCGGCTTGGTATAGCGCTTGCACCTTGAGCCATTGTTCCTTGTCTCGCGCGGCAGGCGCCTTGAAGGAGCGGCCCATCCAGCAGAGCTGCCCGCCGCAGTTGGGACATTTGGGTGGTTGCGGCCTGCTTGCGATCTTGAAACTCTTGCGACAGGCAAAGCAGGCATGTGCGACGAGATATCGGCCGCCACCAACAGATGTAGCCGGCGATGATGGAAGTCGGTTGCCAATATCTCTCCGAAGTGCGGTGCGGCGATATTTCTCGGAAGATTCCATGTTGGACCTGGTTGCTGAATCAAGCCGACCTGCGAAGCGGATTCGGCTTGAATGAATTGTTAGGCATGTGGCGAAATGCGGTAAATGACATCCTCGTCAACTCCGGTCAGTGTGGCGTGATCCAAGCTCACGGCAAAAAAGTCTTTCTGTGCTGAAACCTGGACTGCCTCTGCCTCAATGTCGCCACTGTAGTGATGTGCTAGTAACCCCACATACGGAGTGCCCCCGCTATTCAACGCGTTGCGGATGAACCCTAACCAGTTGTCTAGATCCTTGCCGATCTGGGAGTTCAGATCCTGCTCCTCCGCGGCAATGTGCTCCGCGCGTTGCGAGAGCGCCTTTTCAATCTTCCCGGCGCTCCATCCTTTTTTGGAAAGCTTGGCTCGTTTGTGGTCCAGGTCGCGCACTTTGCGTCGCCTATGCCGATCCGATCCTAAGGCGGAACCACAGTCGCAGTGACCCTTAGTTGTCAGGAACAGCGCTTCATCTGGGCGTAATTGATGTTGGATCGATGCGTTGCCGAAGGGGCGAATATCTTTGCCAAATGATCCGGCAATAGGCGACAGGCGCTTGAGGTCAGCGCTCTTCGGAAAGATTGCGCAGATATAGGTACACATAACTAACGCATGCTTACCCGCAACGCACCGCCGTCACCACGCCCTTCGCATCCGTATCCAGGTTCAAGCGCTTCTCGTTGAAGTCCATGGTCACCATCTGGTCGGGGCCGATGACGCGCACGCTTTCGGCACCGGCGTCCTTGCGGGCCTGCTCGGAGTCCGCGTCGGTCACGGCCTTGCCGATGGCCCACTGAGCCTGGGAATCGTCGCAGGCGCCGGCCACGACTTCGGGCTCGACGGGCGCGGGCTTTGCCACTTCCTCGGCACGCTGTTCGGATTGGGCCGTCGCTTCCTGTTGTTCGTCCGGCGTTGGGGTGCACGCGGCCAGGAACAGCGTCATCAGTGCGGCGGCGGGCAGGACGAATCGAGACATGTGTGGTTCCTGGCAGATAGGTCGAGGTAGGGATTAAGCATCGCCTATCTCACATTCGCAAGGCGTTAACCGGCACGCCGCAGACTTTGGCCATGCCAACGCCCAAGCATCGCCCTCCTTCCCCCGTGCCTATCGCCGAAACCACGGCCGCCGCCGCGCAGGCCGGTGAGGCCGGGCTGGGGTACGTCAGCGACAGCGACCCCGGCATCCAGCGCCGCCGCGTAGGCAAGGGCTTTGGCTATCGCGCGCCGGACGGCAGCAGCGTGCGCGACGCCAACACCTTGCAGCGCATCCGCGCGCTCGCCATTCCCCCGGCCTATACCGAGGTCTGGATCTGCCGCAGCCCGCGCGGCCACCTGCAGGCCACCGGACGTGACGCGCGCAGGCGCAAGCAGTACCGCTACCACGCGCAATGGAGCGCGACCCGCGGCGACGGCAAGTTCGACCGCATCGTCGCCTTCGGCAAGTCCATGCCGAAACTCCGCCGCGCCGTGCGCCGCGACCTGGCGCTGCCGGGATGGCCCCGCGCCAAAGTGCTGGCGCTGGTGGTCGCGGTGATGGCGGACACGCTGGTACGCGTGGGCAACGCAGGCTATGCGCGCGAGAACAAATCGTTTGGCCTGACCACGCTGCGCAACCGGCATGCCGAGTTCGTGCGCGGCGGGCGTGCGCGCCTGCATTTTCGTGGCAAGGGCGGCCAGGAGCACGACATCACGCTGGACGACCAACGCCTGGCCAAGCTGGTGCGTGGCGTGCAACAGCTTCCGGGGCAGGCGTTGTTCCAGTATCGCGACGACGACGGCAGTGTGCGGCCGGTGGATTCGGGCGAGGTCAACGACTACCTGCGCGGCATCATGGGCGATAGCTTCACCGCCAAGGATTTCCGCACCTGGGGCGGCACACTTACGGCGTTCCAGCGTTTGGCGACTACCGAGGTGCCGGAGCAGGCAAGTGAAACCGAACTCAAGCAACTACAGAACGAGGTGATCAAGTCCGTTGCCGATGCGCTGGGCAACACGCCCGCCGTCTGCCGCAAGGCTTATATCGATCCCTGCACCTTCGCCGGCTGGCGCGACGGCAGCCTGCAGCGCGCCGCTAAGGGCGCGCGCGGCGAGCGCCAATGGGAACAGGCGACGCTGAAGTTCCTGGCGAAGGCACATCGCACGCAACAGAAAGACTCCACGAAGAAACGCGTCCCGGTAAAACCCACCTGAGCTACGGTGCTTCGACGAAAGACACCGTTTCCTCACCCGCGGCTTCCACTTCCACCAATCGCATCATCAACAATGCCAGCGTCACCACGTCCTGGTGGTTGTGCGCGGCCACGCGACGCAGGTTGCGCGCGGAACCACCACGCAGGTAGTTGAGCCAGGCCGCAGGCGCTTCGGAACCTGGCAAGTCGTCCTCGCGCACGATGCACAGCAACTCGCGCTCGATGGTCGCCAGCCGGCAGTTTTCCCAGGTGCCGCGATAAAGCCGACGCGTGGGGAACAGCAGGTCCACGTGGTCCAGTGACGAGATGGGATCCTCTTTCCTAGCGAGCCGATAGCGCGTCTTCAACAGCGGCGAGTCGTAACAGCGTCCGTTGTAGCTGGACAGCACGGTGTCCTTTTCGCCCAGCCATCCGGTGAATGCGTCCAGCATTGCCGACTCCGCTGCCATCGTGGTCATCAACAGCTGGCGCACGCGCAGCCCGTCCCCGTGCCAGTCCGCGGCACCGATCATGAAGGCGCGCGTACCGGTGCCGCCGGCCAGGCCCGTGGTCTCCGTATCGAAGAACAGAAGGTTTCGTGGATCGACGGACTCTTCAGCGCGCTTGGTAAAGGCCAGCGACAGGGCGTGCTCCGGTGCGGGCATGGGCAGGCGGGTTTCGATCAGGCGCAGGCCGGGGGAAATTTCTTCGCCGGGGAGTTCGCGGTCGGTGGATTTGCGTAGGTGGGTGGTGGTTGCGGTTTTCTCGCGCAGGCCAAGGATCTTGCGTAGTGCGTCGATGGATTGGGAGGCAGGTTGGGCGATCGCAACACGCAGATCATCAACGAGCGGGGAACCAGCCTCCGCGAGCGCTGAACCAGCCTCCTCCCTTGCGCGTAGCGCAGGGGAGGATTGAGGAGGGGTGCTGTTGCTCTTGCCGTTGCTTGAGCTTTGATCTTCGACAAACTCCCCGCCAACAGCACCCCTCCCCAGCCCTCCCCTTGCTTCGCAAAGGGAGGGGGCCGAAGCGCCCGCCTCGCGCTTCAACGCGCGCAGCTTCTCCAGGCTGATGCTCATGCCCACAACCCGTGTAGGAGCGGGCCCTGCCCGCGATGCTTTTCGCTTCGAATGTCACGGAGAGCATCGCGGGCAGGGCCCGCTCCTACAAACGAGCATCCCAGCGGTAGGAGCGCCCCATGGGCGCGAGCTTTTGACGTTCGCATGCACCACGCAAAAGGCTCGCGCCCATGGGGCGCTCCTACCTGGGCGGTCATGCGATGTCCGTCGCCAACAACCCCAACACCTCAAGCGCCAGCGACTTTCGCGTCACCGATTGCTTGCCTTCGCTCGCCGCCAGCACCGGCCCCACGCAGGCCGGGCAACCGGCCACGCAATCGCAGCGCTGCACCAGCTCACGCGCGCGCTGCACCAGTTCGGCCTGACGTTGCCACAGCGGTTCGCTCAGGCCCACGCCGCCGGGGAAGTTGTCGTACAGGTACACGGTCGGCACGAACTGCTGCACGTCCACGCTTGCCAGTTCCGCCATCGACACCGCCTTGCCCGCGTCATCCTGCGCGCGCCCGTTGCCTTTGCCGTCCTGCGTGGCGAACCATGCGCCGTCGCCGTTTCCGACCGATTGCTGCAGGTCGCGCGCATCGGCCATCACCGCCACCGTCGCCACCACGTGCAATGCATACGCCGCGCCGAGGAAACCATCCAGCGCGTCCTGCTTGGACGCAAACGCCCTCAACAACACCGACTGCGGCAACTGCCACCACACCGCCGTGGTGTGCAGTTCCTGGTCGGGCAGGTTGACCGGGCCGTAGCCGATGTTCTCGTGCGTGTAGTAACGGATCTTCTTGTAGCCGGCCACGCGCCGCACCACGTGCACTTCGCCGTGGTGCACATCGCCGTCGCCGGCCTCGCAACCATCGAAGCGCTCCAGCACTTTCAACTTGGTGAAATCGATGCTGTCGGTGTAGTAATCCACATGCGTGCGGGTGACGTAGGCCTTGCGGCCTTCCCAGTCCAGGCGTTCCACCTGGTAAGGCGTGGACTGCACCATGTGGATCGCACCTTCGTACAGGGTCAACGCGGCGGCGGAGTAATCCACTTCGCACAGGATCACCTGGCGTCCGTCGGTCTTGTCCACGACCACGAAATTCCCGTCCGCCACCGAACGCAAACTCACCGCCTGCGCCGGATAACTGTCGGCAATCCATTCCCAGCGCTCGCCTTCGCGATGCACCACTTCGGTTTCGGCCAGCGCTTCCAGGTACACCGAGGGATCGATGGGGCCGAAGGCTTCGCCGACGAGGAACGGGAGTTCGAAAGAACCGCAGCGGATGTGATCGAACAGGATCAGCGGCTGGTCGGGCGCGATACGCGCGTGCTCCGGTGGCGCGTCGGCGAAGAAATCCGGATGCCGCACCACGTACTGGTCCAGCGGTTGCGAACTCGCCACCAGCACGCCCAGCGAAGGCTGCTGGCGACGGCCGGCGCGACCGAAGCGCTGCCACGTCGCTGCGACGGTGCCGGGATAACCGTTCAACACCACCACGTCCAGGCTGCCGATATCCACGCCCAGTTCCAGCGCGGAGGTGGCGATGATGCCGTCGATATGACCGGCGCGCATGTCGCGTTCGGCAGCGCGGCGTTCGGTGGGCAGGTAGCCGCCGCGATACGCACGGATGCGCGGCGGTTTGCGCGGGTCGTGGTCGAACACGTCCTTCAGGTACTTGGTCAGCACTTCCACCATCAACCGCGTCTGCGCGAACACCAGCGTCTTCAATCCCGACTTGATCGCGATGCGGGCGATGCGGTTGCTTTGCGAACGTGCCGACGCGCGCAGGCCCAAGTCGGCATTGACCACGGGCGGATTCCACAGCAGCACGTGCTTGTCGCCGGTGGGCGCGCCACTCTCCGTGATGGCATGCACGCGGTCTTCAATCAGCGCTTCGCAATGCGCCTGCGGATTGCCGATCGTCGCCGAGCACAGGATGAATTGCGGATTCACTCCGTAGAACGCGCAGATGCGCTTGAGCCGGCGCAGCACGTTGGTGACATGGCTGCCGAATACGCCGCGGTAGGTGTGTACTTCGTCGATCACCACGTAGCGCAGGTTCTCGAAGAACTGCGCCCACTTGGTGTGGTGCGGCAGGATGGCCTGGTGCAGCATGTCCGGGTTGCTGACCACGATGTCGCCATGCAGGCGAATGGCCTGGCGCGCATCGCCGGGCGTGTCGCCGTCGAAGGTGAAGGCCTTCACGCCCAGTTCCCCGGCGCGGTTCAATTCCAGCAACTCCGCCACCTGGTCCTGCGCCAGTGCCTTGGTCGGGAACAGATACAAGGCCTTGGCATTGCCGGTCATGGCGGCGGCGACCACCGGCAGGGTGTAACAGAGTGATTTTCCGGACGCGGTCGGCGTGACGATGGCGACATGTTCGCCCGCCTGCGCGGCATGCCACGCTTCGGCTTGGTGGCTGTACAACTGCTCGATGCCGCGTGCGTGCAATGCGGCCTTCAGCGGCGCGGGCACGTCATCGGGAATCGGTGCGTAACGTCCCTCGCGCCCGGGGATCATGAAGTTGCCGGTGATGCGGTCGGCGTAGCGCTTGGACAAACGCGCGGTCAGCAGCCTGCCGTCGCGGCTGAGTTGTCCATCGGACAGGGTGGTGAGACGGCGCTCGTCGTCTTCGGTGCGCTGGGCGAGGGCTTGGGCCATGGCGGTCGGTACTCATCCTGAGAAGTCCGGCCCAGTGGAGCGCCGTGGTGTCTCATCTGATGCGACTGAGGAAGCGACGCCGCTCCGGATTGGTTACGCGTGCAGGGGCTTGCCTGTATGGGAATGCGACATGGTTGCCATGGTCCCTTGGTACTGAAAATCAATGAGCGTCGGGGCTGAAGCACCTCCCACAAAGGTGGAATCCCACAGGACAGGTTCTTGTGGGAGGGGCTTCAGCCCCGACGCTCTTGGGGTCTGATCACAAGACGATCTTGTGCAACCTATATGCAATGAGTATGACCGCGGTAAGTAGATTGAGAGCGCGTCACATCGCAGCACGCGCTTTCCCGAACCGCGCCCGCTCCAACCACCACAACGCAGCAGCGCTAACCAGCCACGCGAGGAACCAGGGCCAGGAGGGGCCGCGGCGGCCTGGCGGGTTGTCGGTTTCCTGTTCGGCAGCCGCGCTGCGCGACGCACCGACAAGTTGCAGGGTTGCATCCCGCAGTTCAGCGGCGTGAAGTCCGGGTGCTGCGTGGGTGACGTACACGAAGAACGGCCATGCGTTCTCTTTTGCTTTGGCATCGCCGTCGGTAGCCGCAGCGGTTTGCAGCAGCTGGTGCCAGCCGGGCTGTCGTGGCCAATAGGCCGCGCAGTTCGAGGGGCCGGCGGCAGGATCGGGCAACAGCGTGGTGAGGCTTCCATCGGGCGCGATGACGCGGGGTTTGTCGCCGAGCCCGCACAGGGCCATGCGCCGTTGCTCGCGTGGCTGCGCGTCGATGCGTGGTGTAGGAACTGCTTGCGGACGTGCCAAGGTCGCGAAGACATCGCTCCACAGTTCGCCGTAGCGGTCCGCATCGCCGGACAGCGCGAGGCGGAAACTGTCGGTCATCGTCCACACGGCGACACGACCGCGTCCTTCCGCACGCCAGCTCGCAATCACGTTGTCCTTGCCGTCGCGTAGCAGCGGCGTGGCGTCGGCGGCGTTGATCTGCGCGGTGCGACGGGTGAGTTCGGGACGATCAGAAGCTTCGCCTTCCAGCATCGGCATGGCATCGCGCGTCCCGGCACCGCGACGCGCGCGCAAGGCTTCATCGTCCGCGTCATCGACCGCCAGCTGCAGCGGTGTCGAATCAGCGCCGCCGGATACCGACAATCCCAGCGCCTGCCATTGGCGACGCGTGGATTCAGGCAGCGCTCCGGTCACGCGCAGCAGCACGCCCAGGCCACCACGCACGGCCGTGAGCAGCGCGGCGCGTTCGTTGGCACCCAGCGCGGCCCAGCTGCGCTCATCCAGCATCACCAGGTCGAAACGCTGCAGGCTCGCCGCATTCAATGCAATCGGCGCATCGCCCAGTTCCACGCCACCGCCCACGCTGATCTGCGTATGCATGGGAAGACCGGCATCGTTGGCCCAGCGACGCAGGTACTTCACCTCCGGGCTCGGCGCGCCAGCCAGCAACAGCAGGCGCGGGGCGGGATCGACGGCGGTCCATAGCGGCACTTCGACTTCTTCCAGCACTTCGCGCTGGGCATCGCGCAGTCGCAGCTTGAAGAGGGCAAGGCCCGGCACGCGCGCGCTGCCTTGCAAGGTGAAACCACCGGCCTTGTCCAGCGCGGAAACGTCCGTGCGCTGGCCGGCGGGATCGATCAGTTCCACCCAGCCGTTTTCCAGTGCATGCGCTTGCCCGCCCACGGAGAACGCTGCACCGGGCGCGACACGTGACGGTGGATCCAGGCGAATCAAGCCGCGTGGCAACGTCGGAGGATCGAACGCCAACGACATGCCGCGTACGACTTCACGGTCACGCGCTTCCAGTCCAGCACCGACGACACGCAGGCGCTGCGTGCCGGGGTGGCGGCGCAAGGCGGTGGCCAGGTCGGGTACGCGATCCGCGCCTGGCAGCGTGGGCGCTTCCGGCAATGCGACCAGCGAATCGCCGGGCTGTTTGCCGAGCTGCGTCGCAGTGGCCTGTGCGGTGGCGACGACCAGGGTTCCCGCTTCGGTCGGGATCCACGGTGGCAGCAAGGTGAAGTAGAGGAGGAGTGCACAGAGCGGCTGCAATACGAGCAGCAATGCCAAGCGCCATGCGCGCGCGCGCGATTCTGTTGGTGCTTTGTGCTGCCACCAGAGCAGGCGCGCCCAAGCCAGTACTACGGCCAGTCCAAGCACGCCGGCGAGAAGATCAAAATGGATCCCAGCGTTCGCTGGGATGACGAGCGCAAAAGAAGACTCGTTCATCGACAGGTTCACTCGCCCGCTCCCTGACGCAGGGCGTCCAGGTAGCGCGTGCCGCTGGCGTCACCTTGCTCGCGTCGCGGGACATGTGCGGGCGGGCGCGACAGCGCCGTCCACAGGAGACCACGCAAGGTGCGGCGACATTCGACGCAATGCGGGTCGCCACGCACGGCGTCGATCGCCGCGACGAATGAAAGTGGATCCGGCACGCGCGATTCGTTGCTGCGCAACCAGCGTTCCAGCGCCTGCAATTGTGGTTCCCACTCCACGGCAGCAGCACCCGGTGCTTCTTCGAGTGCACGCCACATCGTGGCAGGTACGACATCGTTATCGTCCAGCGAAGCCAGGGCCAGTTCGCGGCGCACCAGACCGGCGCGATCACCGCTCAGGCGGCGGGTTTCGTCGATCGGCGGCAACTCCGGGCCGACACGTGCGAGATAGATGCGCGTGGCCTGCTGCACCTGCTTGATGAAGCCCAGCGCCTTGTAGGCATACGGCAAGGCCTGCTTCGGATCGCCCTGGCGCAGGTGCAATTCCGACTGCCACATCTGGTCCAGCGCCTGTTTCAAGGTCGCGCGGGTTTCCGGATCCAGCAGAGTCGCGGCTTCGGCGTGGTCATGGGTGTGGCCGTATTCCTCCAGAACGTTGGCCTGGTTGCCGAACGTTTGTGTCGTTTCGGCAGACGCATGATCGTGGTCATCGGCGGGAACGGCGGCGGCCTGTGCATCGGCTGGGTTTGTTTTCTCGCCTTCCGCGTGGTCGTCGCCATTGTCTTCGGCGTCGTTGGTCGGCATCAGTTTCGGCTGGCCTTCGGATTCCTCACCCAGGAACTGGCCGTAGCGCAGGCGCAGGATGCGCTGGTCCACGCCGATGGCATCGGAACGTTCGACGAAGGCGTCGGCACCCAGCTTCTTCTTTTCCTTCAACAGCGCTTCGGCGTCGATGATGATCTGGCGCTGGCTGCGGAAGTAGGCAGGCAACACTTTCTTGACCATGCCGTCGAGACCGGTGCTCTCGTTGCCGAGGTCCGACGGCCAGCGCAGGATCAGGCTGGGACTGCGCACCACCTGTGGCGTCGGCGAACGGTTGTCGCGTGCGCTGAGCTGCGCGACCAGGTCATCGCCCACTGCAAATCCGAGCGCGACCAGGTCCAGTTGCGGCGCGAAACGCTTCAAGGTCGCACTGCCGCTGCCGCGCACGTTGAGGGTCTGCTCGCGGAAGGTGATGTTCTCGCCTTCGCCCTGCGCCAGGGTGATGCGCAGTTGTGCATTGGCGGCGACGCCGTGGTCGTCGCTGACTTCGAACAGCAGCGGCCACTTGCGCTGGCCGGGCGTCACCAGGCTCAAGCTGCGGTCCGGCATGATCACCTTGATCTGCGGCGGCTTGTCGGCTATCGCATCCAACCGGTACAGGCGCGTGGCGGGCTGTGGTTGCGCAGTGCGCGGCTGCACGCGGTAGAGCACGGACTTGTCCAGGGTCCGTTGCGCATTCCAGTCCTCGCCTTCGCGAACCAGTGCAAGGCGGGTGCCGTCGTGGAAGACAAGTTCGGCGGCCTGCGGCTGCGGTTCGAAATGCAGGGTCCATTGCAGGCGCGAACCCTGTGGCGCCTTGGCATCCAGGCTGGCTTCGTTGCGCACCGGCAGGCCGGTGTACGCAGGCGGCGTGATGCGCAAGCGCTGTGCGACCAGTCGCGGCACGCCGGGAACTACCGGACCGTCTTCCATGCTCGGCGCCAATCGCGTCGAAGTTGCCTGCGGTGACGGCCAATACAGCAGCGCCGCGATGCCGATTGCACCCGCGATCCAGGTCGCGGCGATGCGCGAGGCCGACCACGCGTTACGCAGGTCGGGCGTACTGCCTGCGGTCAGACGCTGCTGCAATCGCGTGCGCTGCAGTTGCTGCAGGGAATTCAGGCCCGCGTCGGCGGCGAACAACAGATCCGTGCTGTCCTCCATGTCCATGCGACGCGCATTGAGTTGGCGGACCAGCCACGCCTGGTCGAAGCGGCGCGCACGCCACCATGCAAACGCCGCCAGTGACGGCAACCCGGCAAGCGCCACCAGCATGGCGACGGCGGTGCCTTGCCAGCGCCACGCGGCGACAGTAAGCAGCAGCGGCAATGGCAACCAGACTAGTGCGTCGTTGACCACGCTACGCATGCGTGCCGGGCGTGACAGTTGCTGGAACAGCTGGGTGCTCATGCGTCGACCCGCCCGCACATACCAACAGCGCGTCGAGCGTACCGTTCTTCCAATGGGTGCTTGTTCTCCCCCTTTGCAAAAGGGGGATGAAGGGGGATTTGCTTTTGCTCTTGCTCTTGCCCTGGCATCACGCGAAGAGCAAATCCCCCGTAGCCCCCTTTTGCAAAGGGGGCGAAGCAAGAGCGGCGCGCGCGAACGGCGTTGTAGTGCTTGAAAAAGGCCTGCTCCACGCAAGTATTCATGGCGCAACCCCGCGACTGCGTCGTGTCGCCAGCCAGCGCTCCATCACCAGCAGTAACGCGATCAACAGCGCCAACCAGGGCTGCAGGTCGCGTGGCGGTTGCGCATAGGTCGCACCGCCGGTAATGGGCGTGTAGTCGTTCGCCATCACCCGTGACGGCGCAGGCGCTCGTGTTTGCAGCAGGTCGCGGAGCGCGCGCGGGAAATCAGGCTCCAGCAACTGTGGCATCGCGACCGCATCGAAGGGTCGGGTGAAGCGCAGTACGCGGCCTTCGCCGAGCGCTGCACCTTCCACCAAAGGCGCGCCAACCGCATCGCGCCAGTACACGGTGGCCGTTGCCGGGAACTTGAATTCGGCCTGCGCATCCAGCAATGCGGTGCCGCCAGCATTGATCCAGTCGGTGATCACGGCAGGAAGCGGTCCCGGTGCCAACCACGCAAGCGTGCGCGTATCGGCGGGCAAAGATTCACTGACAGGTGCAGAGGAGAAATTCGCGTCCGCGCTCGCTGTCGGTTGCCAGGCAACCGCAGCAGCACGCAGGTAGCGGACGGCATCCACGCGGTCTTCCGAATGCCGCACGACCAGATTGGATGTCGTCACGGCCACAGGCTTCTGCGCTGGCATCGCCCCCGGCACCACGTTCCATTGCACCGCGCGCGATAGCTGCGGGCGCATCGCATCAGCACCTTGCAACTGTTCGGGCACGAATACCGTCAGTGCAACGTTTGCCGGCAACTCCGCGTCCAGCTGGCGCAGCAGGCTTGCGAACGGCAGTCTTCCGGTGGGAGGTGGCTGGTCCAGTTCCGGAAAACCCGGTGCCAGCCAGCGCATGTGTGCTTCGCCATCACCCAGGCTCGCTTTCACCCGCGCGACATCCACGCCCGGCAGCACCGCGACCCAAGGCGTTTCATCGGCGCTGTCGAACAGCACCGGCCGCGCCAGCCACAGTGCGAGCAACGCCAACAACAAAAGTCGCAGCCACAGCAACGGCCACTCATCGAAACGGATGCGGTGCCGTGGCTTGGGTTTCTGCCGCAGCCAGCGCAAGGCGGCGAAATCGGTGGGTCGTTGTTCGCTGCGTCGTGCGAGGTGGATCAACAGCGGCACGATCAGCGCCGCGAGCGCGGCCAGCGCGGCAGGCAGCAGCAAGGCCGGGCTCATGCGTATTCCGCCGCATCGCGCGAACCGAACAGCCGGCGCAGCGGCAGGTCCAATTCCTGGTCCAGCACGTAGCTGGCATGGCGTATGCCACTGCTGTCCAGTTGCGCATGCAACGCATCGCGCGCTTCGCCGAAGCGACGCAGGTACTCGTTACGCAAGGCCACGCCATCGCCCAGCAATTCCTCGCCGGTTTCCGGATCGCGGAAGCGGTAGCCGCCGCGGAACGGGAAGTCGCGTTCTTCCACGGTCAGCAACTGGATCGCCAGGACTTCGCGGCGCGCCGCCGACAGTCGCTCCATCAAGTCCACGCCCGCTTCGTCGAAGCAGTCGCTCAGCATCACCACCAGGTCGTGCGCGCCGACGCGGTCCCACAGCGGTGTCAGTTGCGCGACGCCGGGAAAACTGCCGCGCGCGGACACGCCATGCAGCTCCAGCAACAGGCGGTCGCGCTGGCGCGTACCGGTATCCGGCGCAATCAAACGCAAACCATCGTCACGCAATACGACCAGGCCAAAGCGATCGCCTTGGCGCATGGCCAGTTCGCCGATGCAGGCCGCCAATGCCTTGGCCGCATCGAGTCGCGACCAACCGGGTCGCGCCGCGTCTTCCTGAGCCATCGACGCGCTGGCATCAATCAATATCCAGACGGCCAGCGGGCTTTCGCGCTCGGCTTCGCGCACGAAGAAACGATCCGAGCGCGCATACAACTTCCAGTCGATCTGGCGCAGCTCATCGCCGGGCTCGTAGGCACGGTACTGGGCGAACTCGAGTCCGGCACCGCGGCTGCGGCTGTGGTGCAGGCCGATGCCGTGCAAACCGACCGCGCGCCGCGAGGTCAGCCGCAGGTCTTTCAAGCGGCTGCGTACTTGCGGGGGGATCAGGTCGTGCGACACCGAGTGCTCAGGCAGTCGGCAACGGAACGCTGCGCAACAGCGCCGCGATCACGTCGTCGGCGCCCTTCTGTTCGGCCTCGGCGGCGAACGACAGCAGCAGGCGATGACGCATGACCGGCGCAGCCAGCGCCACGATGTCCTCGCGCGTCGCGGCAAGACGGCCATGCAGCAGGGCGCGCGCCTTCGCCGCCAATACCAGCGATTGTCCAGCACGCGGGCCTGCGCCCCACTTCACGTATTTGCGCACTTCCTCGGGTGCTCCGTCGCCGGGTCGGCTCGCACGTACCAACCTGGTGATCCACGCCAGCAGGTCTTCGCCCAGGTGCACCTCGCGCACGCGTGCCTGCAATGCGAGCACTTCGCTGCCGTCCATCACGCGCGGCACGTCGCTGCTGCGATTGCCGGTGGTCTGGGCCAGGATGTCGTGTTCTTCGCGCTCGCTGGGATAGTCCACGCGGATATGCAGCAGGAAGCGATCCAGTTGCGCTTCCGGCAACGGATACGTGCCGGCCTGTTCCAGCGGATTCTGCGTGGCCAGCACGAAGAACGGCGACGGCAACGCATGGGTCACGCCGGCGTAGCTGACGGTGCGTTCCTGCATGGCTTCCAGCAGCGCGGCCTGGGTCTTGGGCGGGGTGCGGTTGAGTTCGTCGGCCAACAACAGGTTGGTGAATACGGGGCCGGGCTGGAAACGGAAATGGCGGTGGCCGGTGCCGTGGTCTTCTTCCAGCAACTCGGTGCCGAGGATGTCGCTGGGCATCAGGTCGGGCGTGAACTGCACGCGACGGAACTGCAGTTCCAGCGCCTGCCCCAGCGAACGTACCAGCAGGGTCTTGCCCAGGCCGGGCACGCCTTCCAGCAGGCAGTGGCCTCCGGCGAGCAGGCCGATCAGCAGCTGCTCCACCACGGCATCCTGGCCGACGATGGCTTGCGCAATCGCATGGCGCAATTGGCCGAGGCGGGCGAGTTGGGATTGGATTTCGGATTCGGTGACGGTGTTCATATCAAGCCCAAGGCATGTCTGAAGAGAGGGTAGGAGCGCCCCATGGGCGCGAGCTCTTGCCCCTTGGCACGAACAAGAGCAAGAGCAAGAGCAAGCAAGAGCAAGAGCTCGCGCCCATGGGGCGCTCCTACGGGGAATATGTGGGTCATGAATTCAACGCATACATGACGATGTTGACGGCGAAGCGGGTGTTGTCTTCGGCCAGGAAGCGTTTGTTGCGCCAGTCGTAATCCCATTCGCAGCCATAGTCCTTGTTGCTGTACAGCAGACCCAGGCGGCCGTCGATCTCGATGCCCTGCAGGTACTCGTGCACCAGGTCGTCGCCCCAGCCATTGAGTTCGAAGCTGGTGGGCGGCGGGCCGTCGAACTTGAAGAAGCTGCGGTAGATCGCGTGGTCGTTGGGCAGTTTCTTCAGCGCCTTCGGCCCGAAGATCGACGCCATCTGGTCCTGGAACGAGACCGCGAACAGACCATCGATGTCGTGGTTGCAGTCATCGACGAAGACGAAGCCGCCGTTGCGCACGTAGCGCTCGAAATTGCGGCGCTCCGCCGGGTTGAACTCCACCAGCTTGTGCCCGGCCAGGTAGCAGAATGGTGCGGTCAGCATCTTCGGGTCGGACAGCGCCAGCACGTGTTCCTTCGGATCCACGCGCAGGTTGGTGTAGTCGACCAGTGCGGTGATCAAATTGCTGGGCATGCGCTGGTCCACGTCCCAGTCGCCGGAGTCGTACTTGAGGCGGGTGAACCAGAAGTCGTATTCGGCGACGGCCGCGCTGGCCGTGCGCAACGGGCCGGCCAACAAGGCGCCCGCCGCGCCACCGGCGAGCAGGCGCAGGAACTGTGCGCGGTTCATGGGGCTGGCGGGGAGAAGCTAGAAGCAAGGAGTGAGCGCAGAGGAGTGAGGAGTGAGCAATGCGTGCAATGATTGCGAACACCTGCTTTTCTGCTTCTCCTCACCTCTCACTCCTCCACACTCACTTCTCGCCGTTACACCGCGTCCGACAGCGAGGTGAAGGTGAAATCGCGCAGCTTCATCGGCGGGATCATCATCACCATCGACGATTCGTCACCGGCCACGCGCACCGGCTTGCCGAGCTCTTCGATGTTGTTGAGCATGATCACCGGCGATTCGTTGAAGCGGAAATTCTTCACCGGGTACTTGATCTCGCCGTTCTCGATGTAGAAGGTGCCGTCGCGGGTCAGGCCGGTCAGCAGCACGGTCTGCGGGTCGACCATGCGGATGTACCAGGTGCGCGTGACCAGGATGCCCTTCTGCGTGGTCTTGACCAGTTCGGACGTGGACTTGGTGCCGCCGGCCATCAGCAGGTTGCCGGGCGAACCGACGGCGCGCTTGCCCTGTTTCTGCGCCCAGAAGCGCGAGTACTCCAGGTTGGCGATCTTGCCGTTCTCCACGATCGGCATCTTTTCGCGCGGAAGGCCTTCGCCGTCCCACGGCATCACCGTGGCTTCCGGGTTCCACGGATCGGCGCTGAAGTTCACGCGCGGGTCGTAAACCTGTTCGCCCAGCTTGTTGCCGCCGCCTTTCTTGGACAGGAAGCTGCGGCCTTCATCGGCCTGGCGCGCGTCGAAGAAATTCATCATGAAGGAGATCAGGCCCGCGGCCGCGGCAGGTTCCAGGATCACCGTGTACTTGCCCGGTTCCAGCGCCTTGGCCTCGGCGGAGTCCTTGGCCTTGCGCATGGCGGTGCGGATGTCGCTGCCGGCATTGAAGTCGCTGGCGTTCTTCAGGTTGCGGCCGACCCAGCCGGAACCGCGGCCATCCTCGGTGCGCACGGTGCAGGTGTAATTGAAGTTGGTCGCCTTCTGGTAGCCGAAGTTGCCCTTGCTGTTGGCAAAGGCGACGAAGCTCTGGCCATCTTCAAGGAAGCCCGCGGCGATGAGTTTCTCCGCGCGGCACGGGTCGATGGAGTCCACGGCGACTTGCGCGCGGTATTCCGGGTCGATCGCCGCGGTGGACTCGCTGAAGGTCTGGCTGGGCTTGTATTCCTGCTTTTCCACCGCCGGCATGAACTCCGGGTTTTCCGGGGCCAGGCGGGCCAGTTCCTCGGCACGGCGCACCACGCGCTCCAGTGCGGCGTCGTTGAACTCGTTGATGGTGGCGACGCCCACGCGCTTGCCGAACGACGACTGCACGGCGAGGTCGGCATTGCTGACGATGCCGCTGGTGGAGATGTTGTTGAGGGCGAAGCGGATGTTGCCGTCAACGGAGCCGGACAGCGAGACCGTGCATTCGTCGGCCTTGGACAATGCCAGTACCTTGTCGAGCAAGGCCTTGGCTTCCTGTTCAGTGAAGATGCTCATTTCTTGGTTATCTCCTGGATTCGATCAGCCGAGCGAACGGGCGGTATTGATGACGTTGATGCCGTTGAAGCGCGCGGTACTGGAACCGTGCGAAACCGCTGACACCTGGCCGGGCTGGCCCTTGCCGTCGAAGAACGAACCACCCAAGCGGTAGTCGCTTTCGTCGCAGATGGCGCTGCAGGCGTTCCAGAATTCCGGCGTACGGATCTGGTAGGCCACGTCCTCGATCTGCTGGGTGATCTTGCCGTCCTTGATCTCGTAGAACAGCTGGCCGCCGAACTGTGCGTTGAAGCGCTGCTGGTCGATGGAGAACGAGCCGTCACCGATGATGTAGATGCCGTTCTCGACGTCCTTGATCATGTCCGCGACGCTGAGTTTTTCCTTGCCGGCCGCCAGCGACACGTTGGCCATGCGCTGGAACTGCACGCTGCTCCACGAGTCGGCGTAGCAGCAGCCGTCGGATTCGGTCTTGCCCAGGATATGCACCTGGTCGCGGATGGACTGGTAGTCGACCAGCTTGCCCTTGTCCACCAGGTTCCATTGCTTGGTCTTCACGCCTTCGTCGTCGTAGGCCACCGCGCCGAGGCTGCCAGGCTGGATCTTGTCCGCGAACAGGTTGACGCGCTCGCTGCCGTACTGGAAGCCGGCGTCACGCTTGTCCAGGGTGGCGAAGCTGGTACCTGCGTAATTGGCTTCGTAACCAAGCACGCGGTCCAGTTCCAGCGGATGGCCGACCGATTCGTGGATGGTCAGCCAGGTGTGCGAGGGATCCAGCACCAGGTCGTACTTGCCGGGCTTGACCGACGGCGCCTTCAATTTCGCCTGCGCCTGCTTGGCGGCGAAGATGGCGTCTTCCTTCATGTCGTAGGAGAGGCCGTAGTTGACCACGCCGTTGGGCGAGACGAACTTGCCCGATTGCGCGCCGTCCAGGTATTCGTAACCCATGCCCATCGGCGACGACAGGCCATCGCGGGTGCGGAACTTGCCGGTGGCCTTGTCGATCGCGGTGGCGGTCATCGGCGCCCAGATGCGGTGCACGTCCTGGTCGATGTAGGAGCCATCGGTGCTGGCGAAATACTTCTGCTCGTTGACCAGGAACAGCATGGAATTGACGAAGCTCGCCCCTGCATTGGTGGCCGCCGCGTTGACGTCCATCAGCAGGTCGACCTTTTCTTTCAGCGGCACTTCCATCGCGTTCTTCTTGATCGGCGTCTTCCACGACACCTCGCCCACGCCCTTGGTGGCGGCGAACTGCACGGGCTGGGTGCGGCTCTTGGCATTGGCCTTGGCGATGGCCGTCGCATCGCGCGCGGCCTTGGCGACGGCGTCGGTGCTCAGGTCGCTCGTGGCGGCGAAACCCCAGGCGCCGTTGGCGATGACGCGCACGCCGACGCCGGTGGATTCGGTATTGACCACGTTCTCCACGTTGGCTTCGCGGGTGATGACGAACTGGCGCAGGTAGCGGCCCACGCGCACGTCGCAGTAGGTGGCGCCGGCCTGCTTGGCCGCGGCGAGCGCCGCATCGGCGAGGCTTTTCTTCACGCCGAGGTCCAGCGTGGAGAGCAGTTGCTCGGCGGCAATGGCATTGCCGAAGTAGGACGGCACCAGCAGCCCGCCAAGGCTGAGTCCGCTGATGGTCAGGAAGTCACGTCTGTGCAAGGCAGCTCTCCACCGGTGATGCCCGCGCGGTGCGCGGGATTGGACTGGAACGGACGAAATTCGATTGAAGCAGAGAAATCAGCAGGTCATGTGGGCGTAGGCCTGCACTTCCTGATTCTTGCCGCCATGCCAAGTGGCGTCAAATGACTTTTGGCAGGGGTGAAGGGGTTTTGTTGCGCAGCGAACGGCCGCATTGGTGTTCCATGTGAGTTCGTGAAGCGGTTCTGCGAACGCGGTCTGATTTCGTGATCTGAAGCAGATTCGCTCCGCCGCCCCTCTCCCGCCGCGCAGGCGCGTCGACCTCTCCCACAAGGGGAGAGGTGGAGCTTCCGATTGTTTTGGGGGGTTTGATGCTGTCCTTCTCCCCCTGTGGGAGAAGGTGCCCGAAGGGCGGATGAGGGGTAAGGGCGAAGCCCTGACTTTAGCTGCATCTACTTTTAGCAGATCAACTCTAACCCTCGCGATCAACCCAAGCTGCGGGCCGTATTGATCACATTGATCCCATTGAAGCGCGTCGTTGAAGAGCCATGCGACACCGCCGAGACTTGTCCAGGCTGCCCCTTGCCGTCAAAGAACGAACCGCCAAGGCGATAGTCGCGCTCGTCGCAGATGGCCGCACACGCATTCCAGAATTCGGGCGTGCGGATCTGGTAGGCGACGTCTTCGATCTGCCGGGTGACCTTGCCGTCCTTGATCTCGAAGAACAGCTGGCCACCGAACTGGGCGTTGAAGCGTTGCTGGTCGATGGAATACGAACCACGTCCGTGTATGTAGATGCCGTCCTTCACGTCGCCGATCATCTGTTCCACCGTCAGCGGCGTCTTGCCCGGCGCAAGCGACACGTTAGCCATGCGCTGGAACTGCACGCTGCTCCATGAATCGGCATAGCTGCAGCCGTGCGCCTGCTCTTGTCCCAGCAGATGCATCTGGTCACGCGTGGCCTGGTAATCGACCAGCTTGCCGTTTTCGATCAGGTTCCATTTTTTTGTCTTCACGCCCTCATCGTCATAGCCCACCGCGCCCAGGCTGCCCGGCTGTATCTTGTCGGCATAGAGGTTCACCAGCTCGCTGCCGTACTGGAAACCTGCGTCGCGCTTGTCCAGGGTGGCGAAGCTGGTGCCGGCGTAGTTGGCTTCGTAGCCCAGCACGCGGTCCAGCTCCAGCGGATGACCCACGTTCTCGTGTATGGTCAAAAACAGGTTGGACGGATCCAGCACCAGGTCGTATTTGCCCGGTTTCACCGACGGCGCGGTCAACTTCGCGCGCGCCTGCTTCGCGGCGGCGACTGCGTCGGCGTGCACGTCATAGGAGCGGCCGTAGGCAACGACGCCACCGGGCAATGCGAATTTTCCGCTCGGATCGGCATCCAGGTATTCATAGCCCATGCCCATCGGTGCCGACAGTCCATCGCGGGTGCGGAACTTGCCGCTGGCCTTGTCGATGGCGGTGGCGGTCAATGGCAGCCAGATGCGATGTATGTCCTGGTCGATGTAGGAGCCGTCGGTGCTGGCGAAGTATTTCTGCTCATTGACCAGGAACAGGGTGGAATTGACGAAGTCCGCGCCTGCGTTGGTCGCGTCGGCATTCACGCCCAGCAGCAGGTCGACCTTTTCCTTGATCGGCACCTGCATCGCGTTCTTCTTGATGGGCGTCTTCCACTCCACCACGCCCACGCCGGTAGTCGGGGCCAATTGCACGGGCCGGGTCTGGCTTTTGGCATTGGCCTTTGCGATCGCTGACGCCTGTCGTGCCGCGGTCGCCGCACCTTTCGGGGTGAGGTCACTGGTCGCGGCGAAGCCCCACGCACCGTTGACGATCACGCGCACGCCGATGCCAGTGGACTCGGTGTTGACCACGTTCTGCACCCGGTCTTCGCGGGTGATGACGAACTGGCGCAGGTAGCGCCCCACGCGCACGTCGCAATAGCTGGCCCCGGCATCGGTGGCGGCGGCCAGCGCGGTATCAGCCAAGTGCTTCTTCACGCCGATATCCAGCGTGGTGACCAGTTGTTCGGCTGCAATTGCCTTGCCGAAGTACGACGGCACCAGCAGTCCACCCAGGCCAATGCCGCCAAGGGTCAGGAAATCACGTCTGTGCACGGCAGTACTCCACGGTTGCGGGTGTCCAGTTACGACATCGCGGGACTGGATGGACAGGTTTTGCACCCGCGTATGGCGGGCGCCGCAGGGCAACGATTCTTGCGTGGGGGTACGGGGGCGTCAAATGACTTTTGGCAGGGGGTCGACACGGAAGAAGTTAGAATTCGATTTCCTGAAGGACCGCCATGCTTCGACTCACCGACCTAAAGCTTCCGCTGGACCACGACGAAACCGCGTTGCCCGCCGCCATCATTGCGCGCCTCGGCATCGTGGCTGACGAACTGGTCGGGTTCGGCGTGGCCAAGCGCAGCTACGACGCGCGCAAACGCGGTGCGATCACCCTGATCTATGCGGTGGATGTCGAAACCACGCGCGAGGCGGACATCCTGGCGCGGCTGCAGGTGGACGATGAGGCGGTCGACGGAAAGGTCGGGCCTACGCCTGACACGACGTACAAACCTGTTGCCCGTGCATCGACGCAGGAACAACCGCTGCGCCCGATCGTCATCGGCATGGGCCCGTGCGGTCTGTTCGCGGGACTGATCCTCGCGCAGATGGGCCTGCGGCCGATCATCCTAGAGCGCGGCAAGAACGTGCGCGAGCGCACCGTGGACACGTTCGGTCTGTGGCGCAAGAAAATCCTCAACCCCGAATCCAACGTGCAGTTCGGCGAAGGCGGCGCGGGCACGTTCTCCGACGGCAAACTGTACAGCCAGATCAGCGACAAGCGCCACCTGGGCCGCAAGGTGCTCACGGAATTCGTCAAGGCCGGCGCGCCGGAAGAAATCCTATACGTCAGCAAGCCACATATCGGCACCTTCCGCCTGGTGTCGATGGTGGAAAACATGCGCGCGGACATCGAAGCGCTCGGCGGGGAGATCCGCTTTTCGCATCGCGTCGATGACGTGCGGATTGAAACCGACGGCAGCGGCACGCGCCACGTGCGCGGGGTTGTGCTGGCAGACGGCAGCGAAATCCGCGCCGACCACGTGGTCATGGCGCTGGGCCACAGCGCACGCGACACGTTCTTCATGCTGCACGAGCGCGGCGTGTTCCTCGAAGCGAAGCCGTTCTCCATCGGTTTCCGCATCGAACACCCGCAGTCGCTGATCGATCGCGCGCGCTTCGGTCCGCAGGCCGGGCATCCGATCCTCGGCGCGGCGGACTACAAACTGGTGCACCACTGCCGCAACGGGCGTTCGGTGTACAGCTTCTGCATGTGCCCGGGCGGCACCGTGGTCGCCGCCGCCAGCGAACCCGGGCGTGTGGTCACCAACGGCATGAGCCAGTACTCGCGCAACGAGCGCAATGCCAATGCGGCTATCGTGGTCGGCATCACCCCTGAGGACTATGCCGAGTTCGATCCCAGCGGCAGTCCGCTGGCCGGTATCGCCCTGCAGCGGCATTGGGAAGAGCAGGCGTTCCGTCTCGGCGGCGAAAGTTATGACGCGCCGGGGCAGCTCGTCGGCGATTTCCTGCGCAAGCGTGCATCGACGGAATTCGGTGCCGTGCAGCCTTCGTACACGCCGGGCGTGACGCTGGGCGATCTATCCACCGCGCTGCCGCGCTACGCCATCGAGGCGATCCGCGAAGCCTTGCCGGCGTTTGATCGCCAAATCAAGGGCTTCGCGATGGACGATGCCATCCTCACCGGCGTGGAAACACGCACGTCTTCGCCGGTACGCATGACCCGCGGCGCAGATGGGCAGAGCCTCAACACGCGCGGGTTGTTTCCTGCGGGCGAAGGCGCGGGCTATGCGGGTGGAATCCTGTCCGCCGGCGTGGACGGCATCCGTGCGGCGGAAGCGGTGGCGATGGAGATGATTGCGGCGGGGATGGCGTGGGCGGCGTAGCTTTTAGTCCCCTCCCTTGCGCAGCAGGGGAGGGCTAGGGAGGGGTTGCTCTCGGCGCGGTGCGTGGTAGCTGAAACTCTTACGCGAAGAGCACCCCTCTCCAACCCTCCCCTGCTGCGCAAGGGAGGGGGCTGGTCATGCTCGCTGGAAGGGTCAGGGTGTATGTTGGGGTCAGCGCTTTGATCTCATCAGGAATTCCTCTTGTGAAACCCCGCACTCCACCCCGCAACGACACCGATGACGGCCAACGTCGCCTGGCCGTTCTGATCGACGCCGATAACGCCCAACCCGCGGTGATCGAAGGCTTGCTGGCGGAAATAGCCAAGTACGGCGTGGCCAGCGTCAAGCGCATCTACGGTGACTTCACCAGCACGCGCATGACCCAGTGGAAGCAGGCATTGCTGAAGCACTCGATCAACCCGGTGCAGCAGTTCGCTTACACCAGTGGCAAGAACGCGACGGACAGTTCGCTGATCATCGATGCGATGGACCTGCTGTACACGCAGCGCTTCGATGGCTTCTGCCTGGTGTCCAGCGACAGCGATTTCACCCGCCTGGCGCAGCGGCTGCGCGAGGAAGGCTTGACCGTGTACGGGTTCGGCGAAAGGAAGACGCCGGATGCCTTCGTGCAGGCCTGCGACAAGTTCATCTACACCGAGGTGTTGCGCACGGAATCGGAATCTCCGGCGCCGGCCAAGGCAAAGCCGGTCGCGAAGCCGGCCAAGTCCGCCGCCAGGTCGACGCCACCGAAGCCTGCGACCGCCACGCCAGCGGCACCCGTGGTGGAGCAGAAATCAAAAGCCTCGGAAGCGCTGCCGCTCGCGCTGATCCGCCAGGCCATCGAAGATGCGTCCGATGACAGCGGCTGGGCATTCCTGGGTGCCGTGGGCAGCTATCTCAACAAGATCCGACCCGATTTCGATCCGCGCCTGTACGGCCACCGCAAGCTGAGCGACCTGTTGAAACACCAGCCGCGCCACTTTGCAGTCGAGGAACGCAGCGTGGGTGGAGGCTCCAACAAGATGATCTACGTGCGCGCAGTCGAGTAACGGCTTTCCCATGGAAACCGAAAAGCCTTTTTCGCCTTCGTGCGAGCGTAACCGGGATCCCATCCTGGCCGTGTTGCGCGACCAGTTCGCAGGTCGCCGCCATGTCCTGGAAATCGGCAGCGGTACTGGCCAGCACGCCGTGCATTTCGCAGCGGCGATGCCGTGGCTGACGTGGCAGTGTTCCGATCGCGCGGAGCACCTGCCGGGTACCGTGCAGTGGCTCGATGAAGCGAGGCTGCCAAACACACCCGCACCCGTCGAACTGGATGTCGCGGCAGGGCCATGGCCCACGCAGGCATTCGATGCGGTATTCAGCGCGAATACGCTGCACATCATGGGCTGGCCCGAGGTCGAGGTGTTCTTCGAAGGCGTGACCCGCCTGCGCGAAGCGGCGGGAGGGAATGGATTGACGCTTGCGGTCTATGGCCCGTTCAACTACGGCGGCGACTACACCAGCGACAGCAATCGCCAGTTCGACGGATGGCTGCATGCGCGCGATGCGCGCATGGGCATCCGTGATTTCGAGGCGGTGGATGCGCTGGCGCAAGCCGCCGGGCTGGCCTTGGTCGACGATATCGCCATGCCAGCCAACAACCGCATGCTGGTCTGGTGCAGCAAGTCCTAGGGTTCACGGCGACGCAGGCCACTTTCCCGCGATGTTCATGTACCGGCTTGCATGGTGTGGCGGTGCTGTCGCACCCGCGATCGTGCAGGCAGAATCCAGGCGCAGGGATGAGGAGCATGGCAATGAAAACACGGTACGTTGCATTCGCAGTGATGGCCTTGTGGGGCGGCAATGCCTGCGCGGATGAAGCAGCATTCAAAAGCTGCCTGGATGATTTGCGGGGACCAGCGCTGGCGGTCGGTATTTCCGCGGACACCTTCGACGCCCACACCGCCACACTGCTGCCCGACATGGGCGTGCTCGAACTGCTGGACGCACAGCCCGAGTTCAAGACGCCGATCTGGGATTACCTGGCCGCTCTGGTCGATGCGCAGCGCATCCGCGACGGGCAGGCGATGCTCATCACCCACGCAGCGACGCTGGCGCAGGTTGCGCAAGCCTACGGGGTGGACGCGCAAACCGTGGTCGCGGTGTGGGGCGTGGAAAGCGACTACGGCAAGACGTTTGGCAAGCGTCCGCTGCTGACGTCGCTGTCCACCCTGTCGTGCTTTGGTCGTCGCCAGGAATTCTTTCGTGGCGAACTGTTCGCCACGCTCAAGCTGTTGCAATCAGGCGACTTGCAACCCGAGGGGCTGACCGGTTCGTGGGCCGGTGCCTTCGGCCATACGCAATTCATGCCGACGACCTACCAGCGCATCGCGGTCGACGGCGATGGCGACGGACGCCGCGATCTGGTGGGAAGCATTCCCGATGCGCTGGCGTCCACCGCCAATTACCTGAAGAAAGCCGGCTGGCGCACCGGCGAGCCGTGGGGCTATGAAGTGACCTTGCCCGCCAACTTCGACACCTCACTCGCCGGCCGCAGGAACAAGCGTGCCCTCAACGACTGGATCGCGCGCGGCGTGACCCGCATTGATGGCACCGCGATAGTTCCGGAAGAGAAGCAGGCGGGTGTGCTGCTGCCGGCCGGCATCGACGGGCCAGCGTTCCTGGTGTTCCGCAACTTCGACGCGATCTATTCCTACAACGCCGCCGAGAGTTACGCGCTCGCGATCGCCACGCTTTCGGATCGCCTTCGTGGTGGTGGGCCGCTGGTCGCGGACTGGCCCACCGATGATCCCGGCTTGGGCCGCGACGAACGCAAGCAGCTGCAGCAATTGCTGCTCGCGCGCGGCCACGCCATTGGCGAAGTCGACGGCATGATCGGTACGCTCACCCGGCGCGCGATCGTTCTTGAGCAGCAACGCCTGGGCATGCAGCCCGAGGACGGGCGTGCGGGCATGAAGATCTTGCAGGCGCTGCAAGGGCAACCGCCGATACCGTGACTTTTGCCAGCCTGCCTTCCGGCAGGTTGCGGCCGCATGGCAGACACCGGACACTGCAGGCTGTCCATTCGCTGCGGAAGAGTCCCATGCGCACTCCTGTCCTGTCGCTGCTGTTTGTCGTGTGCTGCCTTCCACTTTCCCTTGCGGCCGCGCCGCCTTCCGACGCCGAACTCGCGCGTTATGCGCAGGGCCTGCTGGAACAGGCGCACCCCGATGCCAACACGCCCGGCACCGCGCTGCTGGTCGCGCGTGGCGACAAGGTGCTGTATCGCGGCGCACGCGGTGCCGCCAGCCTGCAGCTGGAGGTTCCGCTGTCGCCGGACCAGGTCTTCCGCATCGGTTCGGTCACCAAGCAGTTCGCCGCCGCTGCCGTATTGAAGCTGGCCGAAGACGGCAAGCTGTCACTGGATGATCCGCTGACCAAGTTCGTGCCTGGCTATCCGGGCGGCGAAAAGGTCAACGTGCGCATGCTGCTCAACCACACCTCGGGCATCCGCAGCTATACCGACATGCCGGGCGTGATGGAAGGACCCATCCAGAAAACCGTGACCACGGCGCAACTCATCGACACGTTCAAGAACGAGAAACCGGATTTCGCAGCGGGCGAAGGCTGGCACTACAACAATTCCGGCTACGTGCTGGTGGGTGCCGTCATCGAGGCCGCCAGCGGCATGCCGTGGCATGCCTACATGCAGAAGGCCTTCTTCACCCCGCTGGGCATGAAGCACACCGGCTTCGGCGATGAAACCGTTGCCGTAATCCCGGGCCATGTCATGGGCTACACGCTGGCGAATGACCGCTGGGCGGTCGCCCGCTACCTCAGCATGACCCAGCCGCATGCGGCCGGTGCGCTGGTGTCCACGGTGGACGACCTGCTGCGCTGGAACCGCGCCGTGCACGAAGGCAAGGTGCTCGCTTCGGACAGCTATCGCAGCATGATCACCCCCATTGGCAAGGCGATCGAATCGAACTACGGCTTCGGCATTTCCCATGAAAAATTGCGCGGGGAAGACATGCTGCAGCATGGTGGCGGCATCTTCGGGTTTAGTTCGTACCTGCTCTACCTGCCGCAGGACGGCATCACCGTGGCGGCGCTGTACAACGCCGACAGCGGCCGACCGGGCGGCATGGGCCCCGAGACGCTCTCGCGCCTGCTTGCGGCCAAGGCCATCGGCAAGCCGTATCCCGAAAAGAAGGCGATCCCCGTCGCCGGTGATGCACTCAAGGCGTACGAGGGCGTGTACCGCATCAACCCCGAATCGGCGCGTGTGCTGCGCGTGGTGGACGGCAAGCTGACCTCGCAGCGCACGGGCAGCCAGCCCTACACGCTGATCCCGGTGGCGCAGGACGTGTTCCTGTTCGAGGAAGGATTTTCGCGGATGGTGTTCGAACGCGATGCCGCCGGCAAAGTCAGCGCCATGCGCTTCTTCCAGGAGGACGAAGGCGAAGGCGACGTAGTGAAGCGCAGTGACGAACCGCTGCCCAGCGAACGCGCTTCCGTCAGCGTGGCCAAGCCTGCGCTGGAGCGTTTGGTCGGCAAGTACGCCTACCAGGGCATGGCAATGACGGTAGCACTAGATGGCGAGAAACTGACCACGCAGCTGGCCGGCCAGCCGGCGTTCGAGTTGTTCGCCGAATCGCCGACGAAGTTTTTCCTGAAAGTCGTGGAAGCAACCCTGGAGTTCGCTCCCGGTGATGCGCCTGCGACTTCCGTGACCTTGCGTCAGGGCGGGCAGACGCTCGAATTCAAGCGCGAGAATCCGTAAGCAATACTCGGAAAAATTTTCCGTCATCCCAGCGAACGCTGGGATCCATCTTGATCTTCGCGGTTGGCAGTAAAGCCAAAGTCAAAATGGATCCCAGCGTTCGCTGGGATGACGAGCGAAAGAAATCAAGCCGCCTGCACCACATGAATCTCGCGCGGGTTGTTCCACTTGGCCAGCAGTGCGACTTCCCGAGCCTTGGCGGTATGCAGGTGCGCTTCCTTGACGTGGCCGTAGCCGCGGATATGTTCCGGGATGCTGGCGATCTCCGCGGCCAACGGAAGGTTGTTGGCATCCAGTGAGGCCAACAGCCCGCCGATGGTGGTTTCGTAGTCGCCAATCAGCTGGCGCTCGCCCTTGCGCTCCTCGGTGTAGCCGAAGATATCCAGCATGCCGCCGCGCAGGAACTTGAACTTCGCCATCAGCTTGAACGCAGTGAACACCCACGGCCCGAATTCCTGCTTGATCAGGCGACCCTGAGCGTCCTTCTTGGCCAGCAGCGGCGGCGCCAGGTGGAAGTGCAGCTTGTAGTCGCCGTCGAACTGCTGCTCCAGCTTCCGCTTGAAGTCGCCGCTGGTGTACAGGCGCGCCACTTCGTACTCGTCCTTGTAGGCCATCAGCTTGAAGAAATAGCGTGCGACGGCTTCGCTCAATGCGGTCGAACCCGGTGCACGCACGTGCTCGGCATCGCGCACCTTGTCCACCAGCGCGCTGTAGCGTCTGGCGTAGGCCGCGTTCTGGTACTCGGTGAGGAAGGCGACGCGGCGCTGGATCAGTTCGTCGAGCGAGCGAGACAGGCGCAGGTCGTCCAGCGGCAGGAAGGCGACGTTGCCATCGTGGCTGTTCGCATCCTGCAGGCCGCGCACTTCATGCTCGTTGTCCGGCGTGCGCGGTGCGCTGGGGCTGGCCCACTCGCTGGTTTCCCATTCGCCCGGCGGCAGGATCTGCAGGTTGTGCGGGGTGCGCTCGGATTCGGTCTGCGTGTTGTGGATCACGCCGGCGGCTTCGGCGACTGCCACCGGGTTCACCACGGCAAGACGGCCCCAGGCGAAGGCCTGCTTGTTCATCTCGATCGCCGCGCCATTCAATTCCACGGCACGCATGATCGCGTCATAGGAAATCGGCACCAGTCCCTGTTGCCATGCATAGCCGAGCATGAAGAGATTCGCCGCAATCGCATCGCCCATCAGCGCGGTGGCCAATACGGTCGCGTCGACTTGCAGCGGTGCGCGTCCGCCGAGTGCCTGCGTCACCGCGGAGATGATGCCAGCCGCCGGGAATTCCATGTCCGGGCGCGTGGTGAAGGTGCCCGGCATCGCCTGGTAGGTGTTCAACACCACCTGCGAACGTTCGCCACGCACCTTCGACAGTACCCAGTAATCGTTCACGACCACCATGTCGCAGCCCAGCACCACGTCGGCTTCACCGGCGGCAATGCGCACTGCATGGATGTGCTCGGGCGTGCGCGCGATGCGGATGTGGGTAGTGACCGCGCCGCCCTTCTGCGCCAGGCCGGTCTGGTCCAGCACGCTGGCGCCCTTGCCTTCCAGGTGGCCGGCCATGCCCAGCAGCGCGCCGATGGTGACCACGCCGGTACCGCCGACGCCGGTGATGAGGATGTTCCAGGGCTGCTCGAAATCCGCCTTGAACACGGGTGCCGGCAGGTTGGCCAGCAGCTCGGCCGGATCCTTCTTCTTGCCCTTGCGCGGCCCGCCGCCGTGCACGGTGACGAAGCTGGGGCAAAAACCATTCACGCAGGAATAGTCCTTGTTGCAGTTGGACTGGTCGATTTCGCGCTTGCGCCCGAACTCGGTTTCCTTCGGCAACACCGACACGCAGAAACTCTTCACGCCGCAATCGCCGCAGCCTTCGCAGACCAGCGTGTTGACCATCACCCGCTTCTGCGGGTCGACCAGCTTGCCGCGCTTGCGGCGGCGGCGCTTCTCGGTCGCACAGGTCTGGTCGTAGATCAGGATGCTGGCGCCCTTAACCTGGCGCAGCTGCTTCTGCACGTCGTCGAGCTGCTTGCGGTCGAAGAATTCCACGCCGCTCGGGAAGATCTCCGGCTTGCTCCACTTCTCGATTTCGTCGCTGACGACGACGATCGTCTGCACGCCCTCGGCGCGCATCATGTGCGCGATCTGCGGCACGCTCAGCGTTCCATCGACGGGCTGGCCGCCGGTCATGGCGACCGCGTCGTTGTAGAGGATCTTGTAGGTGATGTTGACGCCGGTGGCGACCGACTGGCGCACGGCCAGCGAACCGGAATGGAAGAAGGTGCCGTCGCCCAGGTTCTGGAACACGTGTTCCGTCTCGGTGAACGGAGCCTGCCCCGACCACGTCACGCCTTCGCCGCCCATGTGGGTGAAGGTGTCGGTGTCACGGTCCATCCACGTGACCATGTAGTGGCAGCCGATGCCGCCCAGCGCGCGCGAGCCTTCCGGCACCACCGTCGAGGTGTTGTGCGGGCAGCCGCTGCAGTAATGCGGCACGCGCGGGAAATTGGCGCGCGGCAGCGCCATCTCCGCTTCCTTTTCTTCCATCCAGCGCAAACGCTGCTCGATGGATTCGGTGGTGAAGAAACGCTGGATGCGCTTGCCGATCACGCCTGCAATAGTGGCGGGCGTCAGTTCACCGGTGCTCGGCAAGATCCATTCGCCCGCTTCGTCGTACTTGCCGACGATGGATGGGCGCGGGCCGGCGCTTGCAGGCCAGTTGTAGAACTGCTCCTTCATCTGCCGCTCGATGAAGGCGCGCTTTTCTTCGACGACCACGATGTCTTCCAGTCCGTGCGCGAAGTTGGCGATGCCCACCGGTTCCAGCGGCCAGGTCATGCCGACCTTGTACACGCGGATGCCGATGTCGGCGCAGGCCTGCTCGTCCAGGCCCAGGTATTCCAGCGCCTGCAGCACGTCCAGGTAGCTCTTGCCGGTGGTGACGATGCCCAGGCGTGCGCGCGGCGAATCCAGCACGATGCGGTCCACGCCGTTGGCGCGGGCAAAGGCCTGCGCGGCCTTTACCGCGTAACGGTGCAGGCGCATTTCCTGGTCCAGCGGCGGATCCGGCCAGCGGATGTTCAAGCCACCGACGGGCATGTCGAAATCTTCCGGCAGCACGATGCGGCGCGCGAACGGATCCACTTCCACCGACGCGGAGGATTCCACCGTTTCGGCAATCGTCTTGAAGCCGACCCAGCGCCCGGTGTAACGGCTCATTGCCCAGCCGACCAGGCCGAGATCGAGGATGTCCTGCACGCCGGCCGGGTTCAGCACCGGCATCATCGCGCTGACGAATTCGTCTTCCGAACCGTGCGGCAGCGTGGAGCTGCGGCAGTTGTGGTCGTCGGCCGCCATGGCCAGCACGCCGCCGAGTTTCGAAGTGCCGGCCGCGTTGCCGTGCTTGAACACGTCGCCGCAACGATCCACGCCCGGACCCTTGCCGTACCACATGGAATACACGCCCTCGACCTTGGCGCCGGGGAACAGGTTGGTCTGCTGCGTGCCCCAGACCATGGTCGCGCCGAGGTCCTCGTTGAGGCCCGGGATGAATTTCACCTGCGCGTCGGCCAGGTGCTTCTTCGCCCGCCACAGCTCCAGGTCGAAGCCGCCCAGCGGGGAGCCGCGGTAGCCACTGATGAAGCCGGCGGTGTTCAGCCCCGCGGCCTGGTCGCGCAAGCGCTGCATCAATGGCAGGCGCACCAGCGCCTGTACGCCGCTCAGGTAGATGCGGCCGTCGGTCCGTGTGTACTTGTGTTCCAGGGTGTAGTCGTTGTCCAGCGTCTGGATCGACGGCGTGTTGGCGGAGGACGGCGAGGTGAGTTCTGCAGTGCTGGTCATGGCTGGCCCGGGTTTGCGGCGGCTGGCGACGTCCGGCGAGCGCCCGACGCGAAGGGACAAATTGTATCAGCGCCGCAATTTGTGACCCTGTTCACTCGTCGTTTGTGCGCTGCAGCGGTTACGATGGCAGTGGGGAGGTTGTTTCATGTTGGGGGAGAGCGCGTGACCGTATTCCGGATTGCCTTGGCCGTTCTGCTGGCCACCTATGGCTTGGCTGCACAGGCGCAAGCATTGCCGAAACCCAAGGAGTTCTACTTCGACAAGGACGACAGCGCGCGTCCGGTCGTGGCGATCCAGGGGGAAGGCGAAGCATTGACCGAAGGCCTGCTCAAGATGCGCGAGCGTGGCCGCAAGTCGGTCGAAGCGACCGCGCAACTGGCGCACCTGGCCATCGAGCAGAATCGCGCCCCGCTGGCCAACCAGCTTTACGGTGAAGCCATGCAGTCCAGCCCGGCGGGCAGCAGCCTGGGTCGTTCGGTCCGCTGGAACTATGCGTGGGACCTGTACCGCGTGGGCGAAACCAAGCTTGCGCTGGAGTTGTGGGCGGAACTGGCGGGCGCATTCGGTTCATACACTTGGCTGCCGCCTACCCTCGCACTCGCTTTGTGGAGCGAAGATCGCAAGGTCGAGGCCGTGCAGTGGTATGCCGCCGCGATGCGCACCGAGCCGGACCTGTGGGGTAATCCCGCGAATTTCCCAGCGCTGTTGCCGGATTGGCGCGAACAGGATCGTGCCCGCCTGGCCGAGGTATTGGCGGCGTGGCAGGCCAGCCCGCCGGCCTGGCCGTAATCCCAAAACGCGGGCGCGTCGCGCCCGCTACGCGTTCCCGTACCATCGGCGGCGTGTGCAGCCAACGCGGGCCCAGGCGCCGATGATCAACAACCTGCTCGATCCTGCGCCGTGGCGAACCAGGCTGATGCGCGACGGCCGCGTGCAGGTGGCGGATTACCTGCAGGAGTCCGCGGCCGAACGCCTGCATCTCTGCCTCAGCGAGCAGGTGCAGTGGACGCTGGCGTTACGCGATGCCGAAGGTCCGCGCACGCTGGCCGCGTCTGAGTACGCGGCACTTTCGTCGCAGCAACGCACCGCCGTGTTTACTGAAATCGCGGCGAGCGCAAGCGGCAACCAGTACCGTTTCGCCTACGACAGCTACATGATGGTCCGCGCCTACCTGGAGCAGCGCGACGATGGCCTGTTGCTGCACAAGGTGCTGGAGTTCTTCAACAGCCCCGATTACATCGCCTGGATGCAGGCGCTCACCGGCGACACTCGCATCCGCCGCGTCAATGCGCAGGCCACGCGCTACCGTCCCGGCCAATTCCTGCGCTACCACACCGATGCCGATTCCACCGAAGGCCGGCTGTATGCCTATGTGCTCAACCTTGGCCGTGAGTGGGAAGCCGACTGGGGCGGGCTGCTGCAGTTCATCGATGAATCCGGCGCGGTCACCGACACCTACCTGCCGCGCTGGAATTCGTTGTCGTTGTTCCGCGTGCCGGCGGGGCATGCGGTGTCGATGGTGATGCCTTGGGCGGGTGCGGATCGGTTGGCGATTACTGGGTGGTGTTTGTTGTAGGTACGATGGCAGCCATGTTGGTTACCAAGAAGTTGGGCATCAGATGAAAATTCGCTCGCTTACCAAGCGTGAAGAAAAGCAGATGTTGGCATCGATGCTTGCAGGCTTGAATGAGCCGATAGACAACAGTTGGCGGTCGATGTTCAAGAGACAGGTAATTGGTTTGACAATTCCGTTTCTCATTGCCGCCATTTTTCTGGGCGTACTGCGAGCGCACTCAATGCTTACGTTGTTCACCACGCTTGGCGCACTTTTCGTGGGTCTCGCAATCGGCATTGGCGCTTGGCGCATAGCAGCTGCGCGGCATTGGCCTGCGGTGGCTCAGTGCTTGGACAGAGACAAAATCGAACGTAGGCTTCGCGAGCTCGATGCCTAACAGTTCATTCAAATCACCTCTGCATCAGGCTCGCTGATTCATTTTATTTTTGGCAGTATCGGCTTTGCTGCCAATCTGGTCCGGGTCGGCTTTGTTAAGGCGTTAGCACTCTAAGGAGGAATTATGCGTGTGCTGGCAATGATCGCTATGGTGATTCTTATTTCAGCTTGCACAACTGCGCCCACCACTTCGAAAGGCTGGATTGAACCCATCGATGCGATCCGGGCGGCCAACGAAGATCCTGCTTATGGGATCCGCGGCGAATTCATCATCACCGTCAAGGCGCTGGATTCCTATCCAGAGCGGTCGTTCCTGAACTCGGAACGCGACTACCGCGACCAGCGCAACCTCACCGTCCGCATGCCCACTTCAATGGTTCCAAAACTGGAGAAGCGCCTCGGCGTCAAATTCCAGGAGCTGAAGAACCGCAGGCTGCTTGTTCTTGGTGTCGCCAAGCGCGTCCGTATCGATTTTATTGATGACGGCCGACCGACAGGAAAGTACTACTACCAAACACAGGTACAGGTCGATTCTCCCACTCAGATCAGGTTCGTGGAGTGAGTGCCGACCCTTCATTCGAGCCGAACTTGCAGCAGGACGCGTGATCCAGGCGCTAACCTGCCCCACAATTGCCAGACCGATTCGTTGCGGAGAGTCCAATGCAATGCCGTAATCCATTCCTGATCCTCCTGCTCGCGACCTGCCTGCCTGCCAACGCCGCCGACCGCATCACCGGCCGTGATTTCGCCACGCGTTCGGAAGTCATCGCGCCGCATGCGATGGCGGCTACCTCGCATCCGTTGGCCACGCAGATCGCGCTCGACGTGATGAAGCAGGGCGGCAGCGCGGTGGACGCCGCCATCGCCGCGAATGCCGCGCTCGGCTTGATGGAGCCGACTGGAAACGGCGTGGGCGGCGACCTGTTCGCCATCGTCTGGGATCCGAAGACCCAACAGCTCTACGGGTACAACGGCTCGGGCCGTTCGCCGAAGTCCCTGACCCTGGAACACTTCCAGAAACTCGGCCTCACCGACATCCCGCCCACCGGACCGTTGCCGATCAGCGTCCCCGGCGCAGTCGACGGCTGGTTCGCGTTGCACGACCGCTTTGGCAAAGTGCCGATGAAAGACGTACTGGCGCCGACCATCCGCTATGCGCGCGAAGGACATCCGGTGGCGCAGACGATTGCCTATTACTGGAATCGCTCGGTGCCGCGCCTGTCGCCGTATCCGGGCTTCAAGGAACAGTTCACGATCAACGGCCGCGCGCCGCAGACCGGCGAAATGTGGAAGAACCCCAACCTCGCCGACACGTTGCAGAAGATTGCCGAGGGCGGTCGCGATGCGTTCTACAAGGGCGACATCGCCCGCACCATCGACGCCTACTTCAAGGCCAACGGCGGTTTCCTCAGCTTTGAAGACATGGCCGCGCACCAGGGCGAATGGGTGCAGCCGGTCAGCACCAACTACCGTGGCTATGACGTGTGGGAATTGCCGCCCAACAGCCAGGGCATCGCCGCGTTGCAGATGCTCAACGTGCTGGAAGGCTATGACTTCAGCAAGATCCCGTTCGGCAGCGCCGAGCACCTGCACCTGTTCGTCGAAGCCAAGAAGCTGGCCTTCGCCGACCGCGCGCGCTGGTACGCGGATCCCGCGTTCCAGAAACTGCCGGTGGCCCAACTGGTGTCCAAACCGTATGCCGATGCACGTCGCAAACTGATTTCACCCGACACGCCGCTGCGTGAAGTGCAGCCGGGCACGCCGGCGGAGCTGGACGAAGGCGACACCATTTACCTCACCACCGCCGATGCCAACGGCATGATGGTGTCGTTGATCCAGTCCAACTACCGCGGCATGGGCAGTGGCATGGCGCCGCCGGGACTGGGTTTCATCCTGCAGGATCGCGGCGAGATGTTCGTGCTCAAGCCCGGCCACCCGAATACCTTCGCACCCGGCAAGCGCCCGTTCCAGACCATCATCCCGGCCTTCATCACCAAAGACGGCAAGCCCTACATCAGCTTCGGCCTGATGGGCGGCGCCATGCAGCCGCAGGGCCACGTGCAGATCGTGATGAACCTGGTGGACTTCGGCATGAACCTGCAGGAGGCCGGCGACGCGCCGCGCATCCAGCACGAGAACGACACCGAGCCAACCGGACAGAACACGGCGATGAGCGACGGCGGCGTGGTGCAACTGGAATCCGGCTTTCCATATGAAAGCGTGCGCGCGCTGATGGACAAGGGCCACCACGTGGAATGGGCGTTGGGCCCGTATGGTGGCTACCAGGCGATCCGCTTCGATGCGGCCCAGGGCGTGTACTACGGCGCGTCCGAAAGCCGCAAGGACGGGCAGGCCGCAGGGTACTGATATCACCCGGCAGGAGCGGCCCATGGCCGCGAGCCCTGTGCATGAACGCCAGAAAAGCTCGCGGCCATGGGCCGCTCCTACCTTCTTTCGAAGACACTGATTGATGGCCTTTGATGCATTCGCACTGATCCTGACCATGCTCGCGCTGGGCATGTTGTTTGCGCGCCTGAAGCTGTTGCCGGCTAACGCTGCGGAAGTCCTTAACCTGATCGTGCTGTACGTGTGCCTGCCGGCGGCGGTACTGATTTACGTGCCGCGCTTGCACGTGGATGCGTCCTTGCTCGGCGTCATCGTGACGCCGTGGCTGCTCGCGGTCGTGACCGTGGCGCTGGTGAAGCTGGCCACGCGTGCGTTCGGATTCCGTCGCGACGAACATGCCGTGCTGCTGCTATGCGTGGCGCTGGGCAACACCAGTTTCATCGGTTATCCGATGGTGCGTGCGCTGCTGGGTGAAGAGGCGTTGCCGTATGCCGTGGTCTACGACCAGTTCGGCACCTTCCTGCTGCTGTCCACCTATGGCCTGTACGTGCTGGCGAAGTACGGCGGTGATGCGCCACCGACATTGCGACAGATCCTGCTGCGCATCCTCAAGTTTCCGCCGGTATGGGCGCTGTTGCTGGGCCTGACCGTCATGCCCGAACAGCCGCCCGCATGGATTGCCGCGGGACTGCAGAAACTCGCCGATGCTCTGCTTCCATTGGTGATGCTGGCGGTCGGCCTGTCCATCCAGTTGAAGATGCCGCGCGATGAAGTGAAGCCGCTCGCCGTCGGCTTGATGCTGAAGCTGGTGATCCTGCCGGCACTCGCCTTGCCATTGGCGCTGCTGTTCGGCCTGCATGACGATATGCTGCAGGTCAGCGTGCTGGAGTCAGCCATGCCGACCATGATCACCGCCGGCGCACTCGCCATCGCCCACAACCTCGCGCCACGTTTGGCGGCGGCGCTGGTCGGTTACGGCATCCTGTTGTCGCTGGTCACCTTGCCGGCGTGGGTGTGGGTGCTGCGATGGATAACCCATTCCTGAGCACGCGAATAGTACGGAGGGGCGCGTAGGAGCGACGTAAGTCGCGATGGGGCATTACCAGGAAAGGCCCTTCGCGACTTACGTCGCTCCTACGCCAGCCCTCTGCCTCAATCCGCGGGGACGGTGCGCTCGCTGGCCCAGGCACGCAAGGCGTTCACCTGCTCGGCCATGACCACGGACAGCGGGCGCGTGTTGCGGATTTCGTGCAGCAGCATGTCGGTGTCCACGGGCTTCGCTTCGGCGTGCGCGGTGTACAGCGCGGAGACGATGGCCTGCTCGATTTCCGCGCCGGAGAAGCCCTCCGATGCCGCGGTCAGCGCTACAAGGTCGAAGTGGCTTGCTTCCAGCTTGCGTCGTGCAAGATGCACGTTCAGCACCTCGGTGCGTGCTGCTGCATCGGGCAGATCGACGAAAAAGATTTCGTCGAAGCGGCCCTTGCGCAACAACTCGGCAGGCAGGTCATGCACCTGGTTGGCGGTGGCCACGATGAAGACCGCGCCCTTGCGTTCCGCCATCCACGTCAGCAGGTAACCCAGCACGCGCCGCGACACGCCACCGTCTTCGCCACTGCCGCTGCTGGCCAGGCCTTTTTCGATCTCGTCGATCCACAGCACGCACGGTGCCAGTTGCTCGGCCGCGGCCAACGCGCCGCGCAGGTTCTTCTCGGTCTCGCCGTGGTACTTGTCGTACAGCGTGCCGAAATCCAGCCGCAACAAGGGCACGCCGAAGCCGCCGGCGGTGGCCTTGGCCAGCATCGACTTGCCGCAGCCCTGCACACCCAACAGCAGCATGCCCTTGGGTGCATCCAGCCCGGGCGGCGCCTTGCCGGTGACGAAGACCTCGCGGCGCTGCGCGATCCAGCGCTTCAGGCGCCTGGCACCGGCGACTTCGTTGAAGCGCGCGGTGTCGTATTCGTAATGCAGGTGGCCGCTGCGGTTCAACAGTTCGAACTTCAGTTTCGCCAGCTGCGGCAGGTCGGCGGCACTCAAGGCCCCATCGTCGTAGATCAGCTGGCGTGCGATGCGGCGCGCGTCCGGCAGGCTGAGTCCCTGCAGGTTGCGCACGATCTGCTGCACGGCTTCGCTGTCGGCCTCGACCCGGCGGCCGCCGTTTTCCTTCGCGTAGTCGGTCGCTTCCTCGCGCACCATCTTCAGCAGCGCGTTGGCATCCGGCAGGCGCGGGCTGAAACGCACCGCGACGGCTTCCAGTTCCGGCGACAGTTCCACCTTCGCGCCGACCACCACCACCACGTGTGGCTGGCAGTGGCGACGCTGGACGATGTCGCGCAACTGGCGCTGGCTGCTGGCGTAGCCAAGGTAGGGGTGGAAATCCAGCAGCAGGTAGATGCCGCGTTGCTCGGCCTGTTTCATGGCCTGCAGGGCGGCGCTGGCGTCGGGCGGGCCTTCGGCCTCGTCTTCGCGGTCCATGTCGATGCGGCGCAGGCCCTCGGTGATCGACCAGCGGTACAGCGCCCGCCAGACCTGTGACAGGGCCTGGCGGAACAGTTCCACGATGCGGGCCTCGTCCTGGGTTTCGATGACGATGAGTGGCGTGTTGGCGCGGATCAGCGCGGCCAGGTCCTGCAGTTCGCTCACGTTGGGTCCGTTGGGTGGGCAGCGGGCACGATAGCAGGGCGGAGGGGTGGGGCTAGGAACGAGGAACGGGAAGTGAGGAACGAGGAGTGAGGAAGCAGGAGCCAAGAACCAAGAACCAGCAACCAGCAACCAGCAACCCCACCTTCCCGGACTTAACGCGCCCGGTGTACCCTGCGGCTTCCCCGGTTACGAGGCGTGCGCATGAAGACGATTCTGGTCGCCAGCTCCAAGGGTGGCGCGGGCAAGACCACGGTGGCCACCAACCTGGCGGCCCATTTCGCCCTCGACGGCAAGCGCACGGTGCTGGTGGATGTCGATCCGCAGCATTCCTCCACCCGCTGGGCCGAGCGCCGCGCCGAACTGGACAGCGCCGTATTGCCCATCGACGGCAGCAAGAAGCGCGCGTGGCGCGCATGGCTGCCCGAAGACGCGGAACGCGTGGTGATAGATGCACCTGCCGGCTCGATGGCCGACGATCTTGAGCATTTCATCGAACATGTCGATGCCATCATCGTCCCGGTGCTGCCCTCGGCGCTGGATATCGAAGCCACGGTCGGCTTCCTGAACTCCCTCTCCAAGATCCCCCGCGTGCACAAGCGCAAGCTGCCGGTGGGGCTGGTGGTCAACCGCAGCAAGCCGTGGACCAATACCTCGCAGCAGGCCGTGGAAATGCTGAAGACCTGGCCCTACCCGGTGGTGGCGCAGTTGCGTGACACCCAGGCCTATGTGGTCCTGGCCGGCTTGGGTCGCAGCCTGTTCGATTACAAATCCGCGCAGGTACGCGACCACCAGGCCGACTGGGATCCCCTGCTGAAATGGCTCAAGAAAGCCTGATGCCTGCCCTGCTCCGGGCCCGCACCACCAAATTCGCACCAACCGAAGGGATGCCATGCGTGAATTGATCCTGCTCCGCCATGCCCACGCCGAACCCGGCCCCAAGGAGTTGCCCGACGTCGATCGTCCCCTGTCCCCGGAAGGCTTGGCCGAAGCCGAAGCCGCCGGTCGCTGGCTGGCCGCGCAGGGGCTGGTCCCTGATCGCGTGCTGTGCTCCCCGGCGCGGCGCGCGCGCGAAACCCTGGAAGCCGTGCTCGGCACCCTGGGTTACATCGAACAGCGCCTGGAAGACCGCATCTACGAGGCCACCTCCGGCACGCTGGCCGAACTGGCCGACGCCAACCGCGATGCCGAACGCCTGCTGATCGTGGGCCACAACCCCGGCCTGGAACACCTGGCGGCGCTGATGTACAGCGGCCAGTCCGGTGACTACCGCGGCATGCCGACTTCGGCGGTGGTGGTGCTGAAGCTGCCGGTCGACGCCAGCATCGAGCCGGGCGTCGCCACCCTGTCCGCATTCTGGTGGCCGTGACCTTCGCAACGCGCCGTCGCCACCGCTGGGTACTGAGTAGCCTGGTTGCCCTGTGTGCCTGCCCCGTGCTGGTCGCGTCCGCCGACAGCTTCGACCCGTCGCGCTCGCGCTTTGGTTTCGAAATGCGCACGCGCTGGGGCTACCTGCTGGAGGGCGTGTTCCCGCGCTACGAAGGGGAAGTGAAGACGCTGCCGGATGGCCGCCACCAAGTGCACCTGCGCATGTCCACCCAGCACGTCGAGATCGTGGGCCATCCGCGCTATACCGAGTGGACGCGCAGCAGCAAGTTCTTCGATGCGGAACGCTATCCGGTGGTGGTGTTCACCTCCAAGCCCTACGACAAGGAACTGCTGCGCACCGGCGGCCCGCTGGCCGGCGACCTCAGCATCCGCGGCATCACCCGGCCGCGCACGCTGGACGTCGCGCCCTCCACCTGTGCACGCCCGGCGGTGGACTGCGACGTCGTCGCCAGCGGCGCCGTGCGGCGCAGCGACTACGACATGGCCGACTGGCAGATGGCGTTAAGTGACCGCGTGGTCTTCGTGTTGCGTGCACGCCTGAAGCCGGCGGCCACGCCTTGAATCCATGGTTGCGCGGCCTGGTCCTGGCATCGGCGCTGCTGTGCAGTGCGTGCGCGGGCCTGTCCCACAACCAGCGCAACCAGTCCGCGTCCATCGCGCAAGCCGCGCGTTCGCAGGTGATTGATTGCAGCGCAGCGGATGCCTGCGCGCTCGCGTCGCCGCTGCATGGACTGGGCGACCAGGCCTACGCGGAATCCACGCCGCAGGCGCCCCGCCATTACGCCTTGATCCTGGACCAGGGATCGGACGCTTTGCTGGCACGCATCAACCTGATCCGCAGTGCGCGCCATCGCATCGACCTGCAGACCTACATCTTCGACAAGGACGACAGCGCGCGCCTGGTGTTGGATGAACTGCTGGCCGCATCGCGCCGCGGGGTGCAGGTGCGCGTGTTGATCGACCAGTTGGCGGCCATCACTGACCTGGAAATACTCGCGGCACTGTCCGGTGCGCACCGGAACTTCGCCATCCGCGTGTACAACCCCAGCTTCGGCAAGGTCAAGCTCAACTACCTGGACTACGCGGGCAGCGTGCTGTGCTGCTTCCGCCGCTTCAACCAGCGCATGCACACCAAGCTGCTGGTGGTCGATGATGCGGTAGGCATCACCGGCGGACGCAACTACCAGGACGACTATTACGACTGGGATGGCGAATACAACTTCCGCGACCGCGACGTGCTGGTGGCGGGACCAGCGACGCATGCCATGGCCACCAATTTCGAATCGTTCTGGAACGCGCCGCGCAGCGTGCCGGTCGAGCGCTTGAACGATGTTGGCCGCAGGCTGTTGCGCGACGGCGTGCCGCCAATGCCGCCGCTGGCGTACAAGCGGCCCGAGCGCGTCGCCGGATTGTCGGCGGAAGCCAGCGACGCCGGCGTGGTGCAGCAGCGGCTGGTGCAACACGCGATGCCGGTGGGCCAGGTGGATTACGTGGCCGACCTGCCGCAGAAGCATCGCAGCGAAGCATCGGGCAACGTGAAGCCGGCGGCATCCAAGCTGGAGACCCTGATCACCGATGCACGAGCCGAAGTGCTGTTGCAGACACCCTACCTGGTGATGTCCGATCCCGCGCAGGAACTGTTCCGTGCATTGCACCAGCGCGCTCCCGCGCCGCAGGTGCTGGTGTCCACCAACAGCCTGGCGGCGACGGACAACGCGATCGTGTATTCGATGTCGTTCAAGTACAAGCGCCGCTACCTGCGCGAATTCGGCTTCCGCATCTACGAATACAAGCCGTTCCCTGAAGATGCGCCGGTCGACTACGCGGCGCTGTTGCCGGAACCGCCGCTGGGAATGCCGGCGATGGAAGACGAACCGGTGAAACAGGAGGCGACGCCGGATTCGCAACAGGAAAGCCGCCGGGTACGGCGCGCGGAATCGCGGCCGTCCTTCCTCAGCAGTGGTTCCGGCACCGAGCTGTTGCCGTTGAAGCGCGCGGGCGTGCGCCTGGGCCTGCATGCCAAGTCGATGGTGATCGACAACCGCATCGGCGTCATCGGCACGCACAACTTCGACCCGCGTTCGGAAAACTACAACACCGAGAGCGCGGTGATCATCGACGACCGCGCCTTTGCCGAAGCGTTGGCCGCCAGCATCCGCCGCGACATGAAACCGGAAAATTCCTGGGTGATCGCGCCGCGCGAAAAACCGGTGGTTCTGTCCGGGCTGGACTACAGCCTGGGCAAGGTGTCCGAGGCGCTGCCCTTGTTCGACGTGTGGCCGTGGCGCTATGCGACCAGTTATGAATTCGTGCCGGGTCCGGAATGTCCCGCGCCGGTGCCGTCCAACGATCCGTCCTTCCACCGCTGCTACGTGGCCGTCGGCGATTTCCCCGAGGTCAACGTCGGGCCGAAGTGGCTGTATACGCGGTTGCTGACGGCGTTCGGGGCGGGGTTGGTGCCGATTCTTTGAGGGCGGGTTGTGGGTTGTTGGTTGTTGGATAAGATCGAGATCAAAAGCACCCCTCCTCAATCCTCCCCTGCTTCGCAAGGGAGGAGGCCAAGAACCAAGAACCTAAAGAGGAACACCGCATGGCCTTCCGTTCACCCGTGGATATCGACGCCGTCAACGCACTTCGAGATGGCTGCATGGTTGGTCACCTGGGCATCACCATTACCGAGGCCGGCGACGATTGGCTGCGCGGCACTATGCCGGTGGACGAGCGCACCAAGCAGCCGTTCGGCCTACTGCACGGCGGCGCGTCGGTGGCGTTGGCCGAAACGCTGGGCAGCGTGGCCGGCGGTCTTTGCGTGGACCAGGCCAGTGAGGCTGTCGTAGGGTTGGAAATCAACGCTAACCATTTGCGCGGCGTGCGCAGCGGCGTAGTCACCGGCACCGCACGCGCCATCCATATCGGTCGCAGCACCCAGGTGTGGGAAATCCGCATCGAGAACGAAGCCGGCAAGCTGGTGTGTGTTTCGCGATTGACGTTGGCGGTGATACCGAAGCCTTAAGTCAGCAAACCAGGTAGCTCGGTAAGCGAATCAAGCGGATACTCATTTTGTCCCGTTTCGGTCAATCCCGTTTCGGTCTTATCTCGTCAAGATCAAGGGAATGAGACATGCAGTCGCCGCACAACAAAAGCACGAGATTTTTTATGCCTGCTGCCGCAGGGATAACATTGAGTTTGGTGACGTCATTGGCGCTTGCATACGAGCGAACATACTTGCTTCAGAATCCTGAGCTACATGGCGGAGATTTAAGCGCAACCCTTGCGCCAGAGCGCAACCGAATTCGAATTGGCGACGACGTCCTTGAATTACGGACTTGCTCGACTGATTGGTCCGACATGTGTGTTTCATCGAGCTATTTCAAGCTTGTCATTCCACATGACGTATCAAGAACGAACTGGAGCTATGAAGGAATTAGTTTCGAGCGATCCATGCATTATGGAAACGATGACCACGTCTGTTTGCCAAAATACACCCAACAGATTTTTTCTATTCAAGGTGACTCCATGTTTAGATTCTATTGGAGTAGTGAGCACCAGCTATTAGGCTGGACAATCCTCTACACCTCTCTTGACAGTAAGCCGATTCTGGAGACGTATTTGGACAGCGATTTTTGCATGACAGAAGATTGATCCACGTAGGGTGGGCTTCAGCCCACCTCTCTTCGAGCCGCGCCCGCGAAGTGACAGATGGCGATGATGGGCCAAGAACCCGTAGGATGCGGTAAGCCGCAGGCGCACCGCATCGTTCGCGTGCTGGGAATCGCGATTGATGCGGTTCGCTGCGCTCACCACATCCTACGAGTTCATGAGCCTTGAATATGAAAGCAGCACTGATGTTTTCGGCGCTATTGTTGACTGGCTGTGCCCACGAAAACGTCAGCGGAGAGAGAATTCGTCTCAAGGCTGCCAATGCAGATCGTCTTTACATAGAAGAAAACGGGACGATTGACGTAAATATAAGCACAGATCGAAATACTCTTCGTCTTGGCGGAAGCCTTGTGCCGCTGATTGTTTGCAGCGAGCCAGAATCCAAACTGTGCTTGGAGTCTGAATATTTCAGCTTGTTGATTCCTGGCGACCGCTCGCGCCAGTGGAAGCATGGGGGCTATGCATTCGATCTATTGCCGGCAACCACGCGTTCGCCATGTCCAAGCCTGTCACTCATTCATGTGCAGTCTGATCAGGCGGGCAGGTTTTTTGATTTCTATTGGAGTGATGAACAAGGCCTTGTCGCTTGGAGAGTGGCCTATGCGGCGGCGAATGAGCACAAAGAAAATCTTTTCGTCCTGGAACGCTTGAAGCAGCAATGCAATCAGGCCTCGCATGATGCGGAGGGAATGAGACATGCAGTCACCGCACAATAAAAGCACGAGATTTTTTATTCCTGCTGTCGCAGGAATTTTATTGGCCATGGCATCGCCAACAGTGTTTTCGTTTGAGCGCACATACACATATCAGGATGCAGCGTTCCTTGGTGGTAGAAGTGCAACGCTGGCTCCAGAACGCAATCGAATTCGAATTGGCGACGAAGTCCTTGAATTGCAGACTTGCTCGACTAGTTGGTCCGATATGTGCGTTGCTTCCGAATATTTCGTATTTATCGTGCCGCACGATGTGTCGAAGACAAATTGGAATTATGAAGGAATCAATTTCGAGCGATCCATTCAATCTGAAATTGGCGACCATCGCTGTTTGCCGAAAGATGGCCAGCAGGTCGTTTCTGTCCAGCGTGATGCAACTTTCACGTTTTACTGGAGCAGTCAGCATCAACTGTTAGGTTGGACACTCGAGTACCTATCTCCAGATAACGAACGATTTGTAGAAACCTATTTGGACAGCGCGCTTTGCGCGACAGCAGATTGATCCCTGTAGGGTGGGCTTCAGCCCACCGCTCTTCGATCCGCGCCCGCGAGGTGACAGATGGCGATGGTGGGCCATGGCCCACCCTACGTTCTTCCTGTGTAGTTACGGACATTGCATATGACGTCCGGAACTCGATTAGGAATAAGCAGTAGCCAGACAAGCCACGAGGTCGTCATCTCGGTGAAATCAGGGGTGACTCTCGTTTTTTAGTTTCCACGATGGGCACTAGTGATCGGGCATCCTTCGCGACTTGCGTCGCTCCTACGCAAGGCGGATGGTCGCGCGTGCCCGGCTGGCCCTGTAGGGTGGGCTTCAGCCCACCGCTCTTCGATCCGCGCCCGCGAAGTGACGGATGGCGATGGTGGGCCAAGGCCCACGCTACGTTCTTGCTGTGTTGTTCCGGACTCTTCAGATGGCGTTCGGAACCCAATGAGGAAAAGCAGGAATCAAGTAATTCATGAAGGCGTCATCCCGGCGAAAGCCGGGACCCAACTATTCGCATCCGTTGAGTTGGGTCCTGGCTTTCGCCGGGATGATGCTCATTGTTTTTTGAGTTTCCCTGATAGGTGCCAGTGACCAAGCGCCCTTCGCGACTTACGTCGCTCCTACGGAACGTGGGTGGTCGCGGCGTATGCGGTGCTTGCAAGGCCTGCCCGTCAGGTTAGTAGCCGAACTCCAGACCCATCCGGTATGGTGCGGGGATGACTTCCCCCTCGCCTCACGCCACCACCGGCGGCGGACTGGGGCGCGCTTGGCGTTACCTCTACCGCGTCCCGTTGCTGCTGGTGCACATCATCGTCCTGCTGCCGCTGGTCCTGCTGGGCCTGGTGCCGCTGTGGGGTGGCATACCCATTGGCAAGGAGCGGCTGGAGCACGTGGGCATCCGTCTGTGGTCTGGAGGACTGATGCGTATCTTCGGCTTCCGCCTGCGCCGCTTCGGCACGCCGCTGGCCGATCCGGTGATGTTCGTGGCCAACCACGTCAGCTGGGTGGACATAGAAATGCTGCACAGCCAGCGCATGATGGGCTTCGTGGCCAAGCGCGAAATCCGCAGCTGGCCGCTGGTGGGCTGGCTGGCGGCGCGCGGCGAAACCATCTTCCACCAGCGCGGCAGCCAGGAATCCATGGGCGGCGTGATGCACGCCATGCTGGAACGCCTGCAGTCGGGTCGCCCCGTCGGCGTGTTTCCCGAAGGACGTACCCGCGACGGTCACGAGGTCGGCCCGTTCCATGCGCGCATCTTCCAGCCGGCAGTGGAAGCCGGTGTGCCGATCCAGCCGGTGGCGCTGCGCTATGGGCCACGCGGCAGCGCGCAGACGGTGGTCGCGTTCGGCCCGGGCGAAAGTTTCTTCGCCAATTTCGTGCGCCTGCTGGGTGAACCGCCACGCAGCGCGGACATCTGTTTCCTCGAGCCCATCGTGCTGAACGATGCCGAAGGCCGCCGCCAGATCGCCGAACGTGCACGTGAACGCATTGTCTCTGCGATGGGCGCAGACGCCTGAAGCACATTGACAGCATGCGCTCCTCCCCGCGAGCATCCCGCGTGCCATGCTGACCGCCGCCGACTACCAACCGCCTAAATGGCTGCGCAACCCGCACCTGCAATCGGTGCTGAGTTCCAGCACCCTGCGCCGGCGTCGCGGCCTGCGCGCATTGAATGCCAGCGGCGCGGTGACCACCGAACACATCTTCGACGGCGGCAACGGCGTGCGCCTGCAGGGCTGGCACAGCACCATTCCGGGCAACGAAACCCGTGGACTGGCCCTGCTGCTGCACGGATGGGAAGGCAGCGTGGATTCCAGCTACATGCGCATGACCGCGGCGCGCCTGCTGGAAGCCGGCTTCGACGTGGTGCGGCTGAATTTCCGCGACCATGGCGATACCCACCACCTCAACGAGGGCCTGTTCCACTCCAACCTGCTGGACGAAGTGGTGCACGCCGCCGGCGACGTGGCGCGACGTTTCCCGGCGCGGCGCATGGTGGTGGCGGGCTACTCGCTGGGCGGCAACTTCGCCCTGCGTCTCGCATTGCGCGCCCCGGCCGCCGGCCTGCCCCTGGCGCGCGCGGTGGCGGTGTGCCCGGTGCTGGACCCGGCCGCGACCATGACCGAAATGGAGCGCGGGCAGCCGCTGTACCACTGGTACTTCCAGCGCAAGTGGCGCACCTCGCTGGAGCGCAAGCGCGAGTTGTTCCCCGCGTTGCACGACTACGATCGGGACGTGCTGTCCAAGGGCCTGCGTGAACTGACCGACTGGCTGGTGGAGCGGCACACCACCTTCGGCAGCCTGGAGGACTATTTCAACGGCTACTCCATCGCCGGCGACCGCCTGGCCGGGCTGCAGGTGCCGGCCGACATTCTCATGGCCGAAGATGACCCGGTGATTCCCTTCGGCACCTTCAAGGACTGGCAACTGCCGGCGCACGCGCACCTTGAAATCGCGCCGTGGGGCGGGCATTGCGGCTTCATCGAGAACGCGGCCTGCGACGGTTTCGCCGAGCGCTGGGTCACCGGGCGGGCGCTGGACGCCGTGGCCTGAGCGAGACGGGGCCGGGGGATACAATAGGCGTTTGATCCGACCCCCTTTGGACGCCCATGTACGACAAGATCCTTGATGCCCTGCGCCGCAATGCGGGCGATGACGCCCTGCTCGCGGCGCGCGAACTTCTCGCCGAACAGCCCGAAAACCCGCAGGCGCACCGCTTGCTGGCGTCCGCCCTGCGCATCAATGGCGACGGCGAAGGCGCGCTGGCCAGCATCGACCACGCCATCGCCCTCGCGCCCGAAGAAGCAGCACTGCACCTGGAGCGCGCCGGCCTGTTGATGGGCGGACGCCGCCTGGACGAGGCGCAGCAGGCACTGGCGCAGGCCAGCGGGCTTGATCCCAACCAGTTCGAAGCGTACGTGCTGCAGGCGCAGCTGGCCCTGGGTCGCGGCGACCTGGGCGCGGCCGAACAGCACAACAGGCTGGCGGCGCGTATCGCGCCTGACCATGCCGAAGTAGCCGCCGTCGACGGCATGCTCGCCCTGCGACGCGGCGATCCCGCCAAGGCCTTGTCCATCCTGTCGCAGGCCGGCGAGGCTGATCCGGAGAACCTGCAGGTTCGCTACGCACTGGGCTTCGCCTATCTTGAACAGGGCCACCTGGCCTTCGCGGAACAGGCATTCCGCGGCGTGCTTGAAAAAACCCCGGACGCCGCCGGCTTGCGCGGGCTGGTCTCCAGCCTGCTTGGCAAGCAGGGCAACCCCGGCCAGGCAGCGGCGGAATTGGCGCCCCTGCTGGACAGTCCGGGCAGCGATACTTCCGCGTTGCGGATGATCGCCGGCGGCCTGGAAATGCAGGCCAACCGCCCGGAACAGGCGCTGGTGCATTTCAAGAAAGTCCTGGCCAAACGTCCGCACGATCGCCGCGTGCTCGCCAGCCTCACCGATGCCTGGCGCCAGTTGGACGCGCGCGACGATGCGCGCGCCACGCTGGAAGCCGCGCTGGCCACCACGCCCGGCTCACACGACCTGTGGCTTGCGCGCCTGATGGTGGAATCGCAGGGCGACAGCCACACGCAGGCGGTGGTGGAGCGTTGGCTGGTGGCGATGCCCGACCACATTCCAGCACTCGAGGCACGGATGTCACTGTTCGCCGCGCAGGGCGACAATCTCGCCGCCGAATCGCTGGCGCACCGCATCGTCAAACTGGAGCCAGGCCGCAGCAGCGCCGAGATGCTGCTGGTGGACAGCGCGCTGTCGCGCGATCCGCAGGTCGGGCTTGATCGTGTGCGCGCACTCATCGCCAAGGCGGCCGATCCGCAGACACAGTGGCCGCTGCGCAGTTGGATGGGCTTGTTGCAGGATGGGGCGGGCCGTTTCGAGGAAGCGGCCGCCACCTGGACTGCGCTCGCCGCTGAACAGGCGCCGCAACGCCTGCCGCTGCCACCGACCAGCGCCCCACGCGAGCAATGGCCTGCACTTGCCAGCTTCCTGCCGACTGATCCGATGGTGCTGCTGCTGTGGGGTTTGCCGGGCTCGGGCGTGGAAAGGCTCGCGGCGGTGTTCAATGCCGGCGGCGACATGCTGTCGGCGGATCGTTTCGGCCCCAATCCGCCGGCGGATCGCCTGCAGAACTACGACACCGTGGCGGCACTCACCGCGGGCGCGCTGGATCCCGCGGCGCTGGTGTCGGAATGGGGTGGGCAGCGCCCGGCGCGCGGTTACCTGGAAGGCCACATCATCGATTGGCTGGTGTGGTGGGACAACGCCCTGCTGCTGGCCCTGCGTCCGCACATGCCCGAAGCCACCCTGCTGATCGCCGTGCGTGATCCGCGCGACATGCTGCTGGACTGGCTGGCGTTCGGTGCACCCGCGCCGTTTGCGCTGACCTCGCCGCAGTCCGCTGCTGGCTGGCTGGCGGTGGTGCTGAACCAGGTCGCGACCCTGCATGAGCAGGACCTGTTCCCGCACCGCCTGTTCCGACTGGATGACAGCATCAATGATCCGGGCGCCGTGGCCGCCGCGATCAACACGGCGTTGGAAACCAACGTCCCGGCCCCCGCCTCGTTCGGCCAGGCGCATTTCCCGGCCGGACACTGGCGTGATTATGCGGAGGCGCTGGCGGTTCCGTTCGCCATGCTCACCCCGGTGGCGAAGCGATTGGGCTACCCGGAACACTGACACTGACCCCGCACAGGAGCCCGCCATGCGCATCCGCAGCGACAGTTTTGAAAACGGCAAGCCGATCCCATCCGAATTCGCCATGGGCCAGCCGGATGGATTCGGCGGCAACCGCAATCCGCACCTGGCCTGGGACGATGTGCCCGAGGGCACGCGTTCGTTCGCGTTGTTGTGCATCGATCCGGATGCGCCGACGGTGGCGGAAACCGTAGGGCGCGACGACATGGACATCCCGGTGGAGCAGGTGCGCGGTGATTTCGTGCACTGGACCATGGTGGATATCGACGCCAGCGTGCGCGGGATCGCGGCCGGCAGCTGCAGCGATGGCATCACCGCCAAGGGCAAGTCAGATCCGGTCGGGCCGCCGGGTGCGCGCCAGGGTTTGAACGACTACACCGGCTGGTTCGCGGGCAATGCCGACATGGGCGGTGACTATTCCGGTTACGACGGCCCGTATCCGCCGTTCAACGACCTGCGCACGCACCGCTATTTCTTCCGCCTGTTCGCGCTGGATGTCGAAACGCTGGACTTGCCGCGACGCTTCACCGCCGCCGATGTGTTCCATGCGTTGCACGGGCACGTGCTGGCCGAGGCCAGCGTGCACGGGACGTATTCGCTGCATCGGAACCACGCATCCGGGTAGGAGCGCCCCATGGGCGCGAGCTCTCCCTTCCCTATATGACCGCGCAAAAAGCTCGCGCCCATGGGGCGCTCCTACCTTTTGCGTCAGGGTTGCTTGGCGAGGATGCTCAGCGCGTTGACCGTATTCACCTTCGCGCCGATCGGTATCGCCGCCAGGTCGACGAAGAAATCCGGATTGTGGTTGGAAAACGGAAACTGGCGTCCGGCCGCTTTTGCCTTCGCGAACATCTCGGGCGGCGCCACGCCCACCAGCAGGAACGCGTACGGCGTTTCCAGCGAACGGAAGGCTTCCTGGAAATCTTCCGAACCCATCACCGACGGGAACTGGTCCAGCACCTTGCCTTCGCCCATCAGCGCCATCAACGACGGATTGATGCGCGCGACCAGCGCCTTGTCGTTGTCCAGCGGGCCCGCGTTGCCTTTCATCAGGCGCGTCGGCATGCGATCCGGCGCCACGCCGGCGGCTACGGCCACGCCTTTGTTCACCTCGTCGATGCGGGTCAACATTTTCTCGCGCACCTGCGGGGTGAACCAGCGCAGGTTGAGTTTCAGCACGGCGTTGTCCGGGATCACGTTGTTGTCGCGCCCGACCACGATCGAGCCCACCGACAGCACCGCCGGTTCCTGCGGGTCGACATTGCGGCTGATGATGGTCTGGTAGGACAGCACCGCCTGCGCGGCCATGACCACGGGGTCGATGGTCATCTGCGGGGTGGAGCCATGCCCGCCAATGCCGGTGAAGGTGATGTCCAACTGGTCGGTGCCGGCCATGCGCACGCCCGGCGAACTGGACACAACGCCCACGGGCAACGGCGCGGTGTGCAGGCCGAAGGCGTAGTCGGGTTTCGGGAAACCGCGTTCCCACAGTTTGTCTTCCACCATGGCCTGGGCGCCCAGGCCCACTTCCTCGGCCGGTTGCGCGTACACCACCAGGGTGCCGGACCAGTCGGCCTTCATGTCCACCATGGCCTTGGCCAGGCCCAGCAGCCAGGTCACGTGTGCGTCGTGGCCGCAGGCATGCATGACGTCGATCTCGGTGCCGTCCGCCAGGCGTTGCGGCTGGGTCGCGGCCCACGCCAGGCCGGTGGCTTCGCGCACGGAGTTGGAATCCATGTCCGCACGGAACCAGACGGTGGGGCCTGGACCATTCTTGAGTACGCCGACCACGCCAGTCTTGCCGATGCCTTCGGTGACGGTATAGCCAAGCGACTTCAGGTCCTTGGCGACGATGGCGGCGGTGCGCGTTTCGGTGAAGGCGATCTCGGGATGCTGGTGCAGGTCCTTGAAGATCGCGGTGAGTCGCGCGGTGTCGGCGTCGACGCTGCTGTTGACCTTGGCGATCAACGCGGCCGGAATCGCGGCGGGCGCGGGTTCGGTTTTCTCCTGCCCGTTCGCATGCGTGGCGATGGCCAGCGACATGGCGAGCGTCAGTGGCAGCAGAAAAGTGGATCGAGCGTCGCGAACGTTCATGGTGATCCTCGGCAAACAATGGAACCGATGCGGTAGGAGCGCCCCATGGGCGCGAGCTCTTCGCGGGTTCGTAGGTCGTCGAAAAAGCTCGCGCCCATGGGGCGCTCCTACCCGGCATTGCATTTCAATGCGGGAGCGACACGCGTCGCTCCCGCCGCAAGACAATCGCTGCTTACTTCACCGTTTCCGATTCCACCACCATGTCCAGCACGTAGGCGACGGAGGAACCGTCGGCGGGCGGGTTGGCGATGGTGAAACGGTTCACGCGCACCACGTTGCGGGTGCCGGCTTCGTGGGCGAAGCCCTCGATGTCCTGGTACAGCGGCTGGAACTCGCCCGGCGTGCCGGTGCGGAGGCCGTTGTCGTCGAACTTGATTTCACGCACCTGCAGGCACTTCATGTCCTTGATCAGCGGGTGGTTGCAGGGTGCTGGCTGCGGCGCGATTTCCAGGAACACGCGCTCGCCCGCGCTGCCGAAACGGGTTTCCGCGGTCGGCTCGCCGGTGAAGGTCAGTACGTCGCCGGTCGCGCTGGTCAGCGTCAGCACCGGGGCGGCACCGGGCTGCACGGCGAACGTGGAGGCACCTTCAAGGCGCTTGCCCACGTCTTGGTCCAGCGCCATCAGCGCAGGATCGGGGCAGGCCATCATGGTCGAGGCCATCGGGGTGAAGGTCAGTTTGTCCGCTTCCACGGTGTAACCACCGCTCATGCGATTGCAGGTGTTGCTGACCGACACGCGGCCATCGGCGAAGTCCAGTTGCAGGGGGCTGTCCGCACGCACGAACAAACCGTCGATGCGCTTGCCATCCGCGCCCTTCGCGTCCGTCAATTGCCAGTGGTAGCCGGTGAGGCTGGCGCCGGCATCCACGGCGGGGGTCTCGACGGTGGCCGTGGCAGCAGGTTCGGCGGTTGCGGCGGGGGTGGCGTCCTGCGCGGGTTTCGTACACGCCGCCAGCGCGAGGGGAAGCATCAGCAACAGATAGCGTTTCATGTCGGTCTCCAGTCAGGGGCAAGGGCAAACGGACGAGTAGCTTATACGGGTTGCCGGCAATGTGAGGGGTGGAACTACAGTCCCGATCCAGCCCCGTCGCGCCACCTCAGGCCGCAGCCGGAACCAACAGCAACAGCAGCGCGCCCAGCACGATGCGATAGATCGCAAACGCGGTGAAACGGTGGGTCTGGATATAGCCCAGCAACCATTTCACCGCGATGAAAGCGGTGACCGCGCTGGCCACGAAGGCCACCGTGAACGCGGCCCAATCCTCATCGGCGGCGGTTCCGGCCTGCACCACGTCCAGCAACTCGTAGGCGGTCGCCGCGAACATGGTGGGAATGCCGACGAGGAAGGCGAACTCCGTGGCCGCCGCGCGGTTGGTCGTTCCTGCCAGCAGGGCCACGAAGATGGTCGCGCCCGAACGCGACGTGCCCGGGAATACGCCCGCCACCACCTGCGCAATGCCCACCAGGATCGCCACCGTCCAGGTGATGGTGCTGCGTTCGCCCAGCACCTGCGCACGCTTGGCGGCGAAGTGTTCCGCCGCGATCATCCAGAAGCCGCCGATGATCAGCGCCCACGCAATCGGTGCGAGTGCATCGTCCAGTTCCCAGCCCAGCTTTTTCACCACCAGGCCCAGCACGGCGGTCACGGCGAACGCCACGCCCAGCTTCAATGCGTAATCGCGGTTGGCGGGCTGGCGGAATCCGACCAGCAATTCCCACAGCCGCTGCCGGTAGATCAGCACCACCGCCAGGATCGCGCCGGCCTGGATGCCGATGTTGAACAGGTCCGAGCGTGCGCCCAGCCAATGCTGTGCAATCAGTAGGTGTCCGGTACTGGAAATCGGCAGGAATTCGGTGATGCCTTCGATGATGCCCAGCAGGAGGGCGGCGAGCAGGTCGTTCATTGAGTGGGTCGGGTAGGGGGAGTGGGGGAATGGAGGAGCTAGCAACGAGGAACGAGTAGTGAGTAGTCGGTGGTGAGTGGTGAGGAGCGCCAGTGGTGGGTCGCGTCGAGTTTGCCACCCCCTCGGACGTCATCCCAGCGTTCGCTGGGATGACGACTTATGTTTGGGGATGACGTCGTTTTGTGGGTTTCAAGACTCCGCCGGGTTGAGATCACAGCAAGGACAGGGGCTCGTCCTAGACGCGAGCGGAGATCCGGCAGCACTGCGCAAGGATAGTTGAGGGGCAAGGATAGTGGATTCGTCTAAACCCAATTTGGTGCAAAGCCAGTCATGCAATCCCGACAATGGTGCATTCAGTCGTGAACTGCATTGCACCAAGCAATACAAATCAACTACTTAGACCGCCTTACAACTTGGCACGCGGCTTGCAATAGAAACCCCACTCATTACTCAAACCGGGGTTCCACCATGTCTGCGGACAAAGTTGAAAAGCTGATCAAGGACAACAAGGTCGAGTTCGTCGACCTGCGCTTCGCCGACGTGCGCGGCATCCAGCACCACGTGACCTTCCCGGCCAATATCGTCGATGAGTCGCTGTTCGAGGAAGGCCGCATGTTCGATGGCAGCTCCATCAGCGGCTGGAAGGGCATCAACGAATCCGACATGGTCCTGCTGCCCGACGCCAGCACCGCCTACCTGGACCCCTTCACCGCCGACCCGACCGTGGTCCTGACCTGCGACGTGCTGGACCCGGCCACCATGCAGGGCTACTCGCGCTGCCCGCGCGGCATCGCCAAGCGCGCCGAAGCCTTCCTCAAGTCCAGCGGCATCGCCGAGCAGGCGTTCTTCGGTCCGGAACCCGAATTCTTCATCTTCGATTCCGTGCGCTACGCCAATGACATGGGCAACACTTTCTTCAAGATCGAATCCGAAGAAGCCGCCTGGAACACCGGCACCAAGTACGAAGGCGGCAACAGCGGCTACCGCCCCGGCGTGAAGGGTGGTTACTTCCCCGTCGCCCCGGCCGACACCCTGCACGACATCCGCGCCGAGATGTGCAAGACGCTGGAACAGGTCGGCATCGAAGTCGAAGTGCACCACCACGAAGTCGCCACTGCCGGCCAGTGCGAGATCGGCACCAAGTTCAATTCGCTGGTGAAGAAGGCCGACGAACTGCTGACCATGAAGTACGTGATCAAGAACGTGGCCTTCCGCAACGGCAAGACCGCCACCTTCATGCCCAAGCCCATCGTCGGCGACAACGGCAGCGGCATGCACGTGCACCAGTCGCTGGCCAAGGGCGGCAACAACCTGTTCAGCGGCGACGGCTACGGCGGCCTGTCGCAGATGGCGCTGTGGTACATCGGCGGCATCTTCAAGCACGCCAAGGCGATCAACGCCTTCGCCAACTCCGGCACCAACAGCTACAAGCGCCTGGTGCCGGGCTTCGAAGCGCCGGTGATGCTGGCCTACTCGGCCCGCAACCGTTCCGCGTCGTGCCGCATTCCGTGGGTCTCCAACCCGAAGGCGCGCCGCATTGAAATGCGCTTCCCCGATCCGTTGCAGACCGGCTACCTGACCTTCACCGCGCTGATGATGGCCGGCCTGGACGGCATCAAGAACCAGATCGATCCGGGCGAGCCGTCCGACAAGGACCTGTACGACCTGCCGCCGGAAGAAGAGAAGAACATCCCGCAGGTCTGCTCCAGCCTGGACCAGGCGCTGGAAGCCCTGGATGCCGACCGCGAGTTCCTCAAGGCCGGTGGCGTGATGACCGACGACTTCATCGATGGCTACATCGCGCTGAAGATGCAGGAAGTCACCAAGTTCCGCGCCGCGACCCATCCGCTGGAATACCAGCTGTACTACGGCAACTGATCCAAACCCTCTCCCTTTCGCCGAAGGCGAAGGGGAGAGTTGGAGAGGGGTGCTTTTGATCTTGCTGTTGTTCCTGTCAGCCATCGCGAAGCGATAGAGGCAACGACAAGATCAAGAGCACCCCCTCCCAACCCCGGATCAAGTCCGGGGCAGGCTCTCCCCCTGCGCTACGCGCAAGGGGAGGGGCACCGAGTTGTAGCGGCGATAGCGACGGAATAACCCCTCCCACCCGTCGCTATCGCCGCAGTTTGATTCCAGCGATTTCCACACCAACAGCAATAGAAGAAGAACAGACAGCAAACCGCAGCTCCCTTCCCACGTCGATATGCGGTTTCTGTTTTGTGTCCTGAAACCCCCGGCTGCTTTGCACCGCCGGTTCCACATCCACCCACGGGGAATGCGCATGAAACTGATCACCGCCATCATCCGACCGTTCAAGCTGGACGAGGTACGAGAGTCCTTGTCGCAAGCGGGCGTATCGGGCATCACCGTCACCGAAGTGAAAGGCTTCGGTCGACAGAAGGGCCACACCGAGTTGTATCGCGGCGCTGAATACGTCGTCGATTTCCTGCCCAAGATCAAGATCGAAACCGTGGTCACCGACGAACGCCTGGATGCCGTGATCGAGGCCATCCAGCAGGCGGCGGGCACCGGCAAGATCGGCGACGGCAAGATCTTCGTCACCGCCGTCGACCAGGTCATCCGCATCCGCACCGGCGAAGTCGGCGCGGACGCACTCTAACCCCACTCGGAGCCCCCATATGAAGACTCGTTCCTCCGGGTGGAAAACCCGACTGCAAGTAATCAGCCTCGCGGCGTTGTGCTGCGTGGCGCTTGGTAGTGGTTTCAGCGCTATGGCGCAGGAAGCGGCGGCAGCGCCGGCCGAAGCCGCCGTCGCCGAAGCCGTCCCCGCAGCAACAGACGCCACCGTCGCCGCGCCTGCGGAAGCGGTCGTACTCGAAGCGCCCGCGGCGGCACCTGCCGAAGCCGCTCCCGCCGAACCCGAAGCCGCCCCCGCCCCCACCATCAGCAAGGCCGATACGGTGTGGGTGCTGGTGTCCGCGGCGCTGGTGATCTTCATGACCCTGCCCGGCCTAGCCCTGTTCTACGGTGGCCTGGTACGCAGCAAGAACGTGCTGTCGATCCTGGTGCAGAACCTGGTGGTGTTCTCGCTCGTCGCCGTGCTGTGGGCGTTGTATGGCTACAGCTTTGCGTTCACCGAAGGCAGCGCGTTCATCGGCGGGACCGACCGGTTGTTTGCAGCCGGCCTGAATGCGGGTTCCATCGGCGCAACCTTCACCAAGGGCGTGTACATCCCGGAGCTGGCGTTCTTCGTGTTCCAGGGCGCATTCGCCAGCATCACCTGCGCACTCATCGTCGGCGCCTTCGCCGAACGCGTGAAATTCGCCGGCGTGCTGCTGTTCACCGTGCTGTGGTTCACCTTCGCCTACCTGCCGATGGCGCACATGGTCTGGTTCTTCCCCGGCCCGGATGCGTTCACCGATGCCGACGCGGCCACCGAAGCACTGTCCAAGTCGGGCTTCCTGTTCGCCAAGGGCGCACTGGATTTCGCAGGCGGCACCGTCGTGCACATCAACGCCGCCATCGCTGGTTTGGTGGGTGCGTATGTCATCGGCAAGCGCACCGGTTACGGGCGTGAGGCGATCAAGCCGCACAACCTGACCCTGACCATGATCGGCGCCTCGATCCTGTGGTTCGGCTGGTTCGGCTTCAACGCCGGTTCGGCGCTGGAAGCCGGCGGCACCGCCGCCATCGCCTTCGTCAACACCTTCCTGGCCACGGCCGCGGCGGTGGTGGCATGGACGCTGGTGGAATGGATGACCAAGGGCAAGCCGTCGCTGCTCGGCGCAGCCTCGGGTGCGGTGGCTGGTCTGGTCGCCATCACTCCGGCGGCCGGTTTCGTCGGCCTGAACGGTGCATTGGCCATCGGCGCCATCGCCGGCGTGCTGTGCCTGTGGGGCGTGACCGGGCTGAAGAAGTTGCTCGGTGCGGACGACAGCCTGGACGTGTTCGGCGTGCACGGCGTCGGCGGCATCACCGGTGCCTTGCTGACCGGCGTGTTCGCAGCCCCGTCACTCGGCGGCGCGGGCATCTGGGACTACATCACCGAAACGGCCCTGCCGGACTACGACATGGCCGGCCAGGTGTGGATCCAGGCCCAGGGCGTGCTGGTCACCATCGCGCTGTCCGGCACGGTGGCGCTGGTCGCCTTCCTGATCGTCAAGTACACGGTCGGCCTGCGCGTCAGCGAAGAAGCCGAGCGCGAGGGCCTGGACATCACCTCGCATGGCGAAGCGGCCTACGAGGCCTGATGGAAATCCAGGGGCGGCTTTGCACTAAACTGGTGCAATGCCGCCCCTGACTCCCGCTGCACCCGCCACCGACGTGCTCTGCACGGCGGTGGCCTGGACGGACGCCGCAGGGCATCTCCTCGGCGTCAATCCTGCTTTTGCGCGCTGGCTGGGCGTCAGCGCACGACGCCTCATCGGCCAACCCCTGGCGGCACTTGAAATGGACGGCGATGTCATGGCCCGGCTATTCCTGACCGCGCACGCGGCCACTACCGATAACGAAATCCTGCACCTGCACCGCATGGCGCTGGGCCTGCCCGGCGAACCGCCGCGCTTTGCCGAAGGCTGGCTGTCGCGGCTGGAAAGCGGCGGCTGGTTGCTGGAAGCCAACCCGGTGGATGAATTCCCCGCCCTCGATCCCACCCAGGCGCTGCCCAGCGCACTCGGCGCGGCCCTGAAAGGGCTGGCCCACGAACTTCGCAATCCGCTCGCCGGCCTCAAGGGCGCCGCGCAACTGCTGGCGCGGCGCGCGCTGCACCGCGACGACAACGACGACGAGCGTGAACTGATTGACCTGATGGAATCCGAGATCGAGCGCCTCAACGGCCTGCTCGAACAACTGCTGTCGCCTTCGCCGCAGCGTCCGCACACCGCGCTCAACATCCACGTGGTGCTGGAGCGCGTGCTGCGCCTGGCCGAAACCGAAGGTGGCTGGTCGGTGCGCGTGCAGCGCGATTACGACCCCAGCATTCCCGAATTCGATGGTGACGCCGACCGCCTCACGCAGGCGGTATGGAACCTGGTGCGCAACGCTATCCAGGCCGGCGCGGCCAGCGTCACCTTGCGCACGCGCGTCGAACACGGCGTGCGCATCCACGACCACCTGCACGCCATGGCATTGCGCGTGGAAATCATCGACGACGGCAAGGGCGTGCCCGAGGAACTGGCGGAGCACCTGTTCCTGCCGCTGGTCAGCGGCCGCGCCGAAGGCAGCGGCCTGGGGCTGGCGCTGGCGCAGCAGGTGGTACGCGAGCACCGCGGTTCGCTGACGTACCGCTCGCGACCGGGGCATACGGTGTTCACGTTGCTGTTGCCGCAGCCGGCGCATGAGGAGGTTGGACATGCGTAGAAAATGCCTGGCGAGCAAGGTTGTCGCTTTTGTGGGAGGGGCTTTAGCCCCGACGCTTACGAGCCTCGGGGCTAAAGCCCCTCCCACAACGAGCGACAAAGCATGAGCGCCCGCATCTGGGTCGTGGACGACGACCGCTCCGTGCGCTTCGTGCTGGCCACCGCGCTGCGTGATGCGGGCTATGCGGTCGATGGCTTCGACAGCGCCAGCTCGGTGCTGGCGGCGCTGGATTCACGCGCCGTGCCCGACCTGCTGTTCACCGACGTACGCATGCCCGGCGACGACGGCCTGGTACTACTCGACAAATTGAAGCTGGCGCACCCGCAGTTGCCGGTGATCGTGATGTCGGCCTACACCGACGTCGCCAGCACCGCGGGCGCCTTCCGCGGCGGTGCGCACGAGTTCCTGTCCAAGCCATTCGATCTCGACGATGCCATCGCCTTGGCCGCGCGCACCTTGCCGGGCGTGCTTGCGGAAGACGTGCTCCCGGCATCCGAACCTTCAACCGAATCCAGCCCCGGCACCACCGAACTGATCGGCGACTCACCGTCAATGCGCGCCTTGTTCCGCGCCATAGGCCGGCTGGCGCAGGCGCCGCTATCGGTGCTCATCACTGGCGAAACCGGCACCGGCAAGGAACTGGTCGCGCATGCGCTGCACCGTGAATCACCGCGCGCGCGCAAACCCTTCATCGCGCTCAACACCGCGGCAATCCCGGCGGAATTGCTGGAAAGCGAACTGTTCGGCCACGAAGCCGGCGCGTTCACCGGCGCGCAGAAGCGCCACATCGGTCGTTTCGAACAGGCCGATGGCGGCACCTTGTTCCTCGACGAAATCGGCGACATGCCGTTGCCATTGCAGACGCGCCTGTTGCGCGTGCTGGCGGAAGGTGAATTCTTTCGCGTCGGTGGCCGCGAACTGATCCGCGTCGACGTTCGCGTGATCGCAGCGACCCACCAGAATCTCGAAGGGCTTGTTGCAGATGGTCGCTTCCGCGCCGACCTGCTGCATCGACTGGACGTGGTGCGCCTGCAGTTGCCGCCGCTGCGCGAGCGGCGTGGCGACGTGGCGCAACTGGCCGAGAATTTCCTCGCCGTCGCCGCTCGCAAACTCGGCGCACCGGCCAAGCGCTTCGCCACGCCTGCGCTCGAAGCCATGCGCGCACACGATTGGCCAGGCAACGTGCGGGAACTCGAGAACGTGTGCTGGCGCCTCGCCGCGCTGGCGCCCGGTGAAACCATCACCGCGCATGACCTGCAGGGTGCGCTGTCCAGCAGCGTGGCCACGGCATCGCGCAGCAGCGAATGGGACCAGTTGCTCGCGGCATGGGTGCAGGCACGCCTCGCCGAAGGTGCGGAAAACCTGCATGCGGAAGCGCGCGAACGCTTTGATCGCACCTTGCTGGAAGTCGCGCTGCAGTTCACCCACGGCCGCCGCGCCGAAGCCGCGCTCAAGCTCGGCGTGGGCCGCAACACGGTGACGCGCAAGCTCGGCCCCGGCCGCACGCGCAGCTAGCGGAAAAGTAGCGTGCGCCATGCGCACGATCACGCGCTGCCTCAAACCCACGTCGGGTTGTTTTTTTCGTGTTTGCCGGCTCCACGTCGTGCGCATGGCGCACGCTACTACTTAATGAATCGCACCCACTTCATCGCAATTGAATGCCTGGGCGGGTACTGTTCCGCATCGACAACAACGGAGACTCACGATGCGCATCCTCCTGCTTGCCGCCGCCACGGCCGGCGTCCTTGCTGCCTGCAGCAGCGCCCCGAAACAACCCGCCATCCCGACCCTGAGCACGGCGAAGCAGGCCGTTGCCAACCTGGCGTCCTCTTCCGGCAGCCTGGTCAGCGGCAAAGTCACCTTGGTCCCCATGCAAGGCGGCGTGCATCTCACCGGCACCGTCGGCGGCCTGCCGCCCAACAGCACGCATGGTTTCCATGTGCATGAAAAAGGCGATTGCAGCGCCGTCGATGCGATGAGCGCGGGCGCACATTTCAATCCGTTCGTGGCCACGCACGGCCGTGCCAACGTGGGCGCCCATCATTCCGGCGACATGGACAATGTGGTGGCCGATGCCGAAGGCGTGGCCCAGCTGAACATCCATCTGGCCGGCGTCACCCTCGGCGGCGGCGCGGTCAATGACATCGCCGGCCGCGCACTGGTGGTGCATGCGTCCGCGGACGATTACACCAGCCAACCCGCAGGCAATGCCGGCGCACGCGTGGCCTGCGGCGTGATCAACGCAACCCAGTAAACGTAACTCAATAGAAGCGGGTAGGAGCGCCCCATGGGCGCGAGCTCTTCGCCCCGGATTACACCAAACAAGATCAAGAGCTCGCGCCCATGGAGCGCTCCTACCCGCTGCGATTAGTTTTGCAGGGAGGTGCGCGCGTCGTTGGCGGCGGAGCAATACGCAAACGTTACCGGGATGCCGTGCGCTTCCAGTACGGCGGCGATCTGGCGCTGGCGGGCCTGGAAATATTCGTAGGCGCGGGCCAGGCGTTCCGCATCGCCGTTTAGATGATCCGCGTGCCGCTGCTGCCATGCGGCCGGATCCAGCAGCGCGATCTGCACTTCACCGCCGGCATAGCGCAGCAACGGTTCCGGTGGGGCGTCCAGCCATTCCTCATGGTCGGGATCCAGCAGCGCGGTCTCGATGATCGGCCACAGGCGTTGCAAACCCTGGTGCTGGTACTGCATGGCCATGATCGCGGCCAGGTCATGTGCGGTCAGGTAGCGCGCATGCTCCACCTGTACGCCGAACGCGTCCTGCGCCAGCAGCGCGGTATCCGCACCGGCCATGCCGCGATCCAGCAGTATTTCTTCGAAACTTTCCTGCAATGCCTGCACGGTTTCCTCCGGCCCACTAAGCAGGAACGGCAGCACGCGCATCTGCCCACCCTGCAAGCCTTCGTCGGCGGCAAATGGCAACGGCACATTGCCCTGCGCATCCGCGCCGAACACGATCACCCGTGGTCCATGCCCCTGTCCGGGCGCACGCTGATGCAACTCATGCAAACGCCGATGCAGTGGCCAGCCCGGGCGCAATACTTCGGCAGGATCGAAATGCGCCGCGGCAAAGCTCAAGTCCAGTGCGGTCGCGCCTGGTACCAGCTTGCCCAGGTCGCGTGCCACGCGTTCGGCCAATTCAGCCGCGACGCGTTGCTGAAGTGCCGCACACGTGGGCATGCTGCCGCTGGAAAGTTCCAACGCCATCACACCCATTACATGAACACCGAAGTCAGGATGGCGCATAGTGGTTCTGGTGAAGGTTGGCCCGGTGCCGGGTCGGCATTACACTTTGCGCATTATGCCCGTCCTTGATGACGGGTCGCTCATCCCGCCTTCTTCCCCCGCGAGGTTCCCCATGCCAGCAGCCCGTCCCGTCGCCATCCTCGGCGGCGTCCGCATTCCGTTCTGCCGGCAGAACACGGCCTATTCGGATGTCGGCAACCTGGGCATGTCGGTGCGTACGCTCGGCGCCCTGGTGGAACGCTTCGGCCTGCATGGCCAGCAACTCGGCGAAGTGGCGATGGGCGCGGTGATCAAGCATTCCAGTGACTGGAACCTGGGCCGCGAAGCCGCGCTCTCGTCCGGTTTGTCGCCGCTGACGCCCGGCATCACCCTGCAGCGCGCCTGCGGCACCAGCCTGGATTCCATCATCACCATCGGCAACAAGATCGCGCTGGGCCAGATCGACTCGGGCATCGGCGGCGGTTCCGACACCACGTCGGAAGTGCCGATCGTGTATGGCAAGAAATTGCGCGCGCGCCTGCTCGCCGCCAACCGCGCCAAGACCACCGGCGACAAGTTCAAGGCACTGACCAGCGGTTTCAAGTTCAACGAACTCAAGCCCGAGTTCCCCGGCGTGGCCGAGCCGCGCACCGGCAAGAGCATGGGCGACCACTGCGAAGACATGGCCAAGGAATGGAACATCTCGCGCGATTCGCAGGATGAACTCGCCGTCGCATCGCACCACAAGCTCGCCGCGGCCTACGAGCGCGGTTTCTTCGACGACCTGATCGCACCGTTCCGTGGCCTGGAGCGCGACAACATCCTGCGTGCGGATACGTCGCTGGAAAAACTGGCCACGCTGAAGCCCGCGTTCGACAAGACCTCCGGTCGCGGAACATTGACCGCAGCCAATTCCACGCCGCTGACCGACGGCGCCGCCGCCGTGCTGTTGTCGTCCGAGGAATGGGCGAAGGCGCATGGCCACGAACCGCTCGCCTACCTGCGTGATGCTCAGGTATCCGCCGTCGATTTCGTGCACGGCGAAGGCCTGCTGATGGCGCCGACGGTGGCCGTGCCGGAAATGCTGAAGCGCCACGGTTTGACCCTGCAGGATTTCGATTTCTACGAAATCCACGAAGCCTTCGCCGCGCAGGTGCTGTGCACGCTGCGCGCGTGGGAGAGCGAGGACTACTGCAAGAACCGCCTGGGCCTGGACGCACCGCTGGGCCGCATCGATCCGGCAAAAATGAATCCCAATGGTTCGTCGCTGGCCACCGGCCATCCTTTCGCCGCCACCGGCGCGCGCATCGTCGCCACCGCCGCCAAGGAACTGAAGCAGCGCGGCGGCGGCCGCGCCCTGATTTCCATCTGCACCGCCGGCGGCATGGGCGTGGTGGCGATCGTCGAGCGCTGAGGAATTCCAGCCCCAAGCGCAACTGAATCGCGGACGGTGCGAACCCCGTGCCGCCTGTTCAGGCGTTGTAGCCTTGCACGACACCCGGCAACCCGCCGCGTGGACTTGTTGGGGATGACGAGATGGAAACACGCAACCTGGTTCGCGTCGCGCTGTGCAGCCTGTTCATCGCCGGACTGTTGGCTTGCTCCAGGAGCCAACAGGGGGGCGAAGCCAGCATGGAAGCGGCCAGTGCACCCGAGGCGCCTGCCGCGGCCGGCGCGGGTGGGGCATTCAAGGAAGAGGCGCGCCCACCATCGCAGGCCGATGCCGCGACTCCTTCCGAATCGCAACTGACCTCAAGCGCTGCGACCTACACCGACGCGCAACGCAAGTTCATCCGCACTGCGCAGGCCCGGTTCCGGGTCAAGGATGTGTACCAGTCCGCGCTGGCCATCGAGGATGCGGTGGCGGCGCAAGGCGGCTTCGTGGTCAGGAACGACATCGCAGCCGAGCTCGGCGACACCAGGCGTCGTTCGCTGGGCAATGGGCAACTGGTGGAGCTGGCCGAATACACCGTGCAGGGCGACCTGACCGTGCGCGTACCCAGCGAGAAGACGCAGGCGTTCTTGCGCTCGATCATCGGGCAGATGGAATTCCTGGACAAGCGCAACTTCGCTGCGAATGACGCGCAGTTCGCCCTGTTGCGCGAGCAGCTGGCCTACCAGCGCAACGAGGAAGCGCAGCAGGAACTCGGCGACGCCAATCAAGAGGGCGGCAAGCTGGGGCAGAAAGCGGCAGTCATTTCCGCGCGCACCGACGCGCGTTCGGGGCGCGATGCAGCGCTGATCGCGCAAAAGGAATTCGAGGATCGCGTTGCCTTCGCCACCCTCGATCTTTCCCTTTACCAGTTGCCGAAATTGCGCCGCACCGAAATGGCCGACATGGAAGCGGCGGTGCGCGAGAATAGTCCCGGCTTCCTTACCCGCCTGGGAAATTCGTTGAGCGCGGGCTGGAATGGCGTGCTGGAATTCTTCCTGCAGATCGTGAAGCTATGGCCATTGTGGGTAGTGCTGGCGTTGGTCATCGTGGTCCTCAGGCGCTTGCGCAGGAAGTAAGCGCGCCTGCGCGCCTCGTTGGCGTGTGTGCATCGAGTGAGTATCCGGCTTGATCAACGTCCGCGTGAAAGTTGCCCGGACGGCGATCCGGCTTCTCAATCCAAAGCAACCTGAGGTGATGCCATGCCCACATCCAAGTCGAAGCCGCCGGCCCACGACAAGCCTGCCGACACGACGCTGGCGGTCGACGAGTTCATGCGCGGGCTTGAGCACCCATCCAGGTCCGCGATAGAGATTTTGCGCAGGCTGATCCTCGATGTTGACCCCTCGATTGCCGAGGGCATCAAGTGGAATGCGCCGAGTTTCCGCACCACCGAATATTTCGCCACCACTAATCTGCGAGCCAAAGTTGGTCTCGGACTGATCCTGCACCTCGGCGCCAAGGTGCGTGAGCTGCCGGAAGGTGCTGTCGCCATTGACGATCCCGGCAAGTTGCTCAAGTGGTTAGGCAAGGATCGCGCGATGCTGGAGTTTGCAAGTACAGATGAACTTGAAGGAAAGCGCGCGGCACTGGTAGCTGTGTTGCGTCAGTGGATTAAATACGTCTGACGAATTGGTCGTGCCCAGTAAAAATCGTGGCGTCATCCCGGCGAAAGCCGGGACCCAATTTTCAGACGACATGGAGTTGGGTCCCGGCTTTCGCCGGGATGACGCTCTTATAGATATGCAGAGCTGCGTGTAATCCGAATCTTTCTCTAAAACAGCGCGATCACCCACGCAAGCGCGGCACTCCGTGCGCGTCGCGGTCTTCCACCACCGCTTCGTCGAAGATCTTCTGTTTCATGTCGCGGCCGGGCAGTTCCGTGGTTGCTTCGCCGCGCGATGCATTCAATGCATTCGCATAGCTGCGGCGTGCAAGCACCTCATCGCCTGCGGCGGTGAAGCCGTGCCCCAGTTCTTCCCATGCTTCGGCGCTGGCGCCCTGGGCCAGTGCGCGATACAGGAACTCCTGCGCCTGCGGCCACTGGCCTTGCAATCGTGCCAGTTGCGCCAAGGCCACCAGCAGTGCAGGGCTTGCGGGGTGCGCCAGCAGCCAGCGCTGCGCGCTGGCGCGGCGCGAATCCAGCTTGCCGATGGGCAGGCGGCCATACAGCGCCACCAGCGATTCGTCCCAGCGCGCATCGATGGCCTGTTCAAGGCTGCGTGCGGCCGCGTCATCCCAGCGCAAGGCGGCCGCGCGTTCGGCGTAGGCGGCGACGATGGCGGCATCCGCACGCAAATGCTTCGGCAATGTTTCCCAACGCTCGGCCAGCACGTTGGCATCATTCGCTTCGCGCATGGCCTGCGCGGCGAGACGTGATTCCAGCGTCGAGTATGCCGTCGGCGATAGCGCCTGCTGTTGCTTCAGTGCGCCGAGCAAGCCATACGCTTCGCCCGCACGACGCGTGGCCGCCAGCGCTTCGGCACGCAGGCCGAGGCCGCGCGGCGGCAAGGGTTGCGCGGTGGGTGCATCGAGTGCGGCCAGTGCATCGGCGGGGCGCAGCTGCGAGAGTGCACGATCGGCGCTGGCCAAAGCGTGCGTGGCAGCGTTGCGCTGCGCGAGTGCGGACAGGTGCGCCTGCACCGCGGACTCATCGCCACGTGCATCGGCGGCGCGGATCGCGGCGGTGCGGGCGATGGTGCCGACTTCGTCGTCCTCCGCGGCCAGTTGCAGCAACTTCTCGGCACGCAGCCAGTGGCCGCCATGCAGTGCTTCCAGGCCTTCGGTGAGTCGCGCGCGCGCCTGCTTGCGGCGGTAGCGTCCCCACGCGCGGAACGGCAGCGTGACCAGGTTCCACAGCAGCCACAGCAGCAGCGCGGTGATCGACATCGCCAGCAGCGCGCCGGGCACGGTGGTGCTGAAATCGTAGCCGCCCACGCGCACGAACACTTCGCCCAGGTCGCGGGTGGCGTCACTCGACAACCATTGGGATGCCAGCACGCCCAATGCCACCAGCAACAGCAACGCGATCACGGTACGCAGCGCTTTCACGGTTCACCTCCCGCACGCACTGCGGGTGGCGGCAGCGTGGGCGGCGCAGGCAGCGGGATCGACACGCCGTTGCCGCGCAGCAGGCGCAGTTGTTGCAAGGTGCTGCCCAGCACCGGCGCCTCGGCTTGCAGCGGCGTTCCGCGCAGCGCCTTCAACTCCGCACGTTGCCGCTGCAGTTGCGGCGTGTCCGGCCACAGTCGCGGCAACCAGGCCTGCATGCGATCCAACGCGGCCTTGAAGCCGGCCGCGTCATCGCGCTCCAGCGCCGCGCGGGCCAGCGCCAGTTCGATCTGCAGCGCGGCTTCGCCGGTGGCGCGTTCGGAAGGTGCGATCGCCACGTCGCCCACGGTCGGTCGCACGTCCACCAGTGGCGCGAGCATGCGCTGCCAGGCCGGACGCTGGCCGTCGCCGGTAGCGGGTGCACGTTGGGGAAGCGTGGCCAATGCGGCGGCGAAACGATCCAGCCGCGCACTGATCGCGGCATGCGGGCCGTCGCCGAGTGCTTCCAGCGCCGCGCGTTCCTGTGCGAGTGCCTGGCGCAGGTTCAGAAGGCGCGGATCGTCCACGCCCTGCAATGCACCGGCGGCGAGTGCGTAGGCGCGGCGTGCGCCGTCCACGTCGTCGGCAATGGCCAGTCGTTGTTCGGCCTGGATCAGCAACAGTTCCACTTCATCCATGCGCAGCGCCTGCGCGCCATGGCGGGTGGGGTCGGCGAGTTTCGACACGCTGTCTTCCAGCAACGCGCCGCGCTGGCTCAGGCCCAGCACTTCGTCGCGCAACACGCGGTTGGTGGCGGCGGCATCCAGTATGCGCTGGGTCTGCGCGCGCTGGTCGCGGCGCAGGGCCTCCAGGCGTTGCTCCAGTGCGGCGATGCGTTGCTCGGCCTGGTCGATCGTGGCCTGCGCCTGCTGTTCGCGTGCGTGCCACGCCACCCAGCCACGCCAGCCTGCCAAACCCAACAGCAGGACGACCAGCAGCACGATGACCAGGCCACGATTGCCACGCTTGGGGGAAGGGGCCGTTTCGTCACTCACACCTGCATCCTTGTGCATCCATCACTCGACATTGCAAATGCTAACGGAAGCGGCGCGCCATGGCGGCAAGTATTTGCGGCGGCAACGGGCCTTCCGCGACCGTGACTTCCGCGAAACCCGCATCGCGGGCAACCTGCATCAAGCGCTGGCTGGCGGCGACCACGGGCATGGCCTGCAGTCGCGAAATCACGTCGGCAGGCGCATTTGCCAGCATTTGCTGCAAGGCCGCGCCACTGCTCAGGGCCAGGCCTGCCGGCGCATCCAGCGTACGCAGCCGCTGCATGGTGCGTGGTGAAAATGTTACCGGGACACGTGTATATACATCTGCACGCAACAGATTCGCGCCGCGCGCGCGCAGTTCCGTGGCCAGCACATCGCGGCCCTGCGGTGCGGTGACCAGCCCCACCGGCACGCCATCCAGCGTTTGCAGTGCAGGAAGGTCCAGCAGGCCTTCGCTGTCCATTCGCGCCGGTGTTTGCACCGAATCAATGCCGGCCTGGTGCAACGCGCGTGCCGTGCCGCTACCCACGGCGATCCAGTCCTGCCCGGGCAGGCTTCGAAATTCCATCAACGCCACGGCGGCGCGTACCGCAACCGGGCTGGTGAACAGCACGCGCGATGCAGCCACTGCGGCGCGCAACGCATCGCGTGCGGCCGCGTCGCCGCGCAGCTGCAGGCGCCATGGCGAAAGCGCGACCACGCGCGCGTCGTGCGCGGCCGCGGCGCGGCGCATCGCGCCGTGTTCACCCTGTGGGCGCAGCGAGATGACGTACCATGCGGGCGGTTCGGCGAAAGCCATGCGTGGATTATGTCAGGCCGATGAAGTCCGATCCGGGAAGCATTGAAGCAGCACTCGAATACCTGCGCGCCCACGCCCGCAGCATGCCACCCATCGCGGCGATGGCCTTCGACGTGGTGGACTACGACGGCGAACGCCTGCGCATGCACGCGCCGCTGGCACCGAACGTCAACGACAAGGGCACGGCGTTCGGCGGCAGCATGACCTCGTTGATGACCTTCGCAGGCTGGGGACTGGTGACGCTGCGCCTGCAGCAGGCCGGGTTGGTGGCGGATGTGTTCGTGGCCGACAGCCACGTGCATTACCGCAAGCCGCTGGTCACGGACCTGGTGTCTGACGCGATGCTGGCACCGGAGGAAAGCTGGGACCCCTTCCTCGCCACGTTCCTGCAGCGCGGCCGTGCACGGATCGAGGTGCAGGCGCGGATCCTGTTACCTGAAGGCGGCATCGCCGCGGAACTGGCGGGCCGCTACGTGGCGATAGCGAAAGGGTAGGATGCAGCGCTTGGATGCGGGAAGGGTGTGGCGATGCGCAAAGTGCTGAAAGTGGTGGCGTTGTTGGCGGTCCTGCTGTGCATGGCCGCGCCGGCCGCGGCCGCCGGCAAGAAATACAAGCAGGGCGCGCAGCTGGAGAAACTGCAGGCCAGCTACGCCGCGTCGATCCGCTGGGGTGATTTCGAGGACGCGTGGCAACTGGTGGATCCGGTCTACCGCGAGGCCAACCCCATGAGCGACCTCGCGTTCGAGCGCTACCAGCAGATCCAGATTTCCGGCTACAGCGACCGCAACACCACTGTCACGCCCGAGGGCGACGTGGTGCGCAACGTGGAGCTGCGGGCCATCAACAGGCACACCATGGCAGAGCGCACCCTGCGCTACCGCGAGCAATGGCGCTGGGACCCCGAGGCCAAGCGCTGGTGGCTGGTGGTGGGGCTGCCGGACCTGTGGAACGGGGAGTAGCCGGCTGGGGCGGGTTGCCGGTTCCTGGTTCCTGGTTATTGGCAAGAGCGGCAGTGCTCTCCCTACAACCAAGAACCAGCAACCAGCAACCAACAACCCGCTCCACCGCTTGTGCGACAATCGCGGCCCGTTTTGCAGCCGTAGCCACTCCGTGAATTTCGAACAACTGCAGGCCTTTGCCAGCTCCACACCCATGCTGTCCATGGCCCTGGTCGGCCTGACCGGCGCGATCATCGTCACCGAAATCATGCGCCTGTTCCGCGGCTACACCGCGCTGCGCCCGGCCGACCTGACCAGCCTGATGAACCGCGACAACGCCCTGGTGGTGGACCTGTCCGCCAGCGGTGATTTCGAAAAAGGCCATATCGCCGGTAGCCGCAACGTCGCGCCCAGCCAGTTCGACCCCGAAAGCAAGCTGCTTGCGCCCGCCAAATCCCTGCCCGTGGTCGTGGTCTGCCGCAACGGCATGGCCTCGGCCGGTGCCGCCAAGCGCCTGAAGAAGGCCGGTTTCGAGAACGTGTCCTGGCTCGACGGTGGCGTAGCCGCCTGGCAGCAGGCCGATCTGCCGCTGGTCAAGGGCCGCTGATCCACTGCATTCCAAGGGCGTCATGCCCTTGAACCCGGGTCGGCGCGTCGCCATCCCGTGAGACAATCACCCTCTTTTCCCACTCATTTTTCCTGCAGATCCACGGAGTACCCACATGTCCGACGAAACCACCAACGGCGCCGCCGCGCCTGCCGATGCCAACGCACCCGCCTTCACGGTCGAGAAGATCTACGTCAAGGACGTGTCCTTCGAGGTTCCCGGCGCGCCGGCGATCTACAGCGAGAGCGCGCAGCCCGAGCTGCAGCTCAACCTCAACCAGCGCGTGCAGCGCCTCAATGAGACCGTGTTCGAAGTCGTGCTGGGCGTCACCCTGACCTGCAAGGCGGGTGACAAAGTCGCCTACGTGGCCGAAGTGCAGCAGGCCGGCGTGTTTGGCCTGGCCGGCCTGGAGCCGGCCGCCGTGGACGGCCTGCTGGGCACGCAATGCCCCACCATCCTGTTCCCGTACGTGCGCCAGTTGCTGAGCGACCTGATCCAGGCCGGCGGCTTCCCGCCGTTCTTCCTGCAGCCGATCAACTTCGACGGCCTGTACATGGAAACCGTGCGCCAACGCGCGGCCCAGGCCGGCGCGGGCGAGCTGGCCAACGCCGAGCCGGTCGGCAACGCCTGATGCGACACCACCTGCCCCGTGGCCGGGGCAGGACACTGATGTGGGCCGGTTCACGCCCCATCCCAGCTTTCCCCCGTCCGCGGGGGAAGCGTTCGACCACAAGGGCTGACGCATGACGCATTCCTTGAATATCGCGGTACTCGGCGCGGGTTCCTGGGGCACCGCACTGGCGGCCCTGATGGCGCGCCACGGTCATGCGGTCACGCTGTGGGGTCGCGACGCCACCGTCGCGGCGGCCATCGACCGGCAGCACGAAAACACCCGTTACCTGCCCGGCATCGCCTTGCCGGACACCCTGCGTGCCACCACCGACCTCGCCGCCGCGATGCAGGGTGCGGACCTGGTACTGGTCGTGGTGCCTTCGCACGCCTTCACCGAGACCTTGCGCCTGCTGGCACCGCTGCGGCCTGCCGCCGCCGGCGTGGCGTGGGCGACCAAGGGCTTCGAGCCGGGGTCCGGGCGTTTCCTGCATGAAGTGGCGGAAGACATCCTCGGCCCGTCCGTACCGCTGGCTGTCGTCACCGGCCCGTCCTTCGCCAAGGAAGTCACTCTGGGCCTGCCCACGGCCGTGACCGTGCATGGCGACGACGCCGAGTTCACCCAGCAGGTCGCCGACGTCCTTCACGGCCCGGCCTTCCGCGCCTACACCGGCAACGACATGCTGGGCGCGGAACTGGGCGGCGCCATGAAGAACGTGCTGGCGGTTGCGACCGGCGTGGCCGACGGCATGCAGCTGGGACTCAACGCCCGCGCCGGCCTGATCACCCGTGGCTTGAACGAAATGCTGCGCCTGGCCGCCGCCATCGGCGGACGTCCCGAAACCCTGATGGGCCTGGCCGGCCTGGGCGACCTGGTACTGACCAGCACCGGTGACCTGTCGCGTAATCGCCGCCTGGGCCTGGCCCTGGGTCGTGGTCAGTCGCTGCAGGATGCAGTGCGCGAAATCGGCCAAGTGGTGGAATCGGTGCAGACCGCCGACGAAGTCATGCGCCAGGCGGATCGCCATGGCATCGACCTGCCCATTTCCAGCGCCGTGCGCGCCGTGCTGCACGGCGACCTCAGCCCCGCCGAAGGCCTGCAGCAACTGCTGGCGCGCGAACAGAAGCCGGAGTATCCGGAGACGCTGTTCCGGGAGTGATTCGGCGGTTCGCAAAAAAGCGAAGCAAGTGTGTGGTGGCGTCCCTCTCCCACAAGGGGAGAGGGATTTCCGCCATGCATTGCGCACGTGTCCGAACTTAATCTTCGCCCACAAAAAAGCCCGGCACTGGGCCGGGCTCGGGTTGCGACGCGGGGAGAGAGGGACGCGTCGCGGTAACGCGGTAGTGCCTTAGAACGTGTAGCGCGGGCCGACGAAGTACTGGGTGTCGCCGTCGGCGAACTTAACTTCGCCCGACACGCTCCAGTTGGGGTTGAACTTCACCTGGGTGCCGATGCGGCCGTAGAAATCACCGTCGAAATCGCTGCCGTCCTCGTAACCGGCCAGCGCATAGCCTTCCCAGTTCGCGGTGAACCCGCTGCGGATGCCGGCTTCCACGCTGTAACCGTTGAAGTTCTGCACATCGGTTTCATAGCGCTCGTAGGCCACGCGGGTCAGCAGGTCGGTCTTCGGGCCGATCTCGTGGTTGTAACCCACGCCCAGACGCCAGTTGTCGATGCTGAGGTTCGTGTTGTCGATATCCTGCGAACTGTAATTGCCGAACACATGGAAATTGGGGGCGATCGCGCCGGAGCCGCCAATCGCCCAGCCATCGGCGTCGGCACCGGATGCATTCGTAGCGGTGTAACCGCCTTCCACGTAGTTGTACGAAACGCCTTCAGCGGCAGACGCGGCAAACGGCGCGGCGGCCAACAGGGTCAGGGCAAGCAAGGACTTCTTCATTTCAGTGAAACCTCGTTCTTATTTATGGTTATTGGCCAGCGCTGGGGCTGGAGAGCGTTCGCCGTTCGCAGCCGGTGTGTGAAGTATCCGTAAAGCGCCGCAATGGCGACTGAATACCAAACTGACCAGTACATAAATTAAGCGAGATGCGCGGGAACTTGTGTCGAGACGGATTCAGTTGCTCAGGATTTGCAGCTACGCGCCGCCGATGAAATCCATTTGTCGCCAGGCTTCGTACACCAGCACGGCGACGCTGTTGGACAGGTTGAGGCTGCGGTTGTCGGGGCGCATGGGCAGGCGCAGGCGTTGTTCCGGCGGCAGCGTGTCCAGCACGTCGGTTGGCAGGCCGCGGGTTTCGGGGCCGAACAGGAACGCATCGCCGGCCGCGTAGCGGGGCTGGTCATGGCGCTGGGTGCCGCGGGTGCTCAGTGCAAACAGGCGTTTCGGTGCAATCGCGTCCAGCGCGGCTTGCAACGACGCGTGGACCTGCAGCGATGCGTATTCGTGGTAATCCAGTCCGGCGCGTCGTAGCTGCCTGTCGTCAAGGGCGAAGCCCAGGGGTTCGATCAGGTGCAGCCGCGCGCCGGTATTCGCGCAGAGGCGGATGACATTGCCGGTGTTCGGGGGAATTTCCGGCTGGTACAGCAGCACGTCGATGGCGAGTGCGCTGGGTGGCGTTGCGTTGGTGCTCATCCCGTGGATTCTACGGCGCGCGATGCTGCGCTGTGGGTCCTGGTGACGGGGCCTTGCTTGAAGCAGTTGCTTCCTGTGAATGTCTACTTCTACTTCCTGTTGCTTCAAGCAATCAACGCGAGGCCAGCTGCTGGGCCAGGGCGGCAACACCGACGGCGACGATCTGGATGTCTTCCACGGTCGGGCGCACGGTGACGACGGGCATGTCGACGATGCGTGCACTGTTGTCAGCCAGGAAGGCGGCCATGTCGTTGGCTTCCGGGCGTACCGTGATGGCGGCCAGGTCGACGATCTTGTTGGCCTGGTAGTAGGCGGCGTCGCTGGCTTCCGGGCGCACGGTGACGGTGGACAGGGTGACGATTTCGGTGGTCACCGGCGTGGCGGGCTTGGCGCTGGCCTGGGCATTGGCGGCAATGGACTGACCGGAGATCAGCATGGAGCCGGCGCAGACGGCGAACAGGGCGGCGGCGGTCAGCGGGAGCAGGGTCTTGGTGTTCATGGTGTTGGGCCTCGTTAGTGGTGTTGTTGAGTGGTGTGGTAGTAAGGTAGTACACCTAATCAGATCGGTCAAGCAGAACTTGCATCAGCGGTTCTTTTATTCAGCTATCAGTCAGGTTTAGAGCGGGCTTTGGTACTTGCTTGGTATGAAGCAGGGGCCGTGCCAACTGCAAGATATTGATTTAGTTGGAAAACATATTCGTAGCGCAGTGTCCGTCTGTCCGTTCCAGTGTCCGTACAGGTGCTAGGTACGCAGTCAAGACGCCTGATTTACGGGTCTTGTGACTTTCGTTCGCGGCTGCACCGCATCTGCGAAGCACGTTGCTTACCCACATCTGATGCATCGGGAGCCGGAAGGGTTGCGTTTGGAAATCCTGGAAACGGCGCGGGCTGCTTGCGCAGCGAAGCCATGCATGCAGCACGTACTCGCGTGATGCATACAGAGACCACGCACTTACATGAGTGGGTGCACGCAACGGGCGCCTTCCACCCGTGCCTTGTGGCCTAGTGTGTCGAGGCAAGCCGACGGTTAGCATCGTGGGCTGTGTAATTCATCTGCTTGAAGATCAAGGACTGCCCGAATGACTGCTTCCCGCCTCCTGCGTGTCCGTGGCCCGCGCGCCGCCCTGCTTGCCGTCGCCCTGTCGACGGCATTGACCGGCCTTGCCGCGTCGCCCTCCGCTGCATTCGCGGCGCCCGCCGGCGCGGCCGACATCGACATCAAGTACGACGAATTCACCCTGCCCAACGGCCTGCGCGTGATCGTGCACACCGACCGCAAGGCGCCCGTGGTGGCGGTGAACCTGTGGTACCACGTAGGCAGCAAGAACGAACAACCCGGACGCACCGGTTTCGCGCACCTGTTCGAACACCTGATGTTCCAGGGCTCGGAGAACCATGACGCGGAATATTTCGCGCCCTTCGAGCTGGTCGGCGTAACCGACCAGAACGGCACCACCAACCAGGACCGCACCAACTACTTCCAGAACGTGCCCACCACCGCGCTGGACATGGCGCTGTGGATGGAATCGGACCGCATGGGCCATCTGCTGGGCGCGATCGACCAGAAATCCCTGGACGAGCAGCGTGGCGTGGTCCAGAACGAGAAGCGCCGTGGCGAGAACCAGCCGTACGGCCGCCGCATCAGCGCCCGCATGTTCGAGGCGCTGTACCCGGCCGGGCATCCCTACAGCTGGCAGACCATCGGCTCCATGGCCGACCTGGACGCCGCCACCCTGGACGACGTGAAGACTTGGTTCAAGAGCTGGTACGGCCCCAACAACGCCGTGCTGGTGCTGTCCGGCGACATCGACCTGAAGACCGCCAAGGAAAAGGTCACCCGTTATTTCGGCGACATCCCGGCCAGCGCCACCCTGGCCGACATGCCGACCAACATCCCCAAGCGCGACAAGGACACGCGTGAAACCGTGCCCGACCGCGTGCCGCAGACGCGCGTCTATCGCGCGTGGCCGGTGGCCGAGCTGGGCACCAAGGACGCGACCCTGCTGGACCTGTTCGCGCAGGTGCTCGGCGGCAGCGCCGCCTCGCGCTTCGACATGCGCCTGGTGCACGGCGACAAGATCGCCGACAACGCCTCGGCCTATGCGTGGAGCAGTGAGCTGGCCGGCACCTTCTTCCTGATGGCCACGGCCAAGGAAGGCGTGGACGCGGCCAAGATAGAGAAAGTGATGGACGAAGAGCTGCAGCGCCTGCTCAGCGAAGGTCCGACGGCCGAGGAACTGGAACGCGCCAAGGTGGCCACCCGCGCCGGCTTCGTGCGCGGCATCGAGCGTATCGGCGGCTTCGGCGGCAAGTCCGACGTGCTGGCCCAGTGCGTCGTGTACACCGGCAAACCCGATTGCTACAAGACCGACCTGGCCGACATCAACGCCGCCACGCCCGCCAGCGTGCAGGCGGCGGCACGGCGTTGGCTGGGCGTGGGTTCGCACACCCTGGTCGTGCAGCCCAGCGAAACCCCGGCGTCGGCCCTGCCGGAAACCGTGCAGGCCGCGCCCGCCAGCGCGCCGGCAGCGTTGCCCGCGGTCGATCCGAAGTTCAAGACTGTCAAGACCGACGTGGATCGCAGCACCGGCGTACCGAAGACCACCCGCTTCCCGGACCTGAAGTTCCCGGCCCTGGAGCGCGCCACCCTGTCCAACGGCATGCAGGTGGTCCTGGCCGAGCGCCATGAAACGCCGGTGGTGCAGCTGTCGGTGGAATTCCCCGGCGGTTACAGCGCCGACCTGGGCAAGAAGCTGGGTACGGCCGGCTTCACCATGGCCATGATGGAAGAAGGCGCCGGCGACTACAGCGCGCTGGAGCTGGCAGCCAGGAAGGAACAGCTGGGTGCCGAGATCAGCACCGGCGCCGGCATGGACAGTGCGTCCGCCAGTCTTTCCGCACTCAGCGACAAGCTGCCGGAATCGCTGGACCTGCTGGCCGACGTACTGCGTCGCCCGACCTTTGCTGCGGAGGAACTGGAGCGCGTGCGTGGCACCTGGATCGCCGGCATCAAGCAGGAAAAGGCCGCACCGCAGACGCTGGTGAACCGGATCATGCCGCCCCTGCTGTACGGAGCCGGCCATCCCTATGCCATCCCGGCCACGGGCAGCGGCACCGAAGCCTCCATCGCATCGCTGACCCGCGATGACCTGATGGCCTTCCACGGCAATTGGCTGCAGCCGGACAAGGCCCGCATCGTGGTGGTTGGCGATACCACGCTGGAACAGATACTGCCCCTGCTGGAAGCGCGCTTCGGCGATTGGAAGACCCCCGCCAGCGCGCCAACCCTGGCAGCCGTCGCGACCGTGGCAGCGCCGACCAAGAGCGTGGTCTACCTGGTCGACCAGCCGGCCGCCATCCAGTCCAACATCTATATCGGGCAACTGGTTCCACCCACCGGTGATGCCGGCAGCGTCGATTTCGACTTCGCCAACGGCGTGCTGGGCGGCGAATTCACCTCGCGCCTCAACAGCAACCTGCGCGAGGACAAGCACTGGGCCTACGGCTCCTACAGCAGTGCACGCAACGTGCGCGGCCAGCGCCCGTGGTACGCCTCGGCGGCGGTGCAGACCGATAAAACGGCGGATTCCATCAAGGAGCTGCGCTCGGAGATCACCCAGTTCGCCAGTGGCCAGAAACCCGCCACGGCGGAGGAAATCGCCAAGATCCGCGCCAGCAACACGCTCAGCCTGCCCGGTGGCTACGAGACCGCCAGCGCCGTGCAAGGCCAGATCAACAGCAACCTGCGCTATGGCCGCCCGGACGATTACATCGTCCAGTACAAGGCCCGCAACGACGCCATGACCGTGGCCGATGTGCAGGCCGCCGCCAAGACCTTGAAGCCGGAGGCCCTGATGTACGTGGTGGTGGGCGACCTGTCCAAGGTCGAGGCCTCGGTACGTGCCTTGAACCTGGGCGAAGTCACTGTGCTGGATGCGGACGGCAGGCCGGTGAAAGCGGCGAAGTAAGGCTTCAACCCCCTCCCTTGCGCAGCAGGGGAGGGATGGGGAGGGGTTGCTCTTGATTCTGCTCTGGCTTTTCGCAGTCGTCGGATAATCAAGCACCCCTCCCGGCCTCCCCTACCTGCTGCGCAGGCAAGGGAGGAGACCAGCCAAGATCCCAGCCGCTTCACCTGCTACTTCCCCCGAAGTTCAGAACAGCCGCCACATACTCCAGCGCGTCTTCCGTGAACCAAGGAACCCCCATGCGTGTATCGCTTATCTCGGCTGCCGTGCTGGTCAGCCTCTCCGCCTGCACCTGGGTGCACATGGCGCCCGAGGCTGGCCAGGTGCGAGTGCTGCCCGCGGGCGCGGCCCCGTCCGGCTGCGAAAAGCGCGGCGAAGTCTCGGTGTCGGTCAAGGACAGCGTGGCCTTCTACGAACGCAACGCCCTGCGCGTGCGCGACGAGCTGGAAACCCTGGCCCGCAACGAGGCCCCGGGGATCCAGGCCAATGCCGTGCAACCGCTGGGCGATCCGGTGGACGGCGGACAGCGCTTCGCCGCCTATTACTGCACAGGTCGCTAGGCGCCCCGGTTTGAACCTGTGGGAGGGGCTTCAGCCCCGACGGGCTCTACTGGTAATGCCTCTGTCGGGGCTGAAGCCCCTCCCACAGGGCCTCAACTCCCAGCCAAGCAGGCCCCGGCCGCCCCCCAAAGGTGCGAGAAAGCACGGAAGCCGGTACCCTTGTCGCCCCCCGGCCAGCCTCGGCGCCCACCTAGATGCTCTTCCAGAATGTCTCCATCGCGGGACTCGCGCATATCGATGCGCCCCATACGCTGACTTCCAAAGCCATCAACGAACAGTTGAAGCCCACCCTCGACCGGCTGGGCATCCGCACCGACGTGCTCGGCGACATCGCCGGCATCCATGCCCGCCGGCTGTGGGATGACGAAACGCTTTCCTCCGACGTGGCCACCCTGGCCGCCCGCAAGGCACTGCTTGATGCCGGCATCGATGCCAGCCAGGTCGGCCTGCTGGTCAACACCTCGGTCAGCCGCGATTACCTGGAGCCGTCCACCGCCAGCATCGTCTCGGGCAACCTGGGCGTGGGCGAGGACTGCCAGAACTTCGACGTCGCCAACGCCTGCCTGGCCTTCATCAACGGCATGGACATCGCCGCACGCATGATCGAACGCGGCGAGATCGACTACGCCCTGGTCGTGGATGGCGAAACCGCCAACCTGGCCTACAAGAAGACCCTGGAGCGCATGCAGGCGCCCGACGTCACCGAAGAGCAGTTCCGCAACGAACTGGCCACCCTGACGTTGGGTTGCGGCGCGGCCGCGATGGTGATGTCGCGCAGCGAGCTGACCCCGGACGCCCCGCGCTACAAGGGCGGCGTGACCAAGTCCGCCACCCAGTGGAACACCCTGTGCCGCGGCAACCTGGACCGCATGGTCACCGACACCCGCATGCTGCTGATCGAAGGCCTGAAGCTGGCGCAGAAGACCTTTGTCGCCGCGAAGGTCGCACTGGGCTGGGCCGTGGACGAACTGGACCAGTTCGTCATCCACCAGGTCAGCCAGCCGCACACCCAGGCCGTGGTCAAGGCGTTCGGCATCGACCCCAAGAAGGTCATGACCATCTTCGGCGAACACGGCAACATTGGTCCGGCCAGCGTGCCGATCGTGCTGAGCAAGCTGAAGGACCTGGGCCGCCTGAAGAAAGGCGATCGCATCGCCCTGATGGGTATTGGTTCGGGCCTGAACTGCTCGATGGCGGAAGTGGTCTGGTAAGGCTTCCGGCATACGCTTCCAAGGGCCGGTTCGCCGGCCCTTTTCTTTGACGCGGCAACCTTGATGAACCTTCCCGGCTATCCCTTTACTCCCAAGCGCCTCGAAGTCCGTCCCGGCCTGTCGATGAGTTACCTCGACGAAGGTCCGCGCGATGGCGACGTGATCGTCATGCTGCATGGCAATCCGTCGTGGAGCTATTACTGGCGCAATCTCGTATCTGGACTGTCCGACAAATACCGCTGCATCGTGCCCGACCACATCGGCATGGGCTTCTCCGACAAGCCGGATGACAGCACCTACGAGTACACCCTGCAGTCGCGCGTCGATGATGTGTCTGCCTTGCTTGAACACCTGAGCATCACCGGCCCGGTGACGCTGGCCGTGCACGACTGGGGCGGGATGATCGGGTTCGGCTGGGCGCTGTCGCATGCGCAGCAGGTCAAGCGGCTGGTGATCACCAACACCGCCGCGTTCCCGCTGCCGGCGGCGAAGCACATGCCGTGGCAGTTGTCGCTGGGACGCGATTCGAAATTCGGTGCCTTCATCATCCGCGCCTTCAATGCATTCTCCAGCGGCGCCTCGTACCAGGGCGTGCAAACAAAAATGCCGGCCGACGTGCGTCGCGCCTATGTGTCGCCGTACGACACCTGGGCCAACCGCATCAGCACGCTGCGCTTCATGCAGGACATCCCGCTGCAGCCCGGTGACAAGGCATGGCCGCTGGTGGCCGAAGCGGGCCGACGCTTGCCGGAATTCGCGGATCGCCCCGCCTTCATCGGCTGGGGTTTGCGGGACTTCGTGTTCGATGAATATTTCCTCGCCGACTTCCGCGCCGCGTTGCCGAAGGCGGAAGTGACTGCGTTCGAGGATGCAGGCCACTATGTGCTGGAAGACAAACAGGCCGAACTGGTGCCGGCGATCAGGAAGTTCCTGGACGCAAATCCCGTGTAGGAGCTGCGCGAGCTGCGACCATGACCCATCAGCGCCAAGAACATCGTGCATGCATGTTTTCCGGTCGCAGCTTGCGCAGCTCCTACAATCTGGGGACGCCAGATCGCATGAGCGGCGACAATAGGCCATGACTGAACCCTGCAACATCGCCGCCACGCTTCCGCGGCTCGCGCGCGAGCGGCCCGATCAGGTCGCGATACGGTGTCCCGGGACGCGCGGTGCGGACGGATTCGCGCGCTATGACGTGTCGCTCACCTATGCCCAACTGGATGCGCGCAGCGACGCCATCGCCGCGGGGCTGGCGAAGCACGGCATCGTGCGCGGCACGCGCGCGGTGATGATGGTGAAGCCGTCGCCTGAATTCTTCCTGCTCATGTTCGCGCTGTTCAAGGTGGGTGCCGTGCCGGTGCTGGTGGATCCCGGCATTGATCGCCGCGCCTTGAAGCAATGCCTGGATGAAGCGCAGCCGCAGGCGTTCATCGGCATCCCGCTGGCGCAGCTCGCGCGCGTGGTGCTGGGATGGGCGCGCAGCGCGAAGACGATCATCACCGTCGGTCGACGTTTGGCATGGGGCGGCACCACGCTTGCCGCGGTTGAAAAGTCCGGCGTAGGCGCAGGTCCGCAACTCGCCGACACGCATCCCGACGAGATCGCGGGCATCCTGTTCACCAGCGGCTCCACCGGCGTGCCGAAAGGCGTGGTGTACCGCCATCGCCATTTCGTCGCGCAAGTCGATTTGTTGCGCACCGCGTTCGACATGCAGCCTGGAGGCGTCGACCTGCCGACGTTCCCGCCGTTCGCCCTGTTCGACCCGGCGCTGGGGTTGACCTCGATCATCCCCGACATGGATCCGACCCGTCCGGCCAGCGCCGATCCACGCAAGCTGTTGCATGCCATCCGCGCGCACGGCGTGACCCAACTGTTCGGTTCGCCGGCATTGATGCGTGTGCTCACCGACCACGGCGAAACACTCACGGGTGTGCAGCGCGTGACCTCGGCAGGCGCACCGGTGCCGCCAGACGTGGTGGAAAAAATCCGCGAACTGCTTCCCGCCGATGCGCAGTTCTGGACCCCGTACGGTGCCACCGAATGCCTGCCGGTCGCGGTGATCGAAGGCCGTGAACTGCAAAGCACGCGCAGCGCCACCGAACAGGGCGCAGGGACCTGCGTAGGCCGTGCCGTCGCACCCAACGTGGTGCGCATCATCGGCATCGACGATGCGGCGATTCCAGACTGGTCGGACGACCGCATCGTTGCCAATGGCGTCGTCGGCGAGATCACGGTCGCCGGCCCCACCGCCACCGACAGTTATTTCAATCGCGATGCCGCCACGCACGCCGCCAAGATCCGCGAAGTACTGGCCGACGGCAGCGAACGCATCGTGCATCGCATGGGCGATGTCGGCTACTTCGACGCAGACGGGCGTCTGTGGTTCGGTGGACGCAAGACGCAGCGGGTGGAAACGGCCTCCGGTCCGCTCTACACCGAACAGGTGGAGCCGGTGTTCAACACGCATCCCGACGTGAAGCGCACGGCCTTGGTTGGCATCGGAGCAGCAGGCCAGCACCGCCCGGTGCTCTGCTATGAATTGCAACCGGACGTTCCGCAGGATCGTAGAACCCTGGTGGTGGAAGCGCTTCGCGCGATTGCATCCCGGCATGCACACACATCATCAATCGACACCTTCCTGTGCCATCCGGCCTTCCCAGTCGATATCCGCCACAACGCCAAGATCGGGCGGGAGAAGCTGGCGGCGTGGGCAGCAATGAAAGTGTTTCCACGCTAGCTGGACGCTCCTGCCTCCCCTCCCTTGCGAAGCAGGGGAGGGCTGGGGAGGGGGTTGCTCTTGATCTTGCTTTTGCTCACGCTCTGTATCGCAATCACCCAATACCAATACCAATACCAATACCAATACCAATACCAAGGCAGGAAGCCATGGATACATTACGCAAGCGAGCACGCATCCTCCGCAACGCAGCCACCGATGCCGAGCGACGGGTTTGACAACACCTGAGATTGAAGAAGCTGGGAGGCTTAAAGTTCAGGAGGCAAGTGCCGCTTCACGGCTACGTTGTCGATTTCCTGTGCGTGGAGTTGAAGCTGGTCATCGACTGGATAGTGGGCAGCATGTCGACCAGACCGCTTACGATGAAGTCAGAACAGGCGTTCTGGGTGCTGAGGGATATCGTGTGCTGCGCTACTGGAATGACGATGCTTTGTTGCGTACTACGGAGGTGCTGGAGGATATCTTGAGGGAGCTTGAAGCTATTCAAGGCAGGGGCAATAGCAAGAGCAAAGTCTAGAGCACCCCTCCTCAATCCTCCCCTGCGCTTCGCGCAAGGGAGGAGGCCAACAGCAAAGCAACAGCAAAGCAACAGCAAAGCAACAGCAAGGGCTAAAGGCAACCGCACATGAAAATCCTAGTCACCGGCGGCGGTGGATTCCTTGGGCAGGCGCTGTGTCGCGGCCTGGTCGCGCGTGGCCATCAGGTCGTTAGTTTCAATCGTGGCCACTATCCGGTGCTGGCGGAACTCGGTGTTGGCCAGGTGCAGGGTGACCTGGCGGATGCGCATGCGCTGACGCATGCGGCGGACGGCGTGGAAGCGATCTTCCACAACGCAGCCAAGGCAGGGGCGTGGGGCAGCTATGCGAGCTATCACTCGGCGAACGTAATTGGCACCCAGAACGTGCTCGACGCCTGCCGCACGCACGGCATCCACAAGCTCGTGTACACGTCCACGCCCAGCGTGACCCATCGCGCCACGCATCCGGTCGAAGGCGGCAGCGCGGACGACGTGCCTTATGGTGAAAACTTCCAGGCGCCGTATGCGGAAACCAAGACCATCGCCGAGAAGGCCGTGCTCGCCGCGAACGATGCGAATCTGGCCACCATCGCGCTGCGCCCGCGCCTGATCTGGGGCCCGGGCGACCAGCAGATCCTGCCGCGATTGGTGGAACGCGCCAAAGCTGGACGCCTGCGCATCGTCGGCGATGGCCACAACCGCGTCGATACCACGTACATAGACAACGCCGCGCAGGCGCACTTCGATGCCTTCGATCACTTGGCCGTGGGTGCGGAGTGTGCGGGTCGCGCCTACTTCATTTCCAATGGCGAGCCGTGGGAGATGGGTGCCCTGTTGAATGCCTTGCTCCGCGCTGCCAACGCACCGCCGGTGGACAAGGCGCTCTCGTTCAAGGCCGCATACCGTATCGGCACGGTGTGCGAGGCCTTGTGGCGCGTGTTGCCGCTGAAAGGCGAGCCACCGATGACCCGCTTCCTGGCCGAGCAGCTCAGTACCTCGCACTGGTACGACATGGCTCCGGCCACGCGCGACTTCGGCTACGTGCCACGCGTCAGCATGCAGGAAGGCCTGCGCCGGCTGGCCGAGGAACAGCAGCGCCTGCATGGCACCGGCTAGAATGCGGGCATGAGCCCCACTCCCCTCGATGCACTGAAACCCATGGCCGGGCGCGCGCTGGAAGCGGCGCTCAATCGTGCCCTGTCGCTGGATCCGGATACGCGTGCCGCGTTGCAAGCCTTGGACGGTCGCCGCATCGCGCTGTCGCTGGAAGCGCCTGCGCTTGCACTGCAGGTCAGCGTGGCTGGCGATCGCCTGCAGGTAGGTCCCGTGGATGCCACCGACGAACCCGATCTTGCCGTGCGCAGCACGCTCGGCGGTTTGCTCGGCCAGCTCCCGTTCCTGCGCAAGGACAATGCCGCCCCCGTGGGTCGGGTGCGCGTGTCTGGCGATGCGGAACTGGCGCGTCGCCTGCAGACCTTGGCAGAGCGCTTCGATCCGGATTGGCAGCAACCGTTCGTGGCCGTGTTCGGCGAAATCATTGGCGTACAGATGGCCAATGCCGCGCGCAGCGCGCTGCGGCAACTGCGTAGCGCCAGCGGCAACCTGGCCGAGAACGCGGCTGAATTCGTCACCGAGGAATCGCGTGACGTGGTCGGTCGCTCCGAACTCAATGCGTTCCACGACGATGTCGATGCGCTGCGCGATGACGTGGAACGCCTGCACGCGAAAGTCGAGCGCCTGCGCGGGGGCAAGGCATGAAGGCCGCGTTGCGGGCCAGCAAGATCGGACGCGTGCTGCTGCGCTATCGGCTCGACGACCTGTTCGAGGACACGCCGGCCGAGCGTTGGCTGAAACTGGCACGTCCGTTCGTGCCGCGCGCATCCGCCACCATCGCCGCGCAATCACGCGGCGCGCGCCTGCGCCTCGCGCTGCAGGAACTCGGCCCGATCTTCGTCAAGTTCGGGCAGATCCTCTCGACGCGTCGTGACCTGGTGCCGGCTGATGTCGCCGACGAACTCGCGCTGCTGCAGGATCGGGTCAAGCCCTTCGACGGCGAAGCTGCGCGCGCCATCGTCGAGCAGGCGTTGGGCTTGCCGATTGGCGAAGCCTTCGAAAGCTTCGACACCACGCCGCTCGCGTCCGCCTCCATCGCACAGGTGCATGCGGCCACGCTGGCAGGCGGCCGCGACGTGGTGGTCAAGGTGTTGCGCCCGCGCATCGAGAAGCAGATTGCCGGTGACATCTCCCTGCTGAATTCGATCGCCGCGCTGGTCGACCGCGCCCATCCCAATGCCGACAAGATCCGGCCGCGTGAGATCGTCGCCGAAATCGAAACGACCCTGGCCGCCGAACTCGACCTGCAGCGCGAGGGCGCCAACGCCAGCGTGATCCGACGCATGTGGCTGGATTCCGACGACCTGTACGTGCCGGAAATCATCTGGAGCCACACCGCCGAACGCGCCCTCACCATGGAGCGCGTGCGCGGCATTCCTTCGGATGACATCGCCGCGCTCGACGCCGCCGGCATCGATCGCAAGGCACTCGCCGCGAAGGGCGTGCGCGTGTTCTACACGCAGGTGTTCCGCGACAACTTCTTCCATGCCGATGCACACGCCGGCAACATCTGGGTCGACAGCGACCCGAAGCGTAAATCCAATCCGCGCTTCATCGCGCTGGACTTCGGCATCATGGGCCAGCTGTCGCAGGAAGATCAGTACTACTTGGCCGAGAACTTCATGGCCATCTTCAACAAGGATTACCGGCGCATCGCAGAGCTGCACGTGGAAGCCGGCTGGATGCCGGCCACGGTACGCATCGATGAACTGGAAGCGGCGGCGCGCACGGTATGCGAACCATATTTCACCCGTCCGCTGTCGGAAATCTCGTTGGCTCAGGTGCTGATCAAGCTGTTCCGCACCGCGCAGAAATACGAGCTGACCCTGCAGCCGCAGCTGATCCTGCTGCAGAAGACCCTGCTCAACATCGAAGGTGTCGGCCGCCAGCTGGATCCGCAACTGGATATCTGGGCGGTGGCCAAGCCGGTGCTGGAGCGCATCCTGATCGAGCGCTACAGCCCGCAGCGTGCAGCGCAGGAATTGCGCAAGCGACTGCCGGAAATCATGACCCATGCCCCGGACATGCCGCGCCTGGTGCATGCGTGGCTGAAGCAGCAGGTGGAGGGGCGCCATGAACTCGCACTGCGTTCGCGCGACCTCACCGAGTTGTCGCAGACCATGAAGGGCATGCAGCGCCGCATCGTGGCCGCAATCCTCGGCACGGGCCTGCTGATCGTGGCGGCGGTGCTGTACGGATTCGAAGCGGGCGGACCGCGCCTGTTCGACATCCCGGCCTCGTCCTGGATCGCAGGCATTGGCGGCCTGTGGGCGCTGCTCGCCGCCTGGCCCCGCAAGTAACGGCGCATTGGTAGGAGCGCCCCATGGGCGCGAGCTCCTGTGGCTTTCCCTATGCGCCAAGATCAAGAGCTCGCGCCCATGGGGCGCTCCTACCGGACACAACAACGGCCCGATGTCGGGCCGTTGTTGTGTTGCTCAAAGTAGACTTACTTGCCTGCAGCAGCGGCCTTGGCGAAATCGCCGGCCACGTACACGCTCAGCGCATCGGGTTTCAGGTATTTGCGGATCGCGGCGTTCACCTGCTCAAGCGTCAGTGCCTGGTACTTCGCGTCCAGTTCCGCGGTGAACTGCATGTCGCGGCCGAAATACAGCTGGTCGGCCAGCATGCTGGCAACAGTGCCGTCGTCGGCGCGGCCCTGCTGGCGTTCGGTCAGCGTGCCGGATATGCCATCACGCAGTTCTTCCTCGGTGATGCCGTCCTTGACCAGTCGCGCCAGCTCCTCGCGCACCGCGGCTTCCACCTTCTTCATGTTCTCCGGTGCCGCGATTGCCTGGATGCTCAGGCTGCCGGCGTCGTCGGTGCGTTCGCGGCTGTCGTCGGCACGGATGCCGCTGCTGACGCCATAGCTCAGGCCTTCCTTCTGGCGAATGCGATCGCCCAAGCGTGATTTCAGCGCGCCGCCGCCGAAGATGCGGTTGGCCACGACCAGCGCAGGATAGTCCGGGTCCGTGACCTTAAGCGGCAGGTTATGGCGCGCCAGCAATACGGCGTTCGGTTTGTCTGGCGTCTCGAAGCGTTCCTGCTTCGCGGCGACGTCGGTGAACTTCGTGCCAATAGGTGCATACGGCTTCGGCGATTTCCATTCGACGAACAAGGCTTCCAGCTGCTTCCTGACGGCGTCCGCATCGAAGTCGCCGACGATGGCGATCTCGCCATTCGCGGTGCCGTAGAAGTCGCGGTGGAAGGCGCGCACGTCGTCCAGCTTCAGTGCCTTCAGCTTGGCCAACGACTCGTCGATGCCATCGACATGCAGCGGATGGCCCGCCGGCCACGGATCGAAATACTGCGCCAGCGCCATGCCGGCCACGCTGCCCGGTTCCTTGCGCGAGGCTTCCAGGCCGGTGATGGCCTGCAGGCGCAATTGTTCGAATTCACTTTCCGGGAAGGCAGGGGTGCGCAGCACTTCTGCTGCCAGCGCCAGCGCTTCCAGCAATTGCGCACGCCGCGTCTGCATGGAAATGCCCGCGCCCTGCAGGTTGCCGCTGACATTGGCCTGGGTCTTCAAGGCTTCGAAGCGCTGGTCGATCTGCTGGCGCGTCAGCTTCTCGCTGCCGCGCATCAGCATGGCACCGGCGATGCTTGCCGCCGGATCCGGCGCTTTGGACACGCTGGCCTCGTCACCGAAACGGAACTGCGCGTTCACCACCACGGTTTCGCCGCGCGTCTTCTTCGGCAGCAATGACACCTTCAAGCCATTGCCGAGGGTGAAGGTGGTGGTGCGGGCCTGGATGTTCTGCGGCGACGGGTCGAAGTTTTCGCCTGCCGCCACCACGGCGCGCCCCGTATACCCATCGACCAGGGTGGCCACTGCCGGCGCGGCAGGAACCGTCACGCGGTCCGGTGCATCCGTGGGGATGAAGCGCCCCAGGGTGCGGTTGCTGGATTTCAGGTACGCCGCCGCGACGCGGTTGACGTCCTCCGCGGTGACTTTTTCAATCGCATCGCGGCTGGTGAACAACAGTCGCCAGTCACCGGCCGACTGGAATTCGGACAGGCCCATGCCCACCGCGTTGACGTCGGTGAAGTACAGGTCATAGGCGTTGCCGATGCGTTGCTTGGCTTCGTCCACTTCGGCCTGGGTGATGGGGCGTTCGCGCAGCTGCTCCACCTGCTTGAGCAATTCAGCTTGCGCAGCGGCGGCGTCACCGGTCTTCGGCAGCACGGCGTAGACGCTCAGCAGGCCGGGCTCGCGCAGCGATTCCCCGCCTGCGCCCGCGCCCGCCGCGATCTTGGTTTCCACCAAGGCCTTGTGCAGGCGTCCGCCGGGCGTGTGGCCCAGGATGTCTGCCAACACGCTCAACGCCGCGCTGTCGGCATGTGCCAACGCCGGCGTGTGGTATGCGGCGGCGACCAGGTTGAGGTCGCCAGTACGGCGCACGCTGACTTCGCGCTCGCCATCCTGCGCCGGTTCGGCGGTGTAGTGGTGCGGAAGCGCACGCGTCGGCGCCTTGATGCCGCCGAATTTCTTCGACACCAGTTGCAGCGTCTGCGCCGGGTCGATACGTCCGGCGATGACCAGGGTGGCGTTATCCGGCTGGTACCACTGGTGGTAGAAGGCCTGCAGCTTGTCGATCGGCACGCCTTCCACGTCGCTGCGGGCACCAATCGTGCTGTTGCCGTAGTTATGCCAGAGGAACGCGGTGGAGCGGATGCGCTGGAACAGCACCGCGCCAGGATTGTTCTCGCCGCTTTCCAGCTCGTTGCGCACCACGGTCATTTCGCTGTCGAGATCTTTTTTCGCGATATTGGAATTGACCATGCGGTCGGCTTCCATGCCCAGCACCCAGGCGAGGGTGTCGTCATTGGCCGGGAACGAGGAGAAATAATTGGTGCGGTCCAGCGAGGTGGTGGCATTGAATTCGATGCCGCGCTTTTTCATTTCGCCGCTGATGTCGGCCTGGGTGGGCGTGCCCTTGAACAGCAGGTGCTCGAGCAGGTGGGCCATGCCGGTTTCGCCGTAATTCTCATCCACCGAGCCCACGCCGTAGACAAGGTTCACGGTCACGGTGGGTTTGGTGGCGTCGGGGAACAGCAGCACGCGCATGCCGTTGGCCAGCGTGAACTCGCTGATGCCTTCGATGCTGGGGCCGGCGGTGACGCCCTTGGGCAGGGCAGTGTCGGCGGAAGCGTGGAAGGTTGCGCCCAGGCCCAGCGTCAATGCCAGGCCTAGTGCGAGAATAAGGCGTTGTTTCTTCATTGCGGTCTCCATCGGCAATCGCGCAGTAGGCGACCTTCGCTTCCTTGCGCTGCCACAGGGTCGCAGATTTCATTTGCCGATGCCATGACGGGAGCGCGCGGAGTAATGGAACAGTTGCAGGTGCTCTACAGCGACGCGCAGCTTGCGGTGATCAACAAGCCGGCCGGGCTGATGGTCCATGACAGCAAGCTGGCGCGTGGCGAGACCGACTTCGCCGCCGATCGCCTGCGCGAGCAATTCGGTAAACCGATCTTCCTGATCCATCGCCTCGACCGCGCCACCAGCGGCTGTTTGCTGCTCGCATTCGACCGCGACACCGCCAGTGCGCTGGGCAAGGTGTTGATGACGGGCGAAGTGGAGAAGGACTATCTGGCCGTATGCCGCGGCTGGCCGGAGGAGCGCTTCAGCATCGACCATCCGCTGGATGGCGGACCGGGCAAGCCGGACAAGAAACCAGCGGTCACCCATTTCGTGCGTCTTGCCACGGGCGAACTGCCGGTGCCCTCGGCGGGTTTCGAAACCTCGCGCTATGCCTTGTTGCGTTGCCAACTGGAGACAGGGCGCTTCCGTCAGATCCGCCGGCACCTCAAGCATGCGTTCCACCACATGATCGGCGACACCAGCCACGGCGACGGCCGCCACAACCTGCAGTTCCGCATGCGCGGCGTGCATCGCATGCTGCTGCATGCGTCGCGATTGGCGTTCATCCACCCATCGAGTGGGGAGCGCATCAACGTGGTCGCGCCCTTGGATGCTGAATTCCTCAAGGCGCTGGAACTGTTTGGCTGGACTTCGGAACCCATTATTGACGTTGCATGTGATTGATTCGGCAGGCATTGGGCATTTGCCCGATGACGCGAACAGCCGCGGGGCACAGCCTTGGCCTTCCTTTTCAAGAGGCAAGGCGCATGAACGCGATACGTGTCTACGATGCACCCACGCGGGTGTTCCACTGGTGCTTTGCGGCGTGCTTCGTCGCGGCCTATACCATTGCCAGCAGCGTGGACGACGAGTCGTCGCGTTTTGCCTGGCACATGCTGGCCGGGGCAATGCTGACCGTGAGTGTTTTGCTGCGCGTGCTGTGGGGGGTGGCCGGGACGCGGCACGCACGGTTCCGTGATTTCACTCTGGATCCCCGGCAATTGCTGGATTACCTGAAGGGTGTGCTGTCTGGCAGTGGGCGCAGCTGGGTGGGCCACAATCCCGCATCCAGTTGGGCGGCCCTGGGCATGATGACGCTGGGGCTGGGCCTGGGCGTGAGTGGTGTGGCGATGGTGGCCGGGGTTGCGCCTGGCTGGGTCAAGGAAGGCCACGAACTGGCCGCGAATACATTCCTGGCGATAGTGCTGCTGCATATCGCTGGCGTGTTGGTCCATGGCCTGCGGCATCGCGACGCACTGCCGCTCAGCATGCTCAGTGGTCACAAGCGCGGGCTTCCCGATGCTACCGCGGCGGTGCCGGCGCGCGGCCTTGTAGCGCTGGCCTTCCTGTTGCTGGTCGCTGGCACGGGCGTATTGTTGTTGCGCCAGTACGATGCGGCGAACGGGACGCTGGCCGTGTTCGGTACGTCACTTGCCCTGCGCGAGGACGAGGCAGGGTCACGCGATGAGTACACACCCGAAGGAGTGGCGGATGAGGATGGGGACAGCGAGGAACATTGAGCGTGGCGTACGTGATCTGGCGAGGGTCAAGCCTTGAGCCCGCGTGAGCGTGGCGTAGTCGCCGCCGTGCTCCTCCTGATTGCCTTGCTGGTTGCCACTGATGTGCTGGGTGACCTGCGCCAGGGTGCGTCGGCATGGCATGTGCTGCTTGAAGTGCTGGCAGGCGGCCTGGCGGTCGCCGGTGCCTTGTACCTGCTGCATGGTGCCTTGCAGCTGCGCCAGCGATTGGCACACCAGGCCCGCGATCTTTCCGCATCGCGGGCCGAGGCGGAGGCGTGGCAGGCGCAGGCGCGCAAGCACGTGGAAGGCTTGGCACGGTCAATCGATGGACAACTGGCCCGTTGGCAGCTGTCGGCAGCGGAACGCGACGTGGCTTTCCTGCTGCTGAAGGGCTTCAGCCTGAAGGACATCGCGCAAATGCGCAGCACGCACGACAAGACAGTACGTGCGCAGGCGGCTTCGATTTACGCGAAGTCCGGATTGTCCGGACGTTCGGAGTTGTCGGCGTTCTTCCTGGAAGACCTGCTGGCGCCGCGCGCGCAAGTACCTCCGGTAGGAGACTGAATTACGCGACGCGCAGCGCTGCCATCACGATCAGCGTGACTACGCAGATCATGCCTACCAGCCAAGACAGGCTGCGTAACGAAGCCCGGTTGGTGACGTAGAACACGCCGTGCAGCACGCGCCCCACCACGAACACGACCGCCAGGGTGCTGATGGTGCGCGGGTCCACGCCGGCCAGCTGCGCCATCAACACGCCCGCCACGAACGCCGGGAACGATTCGAAGCCATTGAGTTGCGCGGCATTGGCGCGGCGTGAGCGCGGGTTGGTCTGCTTGTCCTGCCACACGCGCGGGTCGTGGTTGTTGTAGCGCTCGCCCGACTGCTTGGCGATGAACACCCAGAGATAGGGCAGCAGGGCGGCAATGAGGATGCACCAGTAGGCGATGGCCATGTTTTATTCCTTAGTCGTGGATTGGCCATGTAGGCCATGAAACCCGGTAGGAGCGCCCCATGGGCGCGAGCTTTCTTGCGTGATGCACGCGAAAGTCAAAAGCTCGCGCCCATGGGGCGCTCCTGCCGTTGGATTACTTGGGCTGCATCATCTTGTCGCGGGCGGCCTTGAACGGATTGCCGTCGTACCAGTTCGGCCAGGTGTCGCCGGCGGCCAGTTCCCTGCCTACGCCGTAGAGCGCCTGCAGGTCCTGGGTGATGCCGTCCAGCTTCCAGCCTGCATGCACTTCATCGCTGGGCTGGTGGTAGCGCTTGCCGTATTCCTCGCTCGCCGCCTTGCCAGCTTCGGCGCCGCCTTCGACCAGGTCGTTGCCGCCCTTGGCATACAGCGCGGGCACGCCGGCCTTGGCGAAGTTGAAGTGATCGGAGCGGAAGTAATAGCCGCCCGCCGGGTTGCCTTCTTCCACCAGCACGCGGCCCTGCTGGTCGGCCTGCGTTTTCAGCAAGTCTTCCAACTGCGAATTGCCCTTGCCGGTGACCACGAAATCACGCGACTTGCCGCCCACGCTCATCGCGTCCAGGTTGATCACGCCGGCGATCTTGTCCAGCGGGAAGGTCGGATGCGCCACGTAATACTTGGAACCCAGCAGGCCGGATTCTTCCAGGGTAACGGCAACGAATACTGCCGAACGCTCAGGCTTCTTTTCCTGGCCGGCAAATGCTTCGGCGATCTCAAGGATCCCGGCCACGCCGGTGGCGTTGTCCACCGCACCGTTGTAGATGTTGTCTCCTTCTTCACCTTCGTGCTTGCCCAGGTGGTCCCAGTGCGCCATGTACAGCACGGCTTCATCGGCGCGGGTCGTGCCCGGCAACACGCCGACCACGTTGCGCGAGGTCTTCTCGGCGATGGTGCTGTTGAGGTCGAACGAGACCTTGGCGTTCAGCGGAACCGGCTTGAAGCCACGCTTGTTCGCATCCTTGTAAGCCTGGTCCAGGTCCAGCCCAGCATCGGCGAACAACTGGCGCGCAGTGTCGGCGGTGATCCAGCCCTGCGCGGGCAGGCGTGCATCGGGGTCATCCTTCGCCGGCAAGTCGTATTGCGCGCCGGCCCAGGAATTCTTCACCACGTCCCAGCCGTAGCTGGCACCGGCATCGTCATGCACGATCAGCGCGGCGGACGCGCCCTTGCGCGCGGCCTCCTCGAACTTGTAGGTCCAGCGCCCGTAATAGGTCATGCGGTCGCCGTCGAACAAGTCCTTGTCCTTGGCGTGGAAGCCCGGATCGTTGACGAACATGACCACGGTCTTGCCAGTCCAGTCCTGGTCGGCGTAGTCGTTCCAGTCCTGCTCCGGCGCGTCCACGCCGTAACCCACGAAGACCAGCTCGCTGTCCTTGCCGCTGACTTTGGGTTGGCCGGTGCGGGTGCCGATCACCATGTCGGTGCCGAACTTCAGGTCGCGGGTCTTGCCCTTGCTGTCCAGCTTCAAGACCGTATTCGCGTCGGCCGTGGTTTCCACCATCGGCACGTCCTGGAAAAAGCTGTCGCCGTTGCCCGGCTTCAAGCCGATGCGCTTCATCTGTGCCTTGAGGTATTCAACGGTCTTCTCTTCGCCGGCGGAACCGGGACCGCGGCCTTCGAATTCATCCGAGGCCAGTGCCTTAACCATCTCGGCGAAGTCGGCTTCGTTGATGTCGGCGGAAAAAGCATGCGCGGGCGCGGCAGGTGCAGCTTCGGGCGCGACTGCGACCGGCGCCTCGGTTTTCTTGCAGGCCGACAGTGCAACCAGCACTGCCAGGCTCAGAAGGAGCGTGCGGGACATCGGGATTCCTTGCATCAATGAAATCCCGATTCTATCCGCTTTGCCGTTTTTGCAGCATTACCTGACCTGGTCGAGTCGGGGTCGCTTGGTTTGGCCAAGATCAAAGGCATTCCGCGCGTTGCGCGGGTCACTTTCTTGTGTGGCCAAGAAAGTAACCAAAGAAGGCCACCCGGTCGGCCCGTCGTACACGCTTCGCGTGTCCGATGCGCAAGCAGGCGGGGCATTTCCGGAAGGCACATCCATGTGCCGTCCGGAAACGTCGCGCATCGTGCGCGCCGCCCTTCGGGTATTCGCCCCTCCTGCTTGCCGGACCTCAACGGGTTGAAAGGGCAAGATCAAGAGCGCCGGCTTGCCTTGGGATGCCGTACCAAAATACGGATGTCCGCAAAAAAAGACTATTCCTTCGGTGCGGTGTCGCCTTCGAACGTCTGCGCGGTCGCGCCGGTCACCGGCCCGATCCTGGCGGTCTTGTGCACGTACAGCGTGACCGGGCGCTCGAACACCAGTGGACCCTCGACCACCGCGTTCGGCCCGATGATCACGCGCGGATCGCGCTTGGGCTTGGACTGCAGCCACGAGGTGTTCTTTTCGATCTTGATGCCGCCTTTCACCACCGAATCGATGCCGACGGTGATGTCGCCGTTGACGGTCTGGATGCCGCCACCCAGTTGGGTGCCCACCAGGCCAATCGAGCCGTTGACGGTTTCCACGCCGTTGCGCACCTTGCCGCCGCGATCCACGAAGACGCTGCCGTTGACGGTTTCGATGCTGCCATTCACGGTCACGTCGCGCTCCAGGCGGATGCTGCCGTTGACGGTTTCGAGCGAACCGGTGGTGGCCTTGTCGTTGACGGTGATGCTGCCGTTGACCGTGCCGGCGTCATCGGTCACCGCGCCGCTGTTGATGCGGATGCTGCCGTTGACGGTCTCCAGTTCGCCCACCGTTTGCCCGGCTTCGGCGGTGATGCTGCCGTTGACCTTGGAGATGTCCTGCTGGGCATAAGCGGAACCGGCGCCCAGGGCCAGGGCGAGGAACAGTGCGGTGCGGGTGGTGGTCATCGGTGCGTGTCCTGTGTGGGTGATGTGGTTTGGATGCACGTTGCGCCGCCAGGGTTTAACGCATCTTCAATTGGGGTCGAACTGTGGGAGGGGCTTCAGCCCCGACGCTCTTGCTGTTCAAGAGCGTCGGTGCTGAAGCCCCTCCCGCGACAGCGAAGCCTACAAGAGCATGCTTCGCTACAATCGGCACCTGCCTGAAGTCATCTGGAATCGAATCGTGCCTGACACCCCCGTGCGTCCCAAGCCTGTCGTCTTGCTGATCCTGGACGGATGGGGTCATCGCGAAGACCCCGCCGACAACGCGCTGGCGCAGGCCACGCTGCCCCACTGGCAGCGCCTGCTGGCCACCGCGCCACACACGCTGATCCATACCGAAGGCCGCCACGTTGGCCTGCCGGACGGGCAGATGGGCAATTCGGAAGTCGGGCACATGAACCTGGGCGCGGGCCGCATCGTCTACCAGGACCTGACCCGCATCGATGCCGCCATTGAAGACGGCAGCTTCTACAGCAACGCCGAACTGGTCGCCGCCTGCGAAGACGCCAAGGGCGCGGGTCGCACGCTGCATGTGTTCGGCCTGCTGTCGCCGGGCGGCGTGCACAGCCACGAGTCGCACATCTTCGCGATGCTGGACCTGGCCAAGCGTCGCGGCGTTGCGCGCGTCGCCGTGCATGCCTTCCTCGACGGCCGCGACACGCCGCCGCGTTCCGCCGAAGCCAGCCTGCGCGCGCTGCAGGCCGTGTGTGACACCTTGGGCAACGCGCACATCGCTTCAGTCAGCGGGCGCTACTACGCCATGGACCGCGACAAGCGTTGGGATCGCCTGCGCCTGGCGTGGGATGCCATCGTCGATGCGAAGAGCGAGCACCACGCCACCGATGCGCTGTCCGCATTGCGGGCCGCGTATGCGCGCGACGAGAACGACGAGTTCGTGTTGCCGACGGTGATCGACAGCGCTCAACCAATGCAGGACGGCGATGCGGTCGTGTTCATGAACTTCCGCGCCGACCGTGCGCGCCAGATCACCGGTGCGTTCGTGTCGCCGGATTTCGATGGTTTCGAAACCCGTCGTCCCAAGCTGTCCCGTTTCGTCTGCCTGACCGAATACGACGCACGATTGCCAGCAGCCGTTGCCTATGGCCCCGACGACCTGCGTCAGACGCTGGGCGAACTGCTGGCGGATGCCGGCCTGACCCAGCTGCGGATCGCGGAAACCGAGAAATACGCGCACGTGACCTTCTTTTTCAGCGGCGGACGCGAAGATCCCTTCGCCGGCGAGGAACGCATCCTCGTGCCCAGCCCGAAGGTCGCCACCTATGACCTGCAGCCGGCGATGAGCTTGCCCGAGTTGACCGGCAAGCTGGTCGACGCGATTGGTTCCGGCCGCTTCGACGTGATCATCTGCAACATCGCCAATCCGGACATGGTGGGCCACAGCGGCGACCTGCAGGCGGCGATCCTCGCCGCGCAGGCCGTGGACATCGCCATCGGCGCCGTCGACAGCGCGACGCGCGCGCAACACGGCGCGCTCATCATCACCGCTGACCACGGCAACCTGGAAATGATGCGCGATCCGGACACCGGCCAACCGCACACCGCGCACACGGTCGGGCCGGTGCCGCTGGTGTATGTCGGTGCGCGTGCCGGCACGCTGCGGACCGGCGGTGCGCTGCGTGATGTCGCGCCGACCTTGCTCGACCTGCTGGGCCTGCCGCAACCGGCGGACATGAGCGGACGCAGCCTGTTTGACGCGTCCACGACCGTGGCCGGATGAAAAACCGCTTCGTCCCGTGGCTGTGGCTGGCACTCGCGCTGTGCATCGCCGTGCCTTCTTCGGCCCAGAGCCAGCGCGAAGCCGAAAAGAAACTGCAGAACCTGCGCGGTGAATTGAAGGACATCGCCAAGGAGCGGCGTACGCTGGAAGCTGCGCGTGGTGAAGCGGCGCGCAAGCTGCGCGACGCCGACGAACAGGTCGGCAAGTCCAGTCGTTCGCTCAACGAAACCGAAGCCGCGCTCAAGCGCGAGGAAGCCGCACTCGCCGACCTGCAGAAGCAGCGCGACGCCATGCGCGCGCGTCTGGGCACGCAGCGCGAACAGCTGGCCGCGCTGGTGCGCGCGTCCTACCAGCTCGGTGGCGATGCGCCGCTCAAGGTGTTGCTGGCGCAGGACAGCGTGGCCGACGCGAATCGTGCGCTGGCCTACCACCGCTACGTGCAGCGCGACCGCGCGCAGAAAATCACCGCACTGACCACTGAGCTGCAGGCGCTCGACGACGTGGAACGCGACATCGCCGCACGCCGCGTGCAGCTGGATGCCGCACGCCAGCAGCAAAGTGCCCAGGTCAGCACGCTGGAAAAAGACCGCAAGGCGCGCGCCGCGCTCACCGCTGACCTCGACCAGCGCTACAAGGATCGCAGCACGCGTGAAAAAGCACTCGGCCAGGATGCGCGTGCGCTGGAACGCCTGCTCGCCAACCTGCGTGCCGCCGCCGCGCGTGCCGAAGCCGAACGCAAGGCCGCTGCCAAGCGCGCCGCCGCCGAACAGGCCGCCGCCGCGCGCCAGGCCGCGGCCCAGGCGCGTGCTTCCGGAGACAAGGGCACGCCACCTGTGCGTCCCGTCGCCACGCCGCCGCGCCCGGTGGTTGCCACCGCGCCTGCGCTGAAGGTCGGCGGACTCGGCTGGCCGCTGTCCGGCAATCTGCTGGCGCGCTTCGGCGGCAAGATGCCCGATGGCCGCACCAGTAGCGGCGTGTTGATCGGCGCACCGGCCGGCAGCACGGTGACGGCGGTCGCCGACGGCAGCGTGGTATTTTCCGAATGGATGACCGGCTACGGCCTGATCCTGATCGTCGACCACGGCAACGGCTACATGAGCCTGTACGCCCATAACGATACGTTGCTGCGCGATGCCGGCGATCGGGTGAAACGCGGCGACGCGCTGGCCAAGGTCGGCACCTCCGGCGGGCAGGGCACCCCGGCGCTGTATTTCGAACTGCGCCGCGGCGGCCAGCCGGTGGACCCGTCTTCGTGGCTGCAGCGGCAGTAGTTCTTTCGTGCGTGAGCTCTTGTGGGAGGGGCTGACCAGCCGAATGGCTGGTCAGCCCCTCCCACAAGAGCAATGGCTCTGCCTTCACGCTTAACCGTTAACGGGCTTTCACGCATACTCCGGTGAACCTTCGCGCTTGGGCGCGGGTCGACCTAGCCTTGGCATTCCCGGAGCGATTGCATGCGTTTCCCCTTGATCCTGTTGTCCTTGCTGTTGGCCGCACCCGCCATCACTCCCGCGCTTGCGCAGGAAGTCGAGCCCGACGCGCCCGCGGTCGCTTCCAGCGACGATCCGGATGCGGCCGAAACCGCGCCGTCCAAGGTGCCGCTGGATGAAATCCGCCGCTACGTGGCGGTGTTCAACGCGGTCAAGGACGCCTACGTCGAACCGGTCGACGACAAGAAGCTGATGCATTCCGCCATCCGCGGCCTGCTGCTGGACCTGGATCCGCACAGCACCTATTTCGACCGCGAAGACGCCGAGGCTTTCGACGAACAGGCCACCGGTGCCTACGACGGCGTGGGCGTGGAATTGCTGCAGCAGCCCGACAACACCTTGCGCGTGATCGCACCCATCGACGACACGCCGGCGGCGCGTGCGGGCATCAAGGCCGGTGACGTGATCGTGGCCATCAACGGCAAGCCGATCAGCGCCGAAGACGGCATGGAGCCCTTGCGCGGCGAACCCGGCAGCAAGCTCACCCTGACCATCCTGCGCGAAGGCAAGCCCAAGCCCTTCGACGTCAGCCTGACCCGCGAAACCATCCGCGTCGCCAGCGTGCGCAGCCGCCTGCTGGAACCGGGTTATGGCTACGTGCGCATCAGCAGTTTCCAGGCCGACACCGGTGCGGATTTCCAGCGCCACCTGGAGAAGTTGCAGGCCAATGGAAAACTGCAAGGCCTGGTGCTGGACCTGCGCAGCAATCCGGGCGGCCTGCTGACGTCGGCCGTGCAGGTCGCGGATGACCTGCTCGACAAGGGCACCATCGTCACCACGCGCGGACGCATCGCGATCAGCGATGCGAAGTTCGACGCCACGCCGGGTGATCGCCTGCAGGGCGCACCGCTGATCGTGCTGGTGGACGCGGGTTCGGCCAGCGCATCGGAAGTGCTGGCGGGTGCATTGCGTGACAACAACCGTGCACGCGTCATCGGCAGCCGCACCTTCGGCAAGGGTTCGGTGCAGACGGTGTTGCCGTTGGACAACGGTGATTCGGTGAAATTGACCACCGCGCGTTACTACACGCCCAGTGGCAAATCCATCCAGGCCAGCGGCATCGTGCCGGACGTGGTGTTGAAGCCGGAAGTCGCCAAGGATGCGGAACCCGCGTCCTACGATTACAGCGAAGCCGCGCTACCCGGCCACCTGCGTGGTGACGACGAAGGCGCCGAAGGCTACCGCGCCGGCGACGTGCTGGACGGCGACAAGCCGATCGATGCGGCGCTGGCGGAGTTGAAGAAGAAGCTTCCGGTGACTGCACGCGCTGCGGTAGCACCGGCAGCAGTGAAAGCACCGCCAGCAGCGGCAGCAGCAGAACCAAAAGCAGCGAGCGCGCCCGCGAAGCCTTGATTGGAAGACTCTCGTGCAGCCTTGTCATTATGTGCGCCGCTCGATGTGGGATCGATCGACGTAAGAGCAGTCGGCGTGGGAGCGGCGTCCCGCCGCGAGCTCTTGCTCCTGATCTGAAGCTAATCGCTGGTTTGCAGTCCCCCGCTGAAAGGCTCGCGGCGGGACGCCGCTCCCACAGGCTGGGATGCTTCTCTAGTCCAAGCTCGTTTTCACGGCCGTCATTCCAGCGAACGCTGGAATCCATCTTGACTTCACGTCACCAAGAGCAAGATCAAAATGGGCCCCAGCTTTCGCTGGGGTGACGCTTTGATTTTCAATAGCTCAGAGATGATGCCGCACTCTGCATGCATCCCAATGACTCGACTGCCTGCTCGGTTGTTTGTCCTCCTTGAATCAATTTTTAGGTCGCATTCCTTCGACTAAAATACACATGGCCTGCGTAGGCCCAGCAGGCCACGACAATCCCGAGCCAAAACATGGCAATGCCAAAACAGTCTGAAGCGAACTCAAGATATGGGAATGAGCTAATCGGACGCATGCCAGGATTTAGTGTCAATCCGACCGATTGCCAGTAGTCCAGATAAGTGTCGACTGCGAGCCAAAGTGGAATCACCCAACCAGCGGACAAAAGTGAAATGAATGTAGCTTGTACGCGGCTTTTTTTCATATTGCTTACCGCGGCTTAGCCGGCAACGGAAACGGCGTCACTACCCGCTCGCCACTTTCCGCGTCGCGGATCACCGACTGGCCTTTGCGTTCCACTTCCTCGATGCGCACGATGCTCTGCATGGGCAGGTGCAGCACCTTGGTGCCGGCGAACTCGTCGCGCAGGCGTTCTTCCGTCGGGTCCACCACGATGCCGTCGTGCACGTCGAACACCAGCTCGCCCACTTCGGTGAAACCCCACAGGCTGCTTGCGGCGACGTGACGGCCGTAGAGCTCGTAGATCTTGCCGTGGTTGAGGAAGGTAATCTTGTAGAGGGGTTTGGCCATGCGTCGATTATAGGAGTGAGTGGAGAGGAGTGAGGAGTGAGCGCCATCCTCGGAGTCTGCGGGTCGACCTGGCCACTCACTCCACACTCCTCACTCCTCTCCACTCACTCCTGCTTCAATACCCCTGCCGCTTCCGCAACCGCCGCGCGATCGCCGCGCGCACAAACAACGCGAACACGATGCCGAACAAAAAGCCCGCGATGTGCGCCGACCAGGCCACCGCGCCGAAGGCGGGGCCGATGTAGGCGAAGATCACCTGCAGCAGCGCCCAGATGCCGATCAACAGCGACGCCGGCGCCTTCACGAATTCCAGGAACAATCCAAGCGGCAGCACCACGCCCAGCTTTGCATTCGGGAACAAGGCCAGGTACGCGCCGATCACCGCCGACACCGCGCCGCTGGCGCCAATGATGACGCTGTCCGGCGTTCCTATCGCCACCATGGCGGCCAGGTTGGACACCGCGCCGCCCAGCAGGAACAGCAACAGGAAGCGCCACGGTCCCATCGTGCGTTCCGCCGGCAGCCCGAAGATCAGCAGGAAGATCAGGTTGCCCAGCAGGTGCGCCCAGTCCGCGTGCAGGAACAGCGCGGTGAACAGCCGCAGCACGCTGCCGTCGCGCAGCGCCGCCTGCCAGTCCTGCGGCGTGGCCAGGCCGCCCGACAGCGCGCCCCATTCCAGCACCAGGCTGTCGTGCAGGGCGTCGGGGCGCGTGCCGGCCCACAGGAACGCCACCCACAGCGCGGCGAACAGGGTCGGAGTGGCCCAGCGCAGCGCGGGTTTCTTGCGGGAGGGGAGGGACACGAACATGCGGGGGAATGTACCGGGTTGCGGGTGGCGGCTGCGGCCGGAAAGGCGCGTGAGCATGAACCAAAGGCTAATCCAGACCCCGCCGGATTGTTAGCGTTTGGTTATGCCGGAAAGGTATACTGCATACGGCGTCGTATGTCGGGAGGGGATTCCGGCACGTGGTCGTAGGGCGAAGCATCGCCCTCGCAGCGGCGTAGGCAAGTTTTTCCCACGTACCCGGAGACATACAACAATGGAATTCGCACGCAACCTCACCCGTATTTCCGCGCTGGCGCTTGGCGTTGCCGCCGCGCTGGCCTGCGGCCAGGCCCAGGCCTCGGCCTTCCAGCTCAAAGAAAACAGCGTCAAGGCCCAGGGCCGCGCGATGGCCGGTTCGGCCTCGGCGTTTGGCGACACCTCGGTCGTGGTGAACAACCCGGCCGTCATGTCCACCTTCACCGAAACCACGGTGCAGGCCGACGTCACCGCCATCGACCTGTCCTTCAACTTCACGGGTGGTGGTCGTGCCGCCGAGGGTAGCCCGTTCGCCCAGCCGCTGACGGGTGGCAACGGCGGCAACGCCGGCGGCGTGAGCGCCGTGCCGGCGATGTCGTTCGTGATGCCGCTGAGTGGCCAGTTCGAATATCTCACCCTCGGTGCCATGGTCAGCGCGCCGTTCGGCCTGAAGACCGAATACGACCATGACTGGGTCGGCCGTTACCACGCCGTCGAATCCGACGTGCGCATCATCGACCTGACCCTGGCCGCGTCGCTGGAACTCAGCGACACCTTGTCGGTCGGCCTTGGCGCCATCTACGAGCACGGCGAAGTCACCCTGTCCAACGCGATCGATTTCGGCACGGCCATCTGCGCCAACCCGGCCTCGCGCCCGCTGTGCTTCATGCCCAACCCGGTGCAGGGTCCGTATGGTCCGCAGAAGAACGACGGTTTCGTGTCGATCAACGGCACCGACAACAGCTTCGGCTGGATCGCCGGCATCAACTGGCGTCCGACCGACAAGCTGTCGCTCGGCTACTCCTACCGCTCGGAGATCGACCTTGAAATCAGCGGTACCGCTGACTTCACCGTGCCCGGCTCGGTCCGTGCCGTGGTCGGCCCCAATGTCTACCTGCCCGGCAATGCGGCTGGATCGGGCGGCGGTGCCGACCTGACCACGCCCAGCGTGAGCACCTTCAGCGGTACTTACCAGTTCAACGACAAGTTCGCGCTGATGGCCGACGCCTCGCTGACCGGTTGGGATTCGCTGCGCGAAATCCGCATCGAATTCGACAACCCGCTGCAGGCCGATTCGGCCGAAGACTACAACTGGGGTGACAGCTGGTTCTATTCCGTCGGTGGCGAATACAAGTTCAGCGACGCCTTCACCTTCCGTGCCGGCGTGGCGCGCGACGACTCCCCGATCAGCCGTCCGTACCGCACCCCGCGCATGCCCGACCAGGACCGCATGTGGTATTCGCTGGGCCTGACCTGGACGGCGAGCGAGCATTTCGAACTCAGCGCCAGCTACGTCAAGGTGGACCTGGCGGATACGCCTGAAATCGACATCCGCTCGTCCAGCGGCGCGCGCCTGGAAGGTGACTTCGACGGCGGCGCCAACCTGTTCGGCGTGTCGGCGCAGTACAAGTTCTAATCAAGCCTGTTCACATGCGTCATGCAGAAAACCCCGCGGAAGCGGGGTTTTTTGTTGGACGGGGTGGTGGAGGGGGATGCTTTGGTTGTTGGTTCTTGGTTGTTGCTTTGGCCTCCTCCCTTGCGAAGCAGGGGAGATCGAAGCCGCGGCTAGCGACTGAGGAGGAGGGGTGCTTTTGATCTGGATCTTGATCTTGTCCAAGAACCAGGAACCAGGAACCAGGAACCGCCAGCCTCCTCCTGATTCCCAAATTCCCCCCATCAAGCCTGCAGCAGCTGCACCTCAACCCGGTTGCGGCCCAGCCGCTTGGCTTCATAGAGCGCCTGGTCGGCCAGCCGCATCAAGGCCTGGAACCCGTGCCGCTGCGTCGATGCGCCCACGCCCAGGCTGACCGTCACCCGCACCCGCGCCTCGCGCGGTGAAAACTCCAGGCCTTCCACTTGCGCGCGGATGCGTTCCGCCAGTTGCCGGGCGATGTCGGGGCTGCTGTCCGGCAGCACCACCACGAATTCTTCGCCACCCACGCGTGCGAACAGGTCATCGCCGCGGATGCAGCTGCGCACGCTGTCGGAGAACCGCTGCAGCACCACGTCGCCGGTCTCGTGCCCGTGCAGGTCGTTGATGGCCTTGAAGTTGTCCAGGTCCAGCGCAATCACGGCCAGGCCGGTATCCGCCGGCAGCGGCTCGACGCGCGTGCGCAGCTCGCTGCCCAGGCCGCGGCGGTTGAGGGCGCCGGTGAGCGGATCGAACAGTGCACTGAGGCGGAACGATTCGCCGGCGCGGAAGCTGCTAAGCATCAGCATGCAAAAATTGAGCATGAACCAGATCGAGATATCCAGGTTCACCCAGGCTTCGTTGGGGCCGTAGTCGCCGGTGAAGGCGCTCATCAGGTCGCGCGAGTACAGCACCAGCAGTGCGGCGCAGCCCAGCATCATCAGGCGCGCGGGCAGTTGCTCCGGCGACGTATTGAGGCGGCGCAGGTGCCAGATCAACATCACCAGCATCACCACTTCGGCCGCGCTCATGGCCGCGCCTTGCGCATCCACGGTACCCCAGAACACCCAGCCGACCAGCGAAAACGCCAGGCATAGCGGCATCAACGCCCATTCCCAGCGCGTCAACGCACGCTGCTGCACGAACTGGATCACCGACCAGGCCAAGCCGACCACGCCGGCGCACGCCAGCAGTCCGCCAATGCCGGCCATCCAGTAGGCGGAATGCAGGTCACCCGAGAGAGCGAGCTCCTGGCTGGTGCCGTCCAGCATGGCCGCGCCCAGCGAATACACCAGGTGCGCGCCACCCCACAGGGCGATGCCGCGCACGCCGCGCGAGATGCGGTCCACGTACCAGAACAGCCCCAGCAGCACGAGCGCCAGGGCACAGTCGGTGAGCAGCAGGTTGTAGAAGTCGGTGGTCATCGGCTGCCGATAGTATCGGCCACGCGGGTGACGATGGCAGGGCCATTCTTCACATAACCCTTCATCAATCAGCGGCTGCTCTTGTGGGAGGGGCTTCAGCCCCGAGCTTTTCCGCCAACAGCGTCGGGGCTGAAGCCCCTCCCACAAGGGCAGGGTGCCAGCCTATCGGCGCTGGAAACCGTCAGTCGCCGAGGGTCAGCAGCGAGGCATTGCCGCCGGCTGCCGTGGTGTTTACCGTCACCGTCTTTTCGGTGGCGAAGCGTGGCAGGTAGTGCGGGCCGCCGGCTTTGGGGCCGGTGCCGGACAGGCCCTGGCCGCCGAAGGGCTGCACCCCGACCACTGCGCCAATCTGGTTGCGGTTGACGTACACGTTGCCCACTTTCACCCGCGCCGCGATGCGGTCGATGGTTTCGTCGATGCGCGAATGCACGCCCAGGGTCAGGCCGTAGCCGGTGGCGTTGATGGCGTCGATGACCTTGTCCAGGTCTTCGCCCTTCCAGCGCAGCACGTGCAGAGCGGGGCCGAAGACTTCCTTCTGCAGCTGGTCCAGCGAATTCAACTCCCACGCGCCCGGTGCGAAGTAGGTGCCATGCGCCACCGATGAATCCATGTGCGCGCGCTTGATCAACTTCGCTTCGCGGTCCATGCGCTCGGCATGTTCGTCAAGGATCTTCAGCGCATCGGCATCGATGACCGGGCCCACATCGGTCGAAAGCATGCCAGGATCGCCCACCTTCAGTTCATCCATGGCGCCGGCCAGCATGCCGATGACCTTGTCGGCGATGTCGTCCTGCACGAACAGCACGCGCGCCGCGGAACAACGCTGGCCCGCGGAGGTGAAGGCGGAACCGATCGCATCCTTCACCAGTTGCTCCGGCAAGGCGGACGAATCGGCGATGAAGGCGTTCTGCCCGCCTGTCTCTGCGATCAGCACGCCGATGGCGGCATCACGCGCGGCCATGGCGCGGTTGATCGCGCGCGCGGTGTCGGTGGAGCCGGTGAACGCCACGCCCGCCACGCGCGGATCTTTCGTCAGTGCAGCGCCGACCACGGCGCCGTCGCCGGGCAGGAACTGCAGCACGTTCTCGGGCACGCCGGCTTCATGCAGCAGCTTCACTGCGGCGTGGCCGATGAGGTTGGTCTGTTCGGCGGGCTTGGCGATCACGCTGTTGCCCGCGGCGAGTGCAGCAGCGACCTGGCCGAGGAAGATGGCCAGCGGGAAATTCCACGGGCTGATGCACACGAACACGCCGCGCCCGTGCAATTGCAGCTCGTTGGATTCGCCGGTCGGGCCGGGCAGGCGCTCGGGCGCGCCGAATTGCGCGCGCGCCTGTGCGGCGTAGTAGCGCAGGAAATCCACCGCTTCGCGCACTTCGGCGACGCCATCGGGAATGGTCTTGCCGGCTTCCTTCACGCACAGCGCGATGTACTCGGGCATGCGCGCTTCCAGCAGTTCTGCCGCATGTTCAAGAATCGTGGCGCGACCGGCCGCAGGCGTGCGATCCCAACCCGGTTGCGCGGCCACGGCATTGTTCAATGCCTTCTCGACGATCTGCGCATCGGCGGCGTGCCATTCGCCCACCGCGTGGCGGCGGTCGGCGGGGTTGCTGACCGGCAGCGCGCGCGTCGACAACACCGCGCCCGGCACCAGCGGCGCGGCGCGCCAGCCGTGTGGGCCGGCCTTTTCGATGGCGGCGTTGACCTGTTCGGCGAGTGCGCGCAGGTCGTTGTCGTTGGCGAGGTTGGCGCCCATTGAATTCTTCCTGTTGTTGCTCAGGCTTGGCGCCTGGTTCTGGAAAAGTTGCACCGGCAGCGGGATGCGCGGGTGCGGAATGGAATCGAATGCGGACACGGTTTCCACCGGGTCGCGGACCAGGTCGTCGATGGCCACGTTTTCGTCGGTGATGCGGTTGACGAAGCTGGAGTTGGCGCCGTTCTCGAGCAGGCGACGCACCAGGTAGGGCAGCAGGTCTTCGTGCGAACCGACCGGTGCGTAGACGCGGCAGGGAACATCAAGGCGATCCTTGGGAATTACTTCGGCATACAGGTCGTCGCCCATGCCGTGGAGTTTCTGGAATTCAAAGCCCCTCTCCCGTCGGGAGAGGGGTTGGGGTGAGGGTGCGGGGCGAGCGCCGGCAACCGGATGCTCCGTACCCTCATCCGCCCTCCGGGCACCTTCTCCCGCCGGGAGAAGGGAAAGCTGCCGAATCGCCGCAATCGTCTGCGCGTTATGCGTCGCAAACATCGGATACAGCGCATCAATATTGGCAAACATTCTTCGCGCATTGGCCAGGTACGACACATCGGTGTTCGGCTTGCGCGTGAATACCGGGTAGCCCGGGTGGCCTTCCACCTGGGCGCGCTTCACTTCCGCGTCCCAGTAGGCGCCTTTCACCAGGCGTACCGGCATGCGCCGGCCGACGCGGCGGGCGAGGTCGGCCAAGAAATCGATCACGTACGGCGTGCGCTTCTGGTAGGCCTGCACGGCCAGGCCGTAGCCTTCCCAGCCATCGAGTGAGGGGTCGGAGAAGGTCGCTTCGATCAGGTCCAGCGACAGTTCCAGGCGGTCGGCTTCTTCGGCGTCGATGGTGAAGCCGATGCCGTAGGATTTGGCCAGCTGCGCCAGCTCCAGGATGCCGGGGGCCAATTCGACCATGACCCGCGCGCGCTTGGCGTGTTCGTAGCGTGGATGCAGCGCGGAGAGCTTGATCGAGATGCTGGGTGCGGCGAATACATCCGCGAACGGCCCCGTCTTGCCGATCGCATGGATGGCTTTTCGGTAAGCCTCCAGATAGCGCGCCGCATCCTTCGAGGTCAGCGCACCTTCGCCCAGCATGTCGAAGGAGTAGCGGTAGTGGGCGTTGTCGCCCTTGCGGCTGCGCGAAAGGGCTTCGTCGATGGTCCGGCCCATCACGAACTGGTGGCCCATGATGCGCATGGCCTGGCGCACGGCCAGGCGGATCACCGGTTCGCCCACGCGGCCGACGAGGCGCTTGAAGGCGCCGCGCACGTCGTGTTTGGTCAGGTCGTTCAAATTGACCAGCTTGCCGGTCAGCATCAGCCCCCAGGTCGACGCATTGACCAGCACCGAGTCGCTCTCGCCCATGTGCTTGCGCCAGTCGGCGTCGCCCAGCTTGTCGCGGATCAGCTTGTCGGCGGTCTCCTGGTCGGGGATGCGCAGCAGGGCTTCGGCGACGCACATCAGCAATACGCCTTCCTCGCTGCCCAGGTCGTACTGGCGCATGAAGGCTTCGATGGCGCCCTGGTCCTGGGCGCGGGTGCGCACGCGACGCACCAGGTCGGCGGCGATGGCCTGGGCCTGGGCTTGTTCCGCCGCGGGCAGGCGCGCATCGGCCAGGAGTTCGCGCACGTGTTCAGTTTCGTCGCGCATCCACGCCGCGGTGATCGCCTGGCGCAGGGCCGACGGCTCACCCGGCACTTCGGGGGAAAGGATCGGGGCAGCGACAGCGGGGGCGCTGGCGACTTGGGGAATGGCGGTCATGGGTCCCGCAGTGCGTCTGTCAGAGCCGCCAAGTGTAGTCGTTGGCGGAGCCGCGAGAACCCCCTGCAGCTTGCCGCAATGCGGCACGGGAGCTACCATTTGCGAGCTTTCCGCCGCCAGCCAGCGGGGTTGGCGGCATGATCGAAGTGGTTCCGTCCTTGCTCGGCAGGGGTGGTGCGCGGCCCAGGTCGTGGCCGCCACGGGGCAGTTCCGGGCGCATCCCGGTGGGGTGTGGCTGCGTACTGAAGCATGGGGCGAACGGATTTCGCTGGCATCCGACGACACCTGCCGGGCGCTGGCAAGCAACAGCAGGATTTACTGGCGGCCGCTAGCGGCGGCTACCGATGACGCACAAGGGTCTAGGCAATGACGCAAGCGAAAGGTTTTTCCAAGCTCACCCAGTCGCTGGTCGCGGCAGGCGCATGGTTGCTGGCCCCGGCACTGGCCTGGGCGCAATCCGCCGATCCGCACCGCTGGCAGCTCAACATGGGCCGCGGCGTCACCGCCTCTTCGCAGAATGCCTATGAAGCGCACATGATCGCGCTGTGGGTGTGCGTGATCATCGGCGTGCTGGTGTTCGGCGCGATGGCCTACGCCATGTTCAAGTTCCGCCACTCCAAGGGCGCGGTGCCGGCGACATTCACCCACAACACCACCGCGGAAATCATCTGGACGGTGATCCCGATCCTGATCCTGGTGGTGATGGCGGTGCCGGCGACCAAGAAGCTGATCGCCATGTACGACACCCGCGAGTCCGAGTTGACGGTCAAGGTCACCGGCTACCAGTGGATGTGGAAGTACGAATACCTGGGCGAGGGCGTCGAGTTCACCAGCCGCCTGGATCGCGAGAGCGACCGCCTGCGCCAGAACAAGAAGACCACGCGCGCTGAAATCGACGCCCACCCGCACTACCTGCTGGACGTGGACAACGCGCTGGTGCTGCCGGTCGACACCAAGGTGCGTTTCGTCATCACCGCCGACGACGTCATCCACGCCTGGTGGGTGCCGGCGCTGGGCTGGAAGCAGGACGCCATCCCCGGCCTGATCAACGAAGCGTGGACCGACATCAAGGTGCCGGGTACGTACCGCGGCCAGTGCGCCGAACTGTGCGGCAAGGACCATGGCTTCATGCCGATCGTGGTCAAGGCCGTGTCCAAGGAAGAATTCAAGCAGTGGCTGGCGAGCAAGAAGCCCGTGGCTGCACCCGCGCCGGTGGCCGCGCCCGCGGCACCTGCCGAAGCCGCACCTGCGGATGCGGCGCCTGCGGTTGAAGTGCCGGCCGAGGCCGCGCCTGCAACCGCCACCACCGCTGCCGCCGAACCTGCCAAGGCCTGAGGCCTGGCGCAACGCGCACGTATTCCACGTCAGTCCGTATCCGATTTCCGAGGTAACACCGCATGGCCTACTCCGCAGCTGCCAATGACCATGATGCCCATGATGAGCATGATGACCACGGCCACAAGCAGAGCTTCTTCGAGCGTTGGTTCTTCTCGACCAACCACAAGGACATCGGCACGCTGTACCTGATCTTCAGCTTCGTCATGTTCATCATCGGCGCGGGCATGTCGGTGGTGATCCGCGCCGAGCTGATGGTGCCTGGCCTGCAGCTGGTGAAGCCGGAGTTCTTCAACCAGATGACCACCGTGCACGCACTGGTGATGATCTTCGGTGGCGTCATGCCGGCCTTCGTCGGCCTGGCCAACTGGATGGTGCCGCTGCAGATCGGCGCGCCCGACATGGCCCTGCCGCGCATGAACAACTGGTCCTTCTGGATCATGCCGTTCGCGTTCACCCTGTTGCTGATGACCCTGTTCCTGCCGGGCGGCGCGCCGGCCGGTGGCTGGACGCTGTACCCGCCGCTGTCGCTGCAGGGCGGCTACAACGTGGCGTTCACCATCTTCGCCATCCACATGATGGGCGTCAGCTCGATCATGGGCGCGATCAACATCATCGCGACCATCCTCAACATGCGCGCGCCGGGCATCGACCTGCTGAAGATGCCGATCTTCTGCTGGACCTGGCTGATCACCGCGTTCCTGCTGATCGCGGTGATGCCGGTGCTCGCCGGTGCCGTCACCATGCTGCTGACCGACAAGTTCTTCGGGACGAGTTTCTTCAACGCCGCCGGCGGCGGCGACCCGGTGATGTTCCAGCACATCTTCTGGTTCTTCGGGCACCCGGAGGTCTACATCATGATCCTGCCGGCGTTCGGCATCGTCAGCGAGATCATCCCGACCTTCAGCCGCAAGCCGCTGTTCGGCTACCAGGCCATGGTCTATGCGACGGCGTCCATCGCCTTCCTGTCGTTCATCGTCTGGGCGCACCACATGTTCACCGTGGGCATGCCGCTGGGTGGCGAAATCTACTTCATGTTCGCGACCATGCTGATCGCCATCCCGACCGGCGTGAAGGTGTTCAACTGGGTCAGCACCATGTGGCGCGGTTCGCTCTCGTTCGAGTCACCGATGCTGTGGGCCATCGCCTTCGTGATCCTGTTCACTATCGGCGGTTTCTCGGGCCTGATGCTGGCCATCGTGCCGGCGGACTTCCAGTACCACGACACCTACTTCGTGGTCGCGCACTTCCATTACGTGCTGGTCACCGGCGCGCTGTTCGCCATCATCGCCGCGGTGTACTACTGGTGGCCGAAGTGGACCGGCCGCATGTACAGCGAGACCTGGGCGAAGTTCCACTTCTGGTGGACCATCGTGTTCGTCAACGTGCTGTTCTTCCCGCAACACTTCCTGGGCCTGGCCGGCATGCCGCGCCGCATCCCCGACTACAACCCGGTGTTCGCGGACTGGAACATGATCAGCTCGATCGGTGCCTTCGGCATGTTCGCCACGCCGTTCATCATGGCCGCCGTGCTGTACAGCTCGCTGCGTAGTGGTGCCAAGGCCGAAGCGCGCGCGTGGGAACATGCCAAGGGCCTGGAGTGGACGGTGCCGTCGCCGGCCCCGCACCACACCTTCACCACGCCGCCGGTGATCCGTCCGGGCGACCTGGCCCACGACGACGTCACCCACTGAGTCGTCCATGACCACGCCGCCAAGCCCCGTCAAAGAACGCCCCGTCGATGACCTGGCCGCACGCCGCAAGCGTGCGGCGCGTACGGCGTTGATCGCTGGCGGCATCGCGGTGCTGATCTACATCGCCTTCATCGCGTCCGGGGTACTCGGCGCGTGAGCGGGCGCACGTCCAATGCATCGGGTCTGCTGAAGCTGGTCGGTGTGTCGCTGGCTGCGTTCGCGCTGACCTTTTCGCTGGTGCCGCTGTACCGCATCGCCTGCGAGAAAGTCTTCGGCATCCGCCTGGAACAAGGCCCGGGCGAAGCCAAGGCTGCGACTTTGGCGCCGAAAGCGCGCACGGTGACGGTGCAGTTCGATGGCGGCGTGAATTCCAAGCTGCCGTGGGCCTTCCATCCGGAACAGTTGACCATGCAGGTCGTGCCCGGTGAAGTGAACGAAGCCCTGTACTTCGCGCGCAACGACAGCGAGCGCGCCATCGTCGGCAGCGCGGTGCCGTCCGTCGCGCCCGCGCGGGCTTCGGGACATTTCACCAAGACCGAATGCTTCTGCTTCACCGCGCAGACGCTGCAGCCCGGCGAAAGCCGCGACATGCCGGTGCGCTTCATCGTCGACCAGGACCTGCCGGCCGACGTGAAAACCATCACCCTGTCGTATACCTTCTTCAAGAACGACGCCTTGACCGCGCGCCTCGGCGCCGGCACGACGTCGCCCAAGCCGCTCGCGGCACCGTAACTTCTCCAGTTTTTACGTAGTCTCCAACGGAACCAGGAACAGGAACGCCCGCCATGGCCCAAACGCATTCGCCGGACGCCAACATCTATTTCATCCCGCACCAGAGCAAGTGGCCGTTCGTGGGCTCCATCGCCATGTTCACCACCATGCTGGGCGTGGCCAGTTGGCTCAACGACACGGCGTGGGGCAAGTGGGTGTTTTTCGCCGGCCTGTTCATGCTCTGCACCACGCTGTTCATGTGGTTCGGCGACGTGATCCGCGAATCGATCAGCGGCAAGTACAACAAGCAGGTCGATGTGTCGTTCCGCATGGGCATGGTCTGGTTCATTTTTTCGGAAGTGATGTTCTTCGCCGCGTTCTTCGGTGCGCTGTTCTACGCGCGCCACCTGGCGCTGC
>Ga0209175_10000015_pt1 | contig 142912 bp, 139 predicted proteins | sample JI91814C2DNA_FD_187506 | JGI IMG/M metagenome (GOLD analysis project Ga0209175, IMG submission 187506) | Wastewater effluent complex algal communities from Wisconsin, to seasonally profile nutrient transformation and Carbon sequestration -... | ecosystem: Engineered > WWTP > Effluent > Algae...
CGCAATTGCGCGAGAGCCGCAACCGGGCGGGCCAGCTGGACTACCTGTCTCTGGCGGAGCGCCAGTCTGCGTTGAGGGGACTGCCCGTCTGGAATGTGGTGGCTGACCAGGCTGAACTCTTCTGACCGCCTTGGATGACACGGCATGCCGCACCTGGGCCGACTGAGCCATCTTATCGGCGATAGGGGGCGGGCCGTGCTGCATGCCGGCAGCTGGTCACTGGTCGCGAAACTGTGCGCGGCGGCCAACTTGTTCCTGTCCATACCCCTCGCGTTAAGGGCACTGGATGCAACGCAATTCGGCCTCTGGGTCACGCTGGTCTCACTGACCGCCTTCGCCGGCTTCCTGGATTTCGGGTTCTCGAACGGGACGATGAACCTGCTGGCCGCCGCCAAGGGAAAAGACGCGAAGGAGGAAGTGGCCCAGATTCTCCGACAGAGCCTTCGCGTCCTGTTGGTCCTGGCCGCCTGGCTTGCCGTGGCGCTCGGAGGCGCGTGGCTAATCGTTCCCTGGGGCAAGCTGGTCGAGCTGCCGCTTGAAACGGCCGGACCGGCGTTTGCCGCCCTCGCCTGTGTCTTCGTCGCGATAGTGCTTTCGCTACCGCTGAACTTGGGGCATCGGGTACAGCTCGGGCTGGGCCGGGGTGACCGCGCATTCAAGTGGCAGGCCGTGGGCCAGCTTGGCGCACTGGTATCGGTGGCCATCGTGGGCAAGGTGCAGCCTTCCCTACTCGCCATGACGGCCGTCGCTGTGTTCACTCCGCTGCTGGCATCCCTTGCGAACACGACGTCACTCCTGCGCGATCCGCGCCTCCGCCCGTCAAGCCCCTCCAGCAGGGAAGAGGGCAAGGCAATTCGCACGGCGATACGGCGCGAAGGCATGCTTTTCTTCGTGCTGCAGTTGGCCGCCGCCCTCGCCTTTTCCGCCGACCTTGCGCTGATCTCCACGCTGTACGATCCGGCGGCCGCCGGCAGCTATGCGGTGGTGCAGCGCATATTCTCGGTGGCTCCACTGGCGCTTTCCATGCTGTGGGCTCCACTGTGGCCCATCTACCGGAGCGCGCTGGCGAAAGGCGATTTCCCGTGGGTGGCGAGGACACTCAACCGATCGATGATCCTGGCCTGTCTGTTCGCCGTCACCGCTTCGACGTTGATAATCGCGGGCTTCGGGCCGTTGATGCGGGCGCTCACGGATGCCCCCACACAAACATCGGCGCTGCTTCTTGTCGGATTTGGACTCTGGTCGGTGTTCGAGGCCGTCGGCAACGCCGTCGGCACATTCCTGAACAGCGCCAGCGTTTTGAGGTTCCAAATGTTCGCAACCATCTCGTTCGCCGTGAGTTGCGTAGCGGCAAAAGTGCTGCTGGTAGCATCGGGCGGAATCGAATGGCTGCCGTGGGCCACCATCGCAACCTACGCGCTCACGTTCGTCTTGCCACTGGCCCTTTACTGGCCGAAACTGCTTTCCGCGGTCAGGAACCGCCAGTACTGACGCGCGCCAACTCCGCGTCAACCAGCAGTCTCACCATGGCTTCGAAGTCGATGCTTGGCTCCCAGCCCGTGGTCCGGCGCAACTTGGTGGCGTCACCCGCCAGCCCTTGGCTGGCGCGCTTCAGCAGCGCGCCGTCCTCCCGTGCAATGCTCCGCCAATCCAGGTCGACACGCTCGGCAGCAATGCGAAGGAAATCGCTCACGCGGTGCGTCCGGCCCGTCGCGACCACGAACTCGCTCGGCTCGTCGGCGTCCAGCATCTTTCTCATTGCGCGCGTGTAGTCGGGCGCATACCCCCAATCCACCTGCGCTTCGATGTCTCCGAAGGAGAGTGTGCGAAGCTCACCGCGCTTGATCGAGACGACGCCCCGGACTATCCGCTGCGACACGAATTCGGGCCTTCGCAGCGGCGACTCGTGGTTGAACAGAATGCCGCAGCTAACCCTCATGCGCTTCGCCAACCGATACTCGCCCGCCACGAGCATCCCGGCCGCCTTCGTGATCCCGTAGATGCACTCGGGACGGCGGACGGAATCCTCACTGAACAGCGCACCTCCGGATCGGCCGAAGATACGTGACGAGGAGGCATAGAAGATACCCGCCTCCGGGCAAACCACTGCCGCTGCGTCCAATACGACCCGGAAGGCATTTACATGCAACTGCCAGCTCTCCAGCACTTCCCGCCCGGCATCGGCCATGGCCTCGCCGGAACTGTGGTGCCGGGCAGGGAGGAAGTAGATCTGCGCTGGTTGGCAGGCTTCCAGCAAGCCAAGGACCGCCGTCAGACTGGAAAGATCGACCGGTCCACCGACGGCGCCGGACGACTGACGCGTCTCCCGGCTGGAGACTCCCGTCAGGACGAAACCATCGTCCTCAAGTTGCGACCAGAGGATCCTGCCGTCCTGCCCGGTATGGCCAATGATCAGGGCCCGACCCATCAGTCGCCCACGATCTCGATTTCGGGCAAGGGGAATATCAACTTGCCTCCCGCCGCCAGGTAGTCCTTCTCGCGCTCGACGATCGAAGCCTTGAAATGCCACGGCAGCACCAGGAAATAGTCCGGCCGCATGGCCTTGGCTTCTGTCTCGGAGACGATCGGGATCAATGTTCCCGGCGTGTAGGCGCCAAACTTGTACGGATTGACCTCGGCGATCGCCGGGATCTCGGCCGGCCCGAACTGGCAGAACTGCAGCAGAACGTTGCCCTTGGTCGACGCTCCATAGCCAAGGATGCGCTTGCCGTTGTCGGTGAGCGTCTGAACCAGGCGCTTCAGGTCGGCGCGGTGCTTGAACACCCGTTCCTCGAACTGGCGATAGGGCTTGGGCGTGTTCAGGCCCCAGTTCTCTTCCTGCTGGAGCATCCAGTCGATGATGGGGCGCTCACTCGCGATGTCGGCTGCGGCGTGGCAAGCGGTGATGGCGACACTGCCGCCGTTGACCCCATTCATCTGCACGTTGACGATTCGCAGGCCTTCGCACTTCAGCAGCGAGTGGATCACGCCCAGGGTGTAGTACTCCAGGTGCTCGTGGCAAACCGTGTCGTACGCATTGGTGCGGAGCATCGACGGCAGGTAGCTTTGCTCGAAATGCCAGACGCCATCCGGCGCCAGCACGCTGGCGATGTCGCGCACGAATTCAGCCGGTCGCTCCAGGTCGTAGAACATCGCGATCGACGTAACGACGCGCGCCCGACGACCGCCTGTTACGGCGAGGAATGCCGAGGCGCTGAAGAAGTCGGTGACCACTTCGATGTCGTCGGGGTAATGCTCGCGGAACTTGCCGGCGGTGGGATCCATCCCGACGCGTCGCAAGCCCGTCGTGGCGTAGGACTTCAGGAGCGTGCCGTCGTTACTGCCGATATCCAGCACCCAATCCCCTGCCTTCACAGGGTAGCGGCGCTCGATTCCGCGCACCATGCCGGAGAGATGAGCGACCATGGACGAATTCAGTCCGGAGCGGTAGCCGTAGTTTTCGCCGTACATTTCCGACAGGCTGTAGGAATGCTTCAGCTGCAGCAGCCCGCTGTCTGGGCACCAGACGAGCTCAAGCGGCCCCTTGGTCACCGCTTCCCGAGGGCTGCGCGGAAACACGCCGGTCAGGTGCTGGACGCCGAGGTTCAGCACTGACACCAGATGGCTGCTGCCACTGATGCGACAGCTCGAAATCTCGGTGACGGATTGGTCGTTGATCGCAGGGTTCATGGCGCATCCTAGATTCGTGGCGTCATGCGCCAGCCGCGCTGACGAGATTCCTCAACCACGTCGGTGGGTAGAAGCGACTCGCCTTCATGTCGAGATAGTGGATGTTCGAGTCGCGGTATTGCCGGCGGCAGTAGATAAGCCCGGCGACGTTGGCCAACGGCCCTGGGAAAAGGGCGATGGAAAGTGCGACGGCGCGGTTCAACGCAGACCTCGCGCGTGGGCGGACCCACTGCCGGTATTGGTCGATGCCGTAGGTTCCCTTGGCCCGATAGAAGAAGAGGCTCTTGCCGCTCCGCCACGGCTCGCGGCGATAGAGCTTGGTGCGCGTCCGCTCGTCGATGGCTGGCAGCGCCCAAACCAGTTCCGTCCAGCGGACCATTCGGATCTCGAACTCCCGGGGCCGCCACTGAGTATTGCCGAAACGAACGGAAATCAGCGGCCTGGCGATGACCAGCGTTTCGCCGGGGATCGTCGCCTGGAAAATGACGCCGACATGGATGAAATACGAGCCAAAGTAGGCGGCGCGATCGCGCGCCAACCAAAGGTCGCGACGGATCACGACAGCCCCGATGTAGGTCAGGTAGGCCGACGCATCCAGGAACAGGCGCTGCAGGTCCCCCGACGGGTAAGTCCTGTCGCTCTCCCACTGGAGGCGGTTGGGGTCGAGCAAAACGGACATGTCGTGATTCCTGACTTCCGAGTTGACCACCACCAGGGCATGGCCCGCGTCAATCGCGGACAGGACCTCCGCGATCGCTCCCGGCAGCACCAGATCATCGTCCGACATCAGCCAGCAGTAGCGTCCGGCCGCGAGGGCAACCGCCTCGTCGTAATCGCGATCGACGCCGCCGTTCTGCACTTTCCGCACGTACCTCAGGAAGGGAATCTGCGACTGCAGGCCCGTGACCACCTCGGTGGTGTTGTCAGAGGACGCGCCGTCCAGCACAAGTATTTCGATCCTGCCCTGGCCCTGGCTGGCGATGCCGAGCAGGGTTTCCGCGATGAATGCGCCGCGGTTTCGCGTCGCGATGCAGACACTCAGGCAGGGTGGCTGCATTGGACCGCTCACGAGGCCAGACCCGGGTCCATGGGTAGCCGCTGGGCGTTCTGGAGGCTGGGCTGGAGGCTACGCAAGTGGGGTGTCCGACGTCGTCCGCCAAAGGCTTGCGGCCATGATATACGAGCGGCAACGCCGGCAGAAAGGGTGCTTCGGGTTTGGAATTCCGGGCGGCAGTGGTTAGTGTTGGCCATTCCCCCGGGATCTCCCACACTTCCTTGCGCCTACTCTTCCTCAGCAAGCGACGTCCGCAGCAACGAGACCTGCTGGAGCGTCCGTATGGACGATTTCACCACCTGCCGGTTTCGCTGGCCGCCCAGGGCCATGAGGTGTGTGTCCAGTTGATCGGCCATCACGGCGGCGAGCGCCGCGATGAGCATCGTTCTGGCGTGCTGTGGCAGTGCCGGGACGCACGCGGCCAGGGTCCCCTGTCGCTGCTGGCCGACCTTCGGCGCGGGGCAAGGCAATGGCAGCCTGATTGGGTGATTGGATGTTCAGACGCCTGGGTGGCTTGCCTCGCCCACCATGTCGCGCGCCACTGCGAAGCAAGGCTGGCCGTGGACGCGTACGACGATTTCGAGTCGTACATGCCCTGGAACATGCCGCTTCACCTTGCCTACCGCCGGACGCTGAGGGCGGCCGACGTGGCGACCGCGGCCGGGCCCCAGCTGGCCTCCCTCCTGGACAGGCGCCGGCGGGGGCGGGCTGTTACGCAGGTGCTGGCGATGGCAGCCGACCCTGGTTTCGTGGCCTTGGAGCGCGCGGATTGCCGCTCGTTGCTCGGACTTCCGGTGTCGGCGCCCATCGTCGGCTACTACGGCGGCTGGGGCGCGTCACGAGGCACCGACCTCCTGCTCCCTGCGTTCCGCACGTTGCGCCGGCAACGGCCGGAGGCGTTGCTCGCGATCACCGGGCGTCCGCCACCGCACCTGGCCGGGGAGCCTGGCGTCGTCGCCCTGGGATACATCAACGACGCACAAATGCCGCAGTTCGTGAATGCGCTGGACGTCAGCGCTGTGATAACGGCCGATACCGCGTTCGGTCGCAATAGCTACCCGGCAAAGCTGTGCGAGGCGATGGCGTGCGGCGTGCCGGTCGTGGCGACGGAAACCGCGCCGGTCGCCTGGATGCTTGCACGCCAACCGTCATGCCTGGTGCCGATCGCAGATGCGGCGGCTTTCGCGGCGGGCATTGAGCACTTGCTGGACGCGGATCGACTGGACTATGGACCCCTGCCGGCATGGCCCGCACTGGCGACGCGACTTGCCGGGATGCTCACGGCAGCAGGTGCCTAAGCCGGGAGGTAGACCGCTGGCCGCGCCGAGTCATGGCGACGGCGAGCCCGGCCCGCCGAGCAGTTGGCCATAACCCTCCGCCACGCTCCGCCAATCAAACCTACGGACCAGCGAATCCCGCAGCGCCAGGGTGTCGGGAGGATCCTCAAGCACCTTGCAAACGGCGTCGGCCAGGTCCTGAGCCGATGCCGGTGTGACAGTCGCGGCCGGCTTGGCGTCCCTGAACACGTCGCGCGTGGCGGGCAGGTCGGCCACCACTACCGGGCAGCCGCAACCCGCGGCTTCCACCACTACCAAGCCCAGCCCTTCTTGGTCGCCTGACGCCGCCTGCACGAACGGCGCCACGAAAACCGCCGCCCGCCGATAGAGCGCTACCAGGTCGGCTTGCGACACGGCGCCGACGAAGGTCACCTTGCCTGCCAGCGCCAGTCGGGCCACCTGGGCCTCGCGCTCGGGCCGCTCGGGACCGAAGCCTGCCACGGTCAGGTGCGCGGTGGGTCTGCGAGCGAGGACCGCGGGCATGGCGTCGATCAAGTGCGACAGGCCTTTCTTTTCAACCAGCCGACCAACGAACAGGATCTCGTCGGCGGATCGCGGCACCGACGGGTCCAACGAGAACCGGCCTGCCAGGTCGACGCCCATCGGACGCACCAGCACTCTGTCGCTCCGCTCCCCCGACCGGATCAGTTCATCACGCATGGCTTCACTCACGACGGTGACGACGGAAGCGCGTCTGAGCACGAAACGCCTGAGCCAGCCGTAGACCCGACCCTTCAGCGCGAACAGGTCCGCCCCGTGGGAGGTGACCAGGAGGGCCGGGGCTCGCCCGGGCAGGCAGCCAAGCAGCGCGACGACCAGCCCCTGCGGTATCAGCCAGTGCGCATGGACGATGTCCACCCGATGGCGGCGCAGCAGTCGCCATGTGTTCCAGGCTTGTGACAGTCCGAACGCCGGTACCAGTAGCCATTTCCAAGGCCTGCGCTTGAGGTTGGTGACAATGCCGCCATCGTTGACCAGGGTCTGCAGGCGATGCGGGGCGTAGCGGAACCTCACCACCTCCACGCCGTCCATGAGTTCCCTTCGCGGCGCCCCCGGAGCACCGGGCACCAGCGCCAGGACGCGGAACTGCCCGGTCATACGCTTGGCAAGTTCCTGCACGAACCCGGGTTCCGGATCGCCCCGCCATCGGGGGAACGTCGAGGCCAGCACGAGCAGCACCGGCCTTGGATCGCCTGAGCGGGTAGCCTCAGGCATCACGCTTGTAGGTAAGGGCCGTGATCTGCTCCGACACCAAGCCGATCAGGAACACGATCACCGCTGCACTCCAGAGCAGCGTGCTCATGTTGGTAAGCCGCCCCTGCGTGCTGAACGTGTAGGCGTAGTTGGCACTGCCCAGAAGGAAAAACCCGACGGCGGTGGGCGCGAAAAGTTTCAGGGGTGAATACAGCGTGGCGATCTTGAAGATGATCAGCAGGAAGCGCACGCCGTCCTTGATAGGCCGGATGTGGCTGGAGGTGCCGACGCGACGATCCACCCGCACCGGCAGGTAGGACACGGGGTAGGCGCTGCGGAAAAAGGCCATGGTGCTGGTGGTCGGATAGCTGAATCCGTTCGGCAGCAGGTGCAGGAACTCGCGGAAGCGGTTGGCCCGGACGGCACGGAAGCCCGACGTGAGGTCCTGGATCTCGTGCCCCGTCATCCAGCTTGCGAGCCAGTTGTACAGGCCGTTGGCCAGGCCCCGGCCCCGGCTGGCTTGGCCGCTGCCGTCACGGGCTCCCACCACCATGTCGAAGCCCTGCCCCAATCGGTCCAACAGCCCCTGGATGAGCGCCGGGTCATGCTGGCCGTCGGCGTCCATGAACACGATCACGTCGCCCGTGGCTGCCCGGGCACCTCGCTTGATGGCCGCGCCGTTGCCCATGGAGTAGGGTGAGGCCAGGACGCGGGCGCCGAAGCCGGCCGCCACGGCGGCCGTGTCGTCGCTGGAACCGTCGTCCACTACGATAACCTCGGCATCGGGCAGGCACTGGCGCAGGGCGGGCAATGTCCTGCGCAACCCCTCGGCCTCGTTTTTGGCAGGCAAGACCACAGTCACTTTCACGGCCACCCCCCGAATGCTCATGATGACCAGCTTACTTTATCCGACCCCCGTCTTGACTATAAGAAAGTCCTGCAACAGGCTGGCCAGCGGCCATTTTTCGGGTACAGTTGCCGCAACCGCGCGGCTCTGGGGAGCAGAGTGAACGCCAACGCCACCGCCAACCTGGTCGGCATCACCGGCATTGCCCGGCGCCTTGTGCTGGACGGCGTCCTGAGCGAAGCCGACGCCCGCAAGGCCCTCGAGGAATCCGGCAAGATCAAGCGGCCGGTCCACCAGTACCTCCTTGAAAAGAAGCTGGTCACCGCCGCCCACGTGGCCGGCGCCAATGCCATCGAGTTCGGCATGCCGCTGTTCGACGCGGCCGCCCTGGACCTGAACCAGGCCGCCACCAAAATCATCAGCGAAGAGCTGATCAGCAAGCACCAGGCCCTGCCCCTGTTCAAGCGCGGCAACCGGCTGTTCGTGGGCATCGCCGACCCCACCAATACCCGGGCCCTGGACGAGATCAAGTTCGCCGCCAACCTCACGGTCGAACCCATCCTCGTGGACGAGGACAAGCTGCGCAAGACCATCGAACTCGCCCTGACCGCCAGCGACAGCATGGGCGACAGCATGGGCGACGACGAGGGCTTGGAGAACCTCGAGTCCACCGGCGGCGACGACGACGCGCCCGACAACCTGGCCGACACCAAGGGCGGCGACGACACCCCGGTGGTGCGCTTCGTCAACAAGGTGCTGCTGGACGCCATCAAGCGCGGCGCCTCGGACATCCACTTCGAACCCTACGAGACCGAGTTCCGGGTCCGCCTGCGCATGGACGGCATCCTGCGCGGCGTCGCCAAGGCCCCGGTGAAGCTGCACCCGCGCATCACCGCGCGCCTGAAGGTCATGGCCCAGCTCGACATCGCCGAGCGCCGCCTGCCGCAGGACGGCCGCATCAAGCTCAACATCTCCAAGACCAAGCAGATGGACTTCCGAGTCTCCACCTGCCCCACGCTGTTCGGCGAGAAGGTGGTGCTGCGACTGCTCGACGGCAGCGCCGCCAAGCTCGGCATCGACAAGCTGGGCTACGAGGAAGACCAGAAGAAGCTCTACCTCGACGCCCTGGCCAAGCCCTACGGCATGATCCTGGTCACCGGCCCCACCGGCTCGGGCAAGACCGTTTCCCTGTACACCGGCCTGAACATCCTCAACACCGAGGAGCGCAACATCTCCACCGCCGAGGACCCGGTCGAAATCCGCGTCCCGGGCATCAACCAGGTGCAGATGAACGTCAAGAAGGGCATGACCTTCGCCGCGGCCCTTCGCAGCTTCCTGCGCCAGGACCCGGACGTGATCATGGTCGGCGAAATCCGCGACCTCGAGACTGCGGAAATCGCAGTCAAGGCGGCGCAGACGGGCCACCTGGTGCTGTCCACGCTGCACACCAACGACGCCCCCCAGACCGTGTCCCGACTGATGAACATGGGCATCGCGCCTTACAACATCACCTCGTCGGTCACCATCATCATCGCCCAGCGCCTGGCGCGCCGCCTGCACGACGCCTGCAAGCGGCCCATCACGCTGCCCGAGAACGCGCTGCTGGCCGAAGGCTTCACCCACGAAGACATCAAGGCCGGCATGACCCTGTTCGAGCCGGGCGGCTGCGACGACTGCAACGACGGCTACAAGGGGCGCCTGGGCATCTACCAGGTCATGCCCATGGCCGAGAACATCCAGACCATCATCCTCGAGGGCGGCAACGCCCTGCAGATCGCCCAGGCCGCGCAGGATGCGGGCATCCGCGACCTGCGCCAATCCGCACTTTTCAAAGCCCGGCAAGGTGTCACCAGCCTGGCTGAAATCAACCGTGTGACCAAGGACTAAGCCATGGCGACGACTGCTGCCAAGACCCCCGCGACGCGTACCAACGCGATGGAACAGTTCACCTGGGAAGGCACCGACAAGCGCGGCGTCAAGATGAAGGGCGAGACCACGTCCAAGAACGCCAACCTGCTGCGCGCCGAACTGCGCAAGCAGGGCATCAACCCCACCGTGGTGCGCACCAAGACCAAGCCCCTGTTCGGCGCCTCCGGCAAGGCCATCAGCGCCCAGGACATCTCGGTGTTCAGCCGCCAGATCGCCACCATGCTGCAGGCCGGCGTGCCGATGGTGCAGAGCTTCGAGATCCTGGCCGGTGGCCAGAGCAACCCGCGCATGCGCGACATGCTGCTGGACATCCGCGACAACATCGCCGGCGGCAGCTCGCTCAGCGAGGCGATGGCGCGGCACCCGGTGCAGTTCGACGCCCTGTACCGCAACCTCACCCGTGCCGGTGAAGGCGCCGGCGTGCTCGACACGGTGCTCGACACCGTGGCGACCTACAAGGAACGCACCGAGGCGCTGAAGGGCAAGATCAAGAAGGCCCTGTTCTACCCGGCGGCCGTCATGGCCGTGGCGCTGGTGGTCAGCGCCGTGCTGCTGATCTACGTGGTGCCGCAGTTCGAGGACGTTTTCAAGGGCTTCGGCGCCGACCTGCCCGCGTTCACCCAGATGATCGTGAACGCATCGGACTTCCTGGTCAGCTACTGGTGGGCCATCCTTGGCATCATCGTCGGCGCCATCGCCGGCTTCCTGTTCGCCTACAAGCGTTCCCAGGCGCTGGAGCGCAACGTCGACCGCATGCTGCTCAAGCTGCCCGTCATCGGCCAGATCCTGCACCAGTCGGCCATCGCCCGCTTCGCCCGCACCCTGGCCCTGACCTTCAAGGCCGGCGTGCCGCTGGTGGAAGCGCTGGAGACGGTGGCCGGCGCCACCGGCAGCATCGTCTACAACGAAGCGGTGATGCGCATCCGCGACGACGTGTCGGTCGGCTACCAGCTCAACGTCGCCATGAAGCAGGTCAACATCTTCCCGCACATGGTGGTGTCCATGACCGCCATCGGCGAAGAGGCCGGCGCGCTCGACACCATGCTGCTCAAGGTGGCGGAGTTCTACGAGCAGGAAGTGAACAACTCGGTGGACGCGCTCGCCAGCCTGATCGAACCCTTCATCATGGTCGTGATCGGCGTGCTGGTCGGCGGCATGGTGATCGGCATGTACCTGCCCATCTTCAAGCTGGCCGCGACCATCGGCTGACCCGGCATGCTGGATGCCCTCCAGGCCTCGGCCGGGTTCACGCTCGGCCTGGCCTTCGTCTTCGGGCTGTTGATCGGCAGCTTCCTGAACGTCGTCATCCTCCGGCTGCCGCCGTGGATGGAGTGGCAGTGGCGGCGCGAAAGCCGCGAGCTGCTCGAACTGCCCGAACCCTACGAACCCGCACCGCCCGGCATCGTCGTGCAGGGCTCGGCCTGTCCCAAGTGCGGACACAAGCTGGCCGCGTGGGAAAACATCCCGGTCCTGAGCTACGTGCTGCTGCGCGGGCGCTGCCGCGGCTGCGGCTCCGGCATTTCCCTCCAGTACCCGGTGGTCGAACTGGTGACCGCAGTGCTGTTCGCCGCCTGTGCCTGGCGGTTCGGCGCCAGCCCCGAGACCCTGGCGGCCATGGTGTTCACCGGCCTGCTGGTGGCCTTGGCGGGCATTGACCTGCGCACCACCCTGCTGCCCGACCCGCTGACGCTGTCCCTGCTGTGGATCGGCCTCGGGCTCTCCACCATCACCCTGTTCACCTCGCCCACCGACGCCATCTTCGGCGCCATGGCCGGCTACCTGAGCCTGTGGACGGTGTACAAGGGCTTCAAGCTGCTGACCGGCAAGGAAGGCATGGGCTACGGCGATTTCAAGCTGCTGGCGGCCCTGGGCGCCTGGTGCGGCGTGGGCGGCATCCTGCCGATCGTGCTGATGTCCTCGTTCATCGGCGCCGTGGTGGGCTCGATCTGGATTGGCCTGCGCGGCGCCGACCGGGCCACGCCCATTCCCTTCGGACCCTACCTGGCGGCCGCGGGCTGGGTGCAGCTGATGTGGGGGGCGCAGATCGTGCAGGCCTACCGCGACTGGTCCGGCCTGAACTGAGGCCATGGCCGACTTCATCGTCGCCGTCACCGGCGGCGTGGCCTCGGGCAAATCCGCCGCCACCCGCGCCTTCGAAGCCCTGGGCATCCCGGTTGCCGACGCCGACGTGGCCGCGCGCGCCGTGGTCGAGCCGGGCCAGCCGGCGCTGGCGGCCATCCGGTCGCGGTTCGGCGATGCCTTCATCCAGGCGGACGGGCGGCTGGACCGGGCGGCGATGCGTGAGCGCGTGTTCGCCGACCCGGCCGCGAAGACCGCCCTGGAAAGCCTGCTGCACCCCCTGATCCGGGCCTGGCTGCAGGCCGCCTGCCGACAGGCCGTTGGGCCCTACGTGGTGACCGCCATCCCGCTGCTGGCCGAGGGCGGCGCACGGGCCACCTACCCCTGGCTGGACCGCGTGCTGGTGGTGGACGTGCCTGCTCCGGTGCAGGTGGCGCGGCTGGTGCAGCGCGACGGCGGTTCATCCGACATGGCCGCACGCATGGTGGCCGCCCAAGCCAGCCGCGCCGCCAGGCTGGCCATCGCCGACGACGTGATCGTCAACGATGGGTCGCTGGACCAACTGCACGACGCGGTGCGCCTGCTGCACCCGCGCTACCTGGCGCTGGCGGCGGGCCGGGGCTGAAGCCCGGTTCGCCTCAGCGGGGCCAAAGCCCGCGAATGCCCGCGACGCCCTGCGCCCCGTGCCGGCGGGCCGTGGCGACATCGGCGGGCTTCATGCCCCCGATGGCATAGATCGGCAGGGAAACGCCTTCGCGTAGCCGCGAGAACCGCTCCCAGCCCAGGCCAGGCGCCCCCGGGTGGCTCTCCGTGGCGCGCACCGGCCCGAGCACGGCGAAGTGCACGCCCAACCGTTCGGCCTGCGCCAGTTCGTCGGCATCGTGGCATGACGCCGCCACGCGCTGGCCCGGCGCGAGGGTCGGCAGCACGGACAGCGCCATCAGGTCGCGGGCGGGCAGGTGCAGGCCCACGCCCAGGTCGGCGGCCAGGCCGGGTTCGCCGTTGAGCAGCAGCTCGGCGCCGCTTGCGTGGCACCGGGACGCGGCCTCGCGGGCCAGGCTGGCCATGCGGGCGGCCGACAGCCCGCGCACACGCATCTGCACACGGCGCAGTCCGGCGGCCAGCGCGCGGTCCAGCCGGGTCAGGAAGGCGTCGGGTTCGATCGTTTCGGGGCTGACCAGGTAGCGGCCGGGCGCCGTCAGTACCGCCACCACCGGGCGGTCGGCCGGCGGCATCGGGTAGCTGGACAGTTTCTCCGGCGGCGCCCAGGCCAGCGCCTGGCGTTCGCGGCCGCGGGGCGTGCCGTCGAAGGCGTGCACCGTGTGCACGTCCAGCACGATGCGCTTGCCGGGATAGGCCTGGGGGACGCTGATCAGCGGCTCGGCGGCCCGCACGCGGATGCCCAGCTCTTCGTCGAGTTCGCGCGCCAGGGCCTGCAGGGCCGTCTCGCCGGGCTCGACCTTGCCGCCGGGGAACTCCCAGGCGCCGGCCAGGTCGCGGCCGGCGGTGCGGCGGGCCAGCAGGATGCGGCCGCGGGCGTCGCGCAGCACCGCGGCGACCACGTGCACGGGCCGGTCAGGCCGGGCGTCGGGCATCCGTACGCCGCGCGTGCATCGGGCCGCCCCGGGCCATGCCGGCCTTCGTCAGTCCAGGCGACCGTGGCACTGCTTGTACTTCTTGCCGCTGCCGCAGGGGCAGGGGTCGTTGCGGCCGACCTTGGGCTCGTCGCGGCCGGCCGACGCGGCCAGCACGCCCTGGCCCTGGGCGGCGAGCGCCTGGGCCTGCGCGGCTTCCTCGTCGGCGCCGTAGCCGCCGGTCTCGGGATGCTGGAACTGCATCTTGCGGGTCTGGGCCTCGAGCCTCTGCCGCTCGGCGGCCTCCATGGCGGCCACTTCCTCTTCGCTGCGGATGCGCACGCGCGCCAGCAGCGAAGTGACTTCCTGCTTGACCTTGGCCAGCATTTCGCCGAACAGCTCGAAGCTCTCGCGCTTGTACTCCTGCTTGGGCTGCTTCTGGGCGTAGCCGCGCAGGTGGATGCCCTGGCGCAGGTAGTCCATGCGCGCCAGGTGTTCCTTCCAGTTCTGGTCCAGCACGTTGAGCATCAGGTGCTTCTCGAGGTGACGCATCATCTCGGGGCCCAGCTGCTCCTGCTTCTCGCTGAAGAACCTGGCGAACGCCGCGTCGGCCAGCTCCAGGATGCCGTCGGCGTCGATGGCTTCCTTCGCGTTGGCCGTGGACTGCAGGTCCACCACCAGGCCGAACTCGTCGGACAGCGCGCGCTCCAGTCCCGGCAGGTCCCACTGCTCGTCGATGGATTCGGCCGGCACGTAGCGGCGCACCGTCTCGGCCAGCACGTCCTCGCGGATGGCCTGGACGGCCTCTTCCACCGAGTCCGACTCCAGCAGCTCGTTGCGCTGCTGGTAGATCACCTTGCGCTGGTCGTTGGCGACGTCGTCGAAGTCGAGCAGGTTCTTGCGGATGTCGAAGTTGTGCGACTCGACCTTGCGCTGCGCGTTCTGGATCTGCTTGGTCACCAGCCCCGACTCGATGACGTCGTTTTCCTTCATGCCCATGCCGCGCATGGCCTTCTGCACCCAGTCGGCGGCGAAGATGCGCATCAGGTTGTCGTCCAGCGACAGGTAGAAGCGCGACGAACCCGGGTCGCCCTGGCGGCCGGCGCGGCCACGCAGCTGGTTGTCGATGCGGCGGCTTTCGTGGCGTTCGGTGCCGATGATGTGCAGGCCGCCCAGGGCCAGCACTTCGTCGTGGCGTTTCTGCCATTCGGCCTTCACCCGCGCCTTCTCGAGGTCGCTGGTGCCCTCGGGCAGCTGGTGCAGCTCGGCTTCCAGCGAACCGCCCAGCACGATGTCGGTGCCGCGGCCGGCCATGTTGGTGGCGATGGTCACGGCCTTGGGCATGCCGGCGTTGGCGACGATCTGCGCCTCGCGCTCGTGCTGCTTGGCGTTGAGCACTTCGTGCGGGATGCCCGACTTCTTGAGCTGGGTCGACAGCAGTTCGGAGGTTTCGATGGACGTGGTGCCCACCAGCACGGGCTGGCCGCGGCCGTAGCAATCCTTGATGTCCTCGATCACCGCGTCGTACTTGGCCGGGCGGGCCAGGTAGACCAGGTCCGGATGGTCCTTGCGCACCATCGGGCGATGGGTGGGGATGACCGCCACCTCCAGGCCGTAGATGCTCTGGAACTCGAACGCCTCGGTATCCGCCGTGCCGGTCATGCCGGCCAGCTTGGAGTACATGCGGAAGTAGTTCTGGAAGGTGATCGAGGCCAGGGTCTGGTTCTCGCGCTGGATCGGCACGCCTTCCTTGGCCTCGACCGCCTGGTGCAGGCCGTCGGACCAGCGGCGGCCGGCCAGGGTGCGGCCGGTGAACTCGTCGACGATGATGACTTCGCCGTCGCGCACGATGTAGTCCACGTCGCGCTGGAACAGCGCATGCGCGCGCAGCGCGGCGTTGAGGTGGTGCACCACCGCCAGGTTGTTGCCCGAATACAGGCTGTCGCCCTCGGCCAGGATGCCGGCCTCGAGCAGCAGCTGCTCGGCGTGGCCCATGCCCTGCTCGGACAGATGGGCCTGCTTGCCCTTTTCGTCCACCCAGTAGTCGCCCTCGCCGTCTTCCTTTTCCTGCTTGATCAGCTTGGGGACGATGCGGTTGGTCTTGATGTACAGCTCGGGGGAATCGTCGGCCGGGCCGGAGATGATCAGCGGCGTGCGGGCCTCGTCGATCAGGATCGAGTCGACTTCGTCGACGATGGCGAAGAACAGGCCGCGCTGGAAGCGGTCGTCCCTGGACAGGGCCATGTTGTCGCGCAGGTAGTCGAAGCCGTATTCGTTGTTGGTGCCGTAGGTGATGTCGGCGGCGTAGGCGCCCTTCTTGTCCGAATGCGGCATGCCCGGGTAGACCACGCCCACGCTCAGGCCCAGGAAGTTGTAGAGCTTGCCCATCCAGGCCGAGTCGCGGCGGGCCAGGTAGTCATTCACGGTGACCACGTGCACGCCCTTGCCGGCCAGCGCGTTGAGGTACACGGCCAGGGTGGCGACCAGGGTCTTGCCTTCGCCGGTGCGCATCTCGGCGATGCGGCCCGAGTGCAGCACCATGCCGCCGATCAGCTGCACGTCGTAGTGGCGCAGGCCCAGGGCGCGGCGCGAAGCTTCGCGGCAAACCGCGAAAGCCTCCACCAGCAGCGAGTCCAGGCTGGCACCGTCGGCGATGCGCTGGCGGAATTCGTCGGTCCTGGCCTTCAGCCCGGCGTCGTCGAGGCGCTCCATCTGGGGCTCGAGCGCATTGATGGCGGCGACGTTCTTCTGGAACTGGCGCAGCAGGCGCTCGTTGCGGCTGCCGAAGATGCGGGTGAGCAAGCTGTTGAGCATGGGGGAAGCCGGTTGGTGAACGGGGTCGCACGGAGCGAACGAAAAAGGCCACGCCAGCCCCTGCGGGGTGTCGTGGCCGGCTAGTTTAACTTGGGGACGGGGGCGGGACTATCAAGCCCGGCGCAGATGCTTCAGCCGCGGGCCTTCGCCAGGTACTGGCGCGGGTTCACCTGGCGGCCGTTGAGCATGACCTCGAAGTGCAGGTGCGAGCCCGTGGAGCGGCCGGTGGATCCGACCTTGCCGATCAGCTGGCCGGCCCGCACGACGTCGCCGGCGCGGACCAGGTTGGCGGAGTTGTGGGCGTAAAGGGTCGTGTAGCCGTTGCCGTGGTCGATCTCGACCACGTTGCCGTAGCCGCTGCGCACGCCGGAGAAGCTGACCACGCCTTCGGCGGCGGCGGTGATCGGGTCGCCGCTGTTGGAGTCGATGTCGATGCCCATGTGGTGGGCACGGCCGCGGCCGAAGGGATCGGTGCGGCCGCCGTAGCCCGACGAGATGTAGCCGGGGGCCGGCATGCCGGCCGGCGTGCCCTTGCTGTCGAGCTTCTGGTCGAACAGCAGCGACTCGAGCACCGACAGCTGCCGACCCGAGTGGGCGAACTGCAGCTGCAGCGAATCAAGGCTGGAAAGCAGGTCGCCGGACGGAACGTCGCTGGCGGACTCGGAGCCGCCCTGGCCGGGCAGCTCGTTGAAGTTGAACTCGCCGTCCTTGAGCTTGCCGACGCGGGTGAGGCGGGCGCCGAGGGCGTTGAGGCGGTTGGCCTGGGCCTGGAGTTCGCCGACGCGGGCGGCGATGGCGTTCACTTCGCGCTGGGCTTCTTCGCGGGCCTGGTCGAGGGCGACCTGCTGGGCGGCCATTTCGGACTGGAGGCGGGCGATTTCCTCGAGGGCGGCGCCGTTGGCGCCGCGGGCCATGTAGCCGATGCCGAAAGCGGTGGCCAACACCAGCGCAATGGCGCCAAGGGTGACGCCGGCCACTTTGGGATCATCGAACGCCAGCTTTTTCGGCGCCCGAAGGAATTTTGCTGCGATGATGACATTCATCATGAATAAACCACCCAAAACCAATGTCCGCGGCGCGGTGCCGGCCGCCCTGCCCCCGCGAGCGCTCGAAGCGCTGGCTGGAACCGGGCTGGCCAACCTGGTGGAGCGTGCCCGTTGGCTGGACGCGCTCGACCCGTTGTTGCGCCAGAGTCTCCCCGCCACCTTGGCCGACCAATGCAGATTGGCCAACGTGGATGACAAGCACTTGGTGTTCCTGGTCAGCGGCCCGGTCTGGAAGGCCAAGCTGCGGCTGCATGCGGACGCCCTGCTGGACGCCGCGGCCGCGGCCGGGCTCAAGGCCGGGACGCTGGTGGTGAAAGTGGCGGTTCCTCCTGCCGTCGCGCCCGCGGGGGCCGGCCAGCCGAAGCCACTTTCCGAGACGGTCCGCGATTCACTGCGGGCCACCGCCCAGTCGGTTTCGGATCCGGAGCTGCGGGACCAGCTTCTGAGGCTGGCGGCCAGCGCCCGGTCTTCGACCGACGGGGCATGATGCCCCGTGGAACGCTGTGAGTCGTTAACCGGACGTTAAATGGCCGTGAAGGCCCGTGATGCGCGTCTCAAACCGCTTGCGCGGGATGGGCGTAGGAGATGGGCGCCAGGGCCGGATCGTCGAACGTGACCTCTTCCCAGGCCGTGGTGTCGGCCAGGAGGGTGCGCAGCAGCTGGTTGTTCAGCGCATGGCCGGACTTGTAGCCGTAGAAGGCGCCGATCAGGCTGTGGCCCAGCAGGTACAGGTCGCCGATGGCGTCCAGGATCTTGTGCTTCACGAACTCGTCCTCGTAGCGCAGGCCGTCTTCGTTGAGCACGCGGTAGTCGTCCAGGACGATGGCGTTGTCCATCGAGCCGCCCAGCGCCAGGTTGCGCTCGCGCAGGTACTCGATGTCCTTCATGAAGCCGAACGTGCGGGCCCGGCTGACTTCCTTCACGAACGAGGTCGTGGAGAAGTCGATCTCGGTGCTGGACGTGGACTTGTTGAAGATGGGGTGGGCGAAGTCGATCGTGAAGCCGACCTTGAAGCCTTCGAAGGGCTCGAAGCGGGCCCACTTGTCACCGTCCTCGACCTTGACCGGCTTGACGATGCGGATGAATCGCTTGGCTTTTTCCTGCTCCTCGATGCCCGCCGACTGCAGCAGGAACACGAAGGGACCGGCCGAGCCGTCCATGATCGGCACTTCGGCGGTGGACAGGTCCACGTAGGCGTTGTCGATGCCCAGGCCGGCCATGGCCGAGAGCAGGTGCTCGATCGTCATGACGCGGACATTGCCCTCGACCAGGGCGGTGCAGAGGCTGGTGTCGCCGACCCGCTCGGCCTTGGCGTGGATTTCCACCGGCTGGTCGAAATCGACGCGACGGAACACGATCCCCGTGTCGGGCGCCGCGGGGCGCAGGGTCATGTAGACCTTTTCGCCGCTGTGCAGGCCGACGCCAGTGGCGCGGATGACGTTCTTGAGGGTTCGCTGTCTGATCATTTTTGTAGCGGTCTCCGCAGAAGGAGCGCGCAAAACCTTCCGAACCATAGCACACGGTGTACTGAACGAAAAGATAACAACTGGCCTTCCGTCACATTCCGGCAACCCCGGTCCGGTAGAACCCCCGCTGGCGCCACGCAAGTGCTTGCTTTGGCTGGAAAAAGACCCGCCGGACAGCCCGGCGGGCCAAGGTTTCCGTTCCCCCTGGGGACAACACTGGGGCCGCGCGCCTGGACGCGCGGCCTTCTTGCCCGGCCGGCCATCCAGGCCGGCCGGTCGCGGCTGCCCGGTCCGCGGCGCCTGGTCGGGCGGCCACGGGCCGGCGGCCGCCCCGCTCAGTCGGCCTGGCGACGCAGGAAGGCCGGGATGTCGAGGTAGCTGTGGTCGTTGGGCAGTTCGGCCAGGGCGCTGGCGGCACCCGACGGGGCTTCATGGGCCCGGCCCGAGCGCAGGCCCAGGTGGTTGCCGGACGGCGCCGCGGTGACGTTGGCCATCGCGTCGTATTCCACCTGGCCGGTGCTGCCGTTGCGCACCAGCTTGACCGGGGCGCGGTAGACCTCCTTCTCCGGGGCGCGCGGGGCGGCCTGGCGCACGACGCCGCGGTTGAGGCCGGTGGCCACCACGGTGACGCGCACTTCGTCCTGCATGTCCGGGTCCAGCGAGGTGCCGATGACCACGGTGGCGTCCTCGGAGGCGAACTCCTCGATGGTGCGGCCGATCTCGTCGAACTCGGCCATCGTGAAGTCCGGGCCGGCGGTGATGTTGACCAGCACGCCGTTGGCGCCCGACAGGTTCACTTCGTCCAGCAGCGGGTTGGAGATGGCGGCCTCGGCGGCGGCCTGGGCGCGGTCGTCGCCGCGGGCCACGCCGGTGCCCATCATCGCCAGGCCCATTTCGGACATGACGGTGCGCACGTCGGCGAAGTCCACGTTGATCAGGCCCGGGCTGACGATCAGGTCGGCGATGCCCTTCACGGCGCCCAGCAGCACGTCATTGGCGGCGCGGAAGGCCTGCACCATGGTGGCCTGGCGGCCCAGCACGGTGATGAGCTTTTCGTTCGGGATGGTGATCAGCGAATCGCAGTGGTGGCTCAGTTCCTCGATGCCCTTGAGCGCGACCTGCATGCGGCGGCGGCCTTCGAACGGGAACGGCTTGGTGATCACGGCGACGGTCAGGATGCCCATCTCCTTGGCCAGCTGCGCCACCACCGGCGCGGCGCCGGTGCCGGTGCCGCCGCCCATGCCGGCGGTGATGAACACCATGTCGGCGCCTTCCAGCGCCTCGACGATGCGCTCGCGGTCTTCCAGCGCGGCCTGGCGGCCCACTTCCGGGTTGGCGCCCGCGCCCAGGCCCTTGGTGACGTTGCCGCCCAGCTGCAGCTGCAGCTTGGCGCCGCACTGCTTGATGGCCTGCGCGTCGGTGTTGGCGGTGACGAACTCAACGCCCTCCACGCCGGCGTTCACCATGTGCGCGACGGCGTTGCCGCCGCCACCGCCGACGCCGATCACCTTGATGACGGCGTTCGGGGCGAGCTTCTCGATCAGTTCAAAATGTGCCATGTGTTGATCCTCCGTGATTCCGATCCAGGGGTTTGGTTTTTCTTGTTTGCGCTTTTGGTGCCGTGACGACGACGAAACTCAGAACTCACCTCGATACCAGTTCTTGAACTTCGTCCAAACCGTGCCCGCCTTGCCCGCCGACAGCGCCGGGCGGCGCGGGTGTTCCAACTGGCTGCCCCACAGCAGCAGGCCCACGCCGGTGGCATGCACCGGGTTGCCCACCACTTCGCCCAGGCCGGACACGTGCTGGGGAATCCCCACCCGCACCGGCATGTGCAGCATTTCTTCCGCGAGTTCGACCACGCCCTCCATGCGCGAGGCGCCGCCGGTGAGCACCAGGCCCGCGCGCACCAGCTCCTCGAAGCCGGAGCGGCGCAGTTCAGCCTGCACCATCTCGAAGATCTCCTCGTAGCGGTTCTGCACCGCCTCGGCCAGGGCCTGGCGCGCCAGGCGGCGCGGCGGGCGGTCGCCCACGCTGGGCACCTGGATGGATTCCTCGGCGGTGGCCAGCTGGGCCAGCGCGCAGGCGTAGCGGACCTTGATCTGCTCGGCTTCGGGCGTGGGCGTGCGCAGCAGGTGGGCGATGTCGTTGGTCACCTGGTCGCCGGCGATCGGCAGCGACGCCGAATGGCGGATGGCGCCCTGCACGAACACGGCGATGTCGGTGGTGCCGGCGCCGATGTCCACCAGCACCACGCCCAGCTCCTTCTCGTCGCTGGTGAGCACGGCGGTGCTGGACGCCAGCGAGCTCAGGATCAGGTCGTCCACCTGCAGGCCGCAGCGCTGCACGCACTTCATCACGTTGCTGGCGGCCGACTGGGCGCCGGTGACCAGGTGCGCGCGCACCTCGAGCCGTACACCAGACATGCCCACGGGGTTGCGGATGCCTTCCTGGGAGTTGTCGACGATGTATTCCTGGGCGATGGCGTGCAGGATCTTCTGGTCGGCCGGCACGGCCACGGCCTTGGCCGCCTCCAGCACGCGGTCGAGGTCGGCATAGGTCACTTCGCCGCCCGCCACCGGCACGATGCCGGGCGAGTTGCGGCACTGGGTGTGGCTGCCGGAGATGGACGCGTACACCGAGCGGATTTCGCAGCCCGCCATCAGCTCGGCCTCTTCCACCGCGCGCTGGATGGACTGGACCGTGGACTCGATGTCCACCACCACGCCGCGCTTCATGCCGCGCGATTCGTGCGAGCCGATGCCGATCACCTCGATTTCCTGGCCGGGCGAGTACTCGCCCACCAGCGCGGTGACCTTGGAGGTGCCGATGTCGAGACCGACGATCAGCGACTTGTCGCCTTTGCGATTCATGTGTTGGCCTGTGCTGCAGATGCGGGGGGAATGGCGGACGGCGCCGGGGCGTCCTGCCAGACGAGGGTGAAACCGTTGGTGTAGCGCAGGTCGGCGCGCACCAGCACGCGCGCATCGGCGGCGCGCAGCTGGGGCAGCATCCGGGCGAAGCGCGCCAGGCGCGCCTGCGGGTCGCCGCGGCCGGCCTCGATGCGGGTGCCGTCGTCGAGCAGCAGGCTCCAGCTGCCGCGCGCGCTCAGCGTCACCGTGTCCACGCGCAGGCCCAGCGGCAGGAACAGCGGCCGGGCCAGGCTGTGGAAGGACATCAGTTCGCTCGTGCGCGCCTCGGGGCCTTCGAACAGCGGCAGGCCGGCGCCCGCACCGGCCGGGGCGGCGAACAGCTTGCCGTCCTCGGACAGCATGCGGCCGTCGCTCCAGCGCGCCACCGGCGTGTGCTCGGTCAGGCTCACTTCCAGGCGGTCGGGCCAGCGCTTGCGCACTTCCACCCGCTCCACCCACGGCAGGGCCGCCACCGCGCTGCGCACCTGGTCCAGGTCCACGGCGAAGAAGCCCTGCTGCACCGACGGCAGCACCGCTTCGCGCACCGCGGCCTCGTCCACCTGGCGGAACTCGCCGGTGACGGCCAGGCTGCGCATCGGCCAGCGCTCGCCCGCGATCCAGCCGTTGAGCACGGCCACCACGGGCAGCGCCACCAGCACGATCGCCAGGGTCCAGGCCAGGATGCGCAGCAGGGCGTTCACGGGCGCGCGGCCTCCTGCGGCAGGCTGGTTTCGAGCACGCGCCAGCACAATTCTTCGAAGCCGATGCCCACCTGCCCCGCGGCCTTGGGCACCAGCGAATGGCTGGTCATGCCCGGGGCGGTGTTCACTTCGAGCAGGTAGTTGTTGCCGTCGCGGTCGCGCATCACGTCCACGCGGCCCCAGCCGGTGCAGCCCGCGGCGCGGAAGCCGGCCAGCGCCTGCGCCTGCATCTGCGCCTCGGCGGCGCCGTCCAGGCCGGGGCACACGTACTGCGTGTCTTCGGCCACGTACTTGGCGTGGTAGTCGTAGTACTCGCCGGCCGGCACGATGCGGATGCTGGGCAGCGCCACGTCACCGAGGATGCCGACGGTGTACTCGCCGCCGACGATCATCTGCTCCATCAGCAGCTCGCCCGGGTAGCGCGCGGCGAGCGCGACCGCCGCGGCGAGGTCGGATTCATTGAAGACGCGCGACACGCCCACGCTGGAGCCTTCGCAGGACGGCTTGACGATCACCGGCAGGCCCAGCGACGCGGCCGCCGCCGCGACGTCGTCGCCCGGCGCCAGGCGCACGTAGCGCGGCGTCGGCAGGCCCAGCGACAGCCACACCTGCTTGGTGCGGATCTTGTCCATGCCCAGCGCCGAACCCAGCACGCCCGAGCCGGTGTACGGCACCTGCAGCGCCTCGAGCAGGCCCTGCAGCACGCCGTCTTCGCCGCCGCCCTTGTTGCCGTGCAGGATGTTGAACACGCGGTCGAAGCGCTTGGCCAGCAGCGCTTCCAGCAGCGCGGGGATACCGTCCACCGCGTGCGCGTCCACGCCGCGGGCGCGCAGCGCCGCCAGCACGTTGGCGCCGGAGTCGAGCGATACCTCGCGCTCGGCGCTGGTGCCGCCCATCAGCACGGCCACGCGGCCGAAGGCGCGGGCGTCGGTGGTGCGCGGGGCGGGAATGGGCGTCATGCCTGGGGTGCTCCATGGATACCGTGGGCCGCGAGGTCAGCGGCGACATAGCCGATGTCGCCCGCGCCCATCATCAGCAGCAGGTCGCCGTCGGCCAGCAGGTCGGCCAGCACGGCCGGAAGTTCGCGCGCGCTGCCGGCCACCACGGGGTCGATGCGGCCGCGGGCGCGGATGGCGCGGGCCAGCGACTTGGCATCGGCGCCGATGATCGGCGCTTCGCCGGCGGCGTAAACCTCGGTCAGCACGACGGCGTCGGCACTCGAAAGCACCGCCGCGAAATCGTCGAACAGGTCGCGCGTGCGGGTGTAGCGGTGCGGCTGGAACGCCACCACCAGCCGTCGCTCGGGCCAGCCGCCCCGGGCGGCGGCGAACACCGCCTCCAGCTCCTTGGGGTGGTGGCCGTAGTCGTCCACCAGCAGCGCCTTGCCGCGGCCGAAGTCCAGCTCGCCCTTGAGGTTGAAGCGGCGGCCGATGCCCTGGAACTTCTGCAGCGCCGAGGCGATCTGCGCCGGTTCGACGCCCAGCTGCCAGCCGATGGCGGCCGCGGCCAGCGCGTTGAGCACGTTGTGCCGGCCCGGCAGGTTCAGCGTGACGTCCTGCGGCGCGCACTCGGGCAGGTGCAGGGTGAAGCGCATGCACGGGCCTTCCTGGCGCACGTCGCGGGCGAACACGTCGGCGGCCTGGTCAATGCCGTAGGTGACCAGGTGGCGCGGCGTCTGCGCGGCCAGCGCGGCCACTTCGGCGTCGTCCACGCACAGCACGGCCAGGCCGTAGAACGGCAGGCGGTGCAGGAACTCGTTGAAGGCCGCCTTCACGCGCTCGAAGTCGCCGCCGTAGTTTTCCAGGTGGTCGGCGTCAATGTTGGTGATCACCGCCACCAGCGGGTTCAGGCGCAGGAAGCTGCCGTCGCTCTCGTCGGCCTCGGCCACCAGCCACTGGCCGCCGCCCAGGCGCGCGTTGGCGCCGGCCGACAGCAGCTGGCCGCCGATCACGAAGGTCGGGTCCAGCCCGCCTTCGCTCAGCACGCTGGCCGCCAGCGACGTCGTGGTGGTCTTGCCGTGCGTGCCGGCGATGGCGATGCCGCGCTTGAAGCGCATCAGCTCGGCCAGCATCTCGGCGCGCGGCACCACCGGGATGCGCTGCGCGTGCGCCGCGGCAAGCTCGGGGTTGGTGGCGCGGATGGCGCTGGACACCACCACCACGTCGGCGCCTTCGATGTTCGAGGCCACGTGGCCGCGGTGCACGGTGGCACCCAGCGCCGCCAGGCGGCGGGTGGTGGCCGAATCACTCTGGTCCGAACCCGACACCTGGTAGCCCAGGGTGACCAGCACTTCGGCGATGCCGCTCATGCCCACGCCACCGATGCCGATGAAATGCACGCGCGGGAACGCCCGCGCCAGGTCACCGGTTTCCTGCAGGCGGCGACGGTTCATGCGCGGGCCTCTTCGATGACGATCAGCGCCACGCGTTCGGCGGCCTGCGGCATGGCGGCGTCGCGCGCCGCCCGGGCCATGGCGAGCCGCCGGGGCGCGTCGGCCAGCAGCGGCTGCGCGGCGGCCAGCAGCCGCTCGGCGAAGCCTTCGCCTTCGGCCACGATGGCCGCGGCACCGCGCTCGGCCAGGAACTCCGCGTTGCGGGTCTGGTGGTCGTCCACCGCGTTGGGGAACGGCACCAGCAGCGCGCCCACGCCGGCCGCGCACAGCTCGGCCAGCGTCAGGGCGCCGGCGCGGCACACCACCAGGTCGGCCCAGGCATAGGCACCGGCCATGTCGGCGATGAAAGGTTCGATGCTGGCTTCGACGCCCGATGCCGCGTAGGCGGCGCGCGCCTTTTCGGCGTGGCGTTCACCGCACTGGTGGCGCACCTGCGGGCGCTGTGCCGCCGGCAGCGTGGCCAGCACCTGCGGCAGTGCGACGTTGAGGCTGAAGGCGCCCTGGCTGCCGCCCAGCACCAGCAGGCGCACCGGCCCTTCGCGGCCGGCGAAGCGCTCGGCCGGCGGCGCGACCGCGGCGATGTCCGGGCGCACCGGGTTGCCCACGGCTTCGGCGTCGCGATGGCCGAAGCTGCCCGGGAAGCCACACAGCACGCGCCGGGCGAAGCGCGCCAGCACGCGGTTGGTGAGGCCGGGCGCGCGGTTCTGTTCGTGCACCAGCAGCGGCCGGCGCAGCAGCCACGCGGCCAGCCCGCCCGGGCCGGCGGCATAGCCGCCGAAGCTCAGCACGGCGCGCGGCCGCAGGCGGCGCACGATGGACAGCGCCTGCCACAGCGAGCGCAGCAGCAGCACCGGCGCCTTGAGCAGGGTGGCCACGCCCTTGCCGCGCAGGCCGCTCACGGCGATGGTTTCGATGGCGATGCCGGCCTGCGGCACCAGGCGGGTTTCCATGCCGCCGGCCGAACCCAGCCAGACCACCGGCACGTCGCGCGCGCGCAGCGCCTGCGCCACGGCCAGGCCCGGGAAGATGTGGCCACCGGTGCCACCGGCAAGGATCAGCACGGGCGCGCTCATGCCACGGCTCCGATCTTGGGTTCGATGCGGTGGCGCGAGCCGCGCGGACCCATCGCGCTGGGCGCGACCGCCGGCGACGACGACGCCGGCGCCGCGGTTTCCACCCGGTCGTCGCCGGTTTCCGGCGCGGCCAGGCCGGCGCCGCGCAGGCGCGCCACCTGGCGCTCGGCGCGGTCGAGCTCGTAGCTCACGCGCAGCAGCAGGCCGATGGCCACGCAGGTCATCATCACGCTCGAGCCGCCGGAGGAAATCAGCGGCAGCGTCAGGCCCTTGGTCGGCAGCAGGCCCAGGTTCACGCCAATGGACACGAACGCCTGCAGGCTGACCCAGAAGCCGACGCCGAAGGCGCAGAAGCCGGCGAAGTGGCGCCGCATCTCCACCGCGCGCAGGCCGATGTTGAAGGCGCGCCAGGTGAACACCGCGAACAGCGCGATGATGGCGAACGAGCCGGCGAAGCCCAGCTCTTCGGCCGTCACGGAGAAGATGAAGTCGGTGTGCGCCTCGGGCAGGTAGAAGAGCTTCTGCACGCTGCCGCCCAGCCCCACGCCGAACCACTCGCCGCGACCAATGGCAATCAGCGCCTGCGTCAGCTGGAAGCCGTCGTTGAACGGGTCGGCCCAGGGGTCGCGGAACGAGGTGAGCCGGCGCACGCGGTAGGGCTCGGCGATGGCCACGATGGCCAGCAGCGGCAGCGCCACCAGGCCGGGGATCAGCAGGTTGCGGATGCGCGCGCCGCCCAGCCACACCATGCCGCCGGTGATGGCCAGCAGCAGCGCCGCCGAGCCGAAGTCGGGCTGCAGCAACAGCAGCACCACGATGGCCGCCGCCACGCCCAGCGGCTTGATCAGCGCCATCCACTGCTGGGCGATCTCGTCGCGGTAGCGCACCAGGTAGCTGGCCAGCCAGATGATGAACATCAGCTTCACCGCTTCCACGGCCTGGAAGCCGGCGATGCCGATGTTGATCCAGCGCTGCGCGCCGTTCACCGACCGGCCGATGCCCGGCAGGAACACCACCAGCAGCATCACGAAGCACATCGCCAGCAGCAGGTGGCTGTACTTCTCGACGATCTTGAGCTCCATGCGCATCAGCGCCCAGGCCAGGCCGCCGCCAATGGCCAGGAACACCAGGTGGCGGGTGAGGAAGTAGAACGGGCCCACGTCCAGGCCCTCGGCGATGGCGATCGAGCTCGAGGCCACCATCACCACGCCCAGGCCGGCCAGCGCCAGCGTCACCAGCAGCAACACCGGGTCGAAGCGGCCCGTAATGGCGTCGAGCTTGGTGGCCTGGTGGGCGCGGTCGGTCGGGTTCATCTCAGCGCACCTTCAGGGTCGCCAGACCAACGAGCACGAGCATCACCGAGATGATCCAGAAGCGCACGATCACGCGCGGCTCCGGCCAGCCCTTGAGCTCGAAGTGGTGGTGGATGGGCGCCATGCGGAACACGCGGCGGCCGGTGAGTTTGAAGCTGGCCACCTGGATCATCACCGACAGCGTTTCGATGACGAAGATGCCGCCCATCACCACGAGGATTGCTTCCTGGCGGACGATCACCGCGACCGTGCCCAGCACGGCGCCCAGCGCCAGCGCGCCGATGTCGCCCATGAACACCATGGCCGGATACGTGTTGAACCACAGGAAACCGAGGCCCGCGCCGGCAATGGCCGCGCAGAAGATGGTGATCTCGCCCGCGCCCGGGATGGCCGGGATCTGCAGGTACTGCGAGAACACCGCGTTGCCCGACGCATAGGCGAAGATGCCCAGCGCCGCGGCCACCAGCACCGTGGGCATGATGGCCAGGCCGTCGAGGCCGTCGGTGAGGTTCACCGCGTTGGAGAAGCCGACGATCCAGAAGTACGCCACCACCACGAACAGGCCGCCCAGCGGCACCGCGAAGTCCTTGAGCAGCGGCAGGAACAGCGTGGTCGAGTTGGCGTTGTCGGCGGTGTAGAACAGGAACAGCGCCGCCGCCAGCCCGAACAGCGACTGCAGCGCGTACTTGTGCCGCGACTTCAGGCCGTTGGGATCGCGCCGGACGATCTTGATCCAGTCATCCAGCCAGCCGATGGCGCCGAAGGCCACCATCACCGCCAGCAGCACCCACACGTAGCGGTTGCGCAGGTCGGCCCACAGCAGCGTGGACAGCGTGATGGTCATCAGGATCAGCGTGCCGCCCATGGTGGGCGTGCCGGCCTTGGAGAAGTGCGACTGCGGGCCGTCGGTGCGGATCGGCTGGCCGCCCTTGAGCCGCGCCAGGCGCTCGATGACGTGCGGGCCCAGCCAGAGCGACAGCAGCAGCGCGGTCAGCGCGCCCAGGATGGCCCGGAAAGTGATGTAGCCGAACAGCGGCGGCATCATGCCCAGTTCGTGCAGCCAGCGGGCGAGTTCAAGCAGCATGGTCGGCGTCTCCTTGCCTGTCGGCGGCCAGCACGGCGGCCACCACCTGGTCCATCGCGCTCGAGCGCGAGCCCTTCACCAGGCAGCGCAGGCCGGCCGGAGCCGCCTGCAGCGCACTGGAAAGGGCCGCCACGAGCGCCGGTTGGTCGTTGAAATGACGGGCGCCGTCGCCGAAGGCGCGCGAGGCCTCCGCGCTCAGCTCGCCCACGGTGAACAGCCGGGCGATGCCGGCGCGGCGCGCCTGCGCGCCGATGTCGGCGTGCAGCAGTGCGGCGCCCTCGCCCAGCTCCTTCATGTCGCCCAGCACCAGCCAGGACTCGCCGCCGGTTTGCACCAGCGCGGCGATGGCCGCGGCCACCGAGCCGGGGTTGGCGTTGTAGCTGTCGTCCACCAGCACCGCGCCGCCGCGCAGCGTGTGCGGGATTTGCCGCCCCGGCACCGGCTGCGCGTTCTGCAGGCCCGCCACCACGTCGTCCAGCGACGCGCCGGCGGCCAGCGCCAGGGCCGCGGCGGCCAGCGCGTTCATCACGCTGTGGCGGCCGGGAAGCGGCAGCGCCACGTCGGCCTCGCCCGCCGGCGTGTGCAGGCGGAACTGCGTGGCCTGGGCGGAGTGCCGCAGCGCGGTGCCGCGCACGTCGGCGTCGTTCTCCAGCCCGAAGCGCAGCGTGCGGCGGGCGCCGATGCGCTGCATGAACCACGGCGCGAAGGTGTCGTCGGCATTCACCACGGCGATGCCGTCGTCGGGCAGCGCCTCGTAGATGGCGCCCTTGGTTTCGGCGATGCCCAGCAGGCTGCCCATGCGCTCGATGTGCGCGGGCATCACGTTGTTCACCAGCGACACCTGCGGCGGCGCGATGCTGGCCAGGTAGGCGATGTCGCCCGGCTGGCCGGCGCCCATTTCATAGATGGCGAAGCGGGCGTCTTCCGGCGCGGCGATCACCGCCAGCGGCAGGCCGATCTCGTTGTTGAAGTTGCCGGGGTTGGCGCAGGCCTTGCCGGCGCGCGCCAGGATGCCGTGCACGAGCGTCTTCACCGAGGTCTTGCCGTTGCTGCCGGTGATGGCCACCACCACCGCGCCGCGGCCCTGCTGCAGGCCCGCGGCCAGCTCGCCCAGCGCGTCCTGGGTGTCGGCGCACAGCACCTGCGGCAGCGGGCTGTCCACTTCGCGGTGCACCAGCAGCGCCACGGCGCCGGCCTCGTGGGCCTGGGCGGCCAGTGCGTGGCCGTCGTGGCGTTCGCCGCGCAGCGCGACGAACAGCGCGCCCGGCGCCAGCGTGCGCGTGTCGGTGCCGACCGAGGTGATTTCCACGTCGTCGCCCAGGTGCCGGCCCTCGACCCAGCGCGCAACCTGCGACAGCAGCAGCGGCCTCATGGGCGGGCCTCCAGCGCGGCCATCGCCACGGCGAGGTCGTCGAAGGCGTGCTTCACGCCCGCGACTTCCTGATACGGCTCGTGGCCCTTGCCGGCGACCAGGATCACGTCGCCCGCGGTCGCCGCGCCGATGGCGTCGGTGATCGCGCGCGCGCGGTCGCGCTGCACCGCCACCGCGTCGCGACGGGCAAAGCCGGCAAGGATGCCGGCCACGATGGCGTCGCCGTCTTCGTGGCGCGGGTTGTCGTCGGTCACCACCACGGCGTCGGCGCCGGCTTCGGCGATGGCCGCCATCTGCGGGCGCTTGCCGGCGTCGCGCTCACCGCCGCAGCCGAACACGCAGGTGAGGCGTCCGGGGGTGTGTTCGCGCAGGCTGGACAGCGCCTGCTGCAGTGCGTCGGGCGTATGCGCGTAGTCCACCACCACCAGCGGCTGGCCGTCGCGGCCGCCGACGCGGCTCATGCGGCCGCCCACCGGCGACAGGCGCGGCAGCATGGCCGCCACGTCGGCCAGCGACCAGTCCAGGGCGCGCAGCGCGCCGGCCACGGCCAGCAGGTTGTCCACGTTGAAGCGGCCCAGCAGCGGCGACACGATCGCATGCCGCGCGCCCGCTTCCACCAGGTCGAAGTGCAGGCCGTCGGTGGCCAGCGCCACGCGCTCGGCGCGCAGCGTGGCGTCGGCGTGGCCGCGCGAACTCAGGCCGATGCGGCGCGCGCCGGCGTGGGCGCCGGCCATCAGGGCCGGGCCGAAGGCATCGTCCAGGTTCACCACCACGGCCTGCAGCGTCGGCCACGCGAACAGCCGGGCCTTGGCGGCGCCGTAGGCTTCCATGGTGCCGTGGAAATCCAGGTGGTCGCGCGTGAGGTTGGTGAACACGGCGGTGCGGAACGCCACCGCGTCCACGCGTCCCTGTTCCAGCGCGTGCGAGGACACTTCCATCGCCACGTGGGTGGCGCCCTCGCCGCGCATGGCCGCCAGCAGGCGGTGCACGGCGATGACGTCGGGCGTGGTGCGCTCGCCCGCCACCAGCTTGCCGTACAGGCCGGCGCCAAGCGTGCCGATGGTCCCGGCGACGTCGCCGTGCAGGGTCAGCGCCTGGGCGATCAGCTGCACAGTGGAAGTCTTGCCGTTGGTGCCGGTGACGCCGGTCATGGCCAGCGCGCCCGACGGCGCGCCGTAGAAACGGCTTGCCAGTTCGCCCTGGCGCGCGCGCAGGCCGGGCACGGCCACGGCGTTGGCCGGCGGCACGATGCCCTGAGGCGCCGGCGGCTCGAACAGGATCACGCTGGCGCCCGCGGCCTGCACCTGGCCGGCGTGGCGCAGGCCGTGCGTGCTGGCGCCCGCCAGCGCGACGAAGGCATCGCCGGCGTCCAGCGCGCGGCTGTCGGCGCTCAGGCCGGCCACCATCGGGTCGAAGCCCGGCGGCAGCGCCGGCTCGCCCTGCAGCAGCGCGCTGAGCGGCATGGCGCGGCTCACTGCATCGACTCCACGGGCACCGGCACGGCCGGGGCCGCGGGCGCGGCCGGCGGCGCGGCCGCCACCGAGGCGGCGTTCTTCTTGGCCTGCGCGGCGAACCACTGTTCGATGTTGTCCGGCGGCACGTCCATCAGCCGCAGCGCGCCGTCCATAACGTGGTGGAAGATGGGTGCGGACACGGCGCCGCCGCCGTACTCCAGGCCCTGCGGATCGTGGATGACCACGGCCATGGCGAACTTGGGCTTGGACGCCGGCACCAGGCCGACGAACACCGCCGCATAGCGCTTGGCCGCATAGCCGCCGCCGCTGGCCTTGCGCGAGGTGCCGGTCTTCCCGGCCACGCGATAGCCCATCACGGCCGCGCGGCGCGCGGTGCCCTCGGGGCCGGTGACGGTTTCCATCATCGTCATCAGCTGCGTGGCGATGGCCGGGTCGATCACCTGCACGCTGGCCGAATCGGCGCCCTTCACGAACGTGGCCTCGTGCAGGCGGCCCTGGTTGCCGAGCGCGGCATAGGCGCGGGCCAGCTGCAGCGGCGTCACCGACAGGCCGTAGCCGTAGCTGATGGTGGCCTTCTCGGTCGGGCCCCAGAGGTTGGGCGCGCGCAGCACGCCGGCCGATTCGCCGGGGAATCCGCTGCCCGACGCATGGCCCAGGCCGAAGCGCTGGTACATGTCGTACTGGTGTTCGTTGGTCAGCTCGTTGGCGATCTTGGTCGCGCCGACGTTCGAGCTCTTGGTCAGCACGCCGGTCATGGTCAGCGTGCCGTAGTTGCGGAAGTCCTTCACCGTGTAGCCGCCCGGCAGCGGCATGTAGCCGGGCGCGGTCGGGATGGGCGTTTCCGGGGTGAACTTGCCGCTTTCCAGCGCCGCCGCCAGGGTGAGCGTCTTCATCACCGAGCCCGGCTCCACCACGTCCGTGACGGCGCGGTTGCGCTGCGCCTCCGGGCCCGATCCCTCGCGCGAGTTCGGGTTGTACGAGGGCTGGTTGACCATGGCCAGAATCTCGCCCGTGGGCACGTCCAGCACCACGATCGAGCCGCTGCTGGCGCCGTGCTCGATCAGCGCGGTCTTGAGTTCGCGGTAGGCCAGGTACTGGATGCGGCGGTCGATGGACAGCATCAGGTCGTGGCCCGGCTCGGCGGCGCGGATCAGGTCCACGTTCTCCACGGTGCGGCCGCGGCGGTCGCGGATGATCTGCTGCGCGCCGGGCTTGCCGGTCAGCCAGTCGTCGAAGGCCAGCTCGAGGCCTTCCTGGCCGCGGTCGTCGATGTTGGTGAAGCCCAGCACGTGGGCCATCACTTCGCCGTGCGGGTAGAAGCGGCGGAACTCGCGCTGCGAATAGACGCCCGGGATGCCCATGTCCACCACGGCCTGGGCGATGTCGGGGTTCATGTGCCGGCGCAGGTACACGAACTCCTTGTCGGCGCGCTGCGAGATGCGCTGCGCCAGCACGTCGTTGGGGATGCCCAGCGCCTCGGCCAGCGCCGGTATGCGGTTGGCGTGCTGCAGCAGCTCCTTGGGATTGGCCCACACCGATTCCACCGGCGACGAGATCGCCAGCGGTTCGCCGTTGCGGTCGGTGATGGTGCCGCGCGAGGTGGCGATCGGCACTTCGCGCAGGAAGCGGGCGTCGCCCTGTTCCTGGTAGAAATCCGGGCTGATCAGCTGCAGGTGCGCCGCGCGCGCCACCAGCACCAGGCCGAACGCGCCCAGCACCACGCTGATGGCCAGCAGGCGCTTGCGAAGGCTGTAGCTGCTGCGCTGGACCTTCATGGCTGCAGCACCACGATGTCGTCGTCGGTCGGGTACTTCATGCCGATGCGGGTGCCGGCCACCTGTTCGATGCGGTTGGCTTCCGCCCACGTGGCCTGCTCCAGCTGCAGGCGGCCGAACTCGATGTTGAGCTCGTCGCGGTCGCGCTGCAGGCCCGACAGGGCGATGTAGGCCTGGCGATGCAGGTGGCGCGCGTGCACCACGGCGATGGCGCTCGACAGCACCGCGGCCACCAGCAGGGCGAACAGGAAATCGCGCATGCTCATGCGGCCGCTCCCTGCGGCAGCTTCTCGGCCACGCGCATCACGGCGCTGCGGGCGCGCGGGTTCACCGAGGTTTCGGCGTGGTCGGCGCGCAGCGCGCCGCTGACGTCCACCAGGGTCGGCGTGAAGTCGCGCTCCACCGGCATGCGGCGGTTGCCCGGCGGCGCCTTGGCGTGCGCGGCGATGAAGCGCTTGACGATGCGGTCTTCCAGCGAATGGAAGCTGATCACCACCAGCCGGCCGCCGGGCTTGAGCCGCGCGAACGCCGCGTCCAGGCCCTGTTCGAGGTCCACCAGTTCGCGGTTGATGAAGATGCGGATGGCCTGGAAGCTGCGCGTGGCCGGGTGGATCTTGCTGTCGCCGCGACCCACCACCGAAGCAATCAGGTCGGCCAGCTGGGCGGTGCGCAGCAGCGGCGCGTCGTCGCGGCGGGCAACGATGGTGCGGGCGATCTTGCGGCTGAGCTTTTCCTCGCCGTAGGTCCACAGCACGTCGGCGATCTCGGCGTCGGTGGCGCGGGCCAGCCAGTTGGCGGCGCTTTCGCCCGAGTCCGGGTCCATGCGCATGTCCAGCGGGCCGTCCTTGCTGAAGCTGAAGCCGCGCTCGGCCACGTCCAGCTGCGGCGACGACACGCCCAGGTCGAAGAACACGCCGTCCAGGCCCGGGGCGGTTTCATCCCAGTGGCCGAGGTCGGCGAAGGAGCCCCGGTAGACGGCGACGCGCGGGTCCGCGCTGAACAGCGCGTGGGCGGTCGCGATCGCTTCGGGGTCCTTGTCCATCACCAGCAAACGTCCCTCCGGCCCCAGCCGGTCGAGCACGGCGCGGGCGTGTCCGCCGCGGCCAAACGTGCCGTCCAGGTACCTGCCATTCCCCAATACGCGCAGGCCGTCGAGCGCCTGCGCCAGCATCACCGGGAGATGGCTGGGCTGCGCGTCGGTGCGCATCCCGGCCAGCCCCGTCACAGCCTGAGGTCGAGCATGTCCTCGCTGATCTCGTCTTCACCGATGGTTTGACGGATCTGCGCGAGGTGTGCCTGCTCGCTCCACAATTCGAACTTGCCGCCCATGCCGAGCAGCACCGCTTTCTTTTCGATGGCCGCCGCATTGCGGTGGCTGGCCGGCAGCAGCAGGCGGCCGCTGCCGTCGGGTTCGACCACGGTGGCCGCGCCGACGAGCTTGAGCTGCAGGTTGCGGTGCACGCGCTTGGCGTTGGGCAGGGCGTTGACCTGGTCGCGGACCTTTTCCCAGGCCGCTTCCGGGTACAGCCACAGGCAGCCGGCTTCGTAGGGGTTGTAGGTGACCACCAGGCGGTTGCCGCAGGCGCGCGCGACCAGGTCCCGGTAGGCGGTGGGAATCGCCAGACGGCCCTTGTCGTCGATCGTGATCGCGGTTTCGCCCTGGAACATGCGCTGGATCAGTCCTTATCCACCAAAAGCCACAAAAAACCCGAAATTCCCTCGGAAGCCCACGTTAGACCTGCCCCCGGGGGCTGTCAAGGACAAAAACAGGGTAATTTCATCAGGCAGATCAACACTTTGCGCGAATCTTGAGAGTCTGGTTTAAGAACCGTTGGGCAAGTGTTGTTTCACATGGATTTGATCTGAGGGCGTGACGCGGTTAGCAGAACCGGTCAGTGCCCGGGCGGCCCGGACCCACGGCCGCCCGCCCGGGGCGATTCACCGGCGAGTGCGCGGATCCAGGGGGTCTTGCGGAGGAAAGTGGCGGAGCCGGTCGTTAAGCCGGGTTCTGTCGTGGACAGTCATTCCTCTGGCCCCAGCGTCACCGCTGGGATCAAGCAACCAACCCGGGTGCGGCACGAGCCATGCCATAGCACCCCTATTTGGTCTTGCTCCGGGTGGGGTTTGCCGTGCCCCGAGGCGTTGTCCCCTCGGGCGGTGGGCTCTTACCCCACCGTTTCGCCCTTACCACGCACCCTTGCGGGCCGTTCGGCGGTTTGTTTTCTGTTGCACTTTCCGTCGGCTCACGCCGCCCAGGCGTTACCTGGCACCCTGCTCTGTGGAGCCCGGACTTTCCTCGGCGCATTGCTGCGACGCGACTGCCTTGACCGACTCCGCCGGGCGGGATTGTCGCACATCCCGGCCAAAGGGCTTTTTGGCCGCGTAAATCCGCGGCTAAACGCTTTCGCCACCATAAAGCGCCTTGCGGGGCGCGCCGCTGATGTCGGCAGCGAGCTTGGCGGCGACCGAGGGTTTCAAGTGTTCGGCCAGCTTGGCGTACAGGCGCTGCCCCTCGACCAGGCGGGCGGCGGTGTCGTCCTCGCAGCCGCGCACCACGACCACGAACTCGCCCTTGCGCTGGTTTTCGTCGGCCGCGACCTTTTCGGCGATGCCGGCGAGGGTGTCGCCCAGCACGGTCTCGAACAGTTTCGTCAGCTCGCGTGCGAGAACGGCTTCGCGTTCGCCGCCAAACGCCGCCACGAAGTCTGCGAGGGCTTCCTGGATGCGGTGCGAACTTTCGTAGAACACCAGGGTGCGGGTCTCCTTCGCCAGTTCGGCCAGGCGCTCGCGGCGGCCTGATGCCTTGGCCGGCAGGAAGCCTTCGAAGCAGAAGCGGTCGCTGGGGATGCCGGCCACCGACAGCGCGGCGATGGCGGCGCAGGCGCCGGGCACGGGGCTCACGGCCAGGCCCGCGGCGCGCACTTCGCGCACCAGGCGGTAGCCCGGGTCGCTCACCAGCGGCGTGCCGGCGTCGGACACCAGGGCCAGGCATTCGCCGGCCCGCAGGCGCTCGACCAGTTTCCAGGCCACCTCGCCCTCGTTGTGCTCATGCAGCGCCAGCAGCGGGCGCTCGATGCCCACCGCGCCCAGCAGCTGGCGGGTGTGGCGGGTGTCTTCGGCGCAGATGGCGTCCACGGACGCCAGCACTTCGCGGGCACGGGCGGTCAGGTCGCCCAGGTTGCCGATCGGGGTGGCCACCACGTAAAGGGTCCCCGCCTTGGTTGCCGCCATGTCCGCGCCCTCCGTGTGCACCGGGGTATCATCGTAACCGCATCGAACCCTGGACCCTTCCCACATGCTGCGACTGATCCCCCTGCTGCTGGTGCTGGCCGTTTCCACCGGATGCGCCAGCGTGGCCGTTTCGCCCGAGGCCTCGGTGCAGCAGGACAGCGCATCGCAGCTGGCCGCCGACGGCAAGCATCGCGACTCCGCGCGCGCCTGGGCCGCGGTCGCCAACGCCAGCCGCGGCGCCGCGCGCGACCGCGCCTGGCTTTACGCCGCCGAACAGTACCGGCTGGCCGGTGACGAGGGCGCGGCCAACCAGGCCTGGACGGCGTCCAACCGCCGCCGCCTGGAAGGCGCCGACCTGCTGCTGCACGACCTGCTCAACGCCGGCTTCCAGGCCAGCGCCGGCCGCAGCGCCGAGGCGCTGGCGCTGCTGGGGCAGCCGCGCGAGTCGGTGCCCGCCGCGCAGCGCCAGCGCTGGCACGGGCTGCGCGCCGACGCCCTGGAAGCGCAGGGCCGTCCCTTCGACGCCGCCGCCGACCTGGCATGGCAGCTCGAAACCCTGGACCGCGGCGCGCGCGCCGCCGCCGTGCGCCGCATCGACGGGCTGTTGGCGAAGCTGTCCAACGCCACGCTGGCATCGGCCAGCGCCGCCGTGCCCGCCGGCCATCCGGTGTACCTGTACGCCGGGCGCGCGCTGACCCAGCGCGGCCTGCCGCTGCCGCGCCCCTACGACCGCAGTGCGTCGTCGCCCGGTCTGGACCAGCTGCCGCCCGCCGAACGCGACGGCTACCGCCCGCCGCTGCGCCTGGCCGCGCTGCTGCCGCTCAGTGGCCCCATGGCCGCCGCCGGCCACAGCGTGCGCGACGGCCTGCTGGCCGGCTACTACGGCGAGAACCGCCGCCGGCCGCAGCTCCGTTTCCACGACACCGCCGGCCCCGACGGCGTCAGTGGCGCCCTGGCCAAGGCCCGCGAAGAAGGCGCGCAGATGATCGTCGGCCCGCTCACGCGCGACGAAGTGAACACGCTGTTCGGCCTGCCGGAACTGGACCTGCCCGTGGTCGCGCTCAACCGCGGCACCGTGCCGCCGCCCCCGGGCAGCGCCGCGTATGCGCTGTCGCCCGAGGACGAAGGCGCCGCGGCCGCCGACCGCCTGGTGGATCGTGGCCTGCGCAGCGTGCTGGTGGTCACCCAGGCCGACGACAGCGCGCAGCGCGCGCTGGGCGCCTTCCGCGAGCGGCTCAAGTCGCTGGGCGGCCAGGTGCTGACCGAAGTCACCGTGAGCGAATCCAACCCCGACTACGTGCCGGCCCTGCAGGCCGCGCTGGGCGGTGCCCGGCCCGATGCCCTGTTCCTGAGCCTGAAGGCGGCGCAGGCGCGCCTGCTGTCGAGCCAGATGGATGCGGCCGGCCTGATCGGCGTGCCGCGCGTGGCGACGTCCCTGATCCTGTCGGGCGCGAACCTGCGCATGGACACCGAACTGGACGGCATCGAATACCCCGAGCTGCCCTGGCTGCTGGGCCTGCGCGGCGGCATGCCCGACCCCGACACCATCGGCCAGACCCTGCCCTCGGCGCAGGGCGGCGGCGCGCGCCTGTTCGCCTTCGGCATGGACGCCTGGCTGCTGTCGGGCTACCTCGACCAGCTGGCCAGCGACCCGGGCGCGCAGCTGCGCGGCGCCACGGGCGAGCTGCAGATGGACTCCTTCGGCGGCGTCCAGCGCCGCCCGGCATGGGCAGTGTTCAGCGGCGGCCGCTCGCGGCCCGCGCTGGACGGCGCGCTGCTGCCCGATGCCGGCACGCCCTGACCGACGACACACCGGCGCGGCGGCCGAAGCGGCCGCCCGCGCCACGCTCGAAGCGCAGGGCCTGCGCACCCTGGCCAGCAACGTCAACTTCCGCTTCGGCGAACTCGACCTGGTGATGCGCGACGGCGACACCGTCGCCTTCGTCGAAGTGCGCTATCGCAGCAGCGATCGCTTCGGCGGCGCCGCCGGCTCGGTGGACTACCGCAAGCGCCGCCGCATCGTGCTGGCCGCGCGCGCCTGGCTGGCCGGCCAGCGCGGCCTGGCCAACGCGCCCTGCCGCTTCGACGTGGTCACCGTGCAGGGCGACGAACCGTTCGCGTGCGAGTGGCTGCGCAATGCCTTCACGCTGGAGGATGCCTGAAGGGCTTTTGGCCACGGATTTGCGCGGATGAACGCGGATTCAAGTGCACAGGCGGGATGGGTCCGCGTTGCCGCGAACCACTCACGCTCCGCTTCATTTTCCTGTTTTTCATCCGCGTTCATCCGCGTAAATCCGTGGCCAAACCTCGCTTCCCGCCAACCTCGCCGCCAAGCCCTACAATCGCGCGATGCCTGACCCACTGCCGCCCGCGCTCCTGACACCCCTGGCCGCACTGCTTGGCCCCGGCGGCCTGCTGCTGGACGCGGCCGAGCGGCTGGCCTACGGCTACGACAACTCGCGCCGCCAGGGCCTGCCGCTGGCGGTGGCGCTGCCCACCACGGCCGCGCAGGTGCAGGCCATCGTGGCGCTGTGCCGCGCCGCCAAGCTGCCCATCGTGGCGCGCGGGCGCGGCACCAACACCACCGGCGCCAGCGTGCCGAGCGAAGACGCGCTGGTGGTGTCGTTCGAGCGCATGGACCAGGTGCTGGCCATCCGCCCCGGCGACCGCGTGGCGGTGGTGCAGCCGGGCCTGCTCAACGGCGACCTGCAGGCGGCGCTGGCGCCGCACGGCCTGTTCTGGCCGCCCGACCCCACCAGCGCCGCGTACTGCACGGTGGGCGGCAACCTGGCCTGCAACGCCGGCGGCCCGCGCGCGGTGAAGTACGGCGCCACGCGCGACAACGTGCTGGCGCTCACCGCCGTCACCGGCGCCGGCGAACTGGTGCGCTTCGGCGCGCCCACCACCAAGGGCGCCAGCGGCTACGACCTCTCGCGCCTGCTCATTGGTTCGGAAGGCACGCTGGCGCTGATCGTCGAGGCCACGCTGCGGCTTACGCCCGTGGCCACGCACCGCCGCGCGCTGCGGGCGCTGTACGCCGACGTGGACAGCGCGGCCGCGGCGGTGGCGCGCCTGATGGCGCAGCCGGTAACCCCGTCCATGCTCGAATTCATGGACGGCGACGGCGTGCGCCTGGCGCGCGAAGTGGGCGGCGCCCGCATTCCCGCCGCCGGCGCGCTGCTGATGATCGAAGCCGACGGTGAGGCCGCCGTGCTTGATGCCGCGATAGCCGCGCTCACCGCCGCAGCGCGCGGCGAAGGCTGCATCGAGGTCACCGCCGCCGCCGACGAAGCCGAGCGCGACCAGCTTTGGGCCGCGCGCAAGGCGCTGTCGCCCGCGCTGCGCACGCTGGCGCCGGGCAAGATCAACGAAGACGTGGTGGTGCCGGTGTCGCGCATCCCGGAGCTGGTGGCCGCCGTGCGCGCCATCGCGGCGGCGCAGTCGCTGACCATCGTGTGCTTCGGCCACGCGGGCAATGGCAACCTGCACGTGAACATCCTGTACGACCCGGCCGATGCGGCGCAGTCGGCGCGCGCCGAAGCGGCGCTGGAGTCCGTGTTCGACACCGTGATTGCGCTCGACGGCCAGGTGTCGGGCGAGCACGGCATCGGCCTGGTGAAGCGCGAACTGCTGGCGCGCGCGCTCAGCCCGCAGGCGATGGCGCTGATGCGCGCCATCAGGCAGCAGTTCGACCCCGACGGCATCCTCAACCCGGGCAAGGTGCTGCCGCCCGCACCGGGCGACACGCGCTGACCCGGTGATGGTCAGCGGTTGGGGTCGCCGCAGGCCGCGGCCAGCTGCACCAGGGTGGCGGACGTGGCGTCGGCCATCTCCTGCAGCGCCACGCGCTGGCTCCAGACGGCGAAGAACAGCAGCAGCCACAGCAGCGGCCGCAGGGAGGCCAGCGCAGGCAGGCCGGGCGGCAAGGCGGCCGCGGGCGCGGGGGACTGCGCGGGCACAGGCGCGGGCGTGTGCGCGGGAGGCGTGGGCGTGGTCATGCGTGGATTCCTTGGCGGCGGGCAGGGAAACCGTTCCCGGCGGCGACGTCTCGCCGGCGGGAACGGAAGGCTCAGTGCGTGGTGAAGTAGTGGATGACGGCGCCGGCGAACCAGCCCGCCGGCGAGACCATGCCCAGGGTCTTGGCTTCCTGGGACGTGACGCCGTGGATGCCCAGGGCCAGGCCGGCACCGAGGTTGCTTTCGACGCTGTCGCCACCGGCGACCGACTGCAGTTCCGCGCTTTCGAGGATTCGCATGGGATTCTCCGGGGTGGGGTTCACGGCTTGTTGCCGCATTCGGCGTCGATGTCCACCAGCTTGCTGGCGGCGCTCTGCGCGATTTCGTTGAGCGCTTCGCGGTTCTGCCAGATCCAGCCGGCCACCGCGATCAGCGCGATGGTGCCGATGATCCCTTCGCCGCCGCTGACCGCGGCGCTTTCTTCCAGGCTCAGTGCCCTCATGGTGTTGCTCCCTTCTTCGCCTGCGGCTTGCAGGCAAGGCCATGGAAGCACCCGCGACACGCCCACGCCGCCGGCGAAACGCCCGGGCCGGGCTGGGAGACGGCTGCAGCGCAACGTCAGCGGCGGCTGCGGCGGACGCGCGAACTTGGGCCGGACGGCGTGAGGCGGAATCCAACGCAGCCATCAGCAGATTCTTCCCGCGACCAGGCAGGCGGCATGATCCCCGCGGTGGGGAGCGCGGGAGGATAGGACGGACGCGCGGCGTGGTGTCCGAGTCTTCCTACGGCTCGCTCAGCCCAGCCACCAGGCGGCCAGCTGCAGCGCGCCGAGCGCATACAGCCCGGCAATGGCGTCGTCGAGCATTGCGCCGAAGCCGCCGTGCAGCTTGCGGTCGGCCCAGCGCACCGGCCAGGGCTTCCAGATGTCGAACAGCCGGAACAGCACGAACGCCGCCAGCATCCACGGCCAGCCCGCGGGCGCCATCAGCAGTGCGATCCACATGCCGATGAACTCGTCCCAGACCACCAGCGAGGGGTCTTCGATCTTCGTTTCGCGGATGGCCCAGTGCGAAGCCCACACGCCGATGCCGAAGCCCACCGCCAGCACCGCCAGGTAAACCGGCAGCGACAGGTCGCGCAGGAGGAACCACCACGGCAGCAGCGCCGCCAGGCTGCCCACCGTGCCCGGCGCGCGCGGCGAGAAGCCGGCGCCGAAGCCCGCGGCCACCCAGCCCAGCGGGTGCTTCATCAGGCGGCGGCGGGTGCCCACGGGCAGCACGGCCATCAGTGCACGCCCTGGAAGTGCTGGAAGCCGGCGGCGGCGGGCGCGTAGTCCTCGCCCTCGGGCGTGCTGAAGCGCAGGCCGGGTCCGGACTCCAGCGCGCCCACCACCGTGGCCGTGACTTCGCATGCGGCCAGCGCCTGTTCGATCGCGAACGCGGCGCTGGCCGGCGCGGTGAAGCACAGTTCGTAGTCGTCGCCGCCCGAGAGCTGCAGCGGCCAGCGGCGGGCTTCGTCGAAATGATCGGCCAGCGTGCGCGAGGTCGGCAGGCGGCCCAGGTCAATGCGCGCACCGACGCCGCTGGCGGCCAGCACGTGGCCCAGGTCGGCGGCCAGGCCGTCGCTGAGGTCGATGGCGGCCGTAGCCAGGCCGCGCAGCGCGAGGCCGGCTTCGATGCGCGGCGTGGGCCGGTCCAGTCGGTGCCGCAGCTTGGCCGACGCAGGCCCGCGCGCGCGCCACTGCGCCAGCGCGCCGGCGGCGTCACCGATGGAACCGGTCACCCAGATTTCGTCGCCCGCGCGCGCGCCGTCGCGGCGCAGCGCCTGGCCTTCGGGCACGAAGCCGTGCACGGTGACCGTGATGGACAGCGGGCCACCGGTGGTGTCGCCGCCCACCAGCGCCACGTCGTGCTGCTGCGCCAGTTCGAGGAAGCCGTCCAGGAACGCGTCCACCCAGTCGCCGTCGGCGTCGGGCAGGGTGAGCGCCAGCGTGCACCAGGCGGGCGTGGCGGCCATCGCGGCCAGGTCGGACAGGTTCACGGCCAGCGCCTTCCAGCCGATGTCGGCGGGCGCGGTTTCCGCAGGGAAATGCACGCCCGACACCAGCGTGTCGCAGCTCACCGCCAGCTGGTGGCCGGCGGGAACCTGCAGCAGGGCGGCGTCGTCGCCGATGCCCAGCACCACGTCGGCGCGGGCGCGCACGCGGGCGCGGATGCGGTCTATCAGGGCGAATTCGCCCGGCATCAGCTGCGGCGCGGGGCCTGCGCCTCGGCGGCGCGCCACTGCGCGGCCGCGTGGTCGAGCACGCCGTTGACGTAGGTGTGGCCGTGTTCGGAGCCGAAGCGCTTGGTGGTTTCGATGGCTTCGTTGATGACCACGCGGTAGGGCACGTCAACGCGGTGGCGCAGTTCGTAGGCGGCGATGCGCAGCACGGCGCGCTCGATCGGGTCCACCTGGGCGATGTCGCGGTCCAGGAAGTGGCTCAGGGCTTCGTCCAGCGAACCCAGGTGGGCTTCGACGCCGCGCACCAGGTCTTCGAAATACTCCTGGTCGGCCACGTCCATGTCCTGCTCGCTCTGGAACTGGTCGATCACCTTGTTGATGGCGGTGTGCGACAGCTGCCAGGCATAGACCGCCTGCAGCGCACGGCGGCGGGCGCGGGAGCGGGCGTGCGGATCAACGCCGTCGGGGCGGGGCTGCTTCATTCGAATTTCCCGAAAAGGTTCGCCATTTCGATGGCCACCAGCGCGGCTTCCTCGCCCTTGTTGCCGTGGTTTCCGCCGGCGCGGGCCTCGGCATCGGCGTAGCTGTCCACGGCCAGCACGCCGTTGGCCACCGGCACGCCGCTGTCCAGGGCCACGCGCATCAGGCCCCGGGCGCACTCGTCGGCCACCTGTTCGAAATGGCGGGTGTCGCCGCGCACCACGCAGCCCAGGGCCACCAGGGCCACGTAGCCGCCGCGGTCGGTGGCCTGGGCGGCCGCCATGGGCAGCTCCCAGGCGCCGGGCACGCGGACGACGTCGACGTTTTCCGCCGGCACGCCGTTGTCGAGGAAGGCCTTGCGCGCGCCGTCCACCAGGGTGTCGGTGATGCGCGGGTTCCAGCGGCTGGCGAGGATGGCGTAACGAGCGGAGCCGGGGCTCTGGACGTCGCCTTCGAAGTGGCTCATCGGAAGGGGGTGGCCGAAGGAAAGGGGGCTAGTTTACCCCGCGGGCCGGCGCCTCGTCCCGCGCGGCCGAACGGGCCCGGGCCGCGGCCTGCGGTGCCGCCCCGCCCGCGGGGGCGGCGGCCGGCGTGGCCAGCGCCGCGGACCGCAGGTCCTGGACGATGCGCCCGCCGTGCATCACCAGCACCCGGTCGGCCGAGGCGATGGTTTCGGGCCGGTGCGCGATGATCACCTTGGTCAGCCTGAGCCGCTTCACGGCCTCGTTGACCAGGCGCTCGCGCTCGACGTCGAGGTGGCTCGTGGCCTCGTCCAGGAACAGGATGCTCGGCCGCCGGTACAGCGCGCGCGCCAGGATGACCCGCTGCTTCTGCCCGCCCGACAGCGTGGTGCCCATGTCGCCGATCAGGCTGTGGTAGCCCATCGGCATGGCCGCAATCTCGTCGTGCACGGCCGCCAGCCGGGCCGCGGCCTCCACCCGCGCGGCATCGGGCTGGCTGTCGCCGAAGGCGATGTTGTCGGCCACCGATCCGGCGAACAGCTGGTCGTCCTGCATTACCGCGCCGATCATGGCGCGGTAGTTGCGCAGGCCCAGCCTGCCGATCGAGTGCCCGCCCACCCGCACCTCGCCTTGGCTGGCGGGCAGCAGTCCCAGCAGCAGCTTCACCAGCGTGGTCTTGCCCGAGCCCGACACGCCCACCACCGCCACCGACTCGCCCGGCTCGACGGTGAAACTGCAGTCCTTGAGCACCCAGGGCTCACCTTCGGCGTAGCGGAAGCCCAGAGCCCGCACCTCGATGCGCGCCTCGACCGGCGACGCCTGCTCCACCGCCGAGGCATCGTCGCGTTCGGGCGCGGTCAGCACCACGTCGGCCAGCCGCTCGCCGTGCAGGCGCAGCATGCGGAATTCCACCCACTTGTCGATCAGGCCCGACACGCGCGCGGCGAACTGGTCCTTGTAGGCCAGGTAGGCAATCAGCATGCCCACCGAAAACACGCTGTCCAGGGCCAGCCGCGCGCCAAGCCAGACCACCGCGACGCGTTCGAGCCCGAACAGCAGCTGGCTGGCCGTGCTGAAACCCAGGCCCAGCCGCGCCAGCGCCAGCTCCTGGTTCACCGTGGCCACCATCAGGTTCTGGTGGCGCCCCTGGCGGTGCGATTCCTGCCCGGCCACCTTGATGCTCTGCATGCCGCGCAGGGATTCGAGAAGGTGCGACTGCTGCTGCGCCGACGCCACCAGCTGCCGCTCGGTGGTGGCCCGCAGCGGCCGGAACGCCAGCGCGCGCAGGCCCAGGTACAGCAGCACCGCCACGCCCGTCACCGCCGCCAGCTTCGGGCTGTAAAGCAGCATCATCGCCAGGGTCGCCACCGCCATAAGGCCATCGATCAGCGCCTCGATGAAGCTCGTGGTGAGCGTGCGCTGGATGGCCTGCACCGCACCCATGCGCGAGACCACGTCGCCCAGGTGGCGCTTCTCGAAGAAGCCCATCGGCAGCCGCAGCGCGTGCGCAAACACATTGCCCATCCACTGCAGGCCCAGGCGCGTGGACAGGAACACCACCGACCAGCCGCGCAGCACGCCGATCATCACCTGCAGCACCAGCGCCAGGCCAAAGCCCAGGCCGAGCACGGTCAGCAAGTCGCGGTCGCCCGACACCAGCGCCTGGTCCACCACCCACTGCATGTAGAACGGCGCCAGCAGCACGAACACCTGCAGCGCCACCGACAGCGCCAGGATCATCGCCAGGGAACGCCGTAGCCCGCGCAGGGGTCCCGTGAGCTGCGACAGCTTCACCGTGGGCGGCGCCGGCTGCGCCTGGAAGTCCGCACCCGGCGTGAGCTCCAGCGCCACGCCCGTGAAATGGCCCGAGGCTTCGGCCAGCGTGAGCCGGCGCTCGCCCGAGGCCGGGTCGAGGATCGTGATGCCGCGCCGCCCCGCCCGCTTGAGCACGACGAAATGGTTCAGGTCCCAGTGGAGGATGCAGGGCGTGCGCAGCTGCGCCATGTCGTCCAGCTCCAGCCGCAGCGCCCGCGTCTGCAGGCCCAGCCCCTGCGCGATGCCGACCAGGCGGTCGAGCGACGCGCCCTTGAGCGACAGCGGGTATCGCTGGCGGAACGCCGGCAGGTCGGTGCAATGGCCGTGGTGGTCGGCCACCATGGCCAGGCAGGCCAGGCCGCATTCGGCCGCCTGGGCCTGGAGGATGGCTTTCATGAACTTGCGTCGCTCATGGCGCACCGGCCAGCGAACCGCTGAGCGCGTACAGCGGCTCGATGGCCCACTCCCACAGCCGGCGCCGCTCGCCCAGGATGTCGGCTTCCAGCAGCATGCCCGGCTTGAGCGCTTCCTCGCGGCCGAAGGCGCGCACCGCGGGCCGGTCCAGCGCGACCACGATGCGGTAGTAGGGCTCGCCGGCATTGCCCTTGCCCACCAGCGTGCCCAGCTCGCCGCTGCTCAGTGCGCTGCGGGAAATGCGCAGCACCTTGCCGCCGTGGTGGCCGAACTTCTGGTACGGAAACGACGGGTAGCGCAGGCGCACCGCATCGCCCGGCTCGACGAAGCCCACCGCGCGGCTGGGCACCAGCAGGTGCGCCTCCAGCGCGCTGGCCGCCGGCAGCAGGCTCAGCACCGGCTGCCCCGCCTGCACGGCCTGGCCGGCCTGGCCCAGCAGCGTGCTGACGGTGCCCGACACCGGCGAACGGATCACCGCTTCGGCGCGCGAAGACGCTTCCACCGATTCCTGCGAAAGGGTGGCGCGATCGCGCTGCTCGGCCGCGTCCAGCGCCGCCAGCCGCGCCGGCAGTTCGCGGCGCGCCTGCTCCAGCTCCTGCCGCTGACCGGCCAGCGCGAGCGCCTGGCGCTCCAGCGCCTGCATTTCGCCCAGATGTTCGAGCGCAAGCGTCTGCTGCTGCTGCAGCTGCAGGTCGGTGACGTACTGCTTTTCCCGCAGGCCGCGAAAGCGCGCCAGCGTCTGTTCGGCCAGCGCCTGCTGCTGGCGCCGCGTGGCCAGCTGCAGCTGCACCTGGCGCTGTTCGGCGGCCACGGCGCCGATGCGCGCGCCAAGCCCGTCGCGCTGCGCCTTGAGCTGTTCGCGCTGGGAGGCGTAGCTGTCCACCACGCTGTCCTGGCGCTGCGCGATGGCCGACTGCAGCGCCTGCGCGGTGTCGCCGGTGGCCAGGGTGGAACGCGGCGTGGCCACCACGGCCAGCACGTCGCCGGCCAGCACGCGCTGCCCTTCCTGCACGCGCACCTGGGCCAGCGTGCCGGCGCCGGGCGCCGCCACCGACGCCACGCCCAGGCTCGGCACCAGCTGACCGGTGACGCGCGTGCGCCGCGTGTACTCGCCCAGCACCAGCAGGGCCACCACCAGCGACGCGGCAAGCAGCGAAACGCCGGTCAGCAGCCAGGGGCCCAGCGGCTGGCCCAGCACGATGCCGCCGAGCCAGCGGGACTGGCGCGACTCAAGCACTTGCTGGCGGAACAGCGATTCGTCCATGCGCGGCCTCTGAACCTGGCCGCGAGTCTAGCCACGCACGGCAGCCGCGCGACGCGGCGATGGCGTCGTCGAGCCGTATGCCTACACGCACACCGGAATCATCGCGCGGGCGCGACGTACTCCACCACTTCCAGGCCGTAGCCGGCCAGGCCCACCTGCCGGCGCGGCGTGCCCAGCACGCGCAGCTTGCCCAGGCCCAGGTCGGCCAGGATCTGTGCACCGGCGCCGTTGCGGCGCCACTCGCGCGCCTTCGGAGCCTGCGCCTGGTCGCTTTCGGTGATGCGCGCAAGCAGGTCGTCGGGCGTCACCGGCTCGGCCAGCACCACCACCACGCCCTCGCCCGCCTGCGCCACCGCGGCCAGCGCGTCGCTGGCGCTGACGCCGAAATCGGCGCGCTGCCAGTGCAGCACGTCCGACAGCGGGTTCTTGACGTGCACGCGCACCAGGGTGGGCACGTCGGCGCGCGGCTGGCCGTGCACCAGCGCGAAGTGCAGGTCGCGGCTGACGCGGTCGCGGTAGGTCACGAGCTTGAACGCGCCGTGCATGGTGCTGATGTCGCGCTCGTCCACGCGCTCGACCGTGTGCTCGGTTTCCAGGCGGTAGCGGATGAGTTCTTCGATCGAGCCGATCTTCAGGCCGTGCTCGGCCGCGAAGGCTTCGAGTTCGGGGCGGCGCGCCATGGAGCCGTCGGGGTTGAGGATTTCCACCAGCACGCCGGCCGGCTCCAGGCCCGCCATCAGCGCCAGGTCGCTGGCGGCCTCGGTGTGGCCGCTGCGGGTGAGCACGCCGCCGGGCTGGGCCATCAGCGGGAAGATGTGGCCGGGCTGGGTGAGGTGTTCAGCGGTGGCGTCGGGGCGCACGGCGGTGCGGATGGTGTGGGCGCGGTCGTAGGCGCTGATGCCGGTGGTGACGCCTTCGGCCGCTTCGATGCTGACGGTGAAATTGGTGTGGTAGGGCGAGTTGTTGTCGCGCACCATCGGGCCCAGGCCCAGCTGGCGGCAGCGCTCGCGCGTCAGCGACAGGCACACCAGGCCGCGGGCGTGGGTGACCATGAAGTTGATGTCGCTGGGCTTCACCAGTTCGGCGGCCATGATCAGGTCGCCTTCGTTCTCGCGGTCCTCGTCGTCCACCACGACGACCATGCGGCCCTGGCGCAGTTCTTCCAGCAGCTCGGGGATGGTGGCGAAGCTCATGCGGATTCCTCGCGGGTGGCCAGCAGCCGCTCGACGTAGCGGGCGATGGTGTCCACCTCAAGATTGACGGCGGCGCCGACGGCGGTTTCGCCGAAGGCGGTGTGGGCGACGGTGTGCGGCACCAGGTTCACTTCGAACCCGGTGTCGTCCACGGCGTTGACGGTGAGGCTGGTGCCGTCCACGGCGATCGAGCCCTTGGCGGCGACGTAGCGCAACACGCCGCGCGGCGCGGTGAAGCGCCAGCGCTGGCTGCGGCCGTCGTCCCAGACTTTCTCCACGGCGCCCACGGCGTCCACGTGGCCCGACACCAGGTGGCCGCCCAGGCGCGTGGTGGGCAGCAGCGAGCGCTCCAGGTTCACGGCGGCGCCGATGGGCAGGCCGCCGAGCGTGGTGAGCGCGAGGGTTTCGTTCGAAACGTCGGCATCGAAGCCGTGCGCGTCCCAGGCCACCACGGTGAGGCAGCAGCCGCTGACGGCGATGGACTCGCCCAGCTCGATGTCGTGCGCGGGCAGCGTGCCCCAGCCGAAGCGCAGCCGCTGGTCGCCGCCGCGCACTTCGCGCTGGGTGAGTCGGCCTACGGCCTGGATCAATCCGGTGAACATGGGGAAAAGGCCCTGAAATAAGCCGCCATTGTAAGGCCCGGGAGCGAAGGCTGCGTCAGCAATAACGGGGTCAGAGCACGTTTTGCCCGCGACACTGCGTGTGTTTCGCGGCATCCCGGCAGGCAAAACGTGCTCTGACCCCGTTATTCGTGGCGTTCCGCCGGGCAAATCGGGCTCTGACCCCGGTTTTCCGTGCGACGGCGGCCTTTCAGGGCGTGAGCAGGAGGCGGAGGTCCGGGCCGATCTGCCGCGTATCCACGATCTTCAGCCCCAGCCGCGAGGCCATGCCTGCCGGATCAATGCCGGCAAACAGCGGCTTGGCCTTTTCGCCCAGCAGCACCGGCGCCACGTACAGCAGCAGCTCGTCCACCAGGCCGTTGCGCAGCAGTGCCCCGCTGAGGGTGGCGCCGGCCTCCACCTGCAGCTCGTTGACGCCGCGCTGGGCCAGCTGCGACAGCAGCGCGCCCAGGTCCAGGCCCCCGTGCACGAAGCGGCGGATGGCGAACGCGGTGACGTCGTCGCCATAGGCCGGCACCACGTCGTCGCCGTGCACGGCCAGGGTGGGCGCGGCGCCGTCGGTGAGCAGGTGCGACGTGGCCGGCAGCCGGCCGTGTTCGTCCACCACCACGCGCAGCGGCGGCACGAAGTCCTCGCCCTCGGGCAGGCGCACGGTGAGGCGCGGGTTGTCGGCCAGCACCGTGCCGATGCCGGTCAGGAGGGCGCCCGAGCGCGCGCGCCAGCGCATCACGTCGGCGCGGGAGGCCTCGGACGTGATCCACTTCGATTCGCCGTTGGCCAGGGCCGTGCGGCCGTCCAGGCTCATGCCCAGCTTCACCCGCACCCAGGGCCGGCCGCGCTCGATGCGCGAGAAGAAGCCGCGGTTGAGGTGGCGCGCCTGCGCTTCCATCAGGCCCGATTCCACGGTGATGCCGGCGGCCTCGAGCTTGGCGAAGCCCTGCCCCGCCACCTGGTAGTACGGATCGCGCGCAGCCGCCACCACGCGCGTGACGCCGGCGGCCACCAGCGCGTCGGCGCAGGGCGGCGTGCGACCGTGGTGGGCGCAGGGTTCCAGCGTGACGTAGGCGGTGGCGCCCTGGGCGCGCGAGCCGGCGGCGCGCAGTGCGATCACTTCGGCGTGCGGCTCGCCGGCGCGCACGTGCCAGCCTTCGCCCAGCACGCGCTCGCGATCGGCGATCACGCAGCCCACCATCGGGTTGGGCTGGGTGGTGTACGCGGCGCGCTCGGCCAGCTGCAGGGCGCGGGCCATGTGGGCGTGGTCGTGGGCGGAGAAGGTCTTCATTCGGTCGCCGTCATGCCGGCACGATGTCCATCAGCTGCACGGGTACCCCGCGCAGTTTGGCCGAGCCCTGCGGACGCCAGCCCAGGCGGGCGTAGAACGCGGCGTGTTCGGGCGTGAACAGCCACAGGCGCCCGACCTTCTCGCGCGCGGCGAACGACACGAGTTCCCGTACCAGCCGCACGCCCAGCCCCAGGCCGCGCGCTTCGGGCACCACGTACAGGCTGGCCAGCCAGGCGTCGCCCTGGTCGCGCAGCTCGGGCGCGTCTTCCAGCACCAGGCTCACCGAACCCAGCGGCACGTCGCCCTGCATCGCCACCAAAGTGGTGGGCATGGCGCGGCGGGTGGCGTGGTCGAGCAGTTCTTCGGTGGCCACTTCAAGGGTCCAGTCGGTGTAGAGGTCGCCCCACTGGGCGTGGTGCCAACGGGCCAGGGTGGTGGCGTGGCCCGGCACGTCGGCCAGGAAGCGAACCTCCACCGGAGTCAACGCCGGGCCTTTTCCGGCGCGCCTTCCAGCAGGGGCAGCTGCAGTCCCTCCAGGCCGGGCAGGTCGCGCTCGAGCCGCTCGATTTCCTCGCGGAAGGCCTGCACGTCCTCGAACTTGCGGTACACCGACGCGAAGCGCACGTAGGCCACCTGGTCGAGCTTCTTGAGCTCGGCCATCACGAACTCACCCACGCGCAGCGAGGGCAGTTCGCGCTCGCCGCTCAGGCGCAGGGCGTGCACCACCGAGCGCACGGCGCCATCAATCTGTTCGGACGACACCGGGCGCTTCTGCAGCGCGCGGTCGAAGCTGGTGCGCAGCTTGCGATCGTCGAAGGCCTCGCGGCGGCCGTCGCTTTTCACGATGGCCGGCAGCTTGAGTTCAGCCACTTCGAAGGTGTTGAAGCGCTCGTTGCAGTGCTCGCATTCGCGCCGTCGGCGGATGGTGGAGCCGTCCTCGGACACGCGCGAATCAATCACGCGGGTGTCTTCGTGCTGGCAGAACGGGCAGTGCATCCGTCAGCCGTACACCGGGAAGGCGCGGCACTGCGCCGTCACGGCGTCGCGCACGCGGGCGATGACGGCCTGGTCGGCCGGGGCATCCAGCACGTCGCAGATCCAGCCGGCCAGGGCCACGCACTCGGCCTCTTTGTAGCCACGCGTGGTGACGGCCGGGGTGCCGATGCGCAGGCCCGAGGTGACGAAGGGCGAGCGCGGGTCGTTGGGCACGGAGTTCTTGTTGACCGTGATGTGGGCGGCGCCGAGCGCGGCTTCCGCGTCCTTGCCGGTGACGTCGCGGCCGATCAGGTCCACCAGCATCAGGTGGTTCTCGGTGCCGCCGCTGACCACCTTGTAGCCACGCGACATCAGCGTGCTGGCCATGGCCTTGGCGTTGAGCACCACCTGCTTCTGGTAGTCGGTGAACGACGGCTCCAGCGCTTCCTTGAACGCCACGGCCTTGGCGGCGATGACGTGCATCAGCGGGCCGCCCTGGGTGCCGGGGAACACGAGTGACTGGAACTTCTTCTCCAGGGCCTCGTTGGCCTTGGCCAGGATGATGCCGCCGCGCGGGCCGCGCAGGGTCTTGTGGGTGGTGGACGTGACGACGTCGGCGTGCGGCACGGGGTTGGGATAGAGGCCCGCGGCGACCAGGCCGGCGACGTGCGCCATGTCCACGAAGAAGTAGGCGCCCACCGACTTGGCGATGGCGGCCAGGCGGGCCCAGTCCACCACCTGCGAATAGGCGCTGAAGCCGCCGATCAGCATTTTCGGCTGGTGTTCGGTGGCCAGGCGCTGCACTTGGTCGTAGTCGATCAGGCCGTTTTCGTCCACGCCGTACTGCACGGCGTTATAGGTCTTGCCCGAGAAGTTGACCTTGGCGCCGTGCGTGAGGTGGCCGCCATGGGCCAGGCTCATGCCCAGCACGGTGTCACCCGGCTGCAGCAGGGCCATGTAGACGGCGATGTTGGCCGACGAGCCCGAGTGCGGCTGCACGTTGGCGTAGTCGGCGCCGAACAGCTGCTTCACGCGGTCGATGGCCAGCTGCTCGGCCACGTCCACGTACTCGCAGCCGCCGTAGTAGCGCTTGCCCGGGTAGCCCTCGGCGTACTTGTTGGTCAGCACGCTGCCCTGGGCTTCCAGGACGCGGGGGCTGGCGTAGTTCTCGGAGGCGATCAGCTCGACGTGGTCTTCCTGGCGCTGGAGCTCCCGGGCCATGGCCTGGGCCAGGGCGTCGTCGTAACCGGCGATCTGCATATCCTTGGAGAACATCGGCTGGGGCTTCCTGGAGGCGGCGGGAGGCCTAAATTGTAGCCCCCACGCGCACTTGCGGCCAGACGACACCGCCCGGCCAGCGTACCAGGTACATTTTCAGGCTCGCTGAGACAGGGCCTGACAGGCCCTGTCTCAGCGAGCCTGAAAATGTACCTGGTACGAATTCCCTCACACGCGGTGCCAATCCACCCGCCGGGTAAGCCCCATCACCGCCGCCAACGCCGCAAACAGCACGCCCGCACCCACCAGCAGGGCGTAGTCCTCGGACCGCAGCAGCGCATAAAGCAGGCCGTAAAGCGCCGCCAGCCCCAGCCCGAAGCCCAGGCCCTGCTTCAGGCCGCCCAGCACGCCGGCCAGGTAATAGCCCAGCAGCCCGCTGCAGGCGGCTGCCGCCAGCCCGTAGGCCAGGCCGAAGCCGATGTGCTCGGACAGCGACAGCAGCAGCAGGTAGAACATCGCCAGCGCCAGCCCCGTCAGGCCGTACTGCACCACGTGCACCGGTCGCGACGACAGCGCTTCCACCAGGAACACCGCGCCGAACACCAGGGCCAGGAACAGCAGCGCGTACTTCATCGCCCGGTCGGTCATCAGGTAGCGGTCCACCGGTTCGACCAGGCGCACCCCGAAGCCGCTGTCGGCCAGGCCGGCGCACTCACCGGCCAGCGGCGGGCAGGCCGCCACGACCTGCTGCACGCGGCTGGACAGCCGGGAAACCGCCCAGTTCGCGCTGAAACCGCCATCGGTGATCTTCGAGGCTTGCGGCAGGTGCCGGCCCTCGAAGCCCGGGTGCGGCCAGTCGGCCGAGGCGGTGACGGTGGTTTCGGAGCCCACCGGCAGCCAGGAAAGGGACTGGGTGCCGGTCAGGTCCAGCGCCACGTCGAAGGCCATCGGCCCCTGCAGCGCGGCCAGCGGCACCGGCGCATGCAGGCCCTCGGGCAGCCAGCCCACCCGGGTGCCGGGCTCGGCGGTGACGGGGCGGCCGTCCACCTTCAGGGTCATGGCCTGCACGCCGCGGTTGTCGCCCAGGCCCAGCACCAGCCAGGCGCGGACCGGTTCGAGCCGGCTGCCGTCCTCGAGGGCGTGGGCCTGGTGCCGGAACTCGCCCGACAGCTTCAGTGCGCCATGGAACAGGGGCACGGTGAACAGGCTGCGGCCGCGCTTCTCGATGCGCAGGCGGCTGTCCACGGCCAGCGTGGCGGGGCTGGCCAGGTAGTGCACGGTCTCGCTGGCCTGTTCGGTTTCCTCGCGCATCACGCCGCCTTCGGTCACCACCCGGCGGCGCTCGGTCAGTTTGCGAGCCTCCACAAGCAGCAGCGGCCCCACCACCTGCTGCGGCCCCGACGAGGACTGGGCGATCTCGTCCGCCACCTCCTGCCCACGGGCCTGCCGCTCGGCCACCAGGCCGTCCAGCAGCCCCAGCGGAATCAACAGCAGCAGCAACATCAGGCCCACCAGGGCCAGCTTCCAGCCAATGCGCATGGCGCGTCCTCCAGGTCACCGCCAAGCGCGGCGATGCCATGGAAACAGGCGCAGCGGGCCTTTCCGGGGCGCGATCTGGCAATTCAGGGGCAGGAACGGGGTCAGGTTCACTTCTTTTCACTAACCATTGGTTAGTGAAAAGAAGTGAACCTGACCCCGTTCCTGCGCGATAATCCCCCTTCCTCCGAAACCCCGGACCGGCTGCGCGGCCTCCTGCGCGGCCCCACCCTGCCCGGCCGCGCCGTCCACCGCGCCGCCCCGGCCTGATGCGAGAGCCCACGATGCAGTACATCTACACCATGATCGGCGTCAGCAAGACCGTGCCGCCCAAGCGCCAGATCATCAAGGACATCTCGCTGTCCTTCTACCCGGGCGCCAAGATCGGCCTGCTGGGCCTGAACGGCTCGGGCAAGACCACCGTGCTGCGCATCATGGCCGGCGTGGACACCGACTTCACCGGCGAAGCCCGCCCGGCGCCCGGCATCAAGGTCGGCTACCTGGAGCAGGAGCCGCGCCTGAACCCCGAGCACACCGTGCGCCAGGCCGTGGAAGAAGGCGTGGGCGACCTGCTGCATGCGCAGGAGCTGCTCGACAAGGTCTACGCGGCCTACGGCGAAGAAGACGCCGACTTCGACAAGCTCGCCTCCGAACAGCAGCGCCTGGAGGCCATCCTGGCCACCGGCGACGCCGCCACCCTGGAGCTGCAGCTGGAAATCGCCGCCGACGCCCTGCGCCTGCCGGCCTGGGACGCCATCTGCGGCCAGCTGTCGGGCGGTGAAAAGCGCCGCGTGGCCCTGTGCCGCCTGCTGCTGAGCAAGCCCGACATGCTGCTGCTCGACGAACCCACCAACCACCTCGACGCCGAATCGGTGGAGTGGCTGGAACAGTTCCTCACCCGCTTCCCGGGCACCGTGGTGGCCGTCACCCACGACCGCTACTTCCTGGACAACGCCGCCGAGTGGATCCTGGAACTCGACCGCGGCAAGGGCATTCCGTGGAAGGGCAACTACAGCGAATGGCTGACCCAGAAGACCGAGCGCCTGAAGCAGGAAGAGTCGCAGGAAAAGGGCCGCCAGAAGGCCCTGCAGAAGGAACTGGAGTGGTCGCGCCAGAACGCCAAGGGCGGCCGCAGCAAGGGCAAGGCCCGCCTGCAGCGCCTGGAAGACCTGCAGTCGTTCGAGTACCAGCGCCGCAACGAAACCAATGAGCTGTTCATCCCGCCGGGCGAGCGCCTGGGCGACAAGGTGATCGAGTTCAAGAACGTCTCGAAGAGCTTCGGCGACCGCCTGCTGATCGACGACCTGAACATCACCATCCCGCCGGGCGCCATCGTCGGCATCATCGGCCCCAACGGCGCGGGCAAGTCCACGCTGTTCAAGATGATCACCGGCGCCGAAAAGCCCGACAAGGGTGAAGTGAACATCGGCCACACGGTGAAGATCGCCTACGTGGACCAGAGCCGCGACGCGCTCGAGGCCGACAAGAACGTGTGGCAGGCGGTGTCGGGCGGCAGCGACATCATCACCATCGGCAAGGTGGAGATCCAGTCGCGCGCCTACATCGGCCGCTTCAACTTCAAGGGCAGCGACCAGCAGAAGCTGGTGGGCACGCTGTCGGGCGGCGAACGCGGCCGCCTGCACATGGCCAAGACCCTGCTGCAGGGCGGCAACGTGCTGCTGCTGGACGAACCGTCCAACGACCTGGACATCGAAACCCTGCGCGCCCTGGAAGACGCCCTGCTGGAGTTCCCCGGCTGCGCCCTGGTCATCTCGCATGACCGCTGGTTCCTGGACCGCATCGCCACCCACATCATCGCCTTCGAAGGCGACTCGCACGTGGAGTTCTACCAGGGCAACTACCGCGAGTACGAAGAAGACAAGAAGCGTCGCCTCGGCGAAGAAGGCGCCCGCCCGCACCGCCTGCGCTACAAGGCCCTGAAGTAAGCCTCGGGAACGGGGTCAGATCAACTTCTTTCCACTAACCGACTGTTAGTGAAAAGAAGTTGATCTGACCCCGTTCTTATTGCCTCGCGCGCCAGGCGGCTCGTAGGGACGCGAGGGCAAAATGCGACCACAGGCCGCACCACAGCACGGGCCTGAGCCAGGCGGGCGTGTCGCGCGACTCGAATTTGGTGAAGTAGCGCCACAGGCCTCGGTGCTTCTGCCATTCCACCCACACCGGGCGGCGGCGGCTGGATACGCCGCGCACGTGCGTCACGCGCAGGTCGTTGGCCACCACCACTTCGTAGCCCGCCTCGCGCACGCGCCGGCACAGGTCCAGGTCTTCGGCGTGCAGGCGGTAGCCTTCGTCCATGCCGCCCAGCCGCACGTACAGGCCGGTGGGCAGCAGCATCAGCGCACCCGAGGCGGCGTCCACCGCCTGCACCTTCTGCGCCGGGTCGCGGCCCAGGAAAAGATTCTCGCGCCGGCCCAGGCCCGACAGCTGGTCGCGCAGCGAGGGATCAGCGCGGCGCGAGGCCTGGTCGACGACGCCGGCTTCGTCCACCAGCTCCACGCCCAGCAGGCCGGCGCCGGCGCGCGCGGTGGCGCAGGCCACCAGGCGCGAGAGCGTGTCGCGCTCGACGTAGGCGTCGGGGTTCACGAAGGCGATCCACGGCTGCGACACCGCCGTGGCGCCCTGGTTGCAGGCCGCCGCGAAGCCGCGGTTTTCCTCGTTGCGCACCAGGGTGATGCGGGGATCGCGCTGGGCCATGCGCTGCACGCGGGCGGGGGTGTCGTCGGGCGAGGCGTTGTCTATCACGATCACGCGGGCCACGTCGCGCGCGGCCAGCAGGCGGAACAGGCAGGCCTCGATGGTGCTGGCGCTGGCGTAGGTGACCACGATCACGGCGATGTCGCGCGCGCTGAAATCGCGCGCGCCGTTGTCGCCGGTCACCGGGAAATCGTGGGTGGTGTTGCTCACGCCCCGCCCCGCAGGCGCGCCACTTCCGCCTCCAGGTGGGCGATGTGGGCGGCAGCGGCGCGATTGCGGCGGATCTCGGCGCGGTAATCGGCGTACACGCTTTCCGCCGTGTCGCCGAACAGCGACAGCGCGGGCAGCGAAGCCAGCGCGGCTTCGTCGCGCGCGCAGGCGGCCAGGTAATACATGGGTGCCGGGCCAACGCCTTCCACCACGGCATCGTCGGCGGCCAGCGTGCTGGCCTGCGCGCCGCCGCCCTGCCCGTCCAGCGCCCACAGCACCGACTGGAACAGGTTCTTCTGCCCGTACAGCCGCCGCGCCGGGAAGCGCGCGGCCAGCAGGGCCTCGAACTCGTCGCGATAGAGTTCGCGCACGTGGTGCGGGTTCACTTCGCCGGTGAGGTCGGTGTAGGTGCGCTTGTCGGGCGTGGACACCAGCAGCAGGCCGCCCGGCGCCAGCAGGCGCGCCAAGCCGTCGAGCAGGCGTTCCTGCGCGTGCACGTGCTCGAGCGTCTCGAAGCTCAGCACCAGGTCGAAGCTGGCGTCGGCATGCGCGTCCAGCGCCGTGGCGTCGGCCTGTTCGAAGCGCAGCCCGGCGATGCCGGCGTAGCGCGCACGCGCATGCGCCACCGCGTCGGCGCCGATGTCCACGCCCAGAACGTCGGCACCGGCGCGGGCCAGCAGCGCGCTGCCGTAGCCTTCGCCGCAGGCCGCGTCCAGCACGCGGCGGCCCGGCGCCAGCGCGCGCGCGAACGCGTAGCGGTGCCAGTGCTCGGCGGCGATCTCCAGCGCGTTCTCGGGCGTGTAGCGCTCGCCGGTGAAGGGAAGGACGGGTTGGGCCATGGCCGAATGCTAGCCGAACAGGTCGCGCTGCGGGCCGGACGCAGCCAGCGCCTGCAGGCGATCGATCAGGCGCAGGCGCAGCGGCGCCAGCGGATCGGCCATGATGAAGCGGGCGATGCGCTCGTTGTAGTCGGGCCAGCGCGCCAGCAGGCGCTCGAGGTTTTCCCCGCCCGGCGCCATGTCCAGCGGCCCGAACGAGGCGCCGCCCAGGTGCACCACGTAGGCGGTCTCGCACAGTACGTTGCGCCAGCCCATGGCCGCCGCGCGCAGGCAGAAGTCGTTCTCCTCGCCGTAGCCGCGGCCGAAGGTCTCGGCGTCGAAGCCGCCGATCCGGCGCAGCGCCTCGCGCCGCACGAACATGCAAAAACCCACCGCTGTAGGCAGCTCGGGATACAGCACCGGCGCCATGCCCGCGGCCGCCTCGGCCACGGCATCGGGCTGGTCGGGCACCGGGTTGTTTTCGCAAAAGCGCGGGAACGAACAGATCTCGGCGTTGTTCGACCACGGCGTGATGGTGGCGATGCGCGGGTCGCTGGCGGCGCAGCGGGCGATCTGCTGCAGCCAGCCGGCGGTGGTGAGCGTGTCGGAATTGAGCAGCACCACGTCGTCGTCGCCGGTGTCGGCGAACGCGGCGTTGCAGTTGGCCGGGAAGCCCAGGTTGCGCGCGCGGCGCACGTGGCGCGCGGCCAGTTTCGTACGCCCGCACCAGCTCTCGATCATGGGCGCGATGCGCGGGTCGCTGGAGTGGTCGTCGGCCACCAGCACCTTCGCGCCGGCCGGCAGCGTGCGGTCCAGCGAGGCCAGGCAGGCGTCCAGGGCATCGAGTGCGTTGTGCACCGGCACCACCACGGTGGGCAGCGCGCTCATTCGTCGGCCCCCAGCCAGCGGTGCGGCAGGCGCACCAGGCCGTACTCGCGCGCCTGGCCGGTGACGCTGACTTCGCGGTCGAGCGTGTCGAACAGTCGCAGGCCCTCCGCATCCAGCGCGCTGGCCCGCAGGCGATAGCTGCCGGGCAGCAGCGACAGCGCGTCGAAGCAAAGCCGGTACCGGAAGCGCCCGCCGCCCAGCGCCTGCGCCGGCACGCCGTCCATTTCCGAACTCACCCCGTACACGGGCGTGCCGTCGGCCCGCACCCAGCCGTTGAGCATCACCGGCGCGCGGCCGTCGCGGCTGCACAGCACCACGTCCTGCACCACGCGGTCGCCGGCGGCCACCACCACCGCGCCTTCGCCGGCCACGCCGTTCACCGTCACCGACTCCACCGAGTACTCCGGCCGCGCCGCCACCGAGGGCGGCGCCACGGCTTCGCCTTTCTGCCTGGCTTCCTGCGCGGCCAGGTAGCGCTGGCTCACCTCGAACACGTCGCCCACCGCGGCCACCCGGCCCTCGTGCAGCCACAGCGCGCGCCGGCACAGCTTCTGCACGTGGTAGAGGCTGTGCGACACCAGCAGCAAGGTGCCGCCGCCGGCCAGGTAGTCGTCGAGCCAGCGGATGCACTTGCGCTGGAAGCCTTCGTCGCCCACGGCCAGCACTTCGTCGGTGATCAGCAGCGCCGGCCGCACCGCGGCCACCACCGCGAAGCCAAGCCGCACCACCATGCCCGAGGAATAGTGCTTCACCGGTTCATCCAGGTAGCCGCCGATGTCGGCGAAGGCCTCGATCTCGGGCATTTTCGCCGCCAGCGTGGCGGCGTCCATGCCGTGCAGGGCCGCCGACAGGCGAACGTTGTCGCGGCCGCTGAGTTCGGGGTGGAAGCCGGCGCCCAGCTCCAGCAGCGCGCCCACCGTGCCGCGCGTGCGCACGTGGCCTTCGCTGGGCGTGAGCACGCCGGTCACCAGCTTGAGCAGGGTGGACTTGCCGGCGCCGTTCTCGCCGATGATGGCCAGTGATTGCCCGGCATGCACTTCGAAGTCCACGCCCTCGAGCACGCTCACCACGCGCCGCGGCCGGCGCCCGCGCACCACGTCCCACAGCGCGCTGACGCGGTCGCCACGGTGGCCCAGCACGGGGTAGCGCTTGGCCAGGCCCACGGCCTCCACCAGCGGCGGCGCGGTCACAGGAAATCCTCCAGGTGGCTGCGCGCGCGCCGCAGGAAGCCATTGGCCAACAGCAGCAGCGCCGCCGCCACCGCCAGGCTCGCGGCCAGCGCCGGCCAGTCCGCGCCCTGGCCCGACAGCGCGCCGCGCACGGTTTCCACCGGCACCACCAGCGGATTGACGGCCAGCCACTTCGCGGCCGCCGCCGGCAGCAGGCTGCGGTCGTACAGGATGGGCGTGAGGAAGAAGCCCAGCACCAGCAGCTGGCCGATCACCGTGGCGATGTCGCGCAGGAACACCTGCAGCACCGCCAGCAGCCGCGCCGCGGCCAGCGCGTGCACCCCCACCACGGCCAGCGCCGCGGCGGCGGCCGGCAGGCCCGGCAGCGACAGCGCCACGCCCGATGCCAGCAGCACCGCCAGCACCAGCGCGAAGCCGGCCAGGTCCACGGCCACGCTGGCCGCCACGCGCGCGTCCACGTACAGCGAGTGCGGCACGGCCACCTTGCCGATCAGCGCGGCGTTGTCGGTAAGCGCGGTGACGCCGCGGTTGGCGGCGTTGGCGAACAGGTTCCAGGGCCACAGGCCCAGCGCGAGGAAGGCGGCGTACGGCAGTTCACCGCCGTGCGCGCGTGCCGGCATCAGGTGCCCGAACACCCAGGCCAGCACCGCCAGCTGCAGCAACGGCAGCAGCAGCAGCCAGGCGGCACCGAGCAGGCTGCCGCGGTAGCGCTCCTCCAGCTCCCTGCGCAGCAGCTCGCGGAAGACGGCGCGCGTGGCCGGCACCATGTCAGCGCTGCGGGGCGGCGGACTCGGCGCGGATCGGGTCCAGGGCGCGGAAGCGTTCGCCGTACTCGTCGGTGAGCTTGCGCGCCTCGGCCGGGTCGCGGATCACGCGCGGAGTGACCAGGATGATCACTTCGGACCGGTCGGACGTGCGCGACTTGGTGCCGAACAGCCCGCCCACCACCGGCAGGCGGCTCAGGCCCGGCACGCCGCTGCTGCCCACCGTGTTGCCCTCGGTGATCAGGCCGGCCAGCATCACGGTTTCGCCGCTCTTGATGGCCGCTTCGGTGATCAGGCTGCGCTTGTTGATGGGCACGTTGCCGGTGGGGTCGTTGGCGCGCGGCGGTCCCGGCGAACTGACTTCCTGTTCGATCTCCATGAACACGGTGCCATCGCGGCTGATGCGCGGGGTGACCGTGAGGATGACGCCGGTGTCCAGGTACTGCACCTGGGTGTAGGTGCCGTTGCCCGTGCCGGGGTTTTCGCCGGTGATGGGGTTGAAGCTGGTGGAGTTGACCGGGATCTTGGTGCCGACGTCGAGCTTGGCCTCGGCGTTGTTGCGCACCACCACCGACGGCGTGGACAGCAGGCGCACGTCGGACACGTCGTCCAGCGCGGTGATGACCGCGGCCGCGTTCTTGCCCAGGAAGGTCCAGCCCAGGCCGTCGCCGCCGATGGTGCCGGCGATGTCGCCCCAGATGCTGCGGCCCTGGGCGCTGGGCAGTTCGGCCACGTCCTCCACGGCGTTCTCGAAGAACCAGCTCACGCCGTAGCTGAGTTCACCGGTGAGCTGCACCTCGACCACCTGCGCCTCGATGTGCACCTGCAGCGGCATGGTGTCCAGGCGCTCGATGGCGCGGCGGATGGACTCCCACTGGCCCGGGCTGGCGCGCACCAGCAGCGCGTTGCTGGCTTCCACCGCGCTGATGGACACGTCCTGGTCGTTGCCCAGGGCGATGCCGTCGCCGCCGCCGGACGACGACGACGCGCCGCCGGACGCCTGCGCCGCCGCTTCGCGGCCCCGGGCGCCGGCCGCATCGGGCGCGGGCGTGTCGGTGGACCGGATCTGCACCGGCTCCAGGCCCGGCATGATGGACGGCGAAGCGTTGGATTCGCTGCGGCCCGAAGCGCCGCCGCTGCCGCCGCCAAACACCTGGCCCAGCTGGTCGGCCAGGTCGGTGGCCTTCATGTACAGCACTTCGTAGGTGTACAGGCGCGAGCCTTCGCCACCGCCCGCGTCCAGGCGCTCGATCCAGGTCTGCGCCTCGCGCAGGTAGCGCGCCTGCGGCGTGATCACCAGCACGGCGTTCTGACCTTCCAGCGGCATGAAGCGGAACATGCCCGACACCGGCGTCTTGCCGCCTTCGCCGAACACGCCGTTGAGTTCGTCCACCACCTTGGCGGCTTCGGCCGACTGCAGCGGGAACACGCCCACCGACATGCCCGCCAGCCAGTCCACGTCGAAGATCTCGACCGTGCGCAGGTAGTTCTGCAGTTCGCTGCGGGTGCCGGCCAGCACGATCAGGTTGCGCGCGCTGTCCACGCTGACCACCGCGTTGGGGCGGGCGTAGGGCTCGAGCACCTTCTTCATCTCTTCGGCCGAGATGAACTGCAGCGGCACGGCGCGCACTTCATAGCCGCGGGCATTGGCGGCGCCGCCGGTGCGCGGCGAGAGGTTGCCGGCGATGGCCTGGTCGGTGGGCAGCACGTTGTAGCGGCCGTCGGACCAGACCAGGCGCGCGTTGTTCCAGCCCAGCACCATTTCCAGCAGGCTCAGCGCCTGGGCGGCGTTGACCGGGCGCGGCGTGGCCAGCGTCACCTGGCCCTGCACGTTGGGCGCGATGACGTAGTTCTGCTGCAGCAGGTCGCCCAGGATGGCCTTGACCACCGCATGCACCGATTCGCCTTCGAAGTTGAACGTGGCCTCGCCGGTGGAGTCGAGCGACGGCGCCGGCGTGGACGCGGCGCGCTGGTTGATCACCAGGCCGGTGCCGGGCGTGAGCCGCGCACCGTTGGCCGATGCGGTGCCGGTGCCGGTGCCGGCCTGGCCGGCGTCGGTGGCTTCGGCAGCCGCGGCGGGCGCAATGCCGGCCAGCGGGTCGTCGCCGCGGCGCACCTGCGGCGTGGCCACGGTGGCGCAGCCGGCGAGGAAAACGATCAGGGCGAGGCCCAGGGCGGGCACGGCGGACGGGAGTCTGGTCATCGCTTCACTTTACCTGTTTGCCTTTTCCGAAGCCGCCTGCTCGGCCGCCGCCTCGGCCGCACGCATGGCGCGCCTGGCCTCGATGCGACGCCGGATGGCTTCGACCTGTTCTTCGGGAGTGACGGGAGCGACCGTCGTCGGGGCGGGCGCGTTGCCCGATGCGTTACCGCCCGGGGCCGCGGCCACGCCCGGCGCCTCGGCCTTGTCGGGCGCGGTGGCGCCGGGCGGCAGGGCCACCGGACCGCCCGCGGCGCTGGCGGCCTGGGGCGTGGGCGACTGGCCGCCGGAGCCGTCGAACACCCGCAGGGCGAGGTCGCGCTGGCCTTCCGGGCCTTCGAACACGGCCCGGCGCGGCTCCAGCTGCACCAGGCGCCAGGCGGTGCCTTCCAGCGTGTCGCCCAGGCGCACGCGGCGGCTGGCCCCGTCGCTGACGTTCTGCACGATGGCCAGTTTGAGCTGCGGCGTGATGAGCACGCTGGTGAGGTTCACTTCCAGCGGCACCTGCGCCTGGCCCGGGTCGGCGGACATGGGCGCGGGGCGGCGGTCGCGGCTGAACAGCGGGCGGTTGCCCACTTCCAGGTAGTCGCTGGCCGGGCCCAGGCGCGAACCCACGGCGTCCAGCGTCACCACCGGCAGCGCCGGCGTCAGCGCGCCGTTGGCCGGGTGCGGGCCAACGCGCCCGCCCAGGCCGGACAGGGCCAGCACCACCAGGCACAGCGCCCACAGGGCCAGCCCGGCCAGCAGCGCGCTGGCGGGACGCAGCGCGTTAATCACGCGGCACCTCCGATGGCGTGCTGAGGTAGCCGTACAGGTCGAAGCCCACTTCGACGCCGCCGCCGTCCGGGCCGGCGCCCAGGTAGCTCGAGCGCGACAGCAGGTCGAGGTTGTTCACGAACAGCTGCGGGCTGCCGCTTTCCAGCGCGTGCAGCACCGCGCCCAGTTCGCCCACGCCGCAGCGCAGGCGCACCTGCACGGTGGCGCGGGTGAAGGGTTCCTGGCTTCGTGCTTCCGACGGCGTGCGCGCGGTGATCTGGCAGCGGCCGGGCTGCGGGCTGGCCGCGGCCACCACCGACTCCAGGCGCTGCACCAGCGCGGCCGTGGCCAGCTGCTTGTTGGTCTCGGGCAGGAAGCCGGGGTTGCCGGCTTCGAACTCGCGCACGCGCGCCAGTTCGCGCTCGAGTTCGGGGCGCTGGGCGATTTCCATCCGCAGCGCCAGCTCCTCGTCGCGCAGCTGGGCGATTTCATCGCCCATCGCCAGCATGGGCGCGGTCCACCACCAGTGCAGCAGCACCAGGTAGGCCACCGCGACCACGGCCGCGGCGATGGCCAGCACGCGGGCGCGCTCAGGGACGGGGCGCATCGGCGGCCTCCGGCTTGTCCTGCACGGCGATGCGCGCGGCCAGGGTGAAGCGGTCGCGGCCGGTGCGCGGGTCGGCCTGCACGGCGCCCGACAGCGCGGGCTCCACCAGCAGCGGCGAATCCTGCAGCAGCGCCACCAGCGCCGGCGCGGCGTTGCTGTGGCCGACCATCACCAGGTTGTCGTCGTTGATGGAGAGTTTGTCCAGCGAGGTGTCGTCGGGAATGCGGCGGGTGATGTCGTCCAGCACCTCGAGCATGGTCGGCCGGCTGGCGCGGGTGGCCGCCAGGAAGTTGGCCGCCTGCGCCGACACCTGCAGCTGGTTGCGCAGCAGCCGGGCCTGGCGCGCCTCGGCGGTGGCCACTTCCACCCGGGCGCGGAAGTCGTCGCGCAGTTCGCGGCGGTTGGCCAGGGTCAGCAGCAGCGTGGCGAACAGCGCCACCACCGCCACCGCGGCCAGTGCGGCATTGAGGCGGCGCACGGGATCGTGGCGATGTTCGCGGCGCGACTCGGGCAGCAGGTTCACTTCCTGCCGGCGGCCGTCGGCGTCCACCACGTCCACGCCGGCCAGGTCGGCGCCCAGCGTGCCCAGCGCCAGCAGTTCGGCGTCCAGCCGCGTGCGGGGCAGCACCAGCAGTTCGACGGACAGCTGCTGGGCCGCGGCGTCGCGCGACAGCACGCGGCCGTGGAAACTCACCTGGTCGGCGGCGAACGGCGTCTGGCGGTCGAGTTCGAAGGCCAGCACCTGCTGCAGCCGCGGCTCGGCGGCGGCCGGCAGCACCAGCGTGCGGCGCAGCACCTGCTGCAACGGCAGCAGCAGCCAGCGCGGCACCGCGCTGTCGTCCAGCCGGCGGCGGGCGTCTTCGAGCACCGTCGCATCGTCCAGCGGCAGGCGGCCGAGCACCGCATCGCCGCGGCGGCCGGCGGCCAGCAGCTCCACTTCGTCGTGCCGGCGCAGCAGGAACAGGCGCTGGTCGTCGCCTTCCACCAGCGCGCGCAGGCGCGCCGGCAGCAGCGAAAGCAGGGCCGACACCGCCTCGCGTCCGCGCGCCGGCAGCGAAGTCCGGGCCAGGCGCAGCGTGATGGGGTCGAGCAGGGTCGAAATTCGGTCGGCGGCGGGCATCAGTCGGGTTCTCCCGTCCGCCAGGACAGCGGCGCATAAAGTTGGCCGAAGCCCAGGCCCGCGCCGATCCTCAGCACGGCGGTCACTTCGACGCCGTTGCCGTCGGGACGGGTGGCGCGGCTGGCAACACTATACGTTCCCGACCCGACCACGGCGATAGGAGTGCCGTCGGGCAACAGGGGCAGGGGCAGGCCGGGCTGCCAGGCCTCGCGCGCCGCCACCAGCCGTGCCACCTGGTCGGGCGTCAGGCCCAGGGCCTGCAGCACCGCTGCCTGCGAAAGCCCGGCCTCGGGGACCGGGCGCGCGGTGAACACGGTGACGTGCGGGGCCAGCAGCCGGTAGGTGTCCCGGTCCATGCCCAGCAGCTGCTGCAGTTCGGAAACGGTGGTGAAGGGCTGGTCCTTGGCGCCGTAGGGCAGCCCCGCCGCGGCGTAGTCGCGGTCCTCGGCGCCGCCTTCGATGGACAGCAGTTCGTCGGGGTCGCGCCAGTCCTGGATGACGGCGGCCAGGTTGCGCGCCTTGCCGTCCTCCACGCCCAGGCTGGCCATCAGCCGCGTCAGCAGCGACGCGTCGGAGGCGTTGAGGTCGACCTTGCCGGCCTCGTCCTGGATGCGCACTTCCACCCGGTAGCCTTCGAAGTCGAACGGATACGGCCGCGCGTCGGGCACCCACATCGTGGCCGGGTCGTTGGCCGACAGGCGCAGCACCGCCACTTCGATGCCCGCCTCGGCCGCGTTGCGGCTGGCCACCTGCGTGCGCAGCGCACTGCCCTGCAGCGCCTCGGTGCGCGAGCCCAGCGCGAACACCGCCACCAGCCCCGCCATCAGCAGCAGCAGCCAGAGCACCAGCAGCAATGCGGCACCGCGCGGCGGGCGCTTCACTGGTCGCCCTGGATCGGCACGCCGACGTTCGACGGCAGCGGGGCCTGCGCCAGGCGCGGCGCGGCCACCAGCTCAGGCCACTGCGCGTGCGGGTCGCGCATGCGCAGCTTCAGGCGCACCAGGCGCGGGAACTGGTCCTGCGTGGGCCAGTCGTCGGTCCAGGGACCGGGCTTGCCGTTGTCGTCCAGCGTGCGCACTTCGAAGCCCGCCTCGGCAATGCCGTCGAGCAGCACTTCCGGCTCGCGCTCCGCCTCCAGCGGGCCGTCGGGCGTGAGCAACTGGTGGCTGAACTCCAGCCGCAGGCCCGATTCGCCGCGCACCAGTTCGAAGGTCTGCAGGTGCGGGCCGCCGCGCGACAGGTAGCCGGGCATGGAGGCCACCAGGCGCAGCGTCCTGCCGTCGCACTCGAACACCGTGGCCTCGCCGGTGGCATCCACGAACTCGAACGGCAGCGGCAGCGCGCCCTCCACCTGGCGGCGCAGGAACGACTGCACGGCGCGCAGCCGTTCGTTGCGCTGGGCCATTTCCTCGGCGCGCCCGGTGGCCTTGGCGGCATTGGCGAAGGTGGCGAACGCCAGCGCGATGCCGGTGGCCAGCAGGGCCGTGGCCAGCATCACCTCCACCAGGGTGAAACCGCGCGCGCGCTTCACGGCAGGGCCTCCAGCGGCGTGGGCGGCGTGCGCGCGCGCAGGGTGACGAAGCCGATGCGGCGCTCGAACTCGCCCTCGCCCCAGGCCATCTCCAGTTCGATGCGATACAGCAGCGGCGCCGAGGGCAGCTGCCGGCCGACCGTTTCCACCGGCGCGGCGTCCGGATCGGCCACGCCCGCCGGGGCCGGGTCCTGGGCTTCGCTGATCTGCATCTCCCAGCGATAGCGGCCGCCGTCGAACTCGCCGCCGCGGCGCCCGGGCTCGATCGGCTCCAGCACACCCACTTCGTCCAGCAGCGACTGCGCGTGCAGCGTGGCGACGCTGGCGTCGGCCGCGCCGCGCACCTGGGTCAGGCCGCCGCCCAGGATGGCCATCAGGATGCCGAGCGCCACCGCCAGCAGCGTGAACGCCAGGATCACCTCGAGCAGGCTGAAGCCGCGCTGCCGCCTCATGGCCGGCCCTCGCCGCGGGTGAGGGTGACTTCGCCGGTCAGCCAGCCCACGTCAATGCGCCAGGCGGCGTCGCCATGCTTGAGCACCACGCGGCCGCCGGTGGACGCGCCTTCGGGGAAGAATCGGATGACCGCCGTTTCGCGCTCGGGCTGTTCCTCGCGCGCGGTGGTGGCGACGATCTCGATGTCATCGGGCAGCGTGCCTTCGCGCTTGCCGGCCGAGATCCAGCGCTTGTCGGCCACGTTGATCTCGAAGGTCTGCTCGCGCCCGGTGGCGATGGCCTGGGCGCGCGCGAAGCGCAGCTCCACCGCCATGCCGCGCGCCGCGCCGCGCAGCTGCTGGCCCGGCAGGCCCGAGCTGATGGCGGCCGCGCCGAGGCCGGCCAGCGCGGCGATGAGCACCATCACCACCACCAGCTCGACCAGGGTGAACCCGCGCTGCGCTTTCATCGGAAGCCGTGGCGTGCGGGCCCGGGGCTCAGGGCTTGCGGATGTCCGCGTTGACGCTGTCGCCGCCGGCCGCGCCGTCGGCGCCCAGGCTCACCAGTTCGAACGGGCCCGACTCGCCGGGACGGCGGTAGTCAATGGTGCCGCCCCACGGGTCCTTCAGCTCCTCGGCCCTCGCGTACGGGCCCAGCCAGCTCGGGATGCCCGGCGACGTCACCAGCTGGTCGAGCGATTCGGGCAGCTTGCCGGTGTCCATGCGGAACTGGTCGATCTTGCCGGCCAGCGTCACCAGCTGGGTCTCGGTGATGCGCACGTTGGCGCGGTCCTGGCCGCCCATGATGCGGCTGGTGATCAGCGCCAGCACCGAGCCGATCAGCACGATCACGATCATCAGTTCGATCAGGCTCATGCCGCGGGCGGCGTGGCGGGACATCGGGGTGCGTCGCATGGGAAGGCCTATATGGAGTTGGTGAGGTCGTAGATGGGAAGCAGCACGGAAACCATGATCGCGCCCACCACCAGGGTCATCAGCACGGTGAGCGCGGGCACCAGGGCGGCCAGCAGGCGGTCGAGCGCGTTGGCGGTTTCCTGGTCGAAGGTGTCGGCGGCCTTGAGCAGCATGGCGTCGAGTTCACCCGACTCCTCGCCCACCTGGATCATGTGCACCGCCAGCCGCGGGAAACATTTCTGCCGCGCCATGGCGTAGCCCAGGCCGCTGCCGGTCTTGACGTCTTCGGCCGCGGCTTCGATGGCTTCGGCCAGTACGCGGTTGGACAGCACGGGGCGGGAAAGGTTCAGGGCGGTCAGCAGCGGCACGCCGTTGCGCACCAGGGTGCCCAGGGTGCGGGCCAGGCGCGCGGTGTCGAGCTTGGCCACCAGGTCGCCGGGGAACTTCCAGCCCAGCACGCGGGCGTCCAGCGCGCGCCGCGCGGCCGGGTCGTTGAAGCGCGAATACAGCCACGCCGCCAGGCCCGCGCCCGCCAGCAGCAGCGCCCACCACCAGCCGCGCACCAGCAGGCTCACCTGCAGCACGGCGGTGGAATACCACGGCAGCTGCGCGTCCATGCTTTCGAACAGGGCCTGGAACTGCGGCACCACGAAGGCCAGCAGGAAGCTGACCGAGGCGAACACCAGCACCACCAGGATGACCGGGTAGATCAGCGCGTTGATGACGCGGCCGCGCAGCTGCGCGCTGCGCTCGAGGTAGTCGGCCAGGCGGCGCAGGCTTTCGTGCAGGTTGCCGCCGGCTTCGCCCGCGCGCACCAGGTTCACGTACAGGCGCGAGAACGGGCCGTGCTGCTGTTCCAGCGCGGTGGACAGCGGCGTGCCGCCGCGCACCGCCTCGCGCACGCGTTCGATCACGCGGCGCGCCTCGGGCGTGTCGGGAAGGTCGAGCAGGATGCCCAGCGCGCGGTCCAGCGGCTGGCCCGCGCCCAGCAGCGTGGCCAGCTGCTGGGTGAACTGCAGCACCTGTTCGCCGCCGAACTCCTTGCGCTTGAACAGCGCGCCCAGGCCTTCGCCGCCGGCCTGGTCGGCGCGTCGCGCCTCCACCGGCAGGTGGCCCTGGTCCTGCAGGCGCGCGATCACTTCGTCGGCGCTGGCGGCCTCCATCTGGCCGTCGAGGGCTTCGCCGGCGGCCGACAGCGCCTTGTAGCGGAACAGCGCCATGGCCCTAGCCTTCCTGCGTGACGCGCAGGACTTCCTCGATGGTGGTCAGGCCCTGCATGGCCTTGAGCAGGCCGTCCTCGTACATGGTGCGCATGCCCGAGGCGCGCGCGGCTTCTTCCAGTTCGCCCATGCCGGCGTGCTTCATGACGAGGCGGCGCAGGCCGTCGTTCATCACCAGGAATTCCATGATGGTGGTGCGGCCCAGGTAGCCGGTGGGCGTGAGCGCGGACGGCTTCGGGCGGTACAGGTAGATGGTGCCCTCGGGCTGGAAGCGGCGCAGGCCGAACTCCTCCACCACTTCGGGCAGCGCCTCGTACCTCTCCCTGTGCGTGGGTTCGATCCGGCGCACCAGGCGCTGGGCCAGGATGCCGTTCACGGTGGACGTGAGCAGGTAGTCCTCCACGCCCATGTCCATCATGCGGGTGATGCCGCCGGCGGCGTTGTTGGTGTGCAGGGTGCTCAGCACCAGGTGGCCGGTGAGCGCGGACTGGATGGCGATGCGCGAGGTTTCCAGGTCGCGCATTTCGCCGATCATGATGATGTCGGGGTCCTGGCGCACGATGCTGCGCAGCGCGTGGGCGAAATCCAGGCCGATCTGCGGCTTGGCCTGGATCTGGTTGATGCCCTCGATCTGGTATTCCACCGGGTCTTCGACGGTGATGATCTTCACGTCGGGGGTGTTGAGCTTGCTCAGCGCGGCATACAGCGTGGTGGTCTTGCCCGAGCCGGTGGGGCCGGTGACCAGCAGGATGCCGTGCGGCTGTTCGAGCACCTTCACGAAATCCGCCAGGAACTCGTCGGTGAAGCCCAGCGCCTTGAAGTCCAGCACCACCGATTCGCGGTCCAGCAGGCGCATCACCACGCTTTCGCCGTGGGCGGTGGGCACGGTGCTGACGCGCAGGTCGAGCTCCTTGCCCTGCACGCGCACCATGATGCGGCCGTCCTGCGGCAGGCGGCGCTCGGCGATGTTGAGCTTGGCCATGATCTTGATGCGCGAGATCACCGCCGCAGTGAGGTTGGCGGGCGGGGATTCGGATTCCTCCAGCACGCCGTCCACGCGGTAGCGCACCTTCAGGCGGTTCTCGAAGGGTTCGATGTGGATGTCGGACGCGCGCAGTTCCACCGCGCGCTGGATGACCAGGTTCACCAGGCGGATGACCGGCGCTTCGGAGGCCAGGTCGCGCAGCTGCTCCACGTCGGCCTCGTCGCCGCTGGCTTCGTCGCCCAGGTTCTCGACGATGGCGCCCATGGCCGAGCGGCCGCTGCCGTAGTAGCGCTCGATCAGGTCGGCGATCTCGGCGCGCAGGCCCACCTTCACCCGCACATCGCGGCCGGTGGCCAGCGACACCGCCTGCGCGGCGTAGTCGTCCTGCGGGTCGGCCACCAGCAGCTCGACGTGGTCGGCGCCCTCGCCCACCGGGCACACGGCCAGCTGCTTGAGGAAGCGCAGCGACAGCTGCACGCCGGGCGGCGGCGCATCGGGGCAGTCCTTGGCCGACAGCAGCGGCAGGCCCAGCACCTCGGCCGAGGTTTCGGCCATGTCGCGCTCGGACACCATGCCCAGCCGCACCAGCAGGGCGGACAGCGAGCCGCCGGCTTCGGCCTGCAGGCGCTGGGCGCGGGCCAGGTCGGCTTCCTTCAGGCGGCCGCGGGCGGACAGCGCCGCGGCAATTCGGCTGTCGGCGGTTTCCATCGTTTCGTTCATGACCGAGGCCACAGCGGCTCCACGCAGGACTGCCCCGGAATTTAGCAGGTCGGGGCACCCGCGGGCGCTACTGCGCCGCGGGCGGGGTCACTGGGTGGCCCTGGCGGCGCTCTTCCCCGGCCCGCAATGGCCGGGGAGGAGCGACGTCCCGCAGACCCTTGGCTCAGCGCCCCGGCACCCGGCAGCACTGCGCCCAGGCGCGGGTGGACTGGGCGGTGCCGCCCAGGTTGTAGGTGAAGATCGTGCCGCCCGACGAGTTGATCGCGGAATCGGCCATCACCACGTTCGCCGCCGCTTCGATGCCCAGGCCCGTGGCGGAGTAACCCGTGGGGCACGTGGCCGACACGCCGAAGCCATAGGTGTTGGCCGGGACGCTGACGAAGCTGCCGAACTGCCGGGTGCACTCCAGCGCGGTGGCCGCCGGCGGCGCGTAGTAGCCGACGATATCGGCCACGAAGTCCGACGTGGCGAAGGTGTAGATCGAGAAATCCTTCGCGGCCAGCGGCGTCGGCAGCTTCACCACGATCGAATTGTTGACGATGGCCCCGGCGGTGTAGTTCACGCTCGACGCCAGCGGACGCGACGTGCCCGCCGGATAGGCGGTCGCGAAGCCGGCGCCACCGGGTATGACCGCCGTGAGGTTGATCACCACCGCCGCCTGGCCGGCCGCCACCATGCCGCAGTCGGTCGCGCTGCCGCCCTGGCTGCTGAAGTTGCCGCCGGAGCCGACCACCGCGTTGAAGTCGCGGCTGAAAGTGCCGGCGATCTGGCCACCGGCCACGCGGGTGTCCAGGATGCGGCAGGGCGTCACGGGCGTGTAGACCAGGTCGGCCGCGGCCGAGCCCAGCGCATTGGTCACCGACTGCGCCGACAGCGTGCCTGGCGCGATCGACTCGCGGGCCATGGAGTCGATCACCTGGTCATCGGAAAGCCGCGCGCCCGCGCCGCTGAGCACGGCGGAGGCGCCCTCGTAGGTGGTGCGGCGCAGGGCATTGCGCAGGTTGTCGGCATCGGCATGCGCGAAGGTGGACTCCATGCGCTGCGCCCACACCCGGGCGTCCACGCCGTAGACCTGCTGGACGTAGGGACCCCACTTGCGCACGTAGTCGCGCGCCAGCGCGGCGCGCTGGGAGGGCGTGAGCGACGACGCCGGGGCGGCCTTGGCCGGCGCCTCGACCCGCTTGGCCAGGACCGGCGACGCCGCGACGGCAACCAGGCCCAGCAGCACGGGGGCGACGACAGCGTGGAAATGATTCGTATGGCGACTGATCACGATCCTGCTCCTGTGGTTTGCGTTTGACTCACACCCTCACGAACCACGGTCTCCCTGGCGGCCAACCGCCGCCCCGCGCCTGCGCGGGGGCGTATCTCAATCCACCCAGGCCCGCGCGTTGCGGAACAGGCGCAGCCAGGGCGAGTCCTCGCCCCACTCGCGCGGGTGCCAGCTCATCTGCAGCGTGCGGAACACCCGCTCGGGGTGCGGCATCATCAGCGTGGCGCGGCCGTCTCGGCTGGTCAGGCCGGTGATGCCTTCGGGCGAGCCGTTCGGGTTGGCCGGGTAGGCTTCCACCGGGCGGCCCTGCGCGTCCACGAAGCGCAGGGCCACGTGGGCCTGCGCGGCGTGCTCGGGCGCATCGAAGCGGGCGAAGCCTTCGCCGTGCGCCACCACCACCGGCAGGCGCGAACCGGCCATGCCGCGCAGCAGGATGGACGGCGAGTCCTGCACCTGCACCTGGGCCAGGCGCGCTTCGTACTGTTCGCTGCGGTTGCGCAGGAAGCGCGGCCAGTGTTCAGCGCCGGGCACCAGGGCCTTGAGCTGGGCCAGCATCTGGCAGCCGTTGCACACGCCCAGGCTGAAGCTGTCGCCGCGCCCGAAGAAGCGGGCGAACTGTTCGCGCAGGTCCGGGCGCTCCAGGATGGACGTGGCCCAGCCGCGGCCCGCGCCCAGCACGTCGCCGTAGCTGAAGCCGCCGCAGGCGGCCAGGCCCTTGAACGTGTCCAGCGACGTGCGGCCGGCGATGAGGTCGGACATGTGCACGTCCACCGCGGTGAAGCCGGCGCGATCGAAGGCCGCCGCCATTTCCACCTGGCCGTTGACGCCCTGCTCGCGCAGGATCGCCACGCGCGGACGCACGCCGGTGTGGATCCACGGCGCGGCCACGTCCTGCGCCGGATCGAACGTGAGGTGCGGCACCAGCCCCGGGTCGGCGAAATCGAGCCTGGCCGCGCGCTCGGCGTCGGCGCCTGCGGGGTCGTCGCGCCCGGCCTGGATGGCGTGGGTCACCTGCCACCAGCTTTCGAACAGCTCCTGCCAGCTCCACTCGGCCAGGGTTTCGCGGCCCTCGCTGATGCGCACCACCGGCGCCGTGGTGGGCTTGCCGATGCGCTGCGCGCAGTGGGTCAGGTCGTGGCGGTTCACCAGGTCGGCGAAGGCCGCGCGGTCTTCGGCGGCAATCTGCACCACCGCGCCCAGCTCTTCGTTGAACAGCGTGGTGAACGGGTCGTCGCCCCAGCCGTCGAGGCTGAGCTCGAGGCCGCAGTGGCTGGCGAAGGCCATCTCGCACAGCGCGGCGAACGCGCCGCCGTCGGAGCGGTCGTGGTAGGCCAGCAGCAGGCCGTCGGCGCGCGCGGCCTGCACCAGCGCGAAGAAATCGCGCAGGCGGCCGGGCTCGTCCAGGTCGGGGCTGGCGCCGCCGAAGGCCGAGTGCACTTGCGCCAGGATCGAGCCGCCCATGCGGCGCGCGCCGGCGCCCAGGCCGATCAGCCACAGCTCGGAGTCCACGCCGCGCTCGAGCACGGGCACCAGCGTTTGCCGCGCGTCGGCCACGCGCGCGAACGCGGTGATCACCAGCGACACCGGCGACACTGACTTCTGCGGGCCTTCCGGCGCCTGCCACTGCGCCTGCATGGACAGCGAGTCCTTGCCGACCGGAATCGCGATGTCCAGCTCCGGGCACAGCTCCATGCCCACGGCCTTCACCGCGTCGAACAGCAGCGCGTCTTCGCCCGGGAACGACGCGGCGGCCATCCAGTTGGCCGACAGCTTCACTTCCGACAGCGAGGCGACGCCGGCGGCGGCCAGGTTGGTGATGGCTTCGCCCACGGCCATGCGCGCCGACGCCGCGGCGTCAATCAGCGCCAGCGGCGTGCGCTCGCCCAGGGCCATGGCTTCGCCGGCCACGCCGTTGAAGTCGGTGAGCGTGACCGCCACGTCGGCCAGCGGCAGCTGCCACGGGCCGACCATCTGGTCGCGCGAGCACAGGCCGCCCACGCTGCGGTCGCCAATGGTGACCAGGAAGTTCTTGGCCGCCACGGTGGGGTGCGACAGCACGCGCAGGCCGGCGTCGCGCAGGCCAAGCGCCGCCGTGTCCAGGCGCGGCCAGCGCGGGGCCGGCGTGCGCTGGGTGTCGCGGTGCATCTTGGGCGACTTGCCGAACAGCACGTCCATCGGCAGGTCGATCGGCAGCGAGCCGTCGGGCGCCCTCAGCACCAGGCGCTCTTCGGCCGTGGCCACGCCGACGGCGGCGAACACCGCGCGCTCGCGCCGGCAGATGGCCTCGAAATCGGCCAGCCGGTCGGCGGCCACGCCCAGCACGTAGCGCTCCTGCGCCTCGTTCGACCACAGCTGCATCGGCGACAGCGAGGGGTCGTCGCTGGGGATCTTCGCCATCTCGATGACGCCGCCGACGTTGGAGTCGTGCAGCAGCTCGGGGATGGCGTTGGACAGTCCGCCGGCGCCGACGTCGTGGGCGGTGAGGATGGGGTTGCGCTCGCCCTGGGCGAAGCAGCGGTCGATCACTTCCTGGCAGCGGCGCTGCATCTCGGGGTTGTCGCGCTGCACCGAGGCGAAGTCGAGGTCTTCCGAACTCTGGCCCGAAGCCACCGACGAAGCGGCGCCGCCGCCCAGGCCGATCAGCATCGCCGGGCCGCCCAGCACCACCACGTGGTCGCCGGGGCGCAGGTCGAGCTTTTTCACCTGGCCGCGGTCGATCGCGCCCAGGCCGCCGGCCAGCATGATCGGCTTGTCGTAGGCGCGGCTGAGGCCAGGCTGGTCGGTCGGCAGTTCGAAGCTGCGGAAATAGCCGGTAAGCGCCGGGCGGCCGAACTCGTTGTTGAACGCGGCGGCGCCGATCGGGCCGTCGGTCATGATGTCCAGCGCCGTGGCCATGCGCGGGTTGAGCGGACGGTCGGCTTCCCAGTCGCGCGGCAGCGACGGGATGCGCAGGTGCGACACCGAGAAGCCGGTGAGGCCGGCCTTGGGCTTGCCGCCGCGCCCCGTGGCGCCTTCGTCGCGGATTTCGCCGCCCGAACCGGTGGCCGCGCCCGGGAAGGGCGAGATGGCGGTGGGGTGGTTGTGGGTTTCCACCTTGATGCAGAACGCGGAGTCCACCGGCGCGCTGTGGCCGTATTCGCCGCTGCCGGCGTCGGCGCGGAATCGCGCGCCCGGGTGGCCTTCGACCACCGCCGCGTTGTCCTTGTACGCCGTCAGCGTGAGCTGGGGCGACTGCGCGTGGGTGTTCTTGATCATCTTGAACAAGGACAGCGGCTGCGGCTCGCCGTCGATGGTCCAGTCGGCGTTGAAGATCTTGTGGCGGCAGTGCTCGGAGTTGGCCTGCGCGAACATCATCAGTTCGGCGTCGGACGGGTCGCGGCCCAGTTCGGCGTAGCGCTGCTGCAGGTATTCGATTTCGTCTTCCGACAGGGCCAGGCCCAGGCGCACGTTCGCTTCGGGCAGCGTGGCCAGCGCGATGCGCTCCACCGGGCCCGGGGCCAGCCGCGCGAACAGGCGCGCGGCGTCTTCGCGGGTGTCGAGCAGCGACTGCGTCATCGGGTCGTGCAGGGCGCGCGCCAGGCGCGGCCAGCGCGGGTCGCCTGCGGGCGGCAGGCCGTCCAGGTCCAGGCGCAGGCCGCGTTCGGCGCGCTGCACGGCCAGGCCGGCGCCGCGCAGGATCTCGGTGGCCTTGGTCGCCCAGGGCGACAGCGTGCCCAGGCGCGGCACCACGAAGCGCGAGGCGGCGCCCGCCGCGGGCTCGTCCCGGCCGGTGCAGCCTTCGAGGATCCGGCCCAGCACCGTCAGGTCGGGCGAGGCGCCGGCCTCGGGCTGGACGAAGTAGACATGCCAGGCGCCCGTGACCCGAAGGCCGGGGACGATCAGCTGCAGGCGGTTCTGTAAACGGTCGCGCCGGAAGGGCGACAGGGCCGGCAGGCCCTCAAGGACGATCATGTCCGCACAATTCCGTGGGAAACGTGCGACCCATTGTAGACGAAGGCCGGGCCCAAAGGCCCGGCCTGCGGCCGGACGGGTGGCTCAGCGGGCCGGCTTGGCCGCGATTTCGTCCAGGCGGGCCAGCATGGCGGCCGGTTCCACGTAGCCGCCCAGCTGTTCGCCGTTGGCCGCGTAGATGGCCGGGGTGCCCTCCAGGCCGATGCGGCGGCCCAGGTCGTAGTCCTGGGTGACCGGGTTGGTGCAGTTGCCCGCGGGCAGCGCCTTGCCGGCCTTGGCGGCGGTCATGGCCACCAGGCGGTCGGGGGCGCACCAGACGGCCACGGCCTTGTCGAAGGATTCGCCGCGCAGGCCCGAGCGCGGGTAGAACAGGTACTCGATGGTGATGCCCAGGCGGTTGTAGACCGCGATCTGCTCGTGCAGCTTGCGGCAGTAGCCGCAGTCAATGTCGGTGAACACGGTGACCGTGTGGCGCGGCTCGGCGGCCGGGAAAATGATGCGGCGATCGGGGCCGACCGAGTCCAGCAGGCCCTTGCGCAGCACGGCTTCGCTGACCTGGGTGAGGTTTTCGCGGGTGGGGATGTCGAACAGCGCGCCCTGGATCAGGCGCTTGCCGTCGTTGGACAGGTAGACGATGCGCGCGCCCAGCGCCACTTCCTTGTAACCGGGGATGGGCGAGTCGCTGATGTGGGTGATTTCGGCGTCGGGCGCCACTTCCTTCATGGCGGCGCGCAGCGCGGCGTCGCCCGCGGGCGCGGCGGGGGCGGCGGCCTTCGCGACGGCGGGCTTGGCCGGCGGCTCGGCGGCGCAGGCGGAAAGGCTGGCCACCAGGGCGAGCACGGTCAGGCAGTGGCGGATCATCGGGTCGTCCTCGGTTCGGGTGCGGTTCCGACCCGGGAGGGGTGCGGAAAGTTCCGGCGATTGTGGCACGGCCGGGCGCGGTCAGGCCCGCGGATGGTGCTGCTGGTGCAGGCGCTTGAGGCCCTCGCGCGCCACCAGCGTGTAGATCTGCGTGGTGGACAGGGAGCTGTGGCCCAGCAGCATCTGCAGCGCCCGCAGGTCGGCGCCGTGGTTGAGCAGGTGGGTGGCGAAGCTGTGCCGCAGGCCGTGCGGACTGACCCGCGCCGGGTCGATGCCGGCCACCACGGCCAGCCGCTTCACCACGTTCCAGAACTGCTGGCGGCTGAGCGGCGCTCCGGCCCGGCCCAGGAACAGCGGCGCCGCGGCCCGGCCGCCCGCCAGTGCCGGCCGGGCCCGGGCCAGGTAGGTTTCGATCCAGTGCTGGGCCTCTTCGCCCAGCGGCACCAGCCGCTCCTTGCTGCCCTTGCCCATCACGCGCACCACGCCCTGGCGAAGGTTCAGCGCCGTGGCGGGCAGGTTCACCAGCTCGCTCACGCGCAGGCCGGTGGCGTACATCAGCTCCACCATCGCGCGGTCGCGCAGGCCGGTGGCGGTGTCCACCGCAGGCGCATTGATCAGCGCCTCCACGTCGCTTTCCGACAGCGCCTTGGGCAGCGGACGGCCCAGCTTCGGCGGGTCGAGCAGGGCCGTGGGGTCGGTTTCGCGCGCGCCGTGGCGCACCTGCTGCGCGAAGTACGCCCGCAGCGCCGACAGCAGCCGCGCGTTGCTGCGCGCCGCGTAGCCGGCCGCGGTGCGCTGGGCGAGGTAGTCGTACAGCACCTGCCGGTCCACGCCCGACAGGTCGCGGCCGCGCGTGGCGAGCCAGCGCGACAGCCCCTCCAGGTCGCGGCGATAGCTCTGCAGCGTCAGCGGCGACAGGCCCGATTCGGCCCAGGCCCGGTCCAGGAACGCCGTGATCGAACGAAGGTCCTGCGGCGACGCGGGCGGCAGTGCCTGGGCCGCAGCGCGACGATCGGCGGGAAGCGAGGGAGTCATGCCGTGAAGCTTAGACCAAGGCCCCGCACGCAGCCGCATCCGCGGGCAGCCACCGGCACCGTGCTGGCCGCACACCGCCGCCGCTATCATGCGGGCATGGATGAAACCTCGCCGCTGCCGCTTCCCACCGCCCTGCCCGCCCACCTGGGCTGGCGCCTGCTGGCCCTGGTTTACGACGCCATGCCCAACATCGCTATCTGGTTCGCAGTCAGCGGCGTGGCGCTGGCGGTGGTGCCGGGGCATGCGCCGTTCGCGCCCTGGAGCCTCGGGCAGATGGCGCTGTGGGGTCTGTGCTGGGGCACCAGCGGCCTGTACGCCGTGATGTCGTGGAAGGGCATCGGCCAGACCCTGGGCATGCGCCCGTGGCGGCTGAAGGTGCTGGGCACCGACGGCCGCGTCGCCGGCGCGCGCGCGCTGTGGGTGCGCTATGCGGTGGCGACCCTGTCGCTGGCCTTGGCCGGCCTGGGCTTCGCGTGGTCGCTGGTGGACCGCGAACGCCGCACCTGGCACGACCTGGCCAGCGGCACCGTGCTGGTGCGCCTGCCGCCGCGCTGAGCGCTAGTCGCGCCGCGCCAGCACGCCCCAGCTCAGGCCCAGCAGCATCATGGGCGGCAGCAGGTAGGCCACGCGCGCGTCGAACCGGTACACGTCCGACAGGCTCACCACCAGGCGCTGGGCCAGCAGGTAGGCCACGCCGATGACGATGGCGACGAACAGCCGCTTGCCGAACCCGCCCGAGCGCAGCGACCCGAACGCGAACGGCAGCCCGGCCAGGCACAGCACCAGCACGTTCACCGGGTAGAACCAGCGCGCCCAGTAGGCGTTCTCGAATGCCTTGGCGTCCAGGCCGTTGCGCTGCATGTAGGCGATGTTGCGGCCCAGCTCCTGCGCGCTGAGGTAGCGCGGGCGCGACGCCGCGGCCGCCAGGGCGCGGTCGTCCAGGTCGCTCTTCCAGGCTTCCTCGGCCAGCACCTGGGTGGTGACCGAGCGTTCGCCGAAGGTGGAGCGCTTCACGTCTCGCAGCAGCCACTGGTCGCCGCGGTGTTCGGCGGTCTTGGCTTCGGCCATGGACAGCAGCTTGCCCTGGCCGTCGAACTCGAACAGCCGCACGCCGCGCAGTTCGGTCCACTCCACGCCGTCGGTGCGGCGGTTGGCGCCGTCGCGGGCGTTGAGGAACACGTCGCCCTCGCGCACCCACAGGCCCGACACGCGCGCCACCACCACGTCGCCGGTCTTGGCCTGGGTGACCACCGACTGCGCGCTCTGTTCGCCGAACGGCGCCACGGTTTCGGCGTTCAGCACCATCAGCACCGTCAGCGTCATCACCGACAGCAGGGCGCCCAGGCCGATGCGCAGCCGTGACATGCCCACCGCGCGCATGGCCGTCAGCTCCGAGCGCGCCGCCAGCCCGCCCAGGCCCAGCACGCTGCCGATCAGGGCCACGGTGGGGAACACTTCGTACATGCGCCGCGGCACCGTATAGGCCATGAACAGCACCGCGTGGCTGAGCGTGTAGCCGCCGATGCCGATTTCGTCGAGCTCGTTGACGAAGGCCGACAGCACGTCGAAGCCCACCAGCACCGCCCAGGCGCCCAGCGTGCTGACCAGCACGGTGCGCGCCAGGTACAGGTCGACGATGCGCGGCCGCAGGTTCACGGCAGCACCGGCCGGGGCGCGCGCAGGCGGCCGTCAATGCGGAACAGCCACCAGGCCAGCCCCGCCATCGGCAGCAGCAGCCACCACAGCCCGGCCCAGGCCGGCAGCACCGACGTGGCCAGCCAGCCCTTGCCCAGCACCAGCAGCACCATCGCGTTCACGTAGATGAGCAGGGCCGCCAGGATGCGGCCGTAGCGCGCCTGGCGCGGTTCGCCGCGGCCCAGGGGCAGCGCCAGGAAGCCCAGCGCCAGCGCCAGCAGCGGGGTGGCGATGCGCCAGTGCAGCTCGGCGCGCGCACCGGCGTCGGTGCGGGCCAGCAGCTGCAGGGTGGAGCGGCCCTCGAGTTCGTCGTCGCCGGCGTCGGGCGCGACGTCGGGCACGCGCAGCTCGTTCTCGCCGAAGCGCATCAGCCGGAAGTCCTTCGAATCGAGCGTTCCCTCCACCCGGAAGCCGTCGCGCAGGCGCAGGAAGCGGCCGGTTTCACCCTCCACCAGCAGTTCGCCCTCACTGGCCGTGATCACGTCCAGCCGGCCGTCGCGCTCGGACTGCACGAACATCTGCCGGAAGCGCGTGCCGTCGGTGCTCAGCTCGCCCACGTACAGCACGCCGGCGCGGCCCGGCAGCTCGATGAAGCGGCCGGCCTCGAGCCCGGCCACCAGGAAGGAACGCTTGGCGTTCTCCACCATTTCGCTCGCCACCCGCGCGCCGCTGGGCGCCAGCCACAGCGAAGACAGCGCGATCACCGCCGCCACCGGCACCGTCACCAGCGCCAGCGGGCGCCACAGCTGCTGCGGGCCCAGGCCCACCGACGACAGCACCGCCATCTCGCTGTCGCCGTAGAGCTTGCCCACCGCCAGCAGCAGCCCGATGAACAGCGCCAGCGGCAGCAGCAGCGGCAGCACCTGCACCGAGCGCAGGCCCAGCTGGGACAGCAGCAGGCCCGCCGGCACCTTGCCGCGGGCGATCTCCGACATCAGGTCCACCAGCAGCCCGCCCAACCCCACCAGCAGCAGCACCGCGGCCACGGCGGCCACGCTGAGGGCGAACTGGCGCAGCAGGTGGCGTTCGATCAACAGCATCCGGGACAGGTGGCCTTTGCCGGGGGAGACATCAGGGGCCGGCCTTGCCAGCCCGTGCCTTGGTAGAATCGCAGGGTCGTCACGGAACGTCGCTCCCAATGGGCGCCCGGCTCCCGACTCCCCCAATTGTACGGAATCAAAGACCATGGCCCTCGAATTTCGCCTGAACCCCCTCGCGCCCGCCGTCACGGACACCGATTGCATCGTCGTCGGCGTCTTCGGCGACGGCAGCCTTTCGCCCTCCGGCCAGGCCATCGACCAGGCCAGCGGCGGCAGGCTGGCGGCGCTGGTGGCGCGCGGCGACGTGTCGGGCAAGACCGGCCGCACCAGCCTGCTGCCCGACCTCACGGGCGTGAAGGCGCCGCGCGTGCTCGCCGTGGGCCTGGGCGACGCCGCCAAGTTCGCGGTGCCGCAGTACCTCAAGGCCGTGGCCGACGCCGTGCGCGCACTCAAGGCCGGCCCGTCCGCCAGCGCCCTGCTCACCCTGGTGGAGCTGCCCGTGCCGGGCCGCGACGCCGGCTGGAACCTGCGCCAGGCCGCCATCGCCGCCGACCACGCGGCGTACAACTACACCGCCACCCGCAGCCGCAAGACCGCCGAAGCCGGCCTCAAGACCCTGCTGCTGCCGTCCGGCGACGGCACGGCCGTGCATTTCGAGCGCGGCGTGGCCATTGCCGCCGGCGTCGAACTGGCGCGCGAACTGGGCAACCTGCCGCCCAACATCTGCAACCCCGCCTACCTGGCCGACACCGCCCGCACCATCGCCGCCGAACACGCCAACGTGAGCGTGGACGTGCTCGAGCGCGCGGACATGGAGAAGCTGGGCATGGGCTCGCTGCTGGCCGTGGCCCGCGGTTCGGCCAACCCGCCCAAGCTCATCGTGCTCAGGTACACCGGCGCGGGCGCGGCCAAGCCGCACGCGCTGGTGGGCAAGGGCATCACCTTCGACACCGGCGGCATCAACCTCAAGGTGCAGGGCGGCATCGAGGAAATGAAGTTCGACATGTGCGGCGCCGCCACCGTCATCGGCACCTTCGCCGCGGTGGCGAAGATGCAGCTGCCCATCAACCTGGTCATGGTGGTGCCGGCGGTGGAGAACATGCCCGACGCCGACGCCTACCGCCCCAGCGACGTGCTCACGGCCATGTCGGGCAAGACCATCGAAGTGGGCAACACCGACGCCGAGGGCCGCCTGATCCTGTGCGACGCGCTGACCTACGTGCAGCGCTTCGAGCCGCAGGCCACCGTGGACGTGGCCACGCTCACCGGCGCCTGCGTGGTGGCCCTGGGCAAGTTCGCCGCGGGCCTGATGAGCAAGCACGACGACCTGGCCTCGGAGCTGCTGGACGCCGGCGAATCGGTGTTCGACCGCGCCTGGCGCCTGCCGCTGTGGGACGAATACCAGACCCAGCTCGAGTCGGCCTTCGCCGACGTGTACAACATCGGCGGCAAGAACGCCGGCGCCATCACCGCCGGCTGCTTCCTGGCCCGCTTCACCGAAGGCCAGCGCTGGGCCCACCTGGACATCGCCGGCGTGGCCAACGGCGACGGCCGCAAGGGCATGGCCTCGGGCCGCCCGGTCGGCCTGCTCACGCAGTGGCTGATCGACCAGGCCGGTTGAGATGGCCCGCGCCGATTTCTACCTGATCGGCAAGCCGCGCTTCCGCGAGCAGCCGCTGCTGCTGGTGTGCGAGCTGGCCCGCAAGGCCAGCGACGCCGGCCTGCCGATGCTGGTGCTTTGCGAGTCCATGGCGCAGGCCGAACAGCTCGACGACCTGCTGTGGTCGTTCGACCCGGACGCCTACGTGGCCCACCAGATCGTCGGCGCCGACGAGGACGAGGAGGAAGTGCCGGTGCTGCTGGCCGCCCCCGAACACGACGCCGGTTTGCGCCCGCTGGTGCTCAACCTGCGCGAGGCGGCGGTGCCCGACGGCTTCGAGCGCGTGCTGGAAGTGGTGCCGGCGGACGACGCCGCGCGCGGCCCGCTGCGCGAGCGCTGGAAGCAGTACGTGGCCCGCGGCATCGACGTCAAGAAACTCGACATGTAGTTTTTGCCGCGGATTTACGCGGATAAACGCGGATTGAAAATCAAACGCCGTTGTTCTTATCCGCGTTCATCCGTGTAAATCCGTGGCCAAACGATCATTTCAGCGGCCAGCCAGGACCTCTTCGACGGCGTCAACGGCCTTGGGCACGCCGTCGGTCAGCACTTCGTGGCCGTCCTTCGTCACCAGCACGTCGTCCTCGATGCGGATGCCGATGCCCTGCCATTTCGCCGGCACGCCCTTGGTGCCCGGGGCGATGTAGAGGCCGGGCTCGATGGTGAACACCATGCCCGGCTCGAGTTCGCGGAATTCGCCGGCCAGCTTGTATTCGCCCACGTCGTGCACGTCCAGGCCCAGCCAGTGGCCGGTCTTGTGCATGTAGAACTTCTTGTACGACTCGCTGGCCAGCGCCTGCTTCAGCGTGCCCTTGAGCAGGCCCAGCGACAGCAGGCCGTCGGCAAGCGACTGCACGGCCGCCTCGTGCCCGGCAATCCAGGACTTGCCCGGGCGCGCCTGCGCCAGCGCCGCCTGCTGCGCCGCCAGCACCACCTCGTACAGCGCGCGCTGTTCGCTGGAGTAGCGGCCATTGACTGGCCAGGTGCGGGTGATGTCGGAGGCGTAGTTGGCGTACTCGGCGCCGGCGTCGCACAACAGCAGGTCGCCGTCGGCGGTGCGGGCGCTGTTGTCGCGGTAGTGCAGCACGCAGCCGTTGGCGCCCGCGCCGACGATCGGCTCGTAGGCCGCCACGGCGTTGTTGCGGCGGTAGGTGTACTGCAGCGCCGCCTCCACTTCGTACTCGAAACCGCCGGGGCGGGTGGCGCGCATCGCCGCCAGCTGCGCCTCGCAGGCGATGCGGGCCGACTCGCGCATCAGCTTCAGCTCGCCCGGGCTCTTGAACAGGCGCAGCTCGTGCAGCAGGTGGCCCAGCTCCAGGAATTCATGCGGAGGCTGCGCGCCGTGCCGCACCTGCGAGCGCACGCGGTTCACCCAGCCAATCAGCTTGAGGTCGAACTCGGTGTCGCGGCCGAAGTGGTAGTACACGCGCGAACGGCCTTCCAGCAGGCCCGGCAGGATCTCGTCCAGGTCGGCGATGGGATAGGCGTCGTCGAAGCCGTGGGTGTCCACCGCGCCCTCGGGCCCGGCGCGCGGGCCGTCCCAGGTTTCGCGGTCCGGGTCGCGTTCGCGGCAGAACAGCAGCGATTCACCGTGCTTGCGTCCCGGCACCAGCACCAGCACGGCCTCGGGTTCGGCGAAGCCGCTGAGGTACCAGAAATCGCTGTCCTGCCGGTACGGGTAATGGGTGTCGTGGCTGCGCACGCGCACCGGCGCGCTGGGCAGCACCAGGATGGCGTCCTCGTCGGCCATGCGCATCAGCTGCTTGCGGCGGCGGGCGAACTCGGCGAGCTTGACCATGGCCGGCGCCTCAGTTGAGCTTGCGGCGGTGGCGGGGGCCCAGCACGCAGTCGCTGTGCAGCAGCAGCGCGGCCACGCGGATGAATTCGGTCACTTCCTCCAGCGCCTCCTCGTCCGCCTCGGGGTCTTCATAGCTCAGGTCGCTGGCGGCGATGCGTGCGATGTCGCCCAGGGCTTCCTCGGACTCCTCCGACAGCGGCGGCTTCGCGCCCGCCGCCAGGCCGAAGCCACCCAGGAAGCCGCGGCACCACGACACCAGGCCGTCGCCGCGTTCGCTCACGGGCCGCTCGGCGTCGGGCAGCAGCAGCTCGAAGTCGAAATCGGGCGAATCAAGCTGGCTGGTGCTGGCCGCGTACAGCCGGTCAATCGCGCCATCGGCCACCGGCGGCGACAGCAGCCGGTCCGACATCACCTGGGCGAACCAGTCCCTGCGGTCGTGGCGGCCGCCGCCGGACAGGTAGCCACAGAGCGAACCGTGCAGTTCGCAGGGGTCGAGGCTGGCCTCCAGGCCCTGGAGTTCGGCGACGACGGCGGCGTATTCGGGTAGCTGGGCGTCGGACATGGGGTGCCTGCCTGGGGTGAGGCCGCATTCTAACAAGCCGGGGCTGTCCGCTTTCGCTGGCCGCTTGTGGCCTTGTTAGCGCCACCCTACACTCCCAACCCAGCACGGATCGAATCAGGGGACCTCCGGGCCTAATGGCGCTGCGGCGAAATCACGGCAAGCCCCGGTCGGCCCGCATCGCGGTCGCCGGCTTGGCCATGGGTTTCCCGGCGCTGGCCGCGGCGCAGTCGGCGGGTCCCTCGGGCGGGTTCCTGCTGCAGCTGGCGCTGTTCACCATCGCCCTGCTGCTGGGCTGGCTGCTCTGGCGCGTCCGCCGCGACCGGCTGCAGCAGGAAACGTCCCTGGTGGGCGAAATCCGCGAACGCGAAGAGCGCCTGAACCTGGCGCTGTGGGGCTCGGGCGACGAGTTCTGGGACTGGAACATCCGCGACAACTCGCTCTACCGCCTGGGCGCCCACCAGCTGCTGGGCCAGGGCAGCCGCGAAGAAGTCACCACCGACGACTGGCGCACGCAGACCATCCACCCCGAAGACCTGCCGCGGGTGCAGAAGCTGCTGCAGGAGCACATCGTCGGCCACACCGACGTGTACGAATCCGAGCACCGCGTCCGCAACGCGCGCGGGGAATGGGTCTGGGTGCGGTCGCGCGGCAAAGTGGTCGAACGCGACACCAGCGGCAACCCGCTGCGCATGGCCGGCACCGCGCGCGACGTCACCGTGATCCGGCGCGCCGAGCGCGAGCGCCGGGTGGCGCTGGAAGTGCTGCGCAGCATGAGCGAGGCGGTGGCGGTGATCGACCTCGATTTCCGCTTCATCTCGGTCAACCCGGCGTTCTCGCGCATCACCGGCTACAGCGAAGAGGAAGTGATCGGCCAGAACAGCCGCCTGCTCGACTCCAGCCAGCACAGCGCCGAGTTCTACCGCCGCGTGCGCGACGTGCTCGAGCGCACCGGCCACTGGGCCGGCGAGATGTGGCAGAAGCGCAAGGACGGCGAAGAGTTCCTGGGCTGGATCGAAATGAGCGAAGTGCGCGACGCGATGGGCCTGCGCAGCCATTTCGTGGCCGTGGTCAACGACATCACCGACAAGAAGCGCGCCGAGCAGGAGCTGCGCTACCTGGCCAACTACGACACGCTCACCGGCCTGCCCAACCGCGCCCTGCTGTCCGAACGCCTGGGCCGCGCCATCGTGCGGGCGCGCCGGCAGGAAACCCGCGTGGCGGTGCTGTTCCTGGACCTGGACCGCTTCAAGGACATCAACGATTCGCTCGGCCACGCCGCCGGCGACCGCCTGCTCAAGGCCGCGGCCACGCGACTGCAGGCCACGGTGGGCGCTTCGGACACCGTGGCGCGCCTGGGCGGCGACGAGTTCACCGTGGTGCTGGAGGACGTGGAGTCGGTGCACGCGGTCGAGCGCATGGCGCGCGAGATCCTCACCGCGTTCTCGATGCCGCTGGAAGTGGACGAACGCCACGACGTCAACATCACCCCGTCGCTGGGCATCAGCCTCTACCCCGACCACGCGCTGGTGCCCACCGACCTGCTGAAGTTCTCCGACACGGCCATGTACCAGGCCAAGGCGGAGGGCCGGAACACCTACCAGATCTACAACGAGACCATGGACGCCGAGTCGCGCCGCCGCGCCACCGTGCTGGCCTCGCTGCGCAAGGCGCTGGACCGCGGCGAGTTCCGCCTGGTGTACCAGCCGCGCATGGCGCTGGCCGACGGCCGCATCACCGGCGTGGAGGCGCTGCTGCGCTGGCACAGCGCCGAACTGGGCGAAATCCCGCCCACGGTGTTCATCCCGCTGGCCGAGGAATCGGGGCTTATCCTTTCCATCGGCGACTGGGTGCTCAGCGAGGCCCTGCAGACGCTCAAGCGCTGGCGCGGCCACGGCCTGAACGAGATCTCCATCGGCGTGAACGTGTCGGTGCTGCAGCTGCTGCGCGGCAACCTGCCCGAGCAGCTGCGCAACCTGATCCGCGACCTGGGCGTGCCGGCCAACCGCATCGAGCTGGAAGTCACCGAATCAATGGTGATGCAGAACGCCGAGCAGACCACGCACGTGCTCAACGAACTGCGCAAGCTGGGCATCACCCTGGCCATCGACGATTTCGGCACCGGCTATTCCTCGCTGGTCTACCTCAAGCGCCTGCCGATCGACACGCTCAAGATCGACAAGGAGTTCATCGGCGACCTCACCCGCGACCCGGACGACGAGGCCATCACCGCCACCGTCATCACCATGGGCCACTCGCTGGGCCTGAACGTGATCGCCGAAGGCGTGGAGAGCGAGCAGCAGCTGGGCTACCTGCGCGAACAGGGCTGCGACGAGATCCAGGGCTTCTGGCTGTCGCCGCCGCTGGATTCGCACCGCTGCCTGGCCTTCATCCGCAGCTGGCAGCCTGGCACCGTGGCGGCCATCCCGTCGCCTTATTGACCCCGCCGGCGGCCACGCCTAAGGTGCCTGCAATGAACCCTTCCGACCCCGTCGCCCAACTGCAGGCCCTCGCCGAGCGCTTCGATCGCCTGGCCGAGCAGCACCGCCGCGTGCTGGAAGAGAACCGCAGCCTGCGCCAGGGCCAGGAACAGCTGGTGGCCGAACGCGCCGCCCTGCTCAACAAGAACGAACAGGCCCGCTCGCGGGTGGAAACCATGATCACGCGGCTCAAGTCGCTGGAGCACAACGCGTGAGCGAGCCGGTCAACGTCAAGATCCTCGACCGCGAGTTCACCGTGGGCGTGGAGGCCAATGAACGCGACAGCCTGATGGCCGCCGCGCACCTGCTGGACGCGCGCATGCGCGAGATCCGCGGCAGCAACCGCATGGCGGCACTGGACCGGGTGGCGGTGCTCACCGCGCTCAACCTCGCCCACGAACTGCTGCAGCTCAAGCAGGCCGCCGAACAGCGCGACGTGGCGCTCAACCGCACGCTGGGCGACCTCAACCGCAAGCTCGACGGCCTGTTCGACGCGCCGCGCTGAGCCCGTGCATGCACACCTTCCTGTAGGAGGGCCTTCAGGCCCGAAGCTTCCTGCCGAAAGGCATCGGGCCTGAAGGCCCTCCTACAGGGTCGCGTTCACCCTTCCGTTATTCCGCGGGACTATAATCGCGCTGTCCTCTGCCGTGTCCGACAGCGTGCAAAACATTCGCCTTGTCCCATAAACACGACCCGGGAACCTGCGGTGATCGCGGTGTGCATGTCCGCCCTGCTGCGGAAAGCCTGAAGCCGTCGCACAGGTACCCACTTGATCCCAGGGATCAAGGTCGTTTCGCCCGCATCGGCATGGTGGAGGATATTCCTTGAACATTTCGCGCGCCGACCTCCGCCGCGAACTGCGCGCGCGCCGCGCCGCCCTCACCCCGGGCCTTCGCCTGGCCGCCGCCGACGCGGTGGCCCGCCACCTGGGCGAACAGCCCGACCTGCGTGAACCCGGCTACGTCGGCGGCTACTGGGCCGTGAACGGTGAGCTGCCGCTGCACGCCGTGCAGCTCCGCCTCGCGCCCGGCCAGGTCTGGTGCCTGCCGATCGTGCAGGACGACGGCGGCCTGCGCTTCGCGCCCTGGCGCGCAGGCGACCCGATGCAGCCCAACCGCTACGGCATTCCCGAGCCCGTGCTGGACCCCGCTTCGCAGCTGGCCCCGCACCAGCTGGCGTGGGCGCTGCTGCCGCTGCTGGGCTTCGACCGCCGCGGCGGCCGGCTGGGCATGGGCGGCGGCTACTACGACCGCGCGTTCGCCTTCCGTCGCGATGCCGGGGCCCCGCCCCGGCTGATCGGCGTGGGCTATGCGTTCCAGGAGCTGCCCGCACTGGCCCCCGAGCCCTGGGACGTGGCGCTGGACGCCATCGCCACCGAACACGGATTCACCCCGGCCGGGCGATAATGGCGGCATGAAGAACTACTGGCTGATGAAGTCCGAACCCGACGAATTCTCGATCGACGCCCTGGCCAAGGTGGGCGTGGAGCCGTGGAGCGGCGTGCGCAACTACCAGGCGCGCAACTACATGATGAAGGACATGAAGGTCGGCGACGGCATCCTGTTCTACCACTCCAACTGCGCCGTGCCGGGCGTGGCCGGGCTGGCGCAGGTGGCGTCCACGGCCTACCCCGACCCCACCCAGTTCCAGCCGAAGTCCGACTACCACGACCCCGCCAGCAATCCCGAAGAACCGCGCTGGTGGCTGGTGGACGTGGGCTTCAGGCGCAAGTTCAAGCGCGTGGTTTCGCTGGACGAACTGCGCGCGCAGGCCGAAGCGCTGGGCGACTTCGCCCTGCTTCGCCGCGGCAACCGCCTGTCGGTGCTGCCGGTCACGGCCGCGCAGTACAAGCACATCCTCACCCTCGAATAAGCCCGGAGCCCGCCGATGTCCCGCGATGAACAGAAAAAGCTCGCCGCCGAAAAGGCCCTGGAGTTCGTCGAGGACGGCATGGTGGTGGGCGTCGGCACCGGCTCCACGGTGGCCTTCTTCATTGACGGCCTGGCGCGCATGAAGCACCGCATCGAAGGTGCGGTGTCGAGCTCCGAGCAGAGCACGCGCCAGCTGCAGCAGCACGGCATCCCGGTGTTCGACCTCAACGCGGCGGGTCCGCTGAAGCTCTACGTGGACGGCGCCGACGAATGCGACCCCTGGAACCGGCTGATCAAGGGCGGCGGCGCGGCGCTGACGCGCGAGAAGATCATCGCGGCGGCCAGCGACAAGTTCGTCTGCATCATCGACCCGGCCAAGCAGGTCGAACTGCTGGGCACGTTCCCGGTGCCGATCGAAGTCATCCCGATGGCGCGCAGCCTGGTGGCGCGCCAGATCGCCGACATGGACGGCCAGCCGGTGTGGCGAGAGGGCGTGGTCACCGACAACGGCAACTGGATCCTGGACGTGCACCACTGGCGCATCCAGGACCCGGTGGGCCTGGAGGCCAGGCTGAACCAGATCACCGGCGTGGTGGCCTGCGGCCTGTTCGCGGCCCGGCCCGCCGACGTGGTCATCATCGGCGACGCCATCCGTCCGATCCGGCGCTGATCCTCAGGCGGGGGCGCTGGCGGCGATCAGCCGCAGCATGGCGCCCAGGCCGCCGTGCAGCGCGCTGACGTCATAGCCCAGGCGCTTGAGCACGAAGGCCGCGGCGGCCGAGCGCTCGCCGGTGTTGCAGTAAACGACCACGCGGCTGCCCGAGGGCAATGCGCCGGCGATGTCTTCGCGCAGCCGGTACAGCGGCACGTTGATGGAACCGTCGATGGCGCGCTGCGCGTGCTCTTCGGGCATGCGCACGTCCACCAGCGCCGCGCCCAGCTGGGCCAGCTTGGCGGCCTCCGAAGGCAGCACCCAGGACAGCATCGGCGGCTTGAGCACGGCCTCGAAGGCGTCGCGCGACAGGCGCATCAGCACGCCGCCCTGCATCATGCGCACGGTGGCGTTGCGCGGCAGGTTCGACAGCAGCGCGTCTTCGCCAAAGGTGTCGCCCTCGCGCAGGTAGGCCACCACCTGCGGGGCGCCGTCGAGGTACTTGGACACCGAGGCGGTGCCTTCGCGCACCACGTAGAAATAGTCCGGGGCGTCGCCTTCGCGCATCACGATCTCGCTGGGCTTGACGTTCACCGGTTCGAACAGCTGGAACATCTTCTCGATGTTGCCGGTGGGCAGGCGCGCGAACGCCTGGCTGCGCAACAGGCGGAACACCCAGTTGTTGCCGCCGGGGCCGGTGCCGTAATGGCGGTTGTTTTCGTCGCGGCTGAGCTGGTCCCAGGTGATGAGCTTCTCGAGGTAGCGCCGGTCAATGCGCATCACGCGCGCCTTGCCCGACACCACCTTGGCGGTGAAGCGGCGCGGCACGGCGTCGTTGAGCGAATAGCGGCCGTGCGGTGCGCTGGCCACGTGGGCCACGCTGCGGCCATCGGGATAGTTGCAGCGCAGCTCGCCGTCGAGCAGGTAGACGGTGTCGTCGTCGAGGTCGCCGGCTTCGAACACGTTCTCGCCGCGGGAGTAGTCGGACACGGAGGCTTCGCGGGCCAGCTGGTCCCGGGTTTCCTGGCGCAGGGCTTCCAGCGGGAACAGGCGGGCCAGGTCGGTGGCGGGGACGGGCATGGGGCGGACTCCTGTAGCAGTGGGTTTGAGTCTATCGCCGGGGAGGGGTTTTGGGGTAGCGGGGTGTGGGCCAGTGCGCCTGGTCGTCAGTGAAGCCAGGAGCGCCCGCTTCGCGGGGGCTGGGGGACCAGGATTGCCAAGGACATCCTGTCCTTGGCCCTCCGCTTCGCTCCGGGTCGGCTGCGCCGACAGAAATCGTTCCAGACGATTTCTTCGAACACAGGTTCGACTTGCCTTCCCCCCAGCCAAAAAGAGAGAGGGCCCCTTTTGGGGGCCCTCTCTCTTTTTGGCTGGGGGACTAGGATTCGAACCTAGATAGGCAGAGTCAGAGTCTGCAGTCCTACCGTTAGACGATCCCCCAATTCGGGGGCGCCGCCAGGGCTTGAAGCGATTAGCGCTTCGAGAACTGGGTGGCGCGGCGGGCCTTGTGCAGGCCAACCTTCTTGCGTTCGACTTCGCGGGCGTCGCGGGTCATCAGGCCAGCCTTGCGCAGCTCGGGCTTGAGGCCGTCGTTGTACTCCACCAGAGCGCGGGCAATGCCGAGGCGGATGGCGCCGGCCTGGCCGGTGATGCCGCCGCCGGCGACCGTCACGGTGATGTCGAACTTCTCGCCCATCTGGCTGACGACCAGCGGCTGGCGAACGATCATGCGCGAGGTTTCGCGGCCGAAGAATTCGTCAACCGGCTTGCCGTTGACGACGATCTTGCCGCTGCCCGAACGCAGGAAGACGCGGGCGGTGGAGGACTTGCGACGGCCGGTGCCGTAGTTCTGCTGGGTAGCCATGTCTGTGCCTTAAGCCTTGAAGTCCAGAGCCTGCGGCTGCTGGGCGGAATGCGGATGCTCCGAGCCCTTGTAGACCTTGAGCTTGCGGTACATGGCGCGGCCGAGCGGGTTCTTCGGAAGCATGCCCTTGACGCCGATTTCGATCACGCGCTCCGGGTGGGTGTCGAGCACCTGGCCCAGCGACTGGGTCTTGAGGTTGCCGACGTAGCCGGTGAAGCGGTGGTACTTCTTGTCCTGCATCTTGTTGCCGGTGACGCGGAGCTTTTCGGCATTGATCACGACGAGGTAGTCGCCGGTGTCCACGTGCGGGGTGTATTCCGGCTTGTGCTTGCCGCGCAGGCGAAGCGCGAGTTCCGAGCACAGGCGGCCCAGGGTTTTGCCGCTGGCATCGACCACGTACCAGTCTTGCTTGACGGTCTGGGCGTTGGCGCTGACGGTCATGGTCTTCATGACGGCTCCAAAATATAGAAATCGGGGTGGAAAGAGGCGGAATGATAGCGGCCCTTTCCGGCCCGCGCAAGCCCGACAGCACCCCGTGCTAGCATCCGGGCATGCCCGCACCGCCTGACCTGGCCCTTCGCGCCGCGCCGGAAACGCCCGCCGACGCGGGCCTGGCGGCCTTGGCCGACCGCTGCGTGCAGTGCGGCCTGTGCCTGCCGCATTGTCCCACTTACCGGCTGGACCAGAGCGAAGCCGAGTCGCCCCGGGGCCGCATTGCCTACATCAAGGCCGTGGCCCGGGGCCAACTGGCGCCCACCGCGGCCGGCGACGCCCACCTCGACCATTGCCTGGGCTGCCGCCGCTGCGAACCGGTCTGCCCGGCGGGCGTGCCTTACGGCGAACTGCTGCTCGGGGCACGCGCGGCGCAGGCCGCCCGGCGCCCGGCGGCTATGAAACTGCGGGCCGCCGGGTGGCTGCTGGCGCGCCCGCCCCTGCTGGGCCGCCTGGTGGACCTGCAGCGGGCCACGCGCTGGCTGCCGGCCTCGCTGCGCCCTTCCCTGCCGCCGGCGCCCGCCCGCGTCGCCCTGCCCGCACCCCCCGCTGCCGCGGTGCAGGAGCTAGCGGTGTTCGTGGGCTGCATCGCCGACCGCTACGAATCGGGCACCCGCGCCGCGCTCGCCCGGCTGCTGGGCGCCGCCGGCATCGCGGTGTCGCTGCCCGTGGGACAGGGCTGCTGTGGCGCCGCGGCGGCGCATGCAGGGGATGCGGCCACCGCCGCCCGGCTGGCCGACGCCAACCGCAGCGCCTTTTCCGGCCGGGACAGCGTGCTGTGCCTGGCCAGCGGCTGCCACGACAGCCTGGCGCGCAGCCTGCGCGGCGCGGCGCCGGTGGAAGATGCCATCACGGCGCTCGACCGCCTGGGCGATGGGCTGCGATTCCGGGCCGCCCGCCACCGCGTCGCCCTGCACCTGCCCTGCACCCAGCGCAGCGTGGTGCGCAGCGACGCCGCCCTGCGCCGCCTGCTGGCCCGGGTCCCCGGCCTGGACGTGGTGGAACTGCCCGACACCGGCTGCTGCGGCGCCGCGGGCCTGCACCAGCTGGCCGAACCCGGCCGCGCCGATGCCCTGCGCGCGCCGCTGCTGCAGGCGCTGACCGGAACCGGCGCCCGCGAACTGCTGTCGGCCAACATCGGCTGCCGCCTGCACCTGGCGAACGGCGCGATAATGCCGGTGCGCCACCCCATCGATTTCCTCGCCGAGCACCTGGCATGAACGCGACCCGACATTTCAGCCCGCTGGACCGGATCCTGATCGAGGCCCAGCACGCCCTGGGCACCAGCCTGGGCCGCGCCCGCGCCGAGCGGCCCAACCCGGCCGGCACCGTCCCGGACCTGCAGCTCGACGAACCCGAGCGCCGGCACGCCGCCGGGCTGATGCGCATCAACCACACCGGCGAGGTCTGCGCCCAGGCGCTGTATGTCGGCCAGGCCGCCGTGGCCCGCGACGAGGCCACGCGCGCGCAGCTCCAGCACGCCGCCCAGGAGGAAACCGACCACCTGGCCTGGTGCGCCGACCGGCTGGACGAGCTGCACAGCCGCCCGAGCGTGTTCAACCCGCTGTTCTACGCCGGCAGCTACGCCATCGGCCTGGCCGCCGGCCTGCGCGGCGACGGCTGGAACCTGGGCTTCGTGGTCGAAACCGAGCGCCAGGTGGAAGCCCACCTGGACGAACACCTGGCCCAGCTGCCGCCCGGCGACGAGCGCAGCCGAGCCATCCTGCGCACGATGAAGGCCGACGAGGCCCGCCACGCCGACAACGCGCTGGACGCCGGCGCGCGCCTGCTGCCCCAGCCCATCCCGCGGCTGATGGCCCTGAGCTCGCGCGTCATGAAGGCCCTCGCATACCGGGGCTGAAGAGCTGTTGGCCGCGGATTTACGCGGCAAAAACCGCCTTTCAGGCAGGCGACGTGAGTTTCAGGCCGATGATGCCGGCCAGGATCAGGCCGATGCAGGCCACCCGCGGCCAGGCCGAGGATTCGCCGAACAGCACGATGCCCAGGATGGCCGTGCCGACGGCGCCGATGCCCACCCACACCGCGTAGCCGGTGCCGATGGGGATTTCCTTCAGCGCCAGCGCCAGGAACCACATGCTGGCCGCCATCGCCACCAGCGTCACCGTGCTGGCCAGCGGCTTGGTGAAGCCTTCGGAGTACTTCAGGCCGATGGCCCAGACGATTTCAAGCACGCCGGCGATCGCCAGGTAGAGCCATGCCATGACGCTTCTCCTTTGGGTGGCTGCAGTAACGACAACGGCCCGGGGCTTGCGCGCCGGACCGTCGTCGGTGGTTCATCGCCGGTGGCCGGCGCGCGGGTCGTCCCGCGGGTGGGTTCAGTCCACCAGGTTGCGGGCGCCGTAGAGTTCCTCGATTTCGCGGCGCAGCTGCATCTCGATGCGCTGGCGGTCCTTGAAGCCGAGGTTCTTGGCCTTTTCCTCGAACAGGTAGGTGTCGAGGTCGAACTCCTTGAGGTGCATCTTCGTGTGGAACAGGTTTTCCTGGTAGATGTTCACGTCCATCATTTCGTAGCGCTGCTTGATGGGCTTGGACAGGAAGTCCTGGATCGAGTTGATCTTGTGGTCGATGTAGTGCTTCTTGCCCTTGATGTCGCGGGTGAAGCCGCGCACGCGGTAGTCCATCACCACGATGTCGGACTCGAAGCTCTCGATCAGGTAGTTCAGGGCCTTCAGCGGCGAGATGACGCCGCAGGTGGCCACGTCGATGTCGGCGCGGAAGGTGGCGATGCCGTTGTGCGGGTGGGTTTCCGGATAGGTGTGCACCGTGATGTGCGACTTGTCCAGGTGTGCCACCACGGCGTCGGAGATCAGCTCCTTGCCCGCGGCCTTCTTGTCGATCACCGGCTCTTCCGAGATCAGGATCGTCACCGAGGCACCCTGCGGGTCGTAGTCCTGGCGGGCCACGTTCAGGATGTTGGCGCCGATGATCTCGGCCACGTCGGTGAGGATCTGGGTGAGGCGGTCGGCGTTGTATTCCTCGTCGATGTACTCGATGTAGCGCTGGCGCTGCTCTTCCGAGACCGCGTAGCAGACGTCGTAGATGTTGAAGCTCAGGGCCTTGGTCAGGTTGTTGAAACCCTGGAGCCTCAGGCGAGGAAGCGGCTTGACCACGTTGGCATTCCTGCTCGGGAAGGGGGTACGGCGGGGCCGGCATTATCGGGCAAACCGACCCCCGGGGGAACCGGGCCTGGCCAGGGGCCGAACCGCGGTGTTCCCAAGCATTGCCCGGGGCCAGCGGGACGCCTAAGCTGAACGCGTCCCATCGCCACCCACCCGAAGGCTGGCGCTGGCGCCGAGCCCAGGAGCCCACTGATGTCCATCCAGACCCACAAGGCGGTCGCAAGCCCGCTGGCACCCGATGCCGCGGCCATGAACCGCTTCCTCGACCACTGCCACCGCCGCCGCTACCCCACGCGTACCGACGTGTTCCGGCCCGGTGCGCCCGCCACGTCGCTCTACTACGTGGTCAGCGGCTCGCTGAGCGTGGTGAGCGAGGAGTCCGACGGCCGCGAGCTGGTGCTGGGCTACATCAACGCCGGCGAGTTCATCGGCGAAATGGGCCTGTTCTTCGCCGCCGACCAGCGCGCGGTGGTGGTGCGCACCCGCACCGCCTGCGAACTGGCCGAGATCAACTACGAGCGCCTGCACCAGCTCTTCGCCGGCCCGCTGGCCGCCGAGTGCCCGCGCATCCTCTACGCCATCGGGCTGCAGCTTTCCAAGCGCCTGCTCGACACCAGCCGCAAGGCCAGCCGCCTGGCCTTCATGGACGTCAGCGGCCGCATCATCCGCACGCTCACCGACCTGTGCCAGGAGCCCGACGCGCTGTCGCACCCGCAGGGCACCCAGATCCGGGTGTCGCGCCAGGAGCTGGCGCGCATCGTCGGCTGTTCGCGCGAAATGGCCGGCCGCGTACTCAAGCAGCTGCAGGAACAGGGCCTGCTGCACGCCCGCGGCAAGACCATCGTGGTCTACGGCACCCGCTGACCGTGGGCACGGCCTCGACGCCCGGTCGCGAGAGCCTGCTGGTAAGACCCGCGTCGGCGCAGGACGCCGCCGGCGTGGCCGGGCTGCTGGGCGTGCTGGGCTATCCCTGCACGCGCGAAGAGGCGGCCACCCGCCTTCTGGCCCTTCAGGACGAACCCGACCAGCAGATCCTGGTCGCCGACCGCCACGGTGAGCTGGCCGGGTTGCTGGCCCTGGACCTGATGTACTACCTGCCGCTGGGCGCGCGCACCTGCCGCATCACGGCGCTGGTGGTGTCGGGCAAGGAACAGCGCCGGGGCGTGGGCCGCATGCTGCTGCGCGAAGCCGAGCAGCGCGCCCGCCAGGCCGGCGCCGCGCGCATCGAGCTCACCTCCGCCACCCACCGCCACGAAGCGCACGCGTTCTACCGCGCCTGCGGCTTCGACGAAAGCGCCCTGCGCTTCCTCAAGCGCCTCGGCGACGCCTGACCCCTGTGGGAGGGCCTTCAGGCCCGATGCCCTTCGCCAGGAGCATCGGGCCTGAAGGCCCTCCCACAGGTGCGCTTGGGGTCAGAGGATGGTTTCGAAGGCGCCGCGCAGGCGCCGGTTGACGCGCGCCAGGCTGCGCGGGTCCGGCCGCACCAGCACCGGGCAGGCGGTTTCGCACAGCAGCGGCAGGTCGCGGGCGCTGTCGCTGTAGACGGCGGCGAAGGGCGGGCGGATGCCCTCGCGCGCCAGCGCGGCGATCTTGCGCGGGCCCACGGTGTGCTCCTGGCCGATCCAGCCGCCGAAGGCCTCGCGCACGCTCGAACCCACCACCGGCACGTCGGGCTGGCCCAGCGCGCGCCACAGCTCGCGCGCCAGCGACGCTTCGGCGCCGGTCACGATGACCACCCGGTGGCCGGCCTCCAGGTGGGCGCGCAGGCGCAGCACCGCGGGCAGGATCAGCAGTTCGTCGCGGCGGCGGGCGCAGTCGCGCAGGAAATCCTCGCGCGCTTCCGCCAGCGCCTCGTGCGTGCGCCCCACCGTGGCCAGCCAGGTGTAGAAACTGGCCGGCAGCCACGCGCTGCGCCACCAGGCGAAGCCCGGCGCCAGGAACGGGAAGCTCAGGCCCGCGGCGAGGCGGCGCAGCGGGTCGCGGCGCAGCTGGATGCGCAGCCAGGCGGCGGCGCAGTCGCCGCGCACCAGCGTGCCGTCGAAATCGAACAGGACGGTGGCCGCGGCGTTGGCCATGGCTCAGGCGAACAGCCGCGCCAGCTCGGCGCCCGGGTCGGGGGCGCGCATGAAGGTCTCGCCCACCAGGAACGCGTGCACGCCGTTGCCGCGCATCAGCGCCACGTCGTCGCGGGTGGCGATGCCGCTTTCGGTCACCAGCAGGCGGTCGGGCGGCACGGCCGCGCGCAGGTCCAGCGTGGTCTGCAGCGTCACCTCGAACGTGCGCAGGCTGCGGTTGTTGATGCCCACCAGCGGCGCGCCGACCTGCAGCGCGCGCTCGAGTTCGTCGATGTCGTGCACTTCCACCAGCACGTCCATGCCCAGGTCCATTGCCAGGTGCGAAAGCTCGGCCAGCGCGGCATCGCCCAGCGCGGCCACGATCAGCAGCACGCAGTCGGCGCCCATCGCCCTGGCCTCGTACACCTGGTAGGCGTCGATGGTGAAGTCCTTGCGCAGCACGGGCAGTGAGCACGCCGCGCGCGCCTGCACCAGGTAGTCGTCGGCGCCCTGGAAGAAGTCCACGTCGGTGAGCACCGACAGGCAGGCGGCGCCGCCGCGCTCGTAGCTGGCGGCGATGTCGGCCGGCCGGAAATCGGGGCGGATGATGCCCTTGCTGGGGCTGGCCTTCTTCACTTCGGCGATGACGGCGGGCAGGCCCGCGGCCACCCTGGCCTGCAGCGCCGCGGCGAAGCCGCGCGCGGCGGGCAGGCCTTCGCAGCGGGCCGACAGCTCCGCCAGCGACACCCGCGCGGCGCGCCCGGCGATCTCTTCGGCCTTGCGGCGCAGGATGGTTTGCAGGATGTCGCTCATCGTCTTCCTTCTAGTGGCCGGCAAGTCGCCGGGTGGTGGCGACGAACTGGTCGAGCTTGGCGCGGGCCTTGCCGGAAGCCATGGCGGCGCGGGCCTGGCCGATGCCGTCGGCGATCGACACCGCCTGCCCCGCCGTGTACAGCGCGGCGCCGGTGTTGAGCGCCACGATCTCCCTGGGCAGGCCGTCCTTGCCGTCTATGGCCTCCATCAGCAGGCCCATGGACTGGCTGGAGTTCTCCACGCGCAGGTTGCGGCTGGCGGACATGGAAATGCCGAAGTCCTCGGGATGGATCTCGTACTCCACGATCTCGTCGCCGCGCAGTTCGCCCACCATGGTGGCGCCGCCGAGCGAGATCTCGTCCATGCCGTCGCGGCCCCACACCACCATGGCGCGCTTGGCGCCCAACTGGCGCAGCACGCGCACCTGGATGCCCACCAGGTCGGGATGGAACACGCCCATCAGGATGTTGGGCGCGCCGGCCGGATTGGTCAGCGGGCCCAGGATGTTGAACAGGGTGCGCACGCCCAGCTCCTTGCGCACCGCGGCCACGTTCTTCATGGCCGGGTGGTGCACGGGCGCGAACATGAAGCCCATGCCGGTTTCGGCGATGCAGGCCGACACCTGGTCGGGCTGGAGCTCGATCACTGCGCCCAGGGCCTCGAGCACGTCGGCGCTGCCGGACTTGGACGACACGCTGCGGTTGCCGTGCTTGGCCACCTTGGCGCCGGCGGCCGCGGCCACGAACATGCTGGCCGTGGAGATGTTGAAGGTGTGCGAGGCGTCGCCGCCGGTGCCGACGATGTCCACGAAATGGTGGGCGTCGGGCACGGTCACCCTGGCCGCGAACTCGCGCATCACCTGCGCCGCGCCGGCGATCTCGCCCACGGTCTCCTTGCGCACGCGCAGGCCCGCCAGGATGGCGGCGGTGAGCACGGGCGAAACTTCGCCGCGCATCACCTGGCGCATCAGGTCCACCATTTCATCGTGGAAGATCTCGCGGTGGTCGATGATGCGCTGGAGCGCATCGTGTGGAGTGATCGGCATAACCTGCATCTCTTGTGGGAGGGCCTTCAGGCCCGACGCTGCTGCAGGAGGGCCATCAGCCCCGATCCCCGCGCAGGAAGTTCCGCAGCATGTCGTGCCCGTGCTGCGTAAGGATGGATTCGGGATGGAACTGCACGCCCTCCACCGCCAGCGTCCTGTGCCGCAGGCCCATGATCTCGTCCATGCTGCCGTCCTCGTTCTCGGTCCAGGCCGTGATCTCGAGGCAGTCGGGCAGCGTTTCCTTGCGCACCACCAGCGAGTGGTAGCGCGTGGCCTCGAACGGGTCGGGCAGCCCGGCGAACACGCCCACGCCGGTGTGGCGGATGGGCGAGGTCTTGCCGTGCATGATGGTGCGCGCGCGCACCACTTCGCCGCCGAAGGCCTGGCCCAGGCTCTGGTGGCCCAGGCACACGCCGAGGATGGGCACGCTGCCCGCCAGCTTTTCCAGCACTTCCAGCGAAACGCCCGCCTCGTTGGGCGTGCACGGCCCCGGCGAGATGACGATGTGGTCGGGCTTGAGCGCGGCGATCTGCGCGACGGTGAGTGCGTCGTTGCGCACCACCTTCACGTCTTCACCCAGCTCGCCGAAGTACTGCACGAGGTTGTAGGTGAAGCTGTCGTAGTTGTCGATCATCAGCAGCATGGGGTGCATCCGTCCGGGCCGGGAGCTCGCGCCCCGGTGCCAAGGGTGTGTTGCCGCGGCGCGGCCGGAGGGGTCGCGGCCGGCCGGCGAGGATGCCAAGGATAGCGGACGCGCCCCCGGCTGGGGCGCCCGGACGGCCGCCGCCAGCCGCATGGCCATGGCCATGCCCCCCTTCGGCGGTCAGAGCGGATTCGCGGGGACCTGCCCGCGCGACTTCCACAGCGAATAGAGCACGCCGCCGGCCAGCAGGCCGAAGGTGACGGCCAGGCTGATTTCCGCGGGCATCTTGCCGTCCCACAGCCAGTCGCCCAGGAAGATCTTCGAGCCGATGAAGATCAGCACGAAGGCCAGCGCGTACTTGAGGTAGTGGAAGCGGTGCACCATCGCCGCCAGTGCGAAATAAAGCGCACGCAGGCCCAGGATGGCGAAGATGTTGGAGGTGTAGACGATGAACGGGTCCGGCGTGATGGCGAAGATGGCCGGCACCGAGTCAATGGCGAACACCACGTCGGCAATCTCCACCAGCACCAGGCACATGAACAGCGGCGTGGCGAACCAGGCCAGCTTGCCGGTGGCGCTGTCGGGCAGCTTCACCAGGAACTTCTCGCCGTGCAGCTGGTCGGTCACGCGCATGTGCCTGCGCAGGAACTTCAGGGCCACGTTGTCCGAGATGTCGGGCTCGTCGTTGATGGCGAACAGCATCTTCACGCCGGTGGCGACCAGCACCAGGGCGAACACGTACAGGATCCACGAGAAGTTCATCACCAGCGCGGCGCCCAGGCCGATCATGATGGCGCGCAGCACGATGACGCCGATGATCCCCCAGAAAAGCACGCGGTGCTGGTAGATGCGCGGCACGGCGAAGTAGGTGAAGATCATCGAGATGACGAACACGTTGTCCATCGCCAGTGCCTTTTCCACCAGGTAGCCGGTGATGTACAGCGTGACCGCCTCCCAGGCCCTGGCCTCGGGCGTTGGCAGGGCGGCTATCTGCGGGTCAATCGCTTTCTCGCCGCCGTAGCTGTAGTAGATCCACCACACGGCGACGGCCCAGAGCAGGCCCAGGCCGATGTAGAGGCCGGACATCCAAAGGCTTTCGCGCACGCCGATCTCGTGCGTCTCACGATGCAGCACGCCCAGGTCGAAGACCAGGATGGCCAGTACGGTGACAAGGAACGCCAGCCACACCCACACGGGCATGCCTAGCCAAAGGCTGGTGATGATTTCCACGGGTCGCTCTCCAGGGCAATCGAAGGTTGGATGCCCGGCGCCGCCGACTAGGCTTGGAGAACTGGAACAGCGGGCCGTTGCATCGTTTCCGACTACGACATCGCCATGCTTTGCACATGACCAGAGGGGCCCGCAGTCGCGGAAAGAGTGTCGGGGCCTGCGTGAAAAGGCGGTGAAAGCGCCGCCCGTCCCGGTGCGCCGGGCACAGCGGCGCCCGGCACCGGTCCCGCGAAGCCGGGCCTACAGGCCGCCGGCCGCCTGTGCCACGGCGCGGAACAGCGCGCGGCCCTTGTTGAGCGTTTCCTCCCACTCCTTCTGCGGGTCGGAGTCGTGCACGATGCCGGCGCCGGCCTGCACGTGCAGGCGGCCGTCCTGGATGACGGCGGTACGGATGGCGATGGCGGTGTCGGCGTCGCCCCACCAGTTGAGGTAGCCCACGGCGCCGGAGTAGATGTTGCGCTTCACCGGTTCGAGTTCGCGGATCACTTCCAGCGCGCGGATCTTGGGCGCGCCGCTGACGGTGCCGGCCGGGAATGTCGCCTTGATCACGTCGGCGAAGCCCACGCCCGGCTGAAGCGTGCCGCGCACTTCGCTGACGATGTGCATGACGTGCGAGTACTTCTCGATGATGAAACGGTCGGGCACCTTCACGCTGCCGGGCTCGGCCACGCGGCCGACGTCGTTGCGGCCCAGGTCGATCAGCATCAGGTGCTCGGCGCGCTCTTTCGGGTCGGCCAGCAGCTCGGCTTCCAGCGCCGCGTCGGCCTCGGGCGTGGCGCCGCGCGGGCGCGTGCCGGCGATGGGCCGCACGGTGATTTCGCCGCCCTGCAGGCGCACCAGGATCTCGGGCGAGCTGCCCACCACCTGGGTGCCGCCCAGGTCGAGGAAGTACATGTAGGGCGAGGGATTGAGCGCGCGCAGGGCGCGGTACACGTCCACCGGCCGCGCGCGGAACGGCACGCTCATGCGCTGGCTCAGCACCACCTGGAAGATGTCGCCGGCGCGGATGTATTCCTTCGACTTCTCCACCGCCGCCAGGAAGCCTTCCCTGGTGAAGCCGGAAACGAAGTCCTGCTCGCTCAGCAGCGACGGGTCGAGCACGTCGGGATAGCTGCGGCCCGAGTGGCGCAGGCGGTAGACGAGCTCATCGAGGCGGCGCAGGGCCCGCGCGTAGGCCTGCGGCTGGGACGGGTCGGCGTGCACGATCAGGTACAGGCGGCCCTTGAGGTTGTCGAACACGGCCACTTCTTCACTCAGCATCAGCAGGGCGTCGGGCGTGCCGAGCTGGTCGGGCTTGTCGCCACCGGCCAGGCGCGGCTCGATCCAGCCGATGGTCTCGAAGCCGAAGTAGCCCACCAGGCCGCCGGTGAACGCGGGCAGGTCGGGCATCTTCGGTACGCTGAAGCTGGCGCGGAGGCGATCCACTTCGGCCAGCGGGTCGGGCAGTTCGCGGGTCTCGGTCAGCTCGCCGTGGTCGCGCACTTCCAGGGTGTGGCCGCGGAAGGTGTAGGTGCGCCGGGCGGGCAGGCCGATGATCGAGTACCGGCCCCAGGTCTCGCCGCCTTCCACCGATTCGAACAGGTAGGTGTGCGGGCCATCGGCCAGCTTGAGGTACACCGACAGCGGCGTGTCGAGGTCGGACAGGACTTCGCGCACGACGGGGATGCGGCTGTGGCCCTCGCCCGCGAGGCGCTGGAACTCTTCGGCAGAAATCACGTCAATGACCCGTCAGGACAGGCCCGGAGTATAGCTTCGCCCCCGTGAAGCCGCATGCGCCGGGCGGGCAAGGAAAACATACCAGGTACATTTTCATGCAGCGTCCGGTCTTCGCCCGGGGTCCGGTGAAAATGTACCTGGTATGTTTTCCTTGCCCGCCGGGGGTCAGGGCATGGGGCGCAGGTGGAGGGTGAACTCGACGCCGTCGCCCTGCGGGAGGTTGCGAGCCTCGGCGTGGCCACGGTGCAGTTCGGCCACCAGTTTGACCACGTAGAGGCCGAAGCCCAGGTGGGCGGCGCCCTCCGGGCGCTGCGTCTTCTCGCGCAGGCTGACCAGCGAATCGAACAGCCGCGCGCGCATGGCTTCGGGCACCGGCGGGCCCTGGTTGGCCAGCGCGATGCGCGCGCCATCGCCTTCTGCGGCCAGCGACAGCCGCACCCAGCCGTCGGGCGGGCAGAAGCCGCGGGCGTTGTCGAACAGCTTGTCCAGCGCCTGCGCCACCAGATCGGGCGATCCGCGCAGCATCAGCGGCCCGGCCGGCAGCTCCACCTGCAGCGTGCGCGGCTGCAGCAGGCCGCGGTGGCCTTCGGCGTAGTCGGCAACCAGCGCGCGCAGGTCGAACCGCTCGGCCTCGGCCGATTCGATCGCGTGCTCGATGCGCGTCACCTCGCTCATGGTGCGCACCAGCGTGCCCATGCGCTCGACGCCGTCGCGGGCGCGGCTGAGGTAGGGCTGGGCCTCGGCCGGCAGCGCGGCGGTGTCGAGGTTGTCCAGCGACGTGCGCACGATGGCCAGCGGCGTGTTGAGTTCGTGCGAAAGCTTGCCCGACAGGGAGCGCAGGTAGTCGGTGTAGGCCGCCACCTGGTCGAGCAGGCTGGCGAAGCTGCGGGTGAGGTCGCCCACTTCGTCGCGCGAACGGGTGAGCGGGAACGGCGTGACGCGGCCCTCGCGGTCGAGCGCGCGCTCGGCGGCGTCGCGCAGGCGGCGGATGCGCGCGCCCAGGTGCGAGGCGAACAGGAACATCACGCCGCCCGACGCCAGGAAAGCGATCAGGCTCACGCCCAGCAGGCCGGAGAACGCGCGGTCGGTAAGCAGCAGCACTTCGGAGTTCGAACGCTCCAGCAGCAGTGCGGCGCGCACCTCGCCGTCCACGGTCACGGGCACGGCGGCCGAGAGCAGCAGGCGCGCGCCGTAGGGGTCGCGACGCCAGGCGGTGCCCGAGCGGCCGGCGATGGCGGCGGCCACTTCGGCGCGGACCACGCGGACGGCGTCGGGCGCTTCATCGGCGGCCGGCAGCGTGTCGCGGAACAGCAGCGCGCGGTACAGGCCGCGCCGCCAGGGCAGCAGGTCTTCTTCGCTGGCGTCGGCACGGATGCGGCCGGCGCGCGCGAGCACCCAGGCCTCGCGGTCCACCAGCCGCGCGCGCATGCCCGGCGGCGCCAGCGCCAGCAGCGCCGGCTCCAGCGCACCGGCATAGCCGTGCAGGGGCCAGGCGCGCAGCACGGAACCGTCGGCCGCGGTGCCGGCCAGGCGGCGCTGCCCGGCCTCGTCCAGGTCGCGCGCTTCGATGCCCAGGCCGCGCACGTCGAAGGCCTGCGGCAGGGCCAGCTCGAGCGTGTAGCCGCCCTCGTGTTCGCGCCAGAAACCCTCCACGCGGATCGGCGGCGGCAGGCCGTCCTCGCCCGCCACCAGCAGCTCGCCGCTGTCGGTGTTGGCCAGGCGCAGCACCAGTTCGCCGCCGGGGCCCAGCAGGCGCAGGCGCACGCGGTCGAACTCCAGGTCGCCCGGCCAGTGCGCTTCGCCGCGCTGGCGGCTGGTGTCGGCCACCTGCACCAGCAGGTGCACGCGTTCGTTGGCGCGACCCACGCTGGCGCGCAGCCAGGGCGTGGCGCCGCCGAAGGCCACCGGCTCGGCGCCGGACGAGCGCCATTCGCCGTCCTCGCCGTCAAGCCGCGGTGCAAACGCCAGCCGGTGCACGAACCAGCCCGGCCCCGACGCCGGCAGGTTCGCCGGCCGCACCGCGACGCCGCGCGCCAGCGCTTCGGCCGACGCCAGCAGCGCCTGCTCCTGGCCTTGGCGCAGCAGCACTTCCAGCTGCTGCACGAACTGCCAGCCCGCCCACGGCAGCGCCAGGATGGACAGCGAAAGCAGCAGCAGCTTGCCGCGCAGCGTCATGGTCGCGGCTCAGGCACGCCAGCGGTAGCCGGCGCCGTGCACGGTGTCCACTTCGTCGAAGGTCGCGTCCAGCGCCTGGAACTTCCGCCGGATGCGCTTGATGTGCGAGGTGATGGTGGCGTCGTCCACCACCACCTGGGCCTCGCGCATCAGCTGTTCGCGCGTCTTGACGTGGCCGGGGTAGCGCACCAGCGCGTGCACCATCCAGAACTCGGTGACGGTGAGCGCCACTTCCGCGCCGTTCCAGCTGACCCGCATGCGCTCGAGCTCCAGCGTGAGACCGCGCAGCCGGAACACCGAATCGCGCGCCTGCGGCGCCGCCAGTGAATCCAGCCGGCGGAACAGCGCGTGGATGCGCGCCGTGAGCTGCGGCAGGCTGGTGTCCTTGCTCAGGTAATCGTCGGCGCCCAGCCGCAGGCCCGAGATCACGTCGAAATCCGAATCGCGCGCCGTGAGGAACAGGATCGGCAGCGTGGCCGAGCGCGCGCGCAGGTCGCGGCACAAATCGAAGCCGCCCTCGGGCTCGTCGCCCAGGCCCACGTCAATGATCACCAGGTCGGGCAGCTTCAGCGCGAACGCCGCCTGGGCCTGCGCGCGGCTGGCCAGCGGCTGCACACCGTAGCCGTGGCGGCGCAGGGCCTCGGCGGTGTTGGCCAGGAGGGCGGGTTCGTCTTCGACGATGGCAACGGTGCGTGACATGGCGGCCAGCCTAGGCCAGCACGGCCGGCCGCGGCAACGTGCTGCCCGCAAATCGCCACAACTGGTCAGCCGCCTGCCCGGATCCGGCCCGGGCGCCGGCTCCGCGTGGCCCTGGAATGGCCACACCACCCAGGAGATCGACATGCACGTCCGCGAGACCCGCAAGCCCCGCCTCTACCGCAGCCCGCGCGTGCCGCCGCGGCTGCTGCTGTGGTTCCACCTGATGATGACCCTGGTCGTGGCGCTGGCCTTCGCCTGCGTGCCGGCCCTGGCCGACGAGCGCGACGGGGCCGAGAACCCCGAGCCCGAAGGACTGATGCTGCGCGAAGGCGACCGCTGGGTGGCCACCCTGGCCATGGACACCACCGTGGACATGCAGGTGCGCGGCCTGCTGGCCGAAGTGAGCGTTCGCCAGACCTACCGCAACGACAGCCCCCAGTGGCGCGAAGGCCGCTACCTGCTGCCGCTGCCCGAAGACGCGGCGGTCGGCGCCCTGACCCTGCGCATCGGCGACCGCCTGATCGAAGGCGAGATCCGCGAGAAGGAAGAGGCCAAGGCCGTCTACGCCGCGGCCGCCGCCAGCGGCCAGCGCGCCAGCCTGGTGGAGCAGAACCGCCCCAACCTGTTCCAGACCGCGGTGGCCAACATCGGCCCGGGCGAGGAAATCGAGATCGAGGTGCGCTACTGGCAGCCGGTCGCCTACCGCGACGGCACGTTCTCGCTGAACCTGCCGCTGACGCTGACGCCGCGCTACACGCCGGCCGCCAGCGCCGCCGGAGCCATGCGCAGCGGCGCCAACGCCGCCGAGGCGCTACCCGCCGTGGCCGCCGCGGACGACGCCGGCAGCGCGCTGCCCCCGTCGGTGGTGCTCACCGCCGACATCGAACCGGGCCTGCCGCTGCAGACCCTCACCAGCCCCACCCACGCCGTCACCGTGATGGCCGAAGGCCGCAGCTACCGCGTGGTGCTGTCGAACTTCGCCGAAGCCACCGACCGCGACTTCGTGCTGCAGTGGCAGCCGGTGCCCAGCCAGGCCCCGCGCAGCGCCGTGTTCACCGACCGCATCGGCGGCGAGGACTTCGCCCTGGTGATGCTGGTGCCGCCCACCCTGCCCACCGCGCCGCTGCCGCGCGAACTGATCCTGGTGATCGACAACTCCGGCTCCATGTCGGGCGCGTCCATGGAACAGGCCATCGAAGCCGCCGACCGCGCCCTGGCGCGCCTGCGCCCGGGCGATCGCTTCAACGTGGTGCGCTTCGACGACACCTTCGACCTGCTGTTCCCCGAACCGGTGCCGGCGCAGCCGGGCAACGTGGCCCGCGCGCGCAGCTTCGTGCGCTCGCTCACCGCCGACGGCGGCACCGAGATGCTGCCCGCCCTGCGTGCGGCGCTTGCCGGCAGCGCGCCGGCCGGCTTCCTGCGCCAGGTGGTGCTGGCCACGGACGCCGCGGTCAGCAACGAAGACGAACTGCTGCAGCTGATCGAAGCCGAGCGCGGCGAAGCGCGCCTGTTCCCGGTGGGTATCGGCAGTGCGCCCAACGGCCACTTCCTGCGCAAGGCCGCCGAAACCGGCCGCGGCACCCAGACCGTGATCCGCAACGTCGAAGAAGTGACCGAGGTGATGGACCGCCTGCTGGCCAAACTCGACCGCCCCGCCATGCGCGACATCCAGCTCGACTGGCCCGGCGTGGCCGAGATGTCCCCGGCGCGCGTGCCCGACCTGTACGAAGGCGAGGCGCTGCAGGTGGTGGCCCGCCTGGACAAGCTGCAGGACGCCGTGACCGTGCGCGGCCTGCGCCCGCAGCCCTGGGTGCGCCGCATCCCGCTGGCCGGCGACAACGCCACGCCGTCACCGGGCATCGGCCGCCTGTGGGCCCGCGCCCGCATCAACGCGCTGGAAGACGACCTGCGCCGCGGCGGCAACGTGGACACGATCAAGCCGGCCATCGTGGACGTGGCGCTGCGCCACGGCCTGGTCAGCACCTACACCAGCCTGGTGGCGGTGGACCGCACGCCGGCCCGCCCGAAGGACGAAGCGCTGGGCAGCACGCAGATGATGAACAGCGTGCCCGACGGTTCGCTCGAGTTCGCCCAGGGCAGCACCGGCTGGCTGCGCGAACTGATGCTGGCCCTGGTGCTGGCGCTGTCGGCCCTGCTCCTGCTGCGCGCGAGGGGCTGAGCCATGGTCGCCCGCCTCGTCGCCTGCCTGCTGTGCCTGCTGATGCTGATCCTCCTGCGCGAACCCGCGCAGGCCTGAGCCCTGAAGGAGACTCCCATGGTCCTGATCGTTGAACGCCGCGACACCGCGCCCCAGCCCACCGCGCACGACCCGGGCCCGCGCTCGGTGGAGCGCGCGCTGCGGCACATGCACTGGCACTTCGTGCCGGGCGACGCCAGCCCGCTGATGCAGCGGCGGCCGTCGCCGCTCCCTTCCCCCCGGACGGCGCAGGAGGCGCCGTGAACAACAGCGCCACGCGCCAGGCATCAGGGACGCACCCTCGGGGCACGGAAGCCCCACCCTTCCCTGCCCGTCGCTGGCTTGGCCGCGCCCTGTTGGCGGCGGCGATGATGGTCGCCGCCAACGCCGCCTGGCTTCCCGCCAAGGCGGCGTTGGCGCAGCAGCTGCTGCACTCCTCGTGGCGGTCGGCGCAGGCCGACGGCGGCGTGCACCGGCCCTGGCCCTGGGCCGACACGCACGCGGTGGCGCGGCTGGTGCAGCCGCGCTTGGGCATCTCGCAGGTGGTGCTGGCCGGCGACAGCGGCCGGCCGCTGGCCTTCGGGCCGGGCTGGGCCGAATCGAGCGCCGCGCCGGGCAGCGGCATCGGCACGACCCTCATCAGCGGCCATCGCGACACCCACTTTGCCTGGCTGCGCGACCTGCGCCGCGGCGACACGCTGACGCTGGAAACGCCTCAAGGCCCGCGCAAATTCACCGTGGCCGCGATGCAGGTGGTGGATTCACGCCAGCACCGCATCGCCACAGGCGCCGACGGCGCTTCGCTGGTGCTGGTGACGTGCTGGCCGTTCGACGCGACGGCTCCGCGTGGGCCGATGCGCTACGTCGTGACGTTGGCGAGAGTGGAAGGAAGGGATTTGGCCACGGATTGACGCGGATGAACGCGGATAAGGGCTTGGGAATTCATGATGCCAACCCGTCATGGAACAGGCTGACGCGCAGGCGATCGACACAGGAGATTTTCGTGATGGTGAAGTGGCTGAAGAAAGCGCTCCTTGGCGTCGTGGTATTCGTGCCTGTCTATCTTCTGCTGGTTTTCTTCTGGGCCAACGCGGTGGTTGACGAGCTGCTGGCGCAGGGGCCTTACCGCGGCCAGGCGACCCTGCTCCAGCCTCGGCATGTCAAGGTACTCCTCAGGATCGAAGACCCCACCTTCCACGAGCACCGCGGATGGGACCTCTCCAATGGCCAGGGAGTGACCACGATCACCTCGATTCTGGCGCGGGACCTGTTCCTGGGAGGCCACGACGCCGGCGGCATCCAGGGCGCCATGCAGTCGTTCTATCGGAGCGTGTTCAACTGCTGCAAGCGCATTGATCTTGGTCGCGATGTCATGTCCCTGGTGCTGGACGCGCACACCACGAAACAGCAGCAACTGGACGCATACGTGAAAACCGCCTACTTCGGCTCGTTGGACGGCAGGGGCGTGATCGGGTTCGAGGCGGCGGCGAGGGCCTACTGCGGAAAGGACCTGTCCCAGGTCACGGACAAGGAGTTCTACGGCCTCATGGCGATGCCGATAGCCCCGAACCGCTACCACCCCGTAAGGCATCCGGAAGTCCACGCCGAACGCGCGAAGCGGATAGCGGCGCTGGCCGCCGGCAAGTGCGAGCCGAGCGGCTGGCTGGACCTGACGTACGATGATTGTGCCGATTTCGAATGAAGCCTCCTTCCACGAAAGGGATCATTCGTACGCCCGGCACCGCCCGCCTTCATGACGCCACTGCATTGGCGCCGCACAGGTCGCCGGTCTTCAGGCGGTTCAGCCCGCGGTCGGTTCGCAGACCAGCCTGGCGTGACCGGTGAGCTGCTCGTAGCGCTCGTAGCGGCACGTGGTGCCGGTCCCCAGGTCCTTGAGCTGCAGGCCCACCCGGGCGCCGTCGGGCGAATACCGATGCTCGACGCGATAGGTGTGCCCCGCTTCCACCGTCACCGGCAAGTCGATGTAGACGTAGCGGTGGTCGAAATTCTGGAAATAGACTTCCACCGTGTAGCTGCCGGGAAGCAGCGACAGCGAGATCGGGTAGCCGCCGCCGCCGCGCGAGGGCAAGCCCTTGCCGTCAACCTCGGTGAAATACATCTGGGTCTGGTCGGCGATGCCCCAGACAGTGGCGACGCCGTCGGTGGCGCCTTCGGCGCCCCGGTAGGCGTACGGCGTCATGACGGGATTCCAGGCGCAGCCGGACAGCAGCGCCAACAGCAGGACGATCATGGGCTTCATGGCTTGTTTCCCCTGGGAATGCGGTTCGCGTCAGGCCAGGGGACGGGCACGGCGTGCGCCAGCACCACCACGCCATCCTCGTCGGCACAAAGCCATTCGCCCGGCACGATCGAAACGCCGCCGAACTGCAGCGGCACGTCGCGCAGGCCCTGGCCGAGTTTCTCGGTCTTGCGCGGGCAGGTGCCCAGCGCCTTGACGCCCAGCGCCAGCTGGCCGATGGCTTCGGTGTCGCGGATGACGCCGTGCACCACCACGCCGGCCCAGCCGTTTTTCGCGGCCATGGCGGCCAGGTTGTCGCCCAGCATCGAGCGGCGCGTGGAGCCGCCGCCGTCGATCACCAGCACGCGGCCTGCGCCGGGCTCGGCCACGGCTTCGCGCACGCGCGAGTTGTCCTCCAGCGCGCGGATGGTGCTGATGGGGCCATGGAAGGCGACGCGGCCGCCGTAGTCGCGCAGCGGCAGGTCCAGCACGCGCACGCTGTCTTCGTGGGCGTCGCACAGGTCGGCGGTCTTGTGGCTCATCGGCAGGCTCCCGGTGCGCGCGGCGTGGCTGTCAGCCGCGCGCGGCGGCGACTTCGGCGCGCATCTGCGCGATCACGGCCGCATAGTCGGGCGCGTTGAAGATGGCCGAGCCGGCCACGAAGGTGTCGGCACCGGCGGCGGCGATGGCGCGGATGTTGTCGGCCTTCACGCCGCCGTCCACTTCCAGGCGGATGTCCTTGCCCAGCTTGTCGATGCGGTCGCGCACGCGCTTGAGCTTGTCCAGCGCCGAAGGAATGAAGGCCTGGCCGCCGAAGCCCGGGTTCACCGACATCAGCAGCACCAGGTCGAGCTCGGGCAGCACGTAGTCCAGCACGTCCAGCGGCGTGGCCGGGTTGAACACCAGGCCGGCCTTGCAGCCGTGCGACTTGATCAGCTGGATGGTGCGGTGCACGTGCTCGCTGGCCTCGGGGTGGAAGCTGATGACGCTGGCGCCCGCCGCGGCGAAGTCGGGCACGATGCGGTCCACTGGCTTCACCATCAGGTGCACGTCAATGGGCGCGGTGACGCCGTGCTTGCGCAGCGCCTCGCACACCAGCGGGCCGATGGTAAGGTTGGGCACGTAATGGTTGTCCATCACGTCGAAGTGCACCCAGTCGGCGCCGGCCTTGAGCACGTTGTCCACTTCCTCGCCCAGCTTGGCGAAGTTGGCGGAAAGGATGGACGGAGCGATCAGGCAGGGCGTCATGGCGGACCTCAGGAGGATTTGCGCAGTTTCTGGATGCGCTCGTACGCGGCGTTGATTTCGCGGGCCTTGTCCTCGGCCTGCAGGCGCAGGTCGTCGGCGGCGCCCACCAGGCGGTCGGGATGGTACTGGGCGATCAGGCGGCGGTAGGCGCGCTCGACCTCGCCGTCGCTGGCGTCGTCGCGCAGGCCCAGCACCGCGTAGGGGTCGTACTTCTTCGGCCGGAGCCAGTCGGCGTCGAAGGCATGGCCGATCAGCAGGCCGATCAGGGCGCCGGCCGGGTGGCGCATCAGCAGATAGCCGGCCACGAAGCCCAGCAGCTTTCCGTACCACCTCATCGCGACTCTCCCCTCACGAAGCCGGGCTGGGCGGCGTACCACGCGGCCAGGGCCTGGATGTCCCGGGGCTGCAGGGTGTTGGCCAGGCTGGTCATGGGCACGTGCTGGCGCTTGCCGCTGCGGTAGTCGGACAGCGCGCGCTCGAGGTACTGGCGGTCCTGGCCGCCCAGGTGCGGCGTGCCGGGGGTGCGGCTGGTGCCGTCCACGCCGTGGCAGGCCGAACACAGCCCCAGCTTGGCCGGCCGGGCCGGTGCGGCATGCGAAGGGGCGGCCACCAGGCTGGCGAACAGGACCAGGCTGGCCGGGAAAGTCAGGGCGGGCGTGTGCATGGCGCGAGTTTACCAGCCCGCCCGGTGCCGCCGGCGTCATGGCCCGCCCCGCGCCGCGGGCGCCCGACTTACAATGGCGGCCCCCGCGCCCGCGAGCCCCGACGTGCCCACGACCCTGCACACCTCCGACCTGCCCGGCCTGCCGCTGATCCACCGCGGCAAGGTCCGCGACGTCTACGAACTGCCCGGCAACCGCCTGCTGATGGTGGCCACCGACCGGCTGTCGGCCTTCGACGTGGTGCTGCCCGACCCGATCCCGGGCAAGGGCGAGATGCTGTGCCAGATCAGCAATTTCTGGTTCGACAAGACCGCCCACCTCATTCCCAACCACCTCACCCACGAAGACGTGGCCGGCGTGCTGCCGGCGGGCGTGGACCTGGCGCTGTACGCGCGCCGCGCGGTGGTGACCAGGAAGCTCAAGCCGGTGCCGGTGGAATGCATCGCGCGCGGCTACCTGATCGGCAGCGGCTGGAAGGACTACCTGCGCACCGGCGGCGTCTGCGGCATCGCCCTGCCCGCCGGCCTGCAGCAGGCGCAGCAGCTGCCCGAGCCCATTTTCACGCCGTCCACCAAGGCCGCCGTGGGCGACCACGACGAGAACGTCAGCTTCGCCGCCGTGGTGGACCTGGTCGGTGCCGACCTGGCCATGCAGGTGCGCGACGCCACGCTGGCCATCTACCGGTTCGCGGCGGCCTACGCGGCCGAGCGCGGCATCATCATCGCCGACACCAAGCTCGAGTTCGGCCTGGACGAACACGGCGTGCTGCACGTGATGGACGAGATGCTGACGCCCGACTCGTCGCGCTTCTGGCCGGCCGACCAGTACCGCGTGGGCATCAGCCCGCCCAGCTACGACAAGCAGTTCGTGCGCGACTACCTGGAGACGCTGGACTGGAACAAGACCGCGCCCGGCCCCCGCGTGCCGGCCGACGTGATCGAGGGCACGCGCCTGAAATACGCCGAGGCGCTGGACCGCCTGGCGGACCTGCGCCTGGACTGATGCCGGGCCGCGGGTGCGGGATTATGATGGGGCGTCACCCACGCCCCAGCGGAGAACGGCCATGGCCACGACCCCCGATGCACTGACCACGCCCGACCCGCGCCGGCCGATCGACCGCTGGCTTTTCAGCTACGCGGGCGACCACGTCAACCCCACCAACCAGCGCATCCACCTGGTGTGCGTGCCGGCCATCGTCTGGTCGGTCACCGCGGCGCTGTGGGTGGTGCCGGTGCCCACCGGGCTGGTGCAGACCGGCTTCTGGATGGGCCTGGCGATGTTCCTGGCCATGGCCTGGTACTGGCGCCTGTCGCGGCCGCTGGCGGCCGGCGTGCTGGTGTTCTTCACCGGCTTCGGGTTCGCCAACCACGCGCTGTCGCTGGCGCTGGGCATGCAGGGCCTGCTGTGGCTGGCCATCGGCGTGTTCGTGGTGGCCTGGATAGGCCAGTTCATCGGCCACAAGATCGAAGGCCGCAAGCCCAGCTTCTTCACCGACCTGAGCTACCTGCTGGTCGGGCCGCTTTGGACGCTGGGCAAGCTGTACCGCAAGTTGGGCTGGTCGTACTGATCAAGAAAAAGCCGCGGGCGCCGGAGCGCCCGCGGCCGGTTTCAAGGCATCAACCCGCCGCGCCGGCCAGGCCGGCCGCGCCCAGGCCGATCACCAGGCCCAGCACCACGCTGGCGATGATGGCCAGCACCACCATCACCACCAGGTACAGCAGCGACACCAGGCAGGAGCGGCCGTAGCCGATGGCCTGGCCGTCGGGCTGCTTGATCAGCAGGTTCACGAACAGCGCCGTGATGAACAGGCTGGCCAGCAGGCTGATGCCCATCAGGCCCAGCGAGGCCATCATCGCGCCGGCCATCGCGGCCTCGTCGCCGCCCGCCATCGCGGCGGCATTGCTGCCCACGCCCATCACCATGGTCAGCACGATGTTGACCACGAAGCCGGCCACCATCGCCAGGAACACCACCAGCACCGACTTGCCGTAGCCGGGCGAGAAGCCCTGCAGCAGTCGCACCGTGAACTTGAGCACGAGCCCGCCGATCAGCAGGCCCGCCACGCCCATCACCAGCATTGCCACGAGGATCATTCCTCCGAAGGCTGCCATCTGTTCCATTGTCTTTCCCCTATTGATTTGTATGCGTCTGGCGCCCGCCGACTCTGCCCGAGCCCGCCGCCAGCGGCAAGCCATTGACCGCGGCCGGCGCGATATGGCCGATAATCGCCCGACGTTCCCACGGCCCCCGCCATGCCCCTGCGTGACCTCCTGCTGGCCCTGCTGGTGTGCCTGGTGTGGGCCGGCAACTTCCTGACGTCGGCGCTGGCGCTGCGCGACATGCCGCCGCTGCTGTTCACCGGCCTGCGGCTGGCGGTGCTGGCCCTGCTGCTGGCCGCCTTCCTGCGGCGCCCGGCCAAGGGCCAGTGGCCGCGCCTGCTGGTGATTTCGCTGTGCGTGGGCGTGCTGCACTTCGGCCTGAGTTTCTGGGCGCTGAAGCTGGCCGGCAACCTGTCGTCGCCGGCCATCGTGATGCAGAGCTACGTGCCCATGTCGGTGCTGCTGGCCTGGGGCCTGCTGGGCGAGCGCTTCGGCTGGCGCACCGGGGCGGCGGTGGCGCTGAGCTTCGGCGGCGTGCTGGTGCTGGGCTTCGACCCGCTGGTGCTGGCCAACCCGGCGTCGCTGCTGATGATGCTGGTGTCGGCGTTCTTCCTGGCGCTGGGCACGGTGCTGATGCGCGGGCTGGGCGGCGTCAGCCGCTACGGCATGCAGGCGTGGACGGCGGTGATCGGCGTGGGCCCGCTGCTGGGGCTGAGCCTGTGGCTGGAGCCGGGTGGGTTCGCTTCGCTGGGCACGCTGGGCTGGGTGCCGTGGTTCGGCATCCTGTACGCGGCGGTGGCGGCGTCGCTGGTCGGGCACGGCATCTACTATTCGCTCATCCAGCGCCACCCGGTGGCGAAGGTGATGCCCTGGCTGCTGCTGACGCCGCTGCTGGCGATGGGCCTGGGCATCGCGTTCTTCGGCGACCGCCCGGGCCCGAAGCTGTGGCTGGGCGGGGCGATGGTGCTGGGCGGCATCCTGGTGATCGCGCTGCGCACGCAAGCCAAGGCGCGCACCGCCCCGGTGGCCGAAGACCTCTGAGCCGGCGCCACTGCCTGGTCCTTGCGCGTATCGATCCGGACCAAGGCCCGGCATTGTTCTCGCCGACCTCGCTGGGCTAACCTGGTCCTGGCACTTCTCGCATGCGCGCTTCCCGCGCGCGTCCCTTCGGACGCGATACGGGGCCGCCTGGCCAGCGTGGAAGGTGGCCAGATTGCGAGAGCGATCCGCCCGGCGGCGGGTGTGGGTTCCTGGCGCGCACATCGACACATCAGGTATCAACCCGAGCCCAACGCTTGCCCCCCCTCCACAGCCCAGGGCAGTTTCCGTAGCCCGGGGCACCATCCAAAAGGCCAGGCCGGCCTCCAATGCTCGGGCACCATCCAACGCTCAGCGCACTAGCCAATGCGCATTTGATTCCCTTAGTCGACTTACCGGCGTCGGGCACTCGCTCGTCAGCGTGGCCAGCGGAGATGGAGCTGCGGCTGACCGCAACGCCACTCCCTTGGCCTGTTGCTCCGTTGTGCCTGCCTCGAACCCACACCCGCCGCCGGGCGGATCGCTCTCGCAATCTGGCCACCTTCCACGCTAGCCAGGACGCGTCGTATCGCGTCCGGAGGGACGCGCGCGATTGACGCGGGGCAAGAAAGTGCCAGGACCGGGTTAGCCGAGCGCGGTCGGCGAGAACAATGCCGGGCCTTGGTCCGGATCGACACGCGCAAGCACCGAAGCGCGCAGCCACGGGCCGCCCTTCCAACCCAGAGAGGAGTCGCCACCGGACGCGCCGTGGAGGCGAGGGTCACTTCCTGCGAACTAAAAGGCTCTGCCGTGAGCAGGAAGTGACCCTCGCCTCCGCGGTGCGGCCGGCGCCGAAACCGAAAACAGCGAGCGGTGCGCAAAAAGAAAGCGGGCCGAAGCCCGCTTTCAGTGTGTGTCCTGGAGGGGCGTCAGAGCGTCGGGCTCCAGGTGTCCTTCTCGCCCGGGCGCAGCAGCCAGCGGCACAGGGCCGGCAGGAAGATGATGGCCGCCACCATGTTCACCACGAACATGAAGGTCAGCATGATGCCCATGTCGGCCTGGAACTTCAGGTCCGAGAAGATCCACATCGCCACGCCCACGGCCAGGGTCAGCGCCGTGTAGAAGATGGCGATGCCGGTGGTCTTGAGCGCCACGAAATAGCTTTCGGCCACGCTGCGGCCCTGCAGCATCGACTCACGCATGCGCGCGAAGATGTAGATGCCGTAGTCCACGCCGATGCCCACGCCCAGCGCCACCACGCACAGCGTGTTCACCTTCATGCCGATGTCCAGTTCGACCATCAGCGAGTGGCCCAGTTCGGTCACCAGCACCAGCGGCAGCAGCACGCACAGCGCGGCCAGCGGATTGCGGAAGCTCAGCCAGCACATCACGAACACGGCCGCGTACAGCAGGTACAGGATCATGTGCTCGGACGCACGGACCGTGTCGTTGGTGGCCGCGGCCACGCCGATGTTGCCCGTGCCCAGGCGCAGGTTGACCTGGTCGCTGGTGAAGTCCGGGTTCTCGGCAGCCTCGGCGGCCAGCTTCAGCTGCAGGTTGCCGGGCACGTAGGCGTTGTTCTTCTCGCGGAAGTCCTTCACCGCCGCCACCACGCGGTCAATGGTGGTGGCCTGGTGGTCCGAGGTGAAGATGGTGATCGGGATCGCGCTGCAGTCGGCGTTGAGCAGGCCCGAGTCGGTCTCGAAGCTCTGCGTGGCCTGGCGCAGCGTGTCCGGGTCGCGCGGCAGCACGCGCCAGCGCACCGAACCGTCGTTCCAGCCGGCGTTGACGATCTTGGCGGCCGCCGGCAGCGTGATCACCTGCTCCACGCCCTCCACGTTCTCCATGTGCCAGGCGAACCGGTCCACCAGCTCCATGGCGGCGAAGCTGGTGGTGCAGGCCGACGGGGCGGCCTCGGCGATGACGTTGAGCATGTCCACGCTGAGCGAGAACTTCTCGGCAATCAGCACCGCGTCCTTGTTGTAGCGCGCGTCCGGGCGCAGTTCGGCCACGCCCTTCTGGGCGTCGCCGATCATCACCTTGTTGCCGTGCTGCCAGGCGAAGAACCACACCACCGCGCCAATCAGGATGACGATGGCCGCCGGCACGGGCTTGCTCAGGCGGGACAAGGCAGCCCAGACCTTGTCGAAGCGGGTGAGCTGGCGCAGGCGGAACTCGCGCTTGCGGTCGATGTTGCGCAGGCGGGTGTAGCTCAGCAGCACCGGCAGCAGCACCAGGTCGGTGAGGATGGTCAGCGCCACGCCCACGGTGGCGGTGATGGCCAGCTCGCGCACCATGTCGATGGGAATGACCATGATGGCGCCGAAGCCGATGCAGCCGGCGACCAGGGCCACGGTGCCCGGCACCAGCAGCATGCGGAACGACAGCCGGGCCGCTTCAAGCGGTTCGACGGCGTTCTTGGCCCGGGCGCGCAGCTCGTCCACGGTGCCCTCTTCCAGGCCGCCGAAGAAGATCTCGCCGCGGAAGCGGTTGATCATCTGTTCGCCGTGGCTGACCGCGATGGCGAATATCAGGAAGGGCGTGAGCATGTTCATCGGGTCGATGCCGAAGCCCATCAGCTTCAGCGCGCCCAGCATCCACACCACCGACACCAGGGCCGCGGCCACCGTCAGGCTGGCCAGCTTCACCGAGGTCGAATACAGGAACAGCAGCAGCCAGGTGAAGGCGATGGTGAGCGCGAAGAACTTGATGACCGAACGCGCGCCGTCGCTGATGTCGCCCACCACCTTGGCGAAACCGATGATGTGGACGGTGTGGTTCTCGTCCTCGTACTTGGCGCGGATGGCCTCGAACTGGCTGGCCACCTGCTGGTAGTCCACCTTGTTCACCTGGCTCTCGGGGATCAGGTCGGCCCAGATCATGGCGCCCGACCAGTCCTTGGCCACCAGCCGGCCGACGATGTTGGCCTTGACGATGTTGCCGCGGATGGTCTGGAAGTCTTCCGGCGTGGAGGCGAAGCCCTCGACGTTCGGGGTGAAGGTTTGCGGGATGACGTTGCCGCCGGACAGGCCGTCCTCCACCACCTCGATGAAGCGCACGTTCGGCGTGAACAGCGAGCGCGAGCGGGCGTCGTCGGTGGAGTCGAGGTTGATCACCTCGTTGGTGACGTTCTCCAGGGTCTTCATGAAGTCCTGGTCGAACATGTCGCCGTCTTTGGCGATCACCGCCACCAGCACGCGGTTGGCGCCGCCGAACTCCAGTTCGTAGTCCTGGAAGGTCTGCATGTACTCGTGCTGCAGCGGCACCTGCTTCTTGAAGCCGGCGTCCACCTTGAGCTGGCTGGCGAAGAACAGCATCGCCATGGTGATGGCGGCGAAGACGATGAGCACGAGCGGCCGGTTGCCGAAGACGAGGGTCTCGGCGAAGCGGGCGAACGGGCCGGGCTGGGCGTTGGGCAGGCTCATTGGATCTCCGTCACTGCGGGCGGTACATATCGGCGCCCTTGTCGCCGATCACGAGGTAGCCGGCGCCGTCCACGGGCAGCACGCCCGAGAGCAGCGGCGTCTCGCCGGAAGCGGTCTCGAAAGCGGACGCGGTGAAAGGCGAATCGGCGTCGGGGCGGGTCAGGATGGCGCCGTTGGCACCCACCAGCACCGCACCGCCGTTCTCAAGCGCATAACCACCCATCAGGCTGGTGGTGATGCCGGTTTCCACGCGGGTCCAGCTGTCGCCCAGGTCGCGCGATTCGTAGACGTTGCCGCGCAGGCCGTAGACCAGGATGTGGTCGTCCTGCCAGGCCAGCACGCCGAACATCGAACCCTCGTAGGGCAGGCGCTTGCTGGTCCAGGTTTCACCGCCGTCGCGCGAACGCATGAACGTGCCGCGTTCGCCGGCGATCACCAGCGCGCCGGAGCCGGCGCGGGCAATGGCGTTGAGGTGCGGGTCGGACTCGGCGTCCAGCGCCAGGTCCTCGTCGCTGAAGGTCCAGTCTTCCGCCTCGGCGGCCGGGTCCGCGCCGTCGGCGGCGGGCGCCTCGGCGGCGGGCTCGGGCGCGGCGGGCGCCGGGGACGCGACGGTGCGCGGGGTCCAGGTGACGCCGCCGTCGGAAGTCACCAGCATCAGGCTGTAGGCGCCGATGGCGAAGCCGTTCTTGGCGTCGGTGAACAGCAGGTCCATCACCGGCACGCCTTCGCTGGGATCGACGATGTCGTAGCTCCAGGGCGCGGCGCGGCGGCGGACCCAGGTCTGGCCGCCGTCGGTGGAATGGACGATGACGCCGTCGTGGCCGGCCGCCCACATCACGCCGTCGACGCTGGCGATGGTGGTCAGCGTGGCGCGGGTGGGTACGGGCGCCTGGCGCCAGGTCACGCCGTCGTCGGACGCGAGCACGTGGCCGCGCTCGCCCACGGCGAAATAGCCGGCGTTGGTGCGCACGGCGTCAAGCAAGAGGGAGCGGCTGGCGCGGGGCAGGAGCTCGGCGTCGAGCAGCGCGGGGTCGGTGGCTGCGGTCTTGGCGGCCTCCGGCTCCTGGATCGGGGTGGTTTCGGCAGCGGCCTCGGCCGCGGGAGCATCGGTGCCGGGCTCGGCCGGTGCCGCCTCGGGCGCCTGTGCCGAGGTCGGCAGGGCCAGGGCGAGCAGCAGTGCACCGAACAGGTGCGTGCATCGAAGGGTGTTGCTGGGCATCGTTTCCTCCTGCGCGGCACCCGCGTGATGCGGGGCCCGGAACGCAGCCGCGCCCTTTCGGGCGCGGCTGGTTTACCAACAGCTGGGAATCAGCGCACGCCTGCGGTGCGCAGGTTCTGCGGCGAGTAGTTCGCCGGGGTGCTCTGGTAGCCGAAGTCACGCGGCTTGTCCTCGTTGTCCAGCAGACCGGAGATGTAGCGGCCGGACTTGAGGTCGTGGTGGGTCTCGAGGGTGGACCAGAAGGTCGGCACCTCGTAGTAGTTGATGGACGGTGCGTCGGAGTAGCGCCACAGGTTGCCCTGGCCGTCGTAGTGGTCGGTCAGCAGGATCTGGTAGCTGTCCTCGTCCAGGTAGAAGGTGCGGCGACTGTTGATGTGGCGCTGGCCGGCCTTGAGCTTGGCCTCGACCACCCACACGCGGTGCAGCTCGTAGCGCATGAAGTCGGGGTTGAGGTGGCCCGGGCGGATCAGGTCCCTGATCTTGGTCTTGTCGCTGTGCGCCTTGTACGCGTTGTACGGCACCAGCATTTCCTTCTTGCCCACCAGGGTCCAGGTGAAGCGGTCCATGGCGCCGTTGAACATGTCGGTCATGTCGTTGGTGCGCAGGCCGTCCGAGGCGGTACCCGGGTTGTCGTAGGCGACGTTCGGGGCGCGGCGCACGCGGCGCTGGCCCGGGTTGTACACCCACGCCTGGCGGGGAGCGGCCTTGGCGTTCAGCGTTTCATGCACCAGCAGCACCTGGCCGGCCAGTCGCGCCGGACCCAGCACTTCCTGCTTGAAGTACAGCAGGATGTTGTTGATGTTCTCGGACGTGTTGCCGGGCTTGTAGTACAGGCCCAGGATTTCCTCGCGCAGCTTGATCAGCGTGAACGCACCGCCGGCCGTCGGGGCCGCCTGGTTCGAGTAGCTGACCACCGACAGGCCCTTGTACTTGAGCTTGTGGTTCCAGATGACTTCGTAGGCGTTCTGCGGGATCGGGAACGGGATGCCCTCGGCGCAGCCCTGCACGCCGTCGCCGTCGGCGATGAGCTTGCAGCTGGTGGCGTTGCGCTTGGTGAAGTCGTACGTGCGCTGCGGGAACGAGGCGCTGCGGCGGGTCGGGTACACGTCCATGCGGAAGGTCGGGTACTTGGCGAACATCGCCTTCTGGCCCGGCGTCAGCACGTCGGCGTACTGGGCCACGTTGGCCCGGGTCACCTGGTAGAGCACCTTGTCGGCCGCGAACGGGTCCGGGTGGAAGGTGCCCACGCGGAAACCCGCCGGCGGACGGACGATGCCGCCCGTCCAGGCCGGGATGGTGCCGGCGGCATTGCCGGCCTTCTCGGCGCCGATCGGGGTCAGGCTCTGACCCAGCTTGGCGGCTTCCTGCGCGCTGACCGCGGCCTGGGCCACGCCGGTGGCGAGTACTGCGGCGCCGACGAATGCGGCCAGCGCGTGCTTGTTGTTGATTTTCATCCTCTGCCTCCCTGTGGCGTCAGAACGAATACTTCACGGTGAAAGATGCGAAGTCGCGGTCGTGGATCTGGTTGTAGTCCTCGGCGCCCATGAACTGGGTGTAGCTGAGGTCGAAGATCACCTGGTTGATGTAGTTGGCTTCGACGCCGAGGGTGAGCGACTTGCGATCCTCGAGGAAGTTGCCGCCCGGGCCCGGGGTGATGCCGTTGACGTCGTGGTTGAACGCGATGCGCGGCGACAGGGTGAGCGGGGTGCCGAAGGCGCTGGAGTAGTCGGCGCGGGCCGCGAGGCGGTAGCCCCACGAGAAGGCCGTCGGGAAGCCGCCGTTCTGCGTCAGCGGGTTGCGGCCGCAGCCGAACAGCAGCGCGCCGGGGCCGGCGAAGCCGCCCGCCGCCGTCACGTCGCCCACGTCGCAGCCGCCGCCGGTGTCGGTGCCTTCACCTTCGTAGCGCAGCTCGGAGGCATCGGGCAGGTCCCAGACTTCGGTGGCGCCGAACTCGGCGACCACGGCGACCTGGTTGGCGCCCAGCACTTCGGCGAAGGCCTTGGTGAAGGTCATCTGCAGCTGGCTCATTTCATGCTCGCGCCAGCCGCGGACTTCCTGGCCCAGGGCGAACTGGCCCAGCTGGCTGTTGAAGCGCAGCGCCGGGGCCGGGATGAACGGGTTGAGCGGGCTGAGCGCGGCGAACAGCAGTTCGACGTCGTCCACCTGCAGCGGCGCGTTCGGACGGTGGCTGATTTCACCCTGCCAGGCGACGCCGCCGGGCAGCGTGGTGTTCCAGCTCAGGCCGAACATCTGGATGTCTTCGGGATACTCGACGAAGAAGCGGCCGGAAGCGGCGCCGACGGTGGGGCTGCTGACGGCGCGGCCCGAAAGCAGCGGCACGCGGCTGTGGTAGTTTAGGAAGTAGAAGCCGAACTCGGTTTCGTTCAGCGCCTCGGCGTACCAGCGCAGGGCGAGGCCGAACTGGCCTTCGTCGCTGGCGGCGCGGTCCTCGATGCGGCCCACGGCGTTGCCGCAGCCGATGGCGATGATCTGCGCGGCGGTGGCCGGGCCGTAGATCGCCGACAGGGCGGCGAAGCGGTCGCTGGTGGCGTAGCCGGCCGGGCCGGCGTAGCAGGTGCTGCCGAAGCGCTCGGGGTTGTTGACCGGCTGCGGCGTGGTGCCGAAGCCCAGCATCACGTAGGTGCCGCCCGGGGTGCCGAAATCGTTGGCGCTGAAGTAGGTGCCGGCGGCGTCGACTTCGATTTCCTCGAACTCGAACATGTACAGCGCTTCCAGCGCGACGTTCTCGGAGAGGTTGATCGAGCCCCAGGCCATGTCGATCGGCAGGAAGGCTTCCTTCAGCTCGGCGCCGGCCACGCGCAGCGCGGACAGGTCGACCGGGTTGATGACGTTGATGCCGTTCTGGATGAAGGTGCCCTCACCCCAGCTGACCACCTGGCGGCCGACGCGGACGGTGCCGCCGAGGGCGCCGTCTTCGCCGAGCTCGAAGTCCTTGAACACGAACGCGTCGAGCATGCGGAAGCGCTGGCCGATGCGGTCCTTGGCGATCTCCGTCAGGTCGTCGCGGTCGGCGTTCTCGAAGTCATAGAAGTAGGTCGCGCGGGCGAAGGCGCCCCAGCTGCGCCAGTTCAGGCTGATTTCGGAGGTGATCTTGAAGGCGTTGGAGATGGCGTCGCCGTCGTCGTACTTGAGGTTGCCGTCGTCGCGGTTGGCCGAGAAGCGGCCCGGGGCCGCCAGCTGGAACGGCGAGCCCGGCACGCCGCCGGTGGAGGTGCAGCGGCCGGGGCCGACCGGGATGGCGCCCAGCGGCACGTTCTGCGCGCACAGCAGCGGGTCGAAGAAGGACTTGGCGACCAGGTCGTCGTCGCGTTCCTCGACGCGCCACGAGTAGCCGTACGACACGGTGGTGTCGAGGCTGCCGGTCAGCTCGCCGCGCGAGAATTCGAAGGCCTGCGCGGCCGGGGCCATCAGCAGGCCCAGGGCAACCGCGGCGGCCAGCGGGGCACGAGCGACCAGCCCGTGGTGTGCATGGAGTTTCTTCATGGGTGGATCCTCGGGTCAGTGCGTGCGGGCTGAATTTGGAGCACCGCCAGTGGCGGCGGGCGACATGGACGGCTTGTGGCGCGTCTCGTTGGAATCGTTCTTCATGACGGTCTGGCTCCCCCCAGACTCTAGAGCATTTCCTCTAGGGATATTAAATGTTCGTTAGGAAAAAGCAATGCTCCCGCGTATGGTGACGCCGTTGGCACTCCTGCTGCAGCGCACCATCACTCGGGAAAAACGCCCGGAAGGGGCTGGAAGCCGCGCGGGTAGTGGCCCAGCGCTTTCCGGGCCGGCCCTGCGTCATAGGCCTGGTCCTGGTCGAGGCGGGCCATGGCCCCGGCGCCGGCCTCGTCCAGCCGGCCCAGGCCGTTCAAGAGGCCCACGCCGGCGCGGAACAGCGGGCCGGGCAGCCGGACCAGCCGGGTCCCGGGCGCACCCGCCGCAAGCGTGCGCCGGATCATCTCGTCGAAGGCCAGCGTTTCACCACCCGGCAGGTCGAAGAACCCGGGGCAGGCCGAGCGCGCCCGCAGTGCGCCCAGCACCGCGGTGGCCACGTCCTCCACGTGAACCGGCTGGCGCAGGCCGCCGGCCCGCAGCGGCAGGGGCAGCACGCGCCAGCGCCTGGCCAGGGTGACCAGGCGGCCCAGGCTGCGGTCGCCGCCCCCGCCATAGACCAGGGTGGGCCGCAGCAGGGTCAAGGCCGTGCCCCGGGCCTGGGCGGCCGCTTCCAGACGGCGCTCGGCGTCGCGCAGCACCTGTGCGATCGCCCGCTCGGCGGCCACCGGTGAGTCCTTTTTCGCGTGCACGCTGGTGGACCCCAGTGCCACCACGCGCGCCGGAACCAGGTCCGAGGATTCGAACCACTGGGTGAAGGCATCCAGCGGCCCCACGCTGGCGATGGCGTCGATGGCCTGCGCGGGCGGCGTGAAGCCGGGCAGCGACTGGCGCAGCCATGCCACGCGGCCATCATCGGGCCGCGGCACGCGCGACACCGCCAGCACGGCGGGATCGGAAGCGTGCAGTCCGTCGTGCAGCGCGCGCCCGATCGGCCCGCTCAGTCCGAAGACCAGCCATGCGCCCCTGCCCTGTTCGCGAATGGATTCCATGCCCCGAGCATAACCAAAGGCCCATCACCAGCCGAGCGAATGCGATGCGTTAGACTTCAGTCCAAGCGGCTGCCGCCACTGGCGCGGCCACCCGGCCAGACCACCGCCCCGCGCCGGGCGGCCCAGCAAGGATCGCAATGCTCGAGGCGCTGCTCGCTACTCCCTTCGTGTTGGCCGTGCTCGTGGCCCTGCTGGGCCGCGACCAGCGACGTGCGGCGGCCTGGCTGGCCGCGGCCGCGCCCGTGCTCGGGCTGCTGGTGCTGGCGGCGCTGACCCCGGCCGTGCTGGAAGGCACCGGCGTACGCAGTTCAACGCCGTGGGTGCCTTCGCTGGGCCTGGCGCTGTCACTGAGGCTGGACGGACTGGCGTGGATGTTCGCGGGGCTGGTGCTGGCGATCGGCCTGCTGATCGTGGTCTATGCGCGCTACTACCTCAGCGAAGAAGACAGCATGCCGCGCTTCTTCAGTTTCCTGCTGCTGTTCATGGGTTCGATGCTGGGCATGGTGGTGGCGGGCAACCTGGTGCTGCTGGCGGTGTTCTGGGAACTCACCAGCGTCAGCTCCTTCCTGCTGATCGGCTTCTGGAAACACCGCAGCGACGCCCGCGACGGCGCCCGGATGGCCCTGGCCATCACCGGCGCGGGCGGCCTGGCGCTGCTGGGCGGCGTGATCCTGCTGGGTCGCATCGTGGGCAGCTATGAACTGGACGTGGTGCTGGCCTCGGGCCCGCAGATCCTGGCCCATCCGATGTACCCCGTGGCGCTGGTGCTGGTGCTGCTGGCGGTGTTCACCAAAAGCGCGCAGTTCCCGTTCCAGTTCTGGCTGCCGCACGCGATGGCGGCGCCCACGCCGGTGTCGGCCTACCTGCACTCGGCCACGATGGTGAAGGCCGGCGTGTTCCTGCTGGCGCGCCTGCACCCGGCGCTGGCGGGCAGTGACCTGTTCTTTTACCTGGTGAGTGGCATCGGCGCGGTCACCCTGTTGGTAGGTTCCTGGCACGCCATCTTCCAGCACGACGTGAAGGGGCTGCTGGCGTATTCCACCATTTCGCACCTGGGCCTGATCACGCTGCTGTTCGGGCTGTCCACGCCGATGGCGGTGGTGGCGGGGCTGTTCCACATCATCAACCACGCCACGTTCAAGGCCTCGCTGTTCATGGCTGCGGGCATCATCGACCACGAGACCGGCACGCGCGACATGCGCCGGCTGGGCGGGTTGTTCAGGCTGATGCCCTACACGGGCGCACTGGCCATCATCGCGTCGCTGGCGATGGCGGGCGTGCCGCTGCTCAACGGCTTCCTGTCCAAGGAAATGTTCTTCACCGAGGCGCTCGAGGTCGAGGGCCACCAGTTCATGCGCTGGGGCATCGCCGCGGCCGCCGTGCTGGCGGGTGCGTTCGGCGTGGCCTACAGCCTGCGCTTCGTGCACGACACTTTCTTCGGCAAGGGCCCGGTGCGGGTGGAAGGGACGCCGCACGAGCCGCCGCGCTTCATGCGCATCCCGGTGGAAGTGCTGGTGGTGGTCTGCCTGGCGGTTGGCATGGCGCCCGCGATCACCATCGCGCCCGTGCTGCACGCCGCGGCGACCGGGGTGCTTGGCGCCGGCAACGTGCCCGACTACAGCCTGGCCATCTGGCACGGCTGGAACCTGCCGCTGATGATGAGCCTGGCCGGACTGGCGGCCGGCATCGGCCTGTATTTCGGACTCCGCCGCCTGATCGACCTCTACGGCATCAGCTACGACTCGCTTGGCCGCCGCGCCTATGAATGGAAGCTCGGCCACGCCACGGACCTGGCCGACCGCCTCACCCGCACCCTGGGCAATGGCAGCCTGCAGCGCTACTTCCTGCTGCTGGTGCTCGCGGCGCTGGTGATGGGCGCGGCGCCATTCGCCCATCTCGCGCTTTCGCCGGGCGCGTCCCAGCCGATGCCGCCGCTGGGCTGGCTGGTGTGGGGCCTGGGCGTGGCCGCCACGCTGGCCACGGTGGCCCTGCACCGCAAACGCCTGGTGGCGCTGGTGGTGATGGGCGCCGTGGGCCTGGCGGTGAGCCTGGCCTTCGTGCTGCTGTCGGCGCCCGACCTGGCGCTCACCCAGCTGCTGGTGGAAATGGCGACCATCGCGCTGATGCTGCTGGCGCTGAATTACCTGCCCGAGGAATCGCCGGCGGAGCCGTCCCGCGCGCGGCAGTGGCGTGACGTGGCGGTGTCGCTGGCGGCCGGCGGCGGCGTGGCCGCGCTGGTGTACGCCGTGATCACCCGCCCGCTGGACACCGTCGCGGACGAAATGTTGGCGCTATCGCTGCCCGAGGGCGGTGGCGGCAACGTGGTGAACGTGATCCTGGTGGACTTCCGCGGCTTCGACACCCTGGGCGAGATCGCCGTGTTCGGCATTGCCGGGCTGGTGGTGCACGCCATGCTGCGCGGTGCACGCATGCTGCCTGAAACCTCCGTGGCCGGCAGCGCCGACCCGCTGCTGATCCCCAACCTGGTGGCCCGCCTGCTGCTGCCGCTGGCGCTGGCGGTGTCGCTGTACCTGTTCCTGCGCGGCCACAACCTGCCCGGCGGCGGATTCATCGCCGGGCTGGTGCTGGCCATGCCGATGCTGATGCAGTACGTGCTGTCGGGCACTGACTACGTGGAACAGCGCCTCGGCTTCGACTACCCGCGCGTGATCGGCCTGGGCCTGCTGGCCGCGGTGCTCACCGGCCTTGGCAGCTGGCTGTGGGGCTACCCCTACATGACCAGCCACACGTTCTACGCCGCCGTGCCCGTGCTCGGGAAAATTCCCGTGGCCAGCGCCATGGCCTTCGACATCGGGGTTTACCTGGTGGTGGCCGCCGGCACGCTGCTGATGCTGGCGACCATGGGCGGCGTGCGCCGGCCGCTTTACGGGAGGCGCGGCTGATGGAACTGGCACTGGCGAGTTTCATCGGCGTACTGGTGGCGGCGGGCGTCTACCTGCTGCTGCGGGCGCGCAGCTTCGACGTCATCCTGGGGCTCACGCTGCTGTCGTATGCGGTGAACCTGCTGATCTTCAGCATGGGCCGGCTGGTGGTGGGCGCCCCGCCGATCGTGCGCGAAGGGCTGGCGCCCACGCTGGCCAACCATGCCGACCCGCTGCCGCAAGCCCTGGTGCTCACCGCCATCGTCATCGCCTTCGCGATGACGGCGGTGCTGCTGGTGGTGGCGATCCGCAGCCGCTCCGACAGCCGCAGCGACCACGTGGATGGCATCGAGCCGCGCGACGGAGGTGAGCCGTGAGCCCCACCGCGCACCTGGTGATCGCTCCCATCCTGCTGCCGCTGGTGGCGGCCATCGCCATGCTGGTGATCGGTTCGCGCCGCGTCGCGCTGCAGCGCGCGGTGGGGCTGGCGTCCTGCCTGGGCCTGGTGGCTTTGGCGGCCCTGCTGGCGTGGCACGCGGACCGGGGCGGCACGTCGGTGTACCTGGTGGGCAACTGGGCCGCGCACCTGGGCATCGCGCTGGCGGTGGACCGCCTGGCCGCCATCATGCTGCTGGCCACGTCGCTGCTGGCCCTGCCCTGCCTGCTGTTCGCCACCGGCGGCTGGGACCGGCGCGCGGGGCACTTCCACGTGTTCTTCCAGCTGCAGCTGATGGGGCTCAACGGCGCGTTCCTCACCGCCGACCTGTTCAACCTGTTCGTGTTCTTCGAAGTGCTGCTGATTTCCTCCTATGGCCTGCTGCTCAGCGGCGGCCGCGGGCCGCGCTTGCGCAGCGGGCTGCAGTACGTGGCGTTCAACATCGCCGCGTCCACGCTGTTCCTGGTGGCGGTGGGCCTGATCTACGGCATCACCGGCGCGCTCAACATGGCCGAGCTGGCGCACCGCGTGGCGCAGGTGCCGGCCGCCGACGCCGGGCCGCTGCGCGCGGCGGCGGGACTGCTGCTGGTGGTGTTCTGTTCGAAGGCCGCGCTGCTGCCGCTCTACTTCTGGCTGCCCGACACCTATGCGCGCAGCCCGGCCGCGGTGGCGGCGCTGTTCGCGGTGATGACCAAGCTGGGCGTGTACGCCGTGCTGCGCGTGTACAGCCTGGTGTTCGGCGCCGATGCCGGGGCGCTGGCCGACCTGGCCTGGCCCTGGCTGCTGCCACTGGGCGCGGCCACGATGGCGCTGGCCACGCTGGGCGCGCTGGCGGCGCCGTCGCTGCGGCTGCTGGCGGCGTACCTGGTGCTGGCTTCGGCGGCAACACTGTTCATCGCGCTGGGCCTGGCCAACGCACAGGCGCTGGGGGCAGGCCTTTACTACCTGGTGCACAGCACCCTGGTGGGCGGCGCGCTGTTCCTGCTGGCCGACCTGGTGCACCGCCAGCGCGACAACGCCGGCGACAGCCTGCGCAAGCTCGACCAACTGGGGCCGAAGGCGCTGTTGGGCACGCTGTTCGTGGTGGCGGCGATGTCGGTGGCAGGGCTGCCGCCGCTGTCGGGTTTCATCGGCAAGTTCGCACTGCTGGCCGCCGTGCCCGCCGACCAGGCCGCGTGGCTGTGGCCCGTGATGCTCCTGACCAGCCTGGTCGTCCTGATCGCGCTGGCGAGCGCGGGCAGCCAGCTGTTCTGGCGCGAGGGAGGCGAGGCGCCGGCCCCGGGCCGGGTGCCGCCGCTGCGCCCGGTGGAAGTGGGTGCGGCAACAATGCTGCTGGCGCTGGGCGTGCTGTTGAGCGTGTTCGCCGGGCCGGCGCTGCGCTATGCCCAGGACGCCGGCGCGCAGCTGTTGGCACCGGCAAGCTATATCGGTCACGTGCGCGGCGCCCTGCCGCAACCCGGGGTGGACCCATGAAATCCTGGATGCCCTCGCCGATGCTGAGCCTGTCGGTGTTCGTGGTCTGGCTGCTGCTGGTGGCCACCGTGGAGCCGGCGCACCTGCTGCTGGCGGCCGCGCTGGCCGTGGTGCTGCCGCTGGTGGCGCAGCGTCTGCGCGACGAACGCGCCGGCCTGCGCCGCCCGATGGTGGCCGCGCGCCTGGTGCTGCGCGTGCTGTGGGACATCGTGCTGTCTAACATCGAAGTGGCGCGCCGCATCCTGGGCCGCGAATCGCGCATCCACCCCGGCTTCGTCTGGGTGCCGCTGGACATCCGCAACGGCCACGGCATCGCCGCGCTGGCCGGCATCATCACCATGACGCCGGGCACGCTGTCGGCCGAACTCAGCGCCGACCGCAGGCATCTGCTGGTGCACTGCTTCAACCTCGAGGACGCGGCGGCCACCGTGGCGCAGATCAAGCGTGACTATGAAACCCCGCTCAGGGAGATCTTCCCGTGATCCAGGCCTGCATCGACATCGCGCTGGGCGCATTCGCGGTCGCGATGGTGCTCAACCTCTACCGGCTGCTGCGCGGGCCGGGCGTGGTGGACCGCATCCTGGCGCTCGACACGCTGTACGTGAACACCATTGCCCTGCTCGTCCTGGCGGGCCTGCGCCAGGGCAGCACCGTGCTGTTCGAGGCGGCGCTGGTGATCGCCATGCTGGGCTTCGTGGGCACGGTGGTGCTGTCGAAGTACGTCATCCGCCGGGACATCATCGAATGAGCACGCTGCTGGAAGCCATCGTCTGCGCGCTGCTGCTGGGCGGCGCCGCTTTCGCCCTGGTCGGTTCATGGGGCCTGGCCAAGCTGTCCGACTTCTTCATGCGCCTGCACGGCCCCACCAAGGCCAGCACGCTGGGCGTGGGCGGCGTGCTGCTGGCGTCCATGCTGTGGCAGGCAATGCAGGGCGCGCCCAGCCTGCGCGAACTGCTGGTCACGCTTTTCATCTTCATGACCGCGCCGGTGAGTGCGCACCTGATGGCCAAGGCGGCGCTGGCACTGGCACCGAAGGAACGACCGCCCGTGCCGCCCCGGGCGCCGGGCGAATGAGCGGCGCGCTGCGCCGTTTCGCCCTGGCCGCAGGCCCGCTGCTGGCCGTGGGCCTGTATGCCCTGATGACCGCACGCGGCAGCGAACACGCGCTGGCGGTCACCGTCGGGCTCACCGCGTGGTGCGCCACGTGGTGGATCCTGGAGCCCGTGCGCGGCCCCGTGACCGCGCTGCTGCCGCTGGCCGTGCTGCCGGTGCTGGGCGTGCTGGATGCGAAACAGGTAGCGCAGAGCTATGGCCATGAGCTGATCCTGCTTCTTGGCGGCGGCTTCATGCTCTCGCGCGCGCTCGAGCGCAGCGGCGCGCACCGCCGGCTGGCGCTGGGCATGGTGCGCGCGTTCGGTGGCGGCAGCGGGCGCAGCCTGCTGTACGGGTTCATCGCTGCCACGGGCGCGGTCAGCATGTGGATCTCGAATACGGCCACCACCCTGCTGATGCTGCCGGTGGCGCTGGCGATCCTGGAGCGCTATCCCGACAAGCGCCTGCATGCGCCGCTGATTCTTTCCATCGCCTATGCCGCCAGCATCGGCGGCCTGGGCACGCCCATCGGTTCGCCGCCGAACCTGGTGTTCATGCAGGTGTATGCCGAGACCACGGGGATGCGCTACGGCTTCCTCGACTGGATGATGATCGGCGTGCCGGTGGTGCTGCTGTTCCTGCCGGTGATGGCGTGGTGGCTGGGCCGCGGCCTGGCGGGCGCACCCGCCGCGGTGCTGCCCGACAGCGGCCGATGGACGCCGGGCGAGAAGCGCGTGCTGGCCGTGTTCGCGCTGACAGCGGCGGCGTGGATTTTCCGCAGCGAACCCTTCGGCGGCTGGAGCGCGCTGCTGGGCCTGCCCGGCGCCAACGACGCCAGCGTGGCGCTGCTGGCGGTGGTGGCGCTGTGCGTGGTTCCCGACGGGCGCGGCAGCCAGCTGCTGGACTGGGAAACCGCGGAGAACATTCCCTGGGGCGCGCTGGTGCTGTTCGGCGGCGGCATTGCGCTGGCCACGGCGTTCCAGACGTCGGGCCTGAGCGATGCGGTGGCGCAGGGGCTGTCGGGCCTGAACGCCCTGCCCTTGCCGCTGCTGCTGCTGGGCATCGTCGGCGGCGTGGTGCTGCTGTCGGAAATCGCCAGCAACACCGCCACGGCCGTGCTGCTGATGCCGATCCTGGCGGCGACCGCCATCGCCGTGGGCGCGGATCCGGCGCTGCTGATGTTCCCCGCCGTGCTGGCCGCCAGCGTGGGCTTCATGCTGCCGGTAGCCACGGCGCCCAACGCCATCGCCTACGGCAGCGGGATGGTGGAGTCGCGCGAGATGCTGCGGCATGGCGCTGTGCTGGACATGCTGGGCGTGGTGGTGCTGTGCGGCGTCTGCTGGGTGGCCTTCAACTGAACGAAGCGGCTACGGTCGGGCGCGGCGTGGAGCCCACAGAGGCCTGAGTTCGTATAGGTCATTGGCCCGTGTTTGCTGCCAGCGTCGCAGGCAGATGGGTTCAATGGCCGCCGGCGGCGGCACGAAGTTGTCGCAGGCGTGAATGGGTTTACGGCCCTCGAGATAGGCACGCATCGAATCCAGCAATTCGCTGCGCCCCGCCAGGTGATTACCGAAAGAGCGCATTTCCTTCATGTTGCAATGCGATACCCAGATGTCTTGGTCCTCGCGACCATACATGGCAATAACGAAATCGCCCACGCCAAGGTGCCGGCCACAATTGCTGAGGTTTTCGGTCCAGATTCGGGGAAGGGGCTTTGTTTCACCCTTGAGGACTTCCAGCACGCGGTAGCCGTACTGCGTCGCGCCTCGAGAATAAGGCTCTGAGTAGAAGCTGCCCTTGTCATGCTCCCGACCCCATGCCCCCTCTGGGATCTGGCGCAGTATGGCGGCCTCGATGCGCAGCAACTGCACGCGCTCGGCGCTGTCGAGGCGCTGCTCAAGCGTCGCGTCCCAACCTTCGCCGCCGCAGCTGCAGGCAAAAGCCGGACCCGCTGCAAGCATGAAGACCGCAATCAACCAGCGCCAACAGGGGGTCATTTCGACTACTTCTTTTTGGGGAGGTAGAGGTCGGTGATGCTGCCTTCCTGGATCTCGGCGGCCATGCCGACCGATTCGCTGAGCGTGGGGTGCGGGTGGATGGTGTGGCCGATGTCGCTGGCCTCGCAGCCCATCTCGATGGCCAGGGCGAGCTCGGCAATCAGGTCGCCGGCGTGCACGCCGACGATGCCGGCGCCGATGATGCGGTCGGTGGCTTCGTCGAAGATGAGCTTGGTGAAGCCTTCGGTGCGGCCGATGCCCACCGCGCGGCCCGACGCCGCCCACGGGAACTTCGCCACGCCCACGTGCAGGCCCTTGGCCTTGGCTTCGGTTTCAGTGACGCCCACCCAGGCGATTTCCGGATCGGTGTAGGCCACCGACGGAATCACGCGCGCCACCCACTCCTTTTTCTCGCCCGCAGCGACCTCGGCTGCCAGCTTGCCCTCGTGCGTGGCCTTGTGCGCCAGCATCGGCTGGCCCACCAGGTCGCCGATGGCGAAGATGTGCGGCACGTTGGTGCGCATCTGGCGGTCCACCGGGATGAAGCCGCGCTCGGTGACGGCCACGCCGGCTCTGTCGGCGCCCAGCTTGCCGCCGTTGGGGGTGCGGCCCACGGACACCAGCACGCGGTCGTACTTCGTGTTGGCCGGCACCAACGCCCCTTCGAACGTGGCGTGCAGGCCGTCCTTCTTCGCATCCACCCGGGCGACCTTGCAGCCCAGGTGCACGGCCACGCCGCGCTTCTTGAGCAGGTCGGCCAGCGGCTTCACCAGGTCCTTGTCGGCGCCGGGCATCAGCTGGTCCATGAACTCGACCACGGTGACCGTGCTGCCCAGCGCGGAATACACGCAGGCCATTTCCAGGCCGATGATGCCGCCGCCGACCACCAGCAGCTGCTTCGGGATGTCGGCCAGCATCAGCGCGTCGGTGGAATCCATCACGCGGGCGTCGTCCCAGGGGAAGCCGGCCAGCTTCACCGGCTGCGAGCCGGCGGCGATGATGCACTGCTCGAAGCGGATGAGCTTGGTGCCCTCGACTTCGCGCATCTCCACTTCGTGGGGCGAAACGAAGGTGGCCGTGCCGGTGACGGTGCGCACCTTGCGCTGCTTCGCCATGCCCGACAGGCCCTTCACCATCTGGCCGACGACTTTGTCCTTGTGGCCGCGCAGCTTGTCCAGATCAATCTTCGGGGCGCCGAAGCTGATGCCGAAGTCCTCGGCGTGCCTGGCTTCGACCAGCACTTCGGCCGCATGCAGCAGGGCCTTGGACGGAATGCAGCCGACGTTGAGGCAGACGCCGCCGAGGGATTCGTAGCGCTCCACCAGCACCGTATCCAGGCCCAGGTCGGCGCTGCGGAAGGCCGCCGTGTAGCCGCCCGGGCCGGCGCCCAGCACCAGCATGCGGCATTCGATGTCGGCCTTGCGGCCGGTGTTGGCAGCGGCCGCAGGGGCTGCGGACGCCGCTGTGGGAGGGCCTTCAGGCCCGATGCTCTTCGGAGAGGGCGCTGCCGCCTGGGGGGCTGTCGGGCCTGAAGGCCCTCCCACAGAGGTGGTGAGCGTGGCTTCGGCGATGGCGACGACGTCGCCGGCCGACACCGTGTCGCCCAGCTTCACGCGCAGCTCCACGATGGTGCCGGCGGCGCTGGCGGGCACTTCCATCGTGGCCTTGTCCGATTCCAGCGTCACCAGGCCCTGGTCGCGCGCGACGGTGTCGCCCACCGCCACCAGCATCTCGATCACGGGCACGTCCTTGTCGTCGCCGATGTCGGGTACGCGCAGTTCAATCCTTGCCATCGCTACTCTCCGTGGATCAGGGGCCGCGCCAGCGGGCGTAAAGCTCCGGGCGCCGGTCCATCAGGTTCTTGACGGTGCCGTTGCGGCGCGCGTCCTGCAGCAGGTCCAGGTCGAGGTCGGCGAAGATGACCTGTTCAACCTGGGCACTGGCCTCGGCGGCGACGCCCTCGGGCGGGAACATCGTGTCGCAGGGCGTGAAAACCGCCGACTGCGCGTACTGGATGTCGAAGTTGGTGACGTTCGGGCAGTGGCCGACGTTGCCGGCCGCCACCACGTACACCTGGTTCTCCACGGCGCGCGCCGCGCAGCTGTGCCTGACCCGCAGGTGGCCGCTGCGCAGGTCGGTGCAGTAGGGCACGAACAGCAGCAGCGCGCCCTGGTCGGTGAGGTGGCGGCCAAGCTCCGGGAACTCGCTGTCGTAGCAGACCATCACGCCGATCGGCCCGGCGTCGGTGGCGATGACGTCGGCGCTGTCGCCGCCGCCCACCGCCCAGCTGCCCTGTTCGCTGGGCGTGATGTGCAGCTTGTCGCGACGGTGCAGCGCGCCGTCGCGCGTGGCCACGAAGCACACGTTGCGCAGCGTGCCTTCCGGCGTGCGGGTGGGATGCGTGCCGCCGATGATGTTCACCCGGTGCGACACCGCCAGGCGCTGCAGCAGCGCAGTGAAGGCCGGCGTGTGTTCGCTCAGGCGCTCCATCGCCGCGGCGGCGTCCAGGCGCTGCGCTTCGGCGCTGAGCAGCTGCAGCGTGAAAAGTTCCGGGAACAGCACGAAATCGCTGCCGTAATCGGCCGCCACCCGCACGAACTCCTCCACGCTGGAAGCGAACGCGTCGAAGCCCGCCACGCCGCGCTGGCCGTACTGCACCGCCGCCACGCGCACGCGCGCCGGCGGACGGCCGGGAACGGCGGGCAGCGCCGCGGGCATCAGAGCAGCAGCCGGCGCAGGTCGCCCAGCACCTGGGCCAGGTAGGCGGTGAAGCGTGCAGCGGCGGCGCCGTCAATCACGCGGTGGTCGTAGCTCAGGCTCAGCGGCAGCATCAGGCGCGCCTCGAAGTCCTCGCCGTTCCAGACCGGCTTCATCGCACTGCGGGAAACGCCCAGGATGGCCACTTCCGGCGCATTGATGATCGGCGTGAAGCCGGTGCCGCCGATGCCGCCCAGCGAGCTGATCGAGAAACAGCCGCCCTGCATGTCGGCCGATGAAAGCTTCTTGTCGCGCGCCCTGGCGCTGATCTCGGCCAGCTCGCGGGCCAGCTCCAGCAGGCCCTTGCGGTCGGCGTCGCGGATCACCGGCACCACCAGGCCGTCGGGCGTGTCCACGGCGATGCCGATGTGGAAGTACTGCTTGAGCACCAGGCTGTCGCCGTCGAGCGAGGCGTTGAAGTTCGGGAACTTCTTCAGCGCCGCCACCGCGGCCTTGATCAGGAACACCAGCGGGGTGACCTTGGTGTCCTTGTTCTCCTCGCCCAGCTTCTTGCGGAACGCTTCCATCTCGGTGATGTCGGCGTCGTCGTTCTGGGTGACGTGCGGGATCATGGCCCAGTTGCGCGCCAGGTTGGCGCCGCTGAGCTTCTGGATGCGCGACAGCGGCCGGCTTTCGATGGCGCCGAACTTCGCGAAATCCACCTTCGGCCAGGGGATGAGGTCCAGCCCGCCACCGCCGCCACCAGCCGCGCGCGGTGCGCCGCCGCCGGCCAGCGCGGCCTTGACGAAGGCCTGCACGTCTTCCTTGCTGATGCGGCCGGCGCGGGCGCTGCCCGGCACCTGTGCCAGGTCCACGCCCAGTTCGCGCGCGAACAGGCGCACGGCGGGGCTGGCGTGAGGCACCTTGCCCGGCAGCAGCGAGTCGGCGTCGAACGCCACCGGCGGCGTGCGCGTGGGGAGCACCGCCGCGACGGGTGCGGGTGCAGGTGCGGGTGCAGGTGCGGCCACGCTGGCCGCCGGCGACGCGGCCGCAACGGCCGCAACGGCCGCTGCAGGCGCGGCCACCTTCGCGGGCGCCACGGCGGGCGTGGCCGCCGCGGCCGGCTCGATCAGCGCCACCACCGAACCCTCCGACAGCGCGTCACCCACCTTGACCTTCAGTTCGCGCACGATGCCGTCGAACGGCGACGGCACTTCCATCGTGGCCTTGTCCGACTCCAGCGTCACCAGCCCCTGGTCCTTCTTCACCGTATCGCCGGGCTGCACCAGCAGTTCGATCACCGGCACATCCTTGTCGTCGCCGATATCCGGCACGCGCGCTTGCATCAGCTCAGCCATGGTCCACCTGGATCCCGCGTCGAAGTCCTGGCCCTATTCTCGCCCCGTTGCGCCCCGGGGGCCAAGTTTGCCGCGCAACGTACGCCACGGCACGGCGCCGACGGCCGCGGCGCGGCCATAAAAAACCCCCCGGGGGATACGGGGGGCTGGGGAGCGCAAACACGGGGGTACGCGTGCTGTTCGCACCTTCGCGGGGTTCTCCTGGAACCCGAGCGCAAGAGGAATCGGTGCTGCGGTGGATACGGTTGCCAAGGATGTGATGCACACGATGGCCGATCGGTTGCATCGGCGGCGCGTGCCAAAAGGCCACCCCGGCACGGCGCATGGACCGCAATGTGGGGCCAGGGTTCCCGGCATCGCGCCGCGCCGGTTCACGCGCCATCAACGCCGGCCTCACCGCAGGTTGAACCCGGCCCGGCCAGCATCTCGTCACCCGGCATCCGCCGGCCCCCCACAAGAAGACACAGGAGCCCTCCCATGCCCCGCCTTTCCCTGCTCGCCCTCGTCCTGGCCGGCGCGTTCGCCTCGTCCGCCGCCAGCGCCCAGGACTTCACCGCCACGCTCGGCTTCCAGAACACCGACCCGAAGTCGGACAACGGCACGCTGGCCGGCGGCGACGCGTCGGTGAACGACGACTGGAGCCTCACCGGCAGCTTCGCGTACAGCTTCAACCCGAACCTGTCGGTGGAGCTGTGGTCGGGCCTGGCCAACTTCGAACACGAAGTGTCCATTGACGGCCTGGGCACGGTGGCCAGCGTCGAACACCGCCCCACCACGCTGAGCCTGAACTACCAGTTCCTGCCCGAAAGCAGCTTCCGTCCGTTCGTGGGCATCGGCTACGGCTGGATCAGCGTGTCGGGCGAGGAATCGCTGGGTGCGCTGGCGGGCCTGGGCATTTCGGGCAGCAACGCCAACGGCCTCAGCCTGACGCTGGGCGCGGACTACTACGTGAACGACAGCTTCTTCCTGCGCGCCGACGTGCGCAAGCTGGACTTCGACACGGACGTGACGGTGGAAACGCTCGGCCCCGTCGGCACCGCCGAAGTTGATCCGCTGGTTTACGGCCTCAGCGCCGGCTTCCGCTTCTAAGCAGCGCCACGAGTGCCAGGGCAGGGGCGGCCTCCGGGCCGCCCCTCTTTTTCTGGCTCAGCCAGCGCGATCGGCCCGGCGCGCCTGCATCGCGGCGCGGCTGTAGGCCTTGATTTCTTCGCCGGTGAGCTTGCCGTCGCGGTTGGTGTCGATGATGTCGAAGTCATCGCTCCAGCGCTTGTGCTTGCTGCCCAGCTCGGCGCGCGTCACGGCACCGTCGGCGTCGTCGTCCATACCGACGAACAGGCCGCGCTGGTAGGCCATCGCCGAGCGCATGCGCTGGCCGCCGCGGTGCATCTTGCGGCGCACGTCGGCCATCTCGGCCTGGTCGATGCCGCCGTCCTTGTTGGCGTCCATGCGGTCGAAGTGCGTGGCCATGCGCTCGCCCACGGCCTGCGCCTCGGCGCGATCGATGCGGCCATTGCCGTCCTTGTCGGCGGCGGCGAAGCGCGCCTGGGCCTTGGCCTGCATCTGCGCGTGGCGGGAGCCGGGCTCACTGCCGGCGTCCTGGGCGAAGGCGATGCCGGTGGCCAACACCAGCGCGGTGCAGAAAAGAGTCTTGTACATGGGTGGCTCCTGGATAGGCCGGTACATTCCGTCCCTGACCCCTAGAACGCGGGCGGCGCCCCGGCGTTGACGAGGAATGACGCCAGCGAAGCCGCCGTTCACCTTGCCGCCCGCGCGTGCCTGCGGCATCGTGGCGCCACCCCCCGCCCACAGGACGCCCGCATGCAACGCCTTGCCCTGACGGTGTGCCTGGCCGCCGCCCTCGCCGCCTGCCGGGCGCCGCCCGCACCGCCCGCCCCCGAATCCACGCCCGCCGCCGCGCCCGCACCCGCGGTGGCCGAGCCTGCCGCCCCCGCCAAGCCGTCCGACGCAGCGGGCCCGGCCCGGGTACCGCGAACCTTCCAGTGCCGAGGCAACGAACCGTCGTGGGCCCTGGACATCAACGCCGGCGGCGCCCTGCTCAAGACACCGGACGCCGAGATCGCGCTGCTGGGCGAACTCAAGGCCAACCCTGGCGGCTCGTTCGCCTTCCGCGGCGCACCCGACGGCAGCCCGGAAGAAGCAGTGTCGGCCCTGATGGTGCCCGGCCAGTGCTTCGACACCATGGCCGACGGCCCGGCCACGGCTTACAGCGTGCAGGCCAGCCTGGCCGACGGCCAGGTGGCCAGCGGCTGCTGCAGCGTAGAGCTGGGCATCGACCTGGCGGCCACGCCGGAAGCCGACGCCGGTGCCAAGCCCGTCAGCGACTGGAGCCGCCGCCTGCCCGACCTGTCGGGCGCCGTGCAGCGCTGCGTGCTGGACGGTGGCGTCGCCACCGACGTGGTGACCAGCGCATGGCCGACCAACCGCGGCCGGGCCATCGTGCGGCTGCGCGACACCGGCGGCGACCGCTTCGATTGCCTGGTGGACCTGGGCACCGGCGCCATCGAGGACGTGGCGCCGGTCGCTGCCGGGGAAATGCAGCCCGGCGAAGGCATGCCGCTGTGGCTGCCCGATCGCGACGCGCCGCCGGTGCTGGACTGCGGGCGCGTGGAGCGCGTGCCCGCCGGCTCGCCGGGCGGCATCCTGCACTACCCCGAAGGCTGCGGCTGAGCGGCGCTCAGGCGGCGGGCAGTTCCAGCCGCGCCGCCAGCCCGCCCCCGGGCGCGACAGCCAGGGACAGTTCGCCGCCGTAGCTTTCGGCAATGCCGCGCACGATCGCCAGGCCCAGGCCACTACCGGGCACGCGTTCGTCCAGGCGCACGCCGCGCTGCAGCGCGGCGGCACGCTGCGCTTCGGGAAGGCCGGGGCCGTCGTCCTGCACTTCGATCCACAGGCGGCCGTCCGCGGCGCGCGCCACCACGACCACCTTCGCCTGCGCCCACTTGCAGGCGTTGTCGAGCAGGTTGCCCAGCATTTCTTCCAGGTCGTCGCCGGCGCCGCGGAAGCGAAGCCCCGGCGGCGCCTGCGACTCCAGCGCCAGCCCGCGCGCGCGGTGCACCGACCCCATCAGCGCCAGCAGGTTCGCCAGCACCGGCGCCAGTTCGGTGGACTGGCGCGCGTCGGCGGGCGCACCGGTGGCCAGGTGCCGGTCCACCACGTGGCGCATGCGGGCGACCTGTTCGCGCACGACGTCCGGCAGGTGGCCGCCGGGCGCCTGCGATTCGGCGTCCAGCACGGCCAGCGGGGTCTTGAGCGCATGGGCCAGGTCCTGGGCGGCGGTGCGGGCGCGCGCCACCATGCGTTCGTGGTGGTCCAGCAGTTCGTTGAGGTGTGCGGCCAGCGGCTGCACCTCGGTGGGCAGGCGGTCGCGGTCCAGGCGCTGGCTGTCGCCGCGGCGCACGCGCGCCAGCGTGTCCGCCATGCCGCGCAGCGGCCGCAGCCCGTAGCGCACCTGCGCCGCGGCGGCCAGCATCAGGGCCGCGGCCAGCAGCGCGAACGACAGGCCCGCCAGCCACCGGAACTCGTCCACTTCCGCACGCAGTATCGCCAGGTCGCTGGCGACCCACACCCGCACCGGCTCGGCCACGCCCGCCAGCCGCACGCTGCGCTCGGCGCTGCGCAGCCGCTGGCCCTGCGGGCCGATGAGGTCGGTGTACGCCACTTCGGCGCCGGCCTGCGCCGGCCGCACCGGTTCGAAATCCCACAGCGAGCGCGAACGCAGCGCCGACGCGCCCTGGCCGACTTCCCAGTAGTGGCCGGAGAACACGCGCGCGTAGCGGCCGTCGGCGGGCTCGCGGCGCAGGCGCACGCCGCCGCCCCCGTCGCGCGCCACCACGCCGATCACCGTCACCAGGTCGTCGGCGAGCCGCCGCTCGAATGCCCCCATCGCTGCCCGTTCGAACGCCGCGCCCAGCAGCCACGCGGCCGCCAGCGACGCGATGGCGATGCCCGCCACGCTGGCCAGCAGCAGGCGGCCGCGCAGGGAACGCAGCGCGTTCAAGGTGCGTCGCCCAGCACGAAGCCCTGCCCGCGCACCGTGTGCAGCAGCCCCGGGCCCAGCTTGCGGCGGATGCGCCCGATCAGCACGTCCAGCGCGTTCGAATCCGGGTCGAAGCCGCCTTCGTAGACGTGTTCGCCCAGCGTGCCCCGGCCGATGACCTTGCCGGGGTGGTGCATGAAATAGGCCAGGATCCGGAACTCCTGCGCCGTCAGCCCCAGCGGGTCGCCGCCCAGGATGAAGCGCCCGGCGTTGACGTCCAGCTCCAGCGCACCGCAGGCCAGGCGCGGATGCGCGTGGCCGGCGCTGCGGCGTATCAGCGCGCGCAGGCGGACGATGAGTTCTTCCAGCTGGAAGGGCTTGGTGAGGTAGTCGTCGGCGCCGGCGTTGAAGCCGGCCAACTTGTCGTGCCAGCGCGAGCGCGCGGTCAGCACCAGCACCGGGAACGAGCGGCCGGCCTCGCGCCAGCGCGCCAGCGCCGACAGCCCGTCCATGCGCGGCAGGCCCAGGTCGAGCACGGCGGCGTCGAAGTCCTCGGTCTGGCCCAGGAACTCCGCCTCCACGCCGTCGGCCACCGCGTCCACCGCGAAGCCCGCCTCCTGCAGCGCCGCCGCGATGCGGGCGCGCAGGGCCGCGTCGTCTTCCGCCACCAGCACCCGCATCAGTCGCTGTCCTCGTCGTCGAACTCCGACTCGAGCAGGCGGCCGCTGCGGGCGTCGAAGGTCAGTTCGACCACGCGGCCGTCCGCGCGCAGGATCTCGATCTCGTACTCGCCGTCGTCCAGCTCCACTTCCAGCACGTCGCCCGGGTGCAGGCGCAGTGCGTCGGCCAGCAGGCGGTCGAGCGGCACCAGTTCGCCGCGGCGCACGCCTTCGCGCGCGCGCCGCGAGCCTTCGTCGGCCGGCGCCGCCAGCGGCAGCAGCAGGGCGGCGCACAGGGCGGCGCAGGCAAGCGCGGGCAGGGTTTTCTTCATGCGCACAGCATGGCGGCGGCGATTAACTTTTCCATTAACGGCCGCATCATGGCCCCGTTAAGCGCCGTGCGGATAGTGGGCGTCGTCGGGAACACCCCGCCACCACCCACCCCCAAAGGAGATAACCGCATGAAGACCACCCCGCTCGCCATCGCCCTCGTCCTGTCCCTGGCCGCCGGCACCGCCGCCGCCCAGGCCGCGCGCGGCCCGGACGACATCACCCGCCAGCTCAACGCCGCCGGCTACAGCGAAGTGCGCGACATCGAATTCGACGACGGCCTCTGGGAAGCCGAAGTGCGCGGCCGCGACGGCCGTTGGCACGACGTGGCCGTGGACGCGGCCAGCGGCGAACTGATGGACGACCGCGGCGGCCGCGCCCTGCTGCCCGCCACCCGCGTGATGGCCGACCTCGCCGCCGCCGGCTACCGCGACGTGCATGACCTGGACCTGGACGACGCCGTCTGGGAAGCCGACGCCACCGCCGCCAACGGCCAGCGCGTGGAGCTGCGCATCAACGCCCACACCGGCAAGGTGCTGTCGGAGTCGATGGACGACTGATCGCCATCGCCAGTGCTGCACCCCGGACGGGCCGCCCTTCGCGGCCCGTCCTGTTTTGCGGGCCCGGCGCCGGTGGTGCTCAGGCCCGGTCGCGGCGCAGCGTGCCGAACAGCCAGTCGCCCAGCGGATAGGTGATGTTGAAGTTGCAGTGCGCCATCAGGCGCGGGTCGTGGTGGGTGCGGTGCAGCCAGCGCAGGCGGCGCACCAGCCCCAGCCTGGCGATGGGATGGTGTTCGGGCAGGTGGTAGGCGGCGTGCAGGAACTCGTAGTTCAGGAAGTACGCCAGGCCCGAGGCGATGAACAGCCAGGCCACGTTCGCCGACACCAGCCACTCCAGCGCGAACCACACCGGCACCCCGAACAGCCCGAAGAAGAACAGCACCAGCACCGGCGGAAACAGCAGCGCGCGGAAATCCCGCGCCGTCTCCACCGGCATCGCCTCGTGGGTGAAGAAGCGGTGGTGCTGCCCGGCATGGCGCCGGTACACCAGCCCCAGCCCCGGGAACGGCCGGTGCATGGGGAAGCGGTGGCCGAAGTATTCGGTCAGGTTGGCGTAGGCCAGCGACAGCGGCACCGCCAGCCACTCCAGCGGCTGCACCGCGCGCAGCTGCAGCAGACAGGCCAGCAGCACCAGCCCGCCCACCCCGAAGGTGAACAGCGCATGCGCCCCGCCGCGGTAGCCCGCCGGGATGAACTGGGCGCGGTACTCGGCGCGGTAGCGCGCGACGGGTTCGGGCAAGGCGGGCGATGGCGGGGGATGGTCGGGCATGCGGGCGTGGCGTCGGGATCGGCTTGGGCCAGAATAGCGCCATGGCCCCGCCCCGCAAGATCGTGCACGTGGACATGGACGCGTTCTACGCGTCGGTGGAGCAGCGCGACGACCCGTCCCTGCGGGGAAAGCCGGTGGTGGTGGCCTGGCGCGGGGCGCGGTCGGTGGTGTGCGCGGCCAGCTACGAAGCGCGCACGTTCGGCGTGCGTTCGGCCATGCCGGCGCTGCGGGCCGAGAAGCTGTGCCCGCAGGCGGTGTTCGTGCCGCCGGATTTCGCGCGCTACAAGGCGGTGTCGCGCCAGGTGCGCGACATCTTCGCGCGCCACACCGACCTG